>Ga0114129_10000562_pt1 | contig 45605 bp, 44 predicted proteins | sample RhiMetdeltSRZDD1_FD_80071 | JGI IMG/M metagenome (GOLD analysis project Ga0114129, IMG submission 80071) | Populus rhizosphere microbial communities from Tennessee, USA - Rhizosphere MetaG P. deltoides SRZDD1 (version 2) (version 2) | ecosystem: Host-associated > Plants > Roots > Rhizosphere >...
CTTTGTCTGTAAACGCATTCTGCGTGTCGGCGGCCGCGGGATTGCGCTGCGACTCGATGATGCGCGTCGTCCGCGTGACGGTGACACGGAGCGCCTGCTCCTCGCCAGCGCGGCCGATCTCATCGACAACGAGATGGTCAGGGCCTACGCTGCGGACGGAGCCGGCATGACGGTCGTCGGCCGGGAGCAACGCTGCCTTGTGAAGCAAGTTGTTGGGGGGCGGTGCCGTTGGGTGCAGCGTCGCGAACGTCTCCTCCCGGTGGGCGCTATCTGAACGAAGTTCGCTCGGCACGACGAACGGCAACTTGTCGGCGGCTCGACGGTCGGCGGGAGCGACAGCCGGCGACTTCTCCAGGACGACAGGAACCGGCGAGCCGCTGTCGCGATCGGGCTGGACAGCCGTGCCGGAAGAGTCCGTGCTAGCCGGCGTGCGCGCGACAACTGCCGCGGAGCCGCTTTCATCAGCGGAGGGGCCGATCCGTCCCGGTGGGATCGTGCCGATGGACGATAGCAGCCCACCGCTCGGCATCACCGTGTGAGTGTAGACGAGAGCGGCGCCGAGGAGACCGACTACGATGCTCACGCTCACTGTCACGGGCCACACCCACGCCCGCCTCCGACGTTGCTGGGCGAATCGCGCTATCTGCTTGAGACGCTGGGCGTCCTCGTCCGCGACCAACTCTTTGCTACTCTCCGGGGTCCGCGGAACGAGCTTATCGGAGCTCGCGTTATCCATGCCGCTATTCGCCGCCGGTCTGGCCGGCTGAAACGGTTTCGACGGAGGCGGTGGCAACTCAGTTGCCGGTACGTCGCGCATTCCCGAGCCGCAATGGCTGCAGAAGTTTGCCTGCCCGCGATTGCTCGCGGAGCACCGAGGACATTGCATCGGTAGCTTAACGCCGCAGACATCACAGAAGTGAGCACTCACTGGATTGCGATGCCCGCAGGGCGATACGGGAATGTCCAGAACGCCGCCGCTGTCTTCCTCATGCATCGCTAGGCTCCTCTGCTCGCGCAGCGTCGAAGCACGCGCGATCGTCTGCCGCGGCTCCATCACCAATCAGTTGCCCGACCTCACGAGCCTTGCATCAGAGTGCTGCGCCTGAGTCGTGATGGCACGACGCGGTATGTTCAGCAATACCGGTCCGGCGCCAGGCTTGGAGGGGAACGCTGCGGTGGTCTGCGCAGAGTTACCGGGTTCATGCGTTTGCGACGGGACGGGAACGGAACTTCATTGATGCCCACCGATCCGGTGAAGCGTTAGGACGCTGGACGGAGATTAGATCGCCTTTCACTCCCGGGTCAACTCCTTCTGGAGGCGCCTTCTGAACGCCCTCGGATACGGTGCCTTCCGGAGAACTACACCACCGCCCAGGAGATTGGCACGCATCCCCGGCGAAGCGAGTCGAGAGCTTCGGGTCTTCGGTTTGAAGCAACAGGCGTGGCGGCGGAGGTATCACCACAAGCTGATCGCGCGGCAGAAGCACCGTTGGTCGTGAAAAGTTTTGGACGACGTGTAGGACGTGCTCCTTCGGGCAACCCGGTACGGGGCGCAGCGTGTCGAAAAATTTCGGCGACGGTTCTGCGGCGTCACGAATTCGCCGCTGGCTGAATCGCCACTGACCTTGACAAGCTTTCGGTTGGCGCGGATGATCCGCTGCTGTAGGGGGACCGAAGATGCCTGAATGGCTCGGGCCCGCAATACTAGAACGACTCTGGCGGCTGACGCTGACGGAAGTCGGCCTTCTGCTCGTCGTATGTGCGATCTGTATATACGGGCATCGGTTGCTCGGTGAACTACGAAAAGCCAACGATACCCTCCGCGCGCTACGCCACCTCGAGGACCGACATCTTGCCCGAACCGAACGAGCACTTCTTTCGGCCGACCTAGATCACCGCGGTGAACCTCTTGCCCATGACGTTCCTCCACAAGGACTGGAAGGCGTCATGGGGCCACGGAAGTCAGACAGCCGGCGTGCCTTCACCGTCAAGTTCAAGCGGAGCGTCGTGCAACAGATCATGAAGGGCGAAAAGTCGCTGGCCGAAATCTCTCGCGAGCTCAATATCCAGCCGAGAGTCGTACGGCAATGGCAGAGGCGCTTCGACGTCGGCACGAATATACCGGCGGCCGCACCCAAGGACGTCGTTCGCGAGGCGCACCAGGCCGAGGAACTCGCCATTCCAGACAAGTTCCGTGGTGTCGGCGGACAGGCTCGCGGAGCGTAGGGCTCTCTCCTAGAGCGCACGCCCAGACGCGTCAAACCTCCGAGGTCAGGCGGGGCGGCACGTCGATCACGCGCCCAAGTCTCGCTGGCTTCCGTGACCGTGACGTCGCCGTAGCCCGCGACTCACACGGCGAGCGCTTTTGCCTGGCTTTCGGCCACGGCTTTGTGGTACAGAGGCTGCGCTGAGAGCGCCAGGGCGCGATAGGTCAGACCGTCCGGTAGTTGTCTTGCCGAGTGCGGCGCTTCCTGTTCCCGCGCCGTGTGCTAGTCCGTTCGACTAGCCCAAGTTACTGCGATTCACCGGGGGTCATAACGCACACACAGTTGCTGTGCGCTTACCCCCTCCACGCACGTTCACCTTTGACAAAATGGGATATGAGCATATGCGCAGACACAGGCTCGCGTTTCCCATCCCCTTCGAGGGATGCCGCTCCTTGGGAGCGGCCGTGCATCGGAGTTCTCTCGTTCTGGTTACCGTGTTCCTCTTTGTCCTCTGGGGGCTCACGGGCAGCACGAGCGCCGGAGTCTTGGACCTCACCTGGACGGCGCCTACGACTAACACAGACGGCTCGCGACTGTCGGGTATCAGTACTTATCGCATCTACTATGCGTCTGGGACCCCGACCCCATGTCCAGGTTCCACGTTCTCTACGGTGAGCGGGGCTCGATTCAGCGACGCGACGGTGACGTTCACCCTCACCGGATTGACGGAGAACGCAGTCTACTATGTGTCGCTCGCTGCCGTAGACGCGAACGGGAACGAGAGCAGCTGCTCGGAGGTGGCGTCCGCACCCGCGCGACCGAATCCGCCGAGTGCAACGGTGAGTACAGAGGTCGCCGCTGACACCATGAATGCGCCAGTGAATAGCCTGGTGGTGCTGGATGCGGACTCGTTTGCGGGCCCGAATGGTCTGTCTCTCGCTTCCTATAGCGGGAACTGGCCTGTCTTCGCGAACTGGAACCAGCTGGGCATCCAAGGCTCGCCAGGCTTTGGGCCCGGGGTCGGAGGGGGACAAGCTAATCGTCGCGTTGGGCCGCCGTGGACGGACAACCAGTGGGCAGAGATCGTCGTCGGCAATGGGCTTGTCGGTACCTATGATGAGCTCTTTGTCGGTCTACGCGCGACCGACAGCGAGCCTGCGGGCAGAGCCTACGGGGGCGGCTACACCACCGAGGGGTACCAGATTCGCCGATGGGATCACGATGGCTCCTACACGACCCTGGCCGTGGATCCGGCTGCGCATGATGGACGCCCGGGTGATGCCATCAACGTCCAAATCGTGGGATCCACGATCACGCTGACAGTGAGCCGGGGCGGTGCGCTCCTGTTAACACTCTCGGCTGAGGACTTCAACTACCTCACCGGCGGCACACCGATGCTCTGGATATGCTGTAGCGAGGTCACTCCGCAGCGGTACGGAGGATCCTGGCGCGCCGGACGGGTCTCGAGGTGAATGATCCGATTCGATCACCGAGCAGCGCGCGCCGCGATAGGCAGAGTCGAAGCGCACTCGGCGCTGCCTGGGATATCGATAGTTCCGCCAGAGTCTGATCGGAATGCGTCGTTGGCTGCCTGTAAGGAGTGAGGGTCATGTTCCAGTTACGCGCGTGGGTCCTCATTGCCGTCGTGGGCACCGCGATGGCATGGGTGTTGATAGCTACTCCGCAACCCGGCGACGGTCAGGGGCAGAGCGCCGGGTCTGAGCCCGGCTTGGCGGCGAAATACCCCGGCGATGCTGGGATCGAACGAGACCCCAATGTCGTCTTCGTCGAGACGTTCGAGGAATCTTCGCTGGACGGCATGAAGCGACGCTGGGAGAGCATAAGCAACGCCGAAATCATGTCGTTTTCGGATGACACGCCTGAGGGTCGTGGTCGGTCGCTGCTGATGACCTACGCAGGCGGCAAGGGAAGCGGTGGTCATCTCTATCGGAGACTGCTGCCTGGTTATGATCGGCTCTACACGCGCTTCTACGTGAAGTTCGATCCGCGGTCGGCGCCCATTCACCATTTCGTACAAGTCGGCGGCTATAACCCGTCCAGCTCCTACCCGCACGGTGGTGCCGGCGAGCGTCCGCGCGGCGGCGGGCGATTCACCACTGGCGTCGAACCATCGGGGGACGCCTGGGTCTGGGATTACTACACCTACTGGGTGGACATGCGCGGCAGCCCGCCGCATGGGCAAACGTGGGGCAACAGCTTCGTCCATGACTCGAATCTGAAGGTCGCCAGAGGCCAGTGGATCTGCGTGGAACTGATGATGAAAATGAATGATATCGGGGACACGAACGGAGAGATGGCTCTTTGGATCGACGGAAAACGAGTCAGCCATCTCGGCAAGAACTTCCCCAACGGGAAATGGATGTACGACAAATTCTTTCCGGGCAAAGGCGGCGAGGGTATCCGCTGGAACGATGTGAAAGGCGAAGCCGAACAGCTGAAGTTCCCTGAGGGCGGCTCGCCGTTCGAAGGGTTCCGCTGGCGTGAAGACAAGCGGCTGAACGTCAATTTCCTCTGGCTGCTGCTCTACGTGACCAGCTCGCCGGTCGGGCAAGTCAGCAAGGTATGGTTCGACAACATCGTAGTCGCCCGGGAATACGTCGGGCCTTTGGGCAAGTGAGGACTTGCTTCCGCTTGTCGCCAATGAGGCGAGGCTAGACGGCTGCACCGCCGATCAGCGCACATCGCGGTAGAAATCCCTTCAGGTTCATGCCAGGCAATTTGAGCATCGCCGTCCTGCTCGTTGTCGTGTTCATCACCTCGCAGGCGTCTACTGACGCCCCCGGAATAGTTGCCTTCACGGACGTGACTGTCGTGCCGATGGACCGTGAGCGGCTGCTCGACCGCCAGACAGTGGTGGTCCGCGGCGACCGGATCGCGGCCATCGGGGCCGCCGACTCGATCCGCCTTCCGGCTGGGGCGACCCGGGTGGATGGCCGCGGAAAATACTTGATGCCGGGCATCGCCGAGATGCATTCGCATGTGCCGGGGGAGGACAGCTCCGCGGTGGTCGAGATCATGGCGCTGTACGCGCTGACCGGCGCCACCACCATCCGCGGCATGCTCGGCACTCCCTATCAGCACGAGCTTCGACGCAGGATCCAGAGCCGGGAGATCCTCGGGCCCACGTTATTTATGGTCGCGCCGCCCTTCAGCGGCAATTCCACCCGGACGGCGGAGGAGGCGCGACGGAAGGTGCGCGAGTACTCGGCTGCGGGTTACGACGTGCTGAAGATCTTCCCGCCGATGTCACGCGAGGTTTACGACGCCATCACCGGTACAGCTCGCGAGGTGGGAATCCGCTACGCGGGGCACGTGCCACCCACGATCGGGCTCCGCCACGCCATTGAAGAGCGTCAGTCGATCGAGCACCTCGACGGCTACGTCGAGGCCAGCCGCGGCGACGAGCGGGCGATCGCCGATCTTGCCCGGGCGACGCGTGAGGCGGGAATCTGGAACTCGGCCACCATGGACGTGTGGAAGACGATCCTCGGCACGCGATCGCCGGACGAGCTTCGCCGCCGTCCGGAGCTCCGGTACGTCCCGCGCCCGATGGTCGAGGGGTGGGCCCGAGAGACCGCGGAGTTCTCGTATCGCGGCTTCTGGCAGCGCGCACTCGAGCGGATGGGCATGCGCCTGTCGCCCAGGGACGTGGTCGCAGCACGTGACCGCATTCTGCTGGCCCTTCATCGCGCGGGAGCCGGGTTGCTCCTCGGGGCCGACTCTCCTCAGGTCTACAGCGTGCCGGGTTTCAGTCTGGCTCGCGAGATGCAGGCCATGGTGCAAGCTGGTGTGCCCACGTACGCAGTGCTCGAGGCGGCGACCAAGAACCCGGCCGCCTTCTTCGGGCAGGAGGGGGAGTTTGGCACAGTGGACGTGGGAAAGCGCGCGGATCTAATTCTGCTGGAGGGGAATCCGCTCGAGGATATTCGCAACGTGCACAGGCAGGCCGGCGTCATGGTGCGCGGCCACTGGCTGCCGAAGGACGAAATCCAGCTCCGGCTAGAGGAGATCGCCCGGAAATGGCGATAGAGCCCGTTGCCGGCGTGGGCGGTTCGATCCTGTCCGGCATGTTTTCAGCCGTTCAGCACAAGCGCTTTCGGCCTCTGTGGACGGCGTCGATCCTGTCGGGCGTCGCCTATATGGCCGCGGTCACGGCGTGCGGCTGGGTGGCGTTCGACCTGCACCACCACTCGAGCACCGTCGGACTCGTGGTGTTCGCTTCCTTTCTGCCATCGCTCATCATCACCCCGTTCGCCGGTGTCTTCGCCGATCGCTACGACCGGCGGACGATGTTGCTCATCATGAACGCGATCAGCTTGCTTTCGACTCTCGCGCTCGCCTGGTTCGCGTGGGCCGGAGACCAGAGCATCTGGCCGCTCGTCGTGGTCTCCTTCGTCCTCGGCGCGTCCCGCTCGTCGAGCACGCCGATGGAGCAGGCGATGCTCGGGAGCCTCATCCCTGCGCGCGATCTGCTCAACGCCGTCTCCCTTCTCCAGGCGAATCTGAACGGGGCACGGCTGCTGGGGCCACTGCTGGCCGCGCCGTTGCTGCACGTCGGCGGTGGTGCCGGCGCCTTCCTCGTTGCGGCCGCGCTCTTCGCCCTGGCCTGCTGGGCGATCTGGGTATTGGGCGCGGTACCGCACCCGCGCAGTGGCTCGGACTACGGCCCACTGACGCAGTTCGCACACGGCATCCGCTACGTCTTCAACGCTCCGGCCGTGTGCTCGGTGATCACGCTGGTCTTCCTGCACTGTGCCTTCACGATGGGCTACGATGCCGCGCTCCCACGGCGAGCGACCGATGTGCTCGGCGCAACGGGCACCGCCTACAGCCTGCTCATGATGGCGATCGGCGGCGGCTCGCTCGTGGGAGCCTTCCTGCTGGCCGGTTTCGCGCGACAGGTCCACTACGGGTATCTGTTCTTCGCGACGAGCATCCTCAGTGGGCTGACGCTGGCGCCCCTGGGCTACGCCGTCTCCTGGCCCGGCGCCTTGCTCGCGTCAGCGGCTGTCGGAATGACGCAGTCCATGTTCATCGCGCTCGCGACGACCTTGCTCCAGATCGCCACCCCCGACCACGTCCGCGGCCGGGTGCTGGGGTTGTACTGGGGATCGACCGGCGGCGTGATGGCCGTCAGCAACCTCGCGACGGGCCGTCTGGCCGACGGGTTAGGCGCCGGGCCGATGCTCGCGCTGCCTGGTCTCGCATTCGGCGCGGTGACTGTCCTCACGCTGTGCGCACCGACGCTCCGCGAGATCTATAGCCGTCGCCTGGCAAGCACCGCTATGCCATCGGCAATCGGCCGATCGCGCTAGCGATTCAGAGGGCAGAACGCACCCGGACCACGGCGTATTACCGTGGCGGCCGGCAATTCTGACCGCCCCTCGCATCTTCGCTAGCCGAGACGCCCTTTTCCTGCTCGAGGCAGATCGAAACCGACGAACAGCCCGCGGCGGTCAGCAGCAGCAGCGCGACGATCACGCCGAGACCAACAACATTCAGCGTCCGAATCGCCGTCACCGGATCACGCCTTTCCATTCATAGAGCACATCGGGCGCGCCCTCCTGGTTCCCGGTGCCGTCGCCGAAGGCGATGGGCACGAAGCCATGCTTCTCGTAGAAGTCGCGGGCCGGGTGATTCGAGTCGAAGGCATAGAGGCGCAGTGCGCGTCGTCGCGTCTTCGCGTGCTCGAGCAGGGCGCCGCCGATGCCCCGACGTTGGTGTTCGGGGAGCACGTAGAGCTGATCGACCCAGCTGTCGCGGAGCACCATCATCGCGACGATTCGAGCATCGATGACCGCAACCCACACCTCGCGCTCGACGAGGACGACCGAGGCGAACCACCGGCGGACTTCGTCGGGCGCGTGGACCATCCGCGGGATGTACCGCGCTGCGTGGCTGCGGCTGGTCAGGTAGACATCGGCGATGTCGGCGGCGTCTTCTGGGGCGCCCTTGCGGACTGTGACCGGAGCGGCGGGGTCGATCGTGGTCGTCAGCCCAACGTCTCGCGCTGAACGGATCGGCGGCGGTTCAATCCCGCCTGGGTTCTCCGGTGCCTTCTTCGCCGCCTCGCTGCTTTCGCAGGAAGTCCGCCAGCTCTTGCATCAACTTGTCCGAATCCAGCTCGCCCTCGGGCAGCCCCTGGCGCTCCTCGGCGGCCGTCGCGTCGTATTGCTGCTCGAGCTGCTGCACGTGCTCGCGGGTGGCCTTGTTCCGGGCCACCTCGCGATCGCACTGGGTCCGGAACTCCTTGATCGCGTCGGTGAAGTGGGAGAGGTCCAGGCTCACGTGGAGCAAGCGGGCGACGTAGGTCAAAAGCGCGTGGATCGCCGCGGGATTCTCGGCGTTCTGCAGATAGTGCGGCGCTTGGCCCATCAGGCCGAGATGCGACATCCCGCGCCGGTCCGCGGCGTCCAGGACGATCGTGGAGATGCCGGTCGGGCCCTCGTAGGTCGGACGGCGATAGATGCCCCACGCCTCGACCAGCGAGCGCCAGGTGGGCTCGGTGCACCGCGCGGTCACCCGCACCGGGCGCGTGTGTGGGGCGCCCGCCAGGAGCGCGCCGAGCGAGACGATGCGCTTCACGCCGCAGCGCTCGGCCACGTCGAGGAACGCTTTCGTGTAGGCGCGCCACTTCGTGTGCGGCTCCGGTCCGCTGAAGAGGAGCAGGCCCTCCCGGCGATCCGGTGGGTTCCACGCGAAGAACTCGCTGCGTGGCCAGTAGATGTCGCGGTGCTCGTCGTTGCGCATCCGTACTTCGGGCCGCTCCTGCGTGAACATAAAAAACTCTTCGGGGTCGATGCGCGCGAGCCGCGGGGCCGGGAGATCGCGGACCAGATGCCTGAGAGCGCCCGTCGCCGCCTGGCCGGCGTCGATCCAGCCGCCAAATGCGATGACCAAGGTCGTCAGATTGGTCGGCGGCTCACGGTCGAACTGTACGTGGTCCATGCCATCCTCTCGCCGGTGGAGTGCTCACCACCGGACTGGCGTCTTACGCCTCAGAAGCTCGGCTTGGTCGCAAACGGTGTCAGCTGCAGCTCGTGCGTCCAGCAGGACTTGTCCTGCGTATGTAGATAATAGAATGCCTCGGCGATCTTCACCGGATTCATCACGACGGCGGGATTCTGCTGGGCTCTCGGCAATGCTCGGGTGCCCGGCGAGTCGATGAGACCGTCGATCACCACATTGGCCACGTGCACACCGTGCTCGGAATACTCCTCCGTCAGCACCTGCGCCAGAGTGCGCATCATCACGCGAGGATAGTACAGCGATTGCCCGGTCAGCCGCTTGCGGCCCCGGAGCGAGAACTGGTTGTTCGAGATCAAGAACGAGCCGGAGCCGCGCCGCCGCATGGCCGGCAACACCTCCTGCGCGACCAGGAACGGTCCCCTGCTGGCGATGTGCTGGGCCGTCTCGAAGATCTCGACGGGGACGTGCTCGAGCAGCTCCTTGTCCGGCGGCAGGTCGCGCCCCTCGAGATAGCCGGCGTTGTAGACCAGCACGTCGGGGTCGCCGGCGTGCTTGCGAATCGTCGCGAAGGCCCCAGAGATCGATTCGCGCGACACCAGGTCGAGCTCGACGATTGTGCACGAGCCGCCCTGCTCGATGATGGCCTTCTCCAGCGCCGCCGCATTGGCGGCATTGCGGGTGGTCAGGATGACGAGAAAGCCCTGCTTGGCGAACTTTTGCGCGATCGCGCCCCCCACGCCCCAGCGGATCCCGACCGGGACCCCGCTATCGTCGAGCGCTCGGCCGTGCGCCAGCCTGGTGTTGCGTCCGTCGGCCTGCCACTTGGACGTCGCCCCGACCACGACGGCGACCGGCTTCTTGGCTCCACTCATGGCGATTCCTCGCTCGCGGGAGTTGGCAGCTCGCGATATCTGTAAGCGTGCCTAGCATAGGGAATGCGAGCGCTGCGCACAACTGCGAGCGGCGACTGCCGCCTCGTTGAGGCGCTGGACCGGCCATCCTTGTAGTAGACTCGCCGCGCAGTCTCGGCTCCGGAGGGCTGATCATGCGTTTGGCGAAGAAAATCGGGATCGTGACGGCCGCCGCCTCGGGTATGGGACAGGCGGGGGCGCTGCGCTTCGCGCGCGAGGGCGCGCAAGTGGCCGTGGTCGACGTGGACGCCGCGGGCGTGCAGCGCGTGGTGGGCGAGATCACCGCGGCTGGCGGCGCCGCTCACGGCATCGTGGCCGACCTGACGAAGGACGAAGATTCGCGCCGGATCGTGTGGGAGACGGTGAATCGCTTCAAGGGACTCGATTTCGTCTGGAACCACGTCGGCCACCCCGGGCCGGCCTCGGTCGAGGGCATCGATATGAACGCCTTCGACTTGGCGGTCGACCTCAACCTGCGCACGGTGCTGATCACCACTGAAGCCGCGATCCCCGAGCTCCGCGCCCGCGGCGGCGGGAGCCTGCTCTACACCGCCTCGACGTCCGGGCTCGTCGGATCGGGCTTCAGCCCCGTGTATTCGATGTGCAAGTTCGGGGTGGTGGGCTTCGTGAAGAGCCTGGCGCTGCGGCTCGCGTCCGAGAAGATCCGCGTGAACGCGGTGTGCCCCGGCCCGATCGACACGCCCATGCTGCGCGTGTTCGTCGCGCGACCCGATCAGAAGTCGACCGCGGGAGTCGATCCGGAGGAGCTCGTGCGCAAGCGCGCGCACGGCTCGGTGCCACTGGGCCGCACGGGCCGGCCGGACGAGATCGCCAACGCCGCGCTGTTCCTACTCTCGGACGAAGCATCGTTCGTGACCGGCGTGGCGCTGCCGGTCGACGGAGGCGTGACGGCGGCCTGACGCATCGGTTGACCTTCGCATCGTGAATTTCCGGCTCCGGAACGTGCTTCTGCTCACGCTGACCCAGGCGACGTCGTCGACGTCGGTGACTCTGATCGCCGCGGTCGGCGCCCTCGCCGGCTACGCGCTGGCCACCAACAAGGCCTTCGCGACCTTGCCCTCGACGATGGCCGTGATCGGCACCGCGCTCAGCACCATCCCCGCCTCGCTGCTCATGAAGCGGGTAGGGCGACGGCTTGGCTTCGTGGTCGGCGCTTCGTGCGCGACGGTCGGTGGGCTCATCAGCGCGGCGGCCGTGGCGCGCGGCCAATTCTGGCTCCTCGCCGCGGCGGCGCTGTTTCTCGGTTTCTCGGTGGCCTTCGCCCAGCAGTATCGCTTCGCGGCCGCTGAGACGTCGCTGCCAGAGTTCCGGAGCCGCGCGATCTCCTTCGTGCTGCTGGGCGGCCTGGCTGCCGCGTTCTTCGGTCCCTGGCTGGCCAGGGACACCGTGCAGCTCTTCGACACGACGTACCTCGGCTCGTACCTCTGCGTGCCCGTGCTGGGTGTACTCTCCGCCGCGCTGCTCATCGGCCTTCGCATGCCGCCCCCGGCAGAGGAAGCCGTGCGGGCCGGCGGCGCCGTCCGACCGATCGCGCAGATCGTGCGCCAGCCGATCTTTCTCGTCGCCGTGCTGGCGCAGATGATGGGGCAGGGCGTGATGAACCTCTTGATGACCGGCACGCCGCTGGCGATGATGGCGCACCACCACACGTTCGCGGACACGGCCTTCGTCATCCAGTGGCACGTGGTGGGAATGTTCCTGCCCGGCTTCTTCACCGGCACGCTCGTGCAGCGCTGGGGCGAGCGCACGGTCATCCTGCTCGGCATCGCGCTCAACCTGCTTGCGGTCGTGGCGGCGGCGTTCGACGTCGGCGTCTACAACTTTTTCCTCGCGATGACCCTCAACGGGATCGGCTGGAACTTCATGTTCGTGGCCGGCTCGACCCTGGTGACAAAAGCGTACGAGCCGGCCGAGCGCTCGCGCACGCAGGCGGCCAACGACTTCCTGGTCTTCGGCACGGCGGCGATCACCTCGCTGTCGTCCGGTCAGCTCCTCCATCACCGGGGATGGCAGGTCGTGCTGGTGACCGCCGTGGTGATGCTGCTCGCCGCGCTCGCTGGATCGATCTGGCGCGTATCACGCACGGCCGCGGCGACCGTGCCCTCGGGCGCCGCCGCGGCCGACTGACGTCAGGCGTGATTCGGGCGCTCACGTTCGATACGTACGGTACCGTCGTCGACTGGCGAAGCTCCGTGCTCGCCGAGCTGCGAGCTCTGGTCGAGCGAAAGAAGCTCACGCTGGACTGCGTTCGGTTCCTCGACGAGTGGAAGGCCATCTATCGGCCGACCATGGACAAGATCAACCGCGGCGAGATGCCGTGGGCGACCGTCGACGAGATCTATCGCCGGCGCCTGGATGAGCTTCTCGTCGCCTACGACCTCACCAAGCTCGACCACGAGGAGGTCGCCGCGCTGGCGCACGCCTGGTGGCGCCTTGCGCCGTGGCCCGACGCGGTAGCCGGGATTCATCGGCTGAAACAGCGTTACATCGTCACGCCGCTCTCGAACGCGAGCTTCATCGGCATGGTCGAGCTCGCGCGCTTTGCCGCGCTGCCGTGGGATTGCGTGATCACGGCCGAGAACGCGCGCTGCTACAAGCCGCGCCCGGAGGTGTATCGCACGGCCATTGCCCTCCTGGGTCTGACGCCGTCCGAGGTCATGATGGTCGCCGCCCACAATTACGATCTGGCGGCGGCACGCCGCGAGGGAATGGCGACCGCGTTCATCCCGCGACCGCTCGAATACGGGCCCGGTCAGACGACGGATCTGGCGCCGGAGTCGTCGTGGGACGTCGTCGCGACGGACCTCGAGGATCTCGCCGCCCGCTTGAGCGGCTAGGCGATCAGGGCGAGCGCCCGAGTCGCATCATGAGGCGCTTGGCGGCGACGACCGCGAAGAACGTCTCGACCAGCACGCGCGTCTTGATCGACGGGCGCCAGTTTCCCGCCAGCACGGACACGACCGCGTCGAAGATGTTGCGGATCGGCGGGCGCGAGTACCAGAGCTTGCGGAAGGCCGGATCGTAGAAGCCGACCGCGAAGCGGCGGAAGTGGTGGTAGCGGCCGCGGACCGCCTTCTCATAGCGCGCGAAGATCCGCGCCGAGACGTCGCCCGTGCGCAGGCCGACGTCGATCGCCTCGGCGGCCTCGATCCCACCCTGCATCGCCAGCATCACGCCGGTCGAGAACACCGGATCCAGAAACGCCGCGGCGTCGCCGACCGCGACCCACCGGTCCCCCGCCATCGTGGTGGCCAGATACGAGTAGTCGGCGTCGAAGCGGGCGGGGGAGACGCGACGCGCGCGCTCGAGCAGTGGCAACGCGTGAGGCGTGTTGACCAGGTAGTGTTCCAGGCTGTCCTCGGGCGTCGCCTTCGACTCGACCCGGTGCACGCGCTGCGGGATGACCGCGCCGACGCTGATCACGGTGTCCGACAGCGGGATGAACCAGAGCCAGCCCATATCAGGCCGCGTGAACATCCGGATGTCGCCGGCCCGGCGGCCCGACGCGCGTGGGATCCCTTCATACTGCGCGTGGACCGCGATGTTCAGCAGGAGCGGATCGTGTTCGTGGCGGCCGAAGCGCTTGACCAGCAGCCCGGCCCGGCCGGAGGCGTCGACGACGACGCCGACCCGCATCGTGCCCGAGCCTCCCACACGATCCGCGTAGCTCAGGGTGACACCGTCATTGTCGAACGCCGCGTCGAGCAGACGATGCTCTTCGAGCACGCGCGCGCCGCTCTTCTCCGAATGGCGCAGCAAGATCTCGTCGAATTTTTCCCGCAGCACCTGAAACGTCTGCGGTGTCGGCGTCTCCAGCGCATTTGAGAAGTCGGCGTAGCGCTCGTCGGGGCCGTCGGGCCCCCGAAAGCTCGCGCCCCACTTCTCGACGAACCCTGACGCGGCGATCGTGTCGCGCACGCCGAGGGCGCGGAGGATCTCGTTCGTCCACGGCAGCTGCGATTCGCCGATGTGGAAACGGGGAAAGCGGTCGCGCTCGAGCACCACCACGCTCCGGCCGCGCCGCGCGAGCGCGGTCGCGGTCGTAGAGCCGCCCGGGCCTCCGCCGATGACCGCCACGTCGTAGTCCCACTGCCGGTTCGGAGTCGTCAACATTCACGCATCATGCACCAATTGACAGCCCGTCGCCTACCGGTCGTTCGTCCAGGCGGTGGCGACGGGACTCGGTTGGGGCGGCGGAGTTTCCGCCGAGCGCTCGGTCAGAGCTTGGCCGCGGCGAACGTGTCGCACTGACCGGGGTCGCCGCTGTCGATTCCGCGCTTGAACCAGCGCACGCGCTGCGCCGAGCTTCCGTGGGTGAACGACTCCGGGACGACACGCCCCTGCGACTCGCGCTGCAGGCGATCGTCGCCAATGGCGGACGCGGCGTTGAGACCCTCCTCGATGTCGCCGGTCTCCAGGATCTGGCGGGCGCGCTGGGCATTGTTTGCCCACACGCCGGCCAGGCAATCGGCCTGGAGCTCCATGCGCAGCTGGAGCGCGTTGGCCTCGGTCGAGCTACGACGGCCTTGCGTCGAGCGGATGCGCTCGGCGATCCCGAGCAGATTCTGGACGTGGTGCCCGACCTCGTGTGCGATCACGTAGGCCTGCGCAAAGTCACCCGGTGCCCCGAGCCGGTCCCGCAGGTCCCGGTAGAACGACAGATCGATGTAGACCTTCTTGTCGCCGGGACAGTAGAACGGGCCGACCGCCGCCTGGGCAAAGCCACACGCCGACTGTACCGCGCCGCTGAACAGCACGAGCTTCGGCTCCTGGTATTGCCGTCCCATCTGACGGAAGAGGTCGCGCCACGTGTCTTCGGTGTCGGCCAGGACGACCGAGACGAAATCGCGCATCTGATCGTTGCCGGCCGGCCGTTGCTGAACGCTCGGTGCCGGCCCGGTGCTGGTCGGATCGCCGCCCTGCAGAATGACGCTCGGATCGACGCCGAAATACATGGCGAGGAGCACGAGCACCAGGGTACCGATTCCGCCGCCGACGACAGCGCCACCGCGTCCGATCGACATGCCGCGCTGGTCTTCGACGTTGTCGCTTCGCCGACCCATTTGCCATCGCATTGCTGGCCTCTCGCATCTCCGCGCGCTATCGTGCGGGTCGCGGTCGTCGCTCCTCGTTGTACTGCCGTTGAATGAAGTGTACGGGTGAGATCCCGGCACCCGCAACCGCACGTCGGACGGCTACCGCAAAGCGCGGCCATGCCGTAGACTCTCGGCCGGCCATGAGATTCGGCGTCTACCTCCCGACCTACGCGTGGCGCGATCTGAGCTTCGATCAGGCGGCGCGCGTGAAGATCTTCGCGCGCAAAGCCGAGGACCTCGGGTTCGACGCACTCTGGGTGGCCGAGCATTTCCTCGAAGCGCCCGGTCTCTACGGCACGGTGTGGATGTCGCCACTGCTGTCTCTCGCGCACGCCGCCGGCGTGACGTCGCGCATCCGGCTGGCAACCGGTCTCCTGATCGCCCCGTACTACCACCCGGTCACCCTGGCGCGCGAGATCCAGTCGCTCTGGTCGCTCTCGGGCGGGCGCTTCGTGCTGGGGATCGGCCCGGGCTGGGACCAGCACGAGTTCGAGACGCTCGGCATGAGGCTCTCGGAGCGCGGCCGGCGAACGGACGAGATCATCGCGGCCCTCCGGCGCCTTCTGACCGAGCGCGACGTCAGCTTCGAGGGCCGCTACTATCGGTTCCAGCACGTGACGATCGAGCCGCGGCCGCGGCGCTTTCCCGAACTGTGGGTGGGCGGGGGCTCGAAGATTCAGACCGCGCTCTCGCCCGACAAGTCCTACATCGTGCCGGCCGTGCTGAACCGGATCGCCGGCGCCGACGGCTGGCTCGCGCGCGCCGCCGGAAGCCAGCAGATGGTCAAGGACGACGTGCGCGCCATCCGCGAGCACTGCGCCAAGATCGGGCGCGACCCCGATTCACTGCGGTACGGACACCTGAACTTCGTGCACCTGGTCGATACGAATGACCGCGAGCGGGCGCTTGCACTTCAGCGCCCGATCTTCGAGCGCGTGATGGGCACGCACCGGACGTTCGAGAATCTGCAGCAATCCTATTTCCTCGGGACGACGGGCGAGATCATCGAGCGCATCCGGGATCTCGAAGCCGCGGGCGTCCAGGACATGGTTCTGGCCACCTGCGACTACGACCTCGAGCAGCTCGAGCGCTTCGCGAGCGACATCGTCACGCGGGTCAACGGCTCCGCATCTTGAGGCGGAAGTCTTTCGACACGCGGAGGTTGCCGGCCGCATCGCGCGACCGGACCCGGAAGTGGTACTCGGTGTTCGGCTTGAGGCTGCTGATCGTCTGCGCATGCGCTGTCTGGAGCGCAGCGTTCAACGGCGTCAGAGCTCCGTAGGAGGTCGTCGGGCCGTATTCCACCTGCGTGTCACTCGGCTCGTTCGTGGTCCAACCGATCGTCACGCCGGATGCGGTCACGGCCGTGCTTACCCGCGATATCGTTGGCGCGGTCGCGTCTTTCGTCACCGCGTTCGCGACGATCACGGAGACCCTCGCGGAGGTCGTCGCGTTGCCCGCGGAGTCTCGAGCCACCGCCGTCAGCACGTGCGCGCCGTCGGCGACACCGGTCGTACTCCACGGCACGGTATAGGGTGCGGTGCGCACCTCGGCGCCCAGATTCACGCCGTCGACCTTGAATTGGACTCCAACGACGCCGACATTGTCGCTGGCGTTCGCCGAAAGGGCTGCCGTGCCCTTCAGCGCCGCGCCGCCCGCCGGGGCCGTGATGGCGACGCTGGGCGGCGCCGTATCGTTCAGGGTCACCGCCAACGTCGTCGTCGCCCGGTTGCCCGCGGCATCGCGCGCCGTCACCGTGATCGTGTTCGAGCCAAGCTGAAGCCCGATGACGCCGGTCGTCCAGTTGTTGGTTCCGTTCGCGATGCCGCTTCCGCCGCGGCTATTCGCCCACGTCACTTGACTCACCCCGACAGTGTCCGAGGCGGTGCCCTGAAGGGTGACGGATGCGCCGGGCGCGCTGTAGGTCGGACCCGACGTGGGCGACATGATCGTGACAGTCGGCGGGGTGGAATCGCCGACGCCAAGCCCGCTGCCGGTCACGATCGTCGAGGCCGAGCCGCCGGCGGCGGCGAAAGACACGGTTGCGCTTGCGGTCGTGGTGGTTGTCGGCGTGAAGCGCACTCGCACGGCCTGGCTGGCTCCCGGTCCAGTGAGCGCGAACGGACTTCCGGACACGATGCTGAACGGCGGGGAGGCCGACGCCGTCCCTGACACGGTGCCGCTACCGGTGTTCGACACGGTGAACGTCTGCTCCGCGAAGCTCCCGAGGCTGACGCTTCCAAAATTCACCGGCCCCGACGGGCTCACGGCGAATTCGGCTCGCGCGACCGCGCTCGCGACAGTGGAGCAGGCGCTCTCGTTGCCGCCGACGTCGACAGCGCTCACGGCGACGTAATAGAGCATGCCGGTGGTGAGACCGGTGAGCCTGAAGCTTAGGGTCTGGTTGGGGGCGGGATTCGACGTCGGCGAGCCCACTTGAGCCCAGGAAGATCCCGGACAGACGGTGCTCGAGCTCGTGCCGTAGTAGACGCGATACGACGACAGGTCGGTCAAGGGACTTCCGTCGGTATTCGTGGTCGGGGCGACCCAGGTCGCGTCGAGTATTCCGGCGGCTCCAGGGCTGCCCGTGAAGAAAATCCCGCACAACAGGAGAGCGAGTCCGATGCACCGGACGGTGGTTTTTGCGTTCGTCTGTGACATCGGCGATCTCCGGAACATTCGGTTCGGTCGCTCGTGGCCTGCCCGCGCCGCAGATTTGTCGCGCCGAGGTCGGTGCAGCGGCCATGCCACCAAGCCGCCCAGTCGCCACGCGGAACGCTAAGTGTCGGGAAAGCTGAGATCGTCTGGGTAGAGAATCACGCGAACACGGGGGCCGCTCGAGGCGCAACGATGCCACGAAGGACCACGGCTGGGCACGCGGCGTTCTGGAGCTGACGCCGCATTCTTGAGAATGTCGCAGTTCTGCGAATTCGCCTACCGCGTTGCGCAACCCAGACCGCCTCCCTATAGTTCTCGCGCTCGCGACACGCGGACCGAACGCCGAGTCCGAAGGGGTCGTGTCGAAGCTCGCCCGGCGGGAAACTATCATCGACGAAGACAAGGCCAGGTCCGAGATCGCGGGCACGCGGCACATCGGCTCGGCGGCGACGCCCTGATGCGTCGCCTCCCGCGAGCCTTGCGCGACGGATCCCGCCCTCTTGCGCTCCTCGTCATGACCGGCCGCGGGAAGCACGACTGGGCGAAGGAGGGTGCCACCCCCGAGGACTTCACGCGCGACCGCGGGGACTGCGCGCGAAAACGCCCTCTACCGGGGGTGGCAGCGAGCGCAGAAGCACGATCCGCCGCCGCCCCGGTCGTATCGCGGTATCGAGGGCGACGACCCGGCGAAGTTCAGCTCGTCGCGCCCCAGCCTCCAGCGCCGCCGCGCTGAGCGGCGCGACCGCCGCGCGCCGCTCCATCCGATCGAGATTCCGGTGCTAGACTCGCGTCCGCGTGTCGCCCCTTCACTCGTACGTGGTCGTGTGGGTCCTTCTCATCCTCGCGTGGGCCGCGAACTTCGTCATCCGCATCGGGTTCTCGGCGCTGCTGCCGTCGATCATCGACGAGCTGCAGCTCTCTTACACGCGGGCGGGGCTGCTCGCCTCCGCATTCTTCTATGCCTACGTCCTCATGCAGGTTCCATCCGGGCTCCTCGGTGATCGCTTCGGCCGGCGACGGGTCTTGCTGGTCGGCCTCGTCGGCGGAGCGCTGGCGTCGGGCCTCACCGGCCTGGCCGTCTCGTTCGTCACGCTGTTTCTCGCGCGCGCGTTGACCGGCGCCTTCCAGGGCTCGCTCTTCTCGAACGATCGGGCCATCATCGCGACGGTCACGCCGCCGGACCGAATCGGCCTCGGTCAGGGCGTCTCGTTCTCGGGCCCCGGCCTCGGACTCACGTTCGGGCTCGTGATCGGCGGGCTCCTGCTCGAGTTCCTCCCGTGGCGCACGGTGATGATGCTCTTCGGGCTCGGTCCGATCGTAGCGGCGCTTCTGATCGCCCGCTACGTGCCGGCGCCTCCGCCGCCGCTGCGCCGAATGCCGGTCGGCCAGCGGTTGAGAAGTCTGTTCTCGAACGGACCGCTATGGGTGCTCGCGCTCGTGAGCCTGTGCGCGATCGCCAATCAGTTCATCCTGGCGACGTGGTCGCCGCTGTTCTTCGCGGAGGTGGGCGTCGCCGACGTCGGACGCGCCGGCACCTACGCGGCGCTCCAGGGAATCGCGGCTTCGCTCGGTATGGTGGCGAGCGGCTGGACCCACGACCGGCTGGTCGTACGCGGCTACAGCTCGAAGAGCGTGATCGTGGCCGGGCTCGCCGGGCTCACGGTGTCGATGCTGGCGATGGCGATCGTGATCGCCCAGCGATCGATTCCATTGCTGGCCGTTGTCCTGTTCGTGGCGGCCTTCTTCTGCTGGTCGATCTGGGGCGCCGTCTATGCGCTGCTGGCCCGTCTGGTCCGCGCCGAAGAGCTGGGCACCGCGTTCGGCTTCAGCAACAGCATCAGCTTCGTGGGCGCCATCGTCGGCCCGACCGCGACGGGCTGGGTGCGCGACCTGACGGGCTCGTTCAGCGCGGGCTGCGTGCTCGCGGCCGTTCTGGGCCTGACCGGTGTCGTGCTCGCATTCGCGGTTCGCGTGCCGCCGTCTATACCGCCGCCACACCTTCCACTTCGATCAGGAAATCGGGGTGGAACAGGCTCTTGACCACGATCAGGGTGCTCGCCGGGAGCTCGCCCTGGAAGACCTCGCTGCGTGCCTGAGCGACCGCCGGAAAGTCCTCGAGCTTGGTGATGTAGGTCGTGATCTTCATAAGGCTCGCGAGATCACCGCCGGCCGCGCGCAGGACGCCGCGGAGATTCTCGAACACCTGGCGCGCCTGCGCGCGCACGTCGCCCTTGCCGACGATGTTCCCGCTCGCGTCCCAGGCGACCTGTCCCGAGATGTAGAGCAGCCGGCCTCCGTCCATCCGAGTCGCCATCTTGTAGTTCGCCACGGGCTTGGCCTCTGGCGTCGCGATCGTGCTGAACGGCATCGTCAACCCTCCCGATTTTGATTTTTATAGGCGCGCCGCGGCGGGCGGGGCCCAGCCCCGCGACCGCCTGCCGCACGCACGGCCGGCGGACTACGCGATCGCCGCGAGCACTTCGATTTCTACTAGGAACTCCGGACGCGCCAGCCCCGGGATCTCGACCAGGGTCGAGGCCGGGAAATCACCCTTGTAGAAGTCGCGACGCACCGGTGCGCCGCCCCGGCGCCAGGAGTCGATGCTGAGCACCCACGTGGTCTCTTTCACCGCGCTCGCGGGGCTCGCGCCCGCGGCGCGCAGCACGTGGCTGAGGTTCTCGTAGACCTTCTCCGCCTGACGCCGCCAGTCGCCGCCGCCCGCCACGGAGCCGTCGGGATTGTTCGCGACCTGACCGGCCAGGTAGAGCAGACGGCCGCAGTTGACGATCACGCCCTGGTAGAAATCGCCGCCGTGGCTCTCCACGTTGTACTTCTCGAGCAACGGCTTTCCGCTTGGCGAGCCGCCGAGATCGACGACCAGCTCGACCTCGATCAGCATGGCCGGGTCGGCCAGGCGCCGCACGACCAGGCCCGTCGAGGCCGGCCGCGCGCCGAAGAACTTGTTGCGCTCGGCGCGGCCGCTCGCGTTGTACGCATCGATGTCGGTCACGTAGACGAGCTGCTTGATGGCGTTGTCGAACCGCGCATCGGCCTTCGACAGAACGGCCTGCAGACGCTCGAACGCCCGTCGCGCCTGGGGCCCCATGCCGCCCGAGACGAGGTTGCCGTCGGGGCCGCGGCCGGTCAGGCCGGCGGTGAAGAGCACTCTCGCTGGATTGATGCTGACGCCGGGCATGAAGCCGCGACCGCTCTCGACGGGGCGCTCGGCCAGAATATCTCGGCGATCCATCACGTCCTCCTTCCGGAGACTGTCCGTATCACGATTACGAGCGCAGGGTGTCGGGCCAGAGGCGCCCATACTGCTCCACGGCCCCGGCGTGGTCAAGGAGCGGTGCGATTTGCGCCTGTCCTTGACCCTTTCGCGCTAGTCTCTATCATCGAAATGAGCCCCGAGACGAAGTCGAACTGGAGGCAGTCATGACCAGACGGATGACCGCCCGCATGACGTTGATGATTCTCGCGGTGGTGTCACTCGCCGCGTGTTCGACCACAACGGAGGAGGGCGCCGTCGGCGTCGAGCGCAAGCAGCTGCTGCTCGTGTCGTCGGCCGAGGTGGATCAGGCTGCGGCGGCCGCGTACTCGAACGTGATCAAGGAGCAGGCCCCGAAGGGCAACGTCAACAAGGACCCGCAGCAGGTCGAGCGGGTTCGCGGCATCGCCAAGCGGCTCATCCCGCAAACCGCCGTGTTCCGCAAGGACGCGCTGGACTGGAAGTGGGAGGTCAACGTGTTGACCTCGCAAGAGGTCAACGCCTGGTGCATGCCGGGTGGCAAGATCGCGGTCTATACGGGCATCATCGAGAAGCTGCGCATCACCGACGACGAGCTCGCCGCGGTGATGGGGCACGAGATCTCCCACGCGCTGCGCGAGCACGGTCGTGAGCGTGCTTCTCAGCAGGCGGCGACCGGCGTCGGCGCGAGCCTGACCGGAGTCTTGGCGGAGATCTTTCTGCCGGGCAGTGGTCAGCTGGCCACCGCTGGCGCCGGAGCTGCGGGACAGCTCGCCTACAACCTGCCGTATTCCCGGCTCCAGGAAACCGAAGCCGACCGGATGGGCGTCGAGCTGGCCGCACGCGCCGGTTACGATCCGCGCGCGGCGATCGGCCTCTGGCAGAAGATGGCCAAGCTGTCGAGCAGCGGCGCGCCGCCGCAGATCCTCTCGACTCACCCCTCGCACGAAACTCGCATCAAGGATCTGGAGGTGTACGCCCAGCGCGTGCTTCCGCTCTACGAGCAGGCGAAAGCCGCGAAGTAGCCACGCTTCTCGAAACTGAAGCGTTCGCATATACTCTGCGCGCTCGAGCGGGAGATACGGCTCCCCCCGCGGAGAATCAGGTGCCAATCCTCAGCGTTCGTGACGTCACGGTTCGATTCGGCGGCATTCTCGCACTGGATGGGGTCTCCTTCGACATCGAGCCCCGACAGATCGTGGGTTTGATCGGACCGAACGGCGCGGGCAAGACCACCCTCTTCAACTGCCTGAGCCGCCTCTATACGGCGTCGGCGGGCACCGTCACCTTCGAGGACGCCCCGCTCCTGACCCGGCCGGCCCACAGGATCGTCGGGCTCGGGATCGGCCGGACCTTCCAGAATCTCGCGCTGTTCCCCACGCAGACTGTCCTTCACAACGTGATGGTCGGGGCGCACTGTCGCACCTCGAGCGATTTTCTGTCGAACGGGCTCAAGCTCGGTTGGGTCGCCCGCGAGGAAGCCGAATGCCGCGCCAGCGCCGAGGAGCTGCTCGACTTCCTCGACCTGCGCCGGGTCGCGCACCATCCAGCGACCGGGTTACCGTTTGCCACGCTCAAGCGCGTCGAGCTCGCGCGGGCGCTGGCCAGCCGGCCGAAGCTCCTGCTGCTGGACGAGCCCGCGGGCGGCCTCAATCACGAGGAAGTCGGCGCGCTCGGCGCGCTGATCCGGCGCATCCGCGCCGAGCGCGGGCTGACGATCCTGCTGGTCGAGCACCACATGAGCCTAGTCATGCAGGTCTCGGACAAGGTGGTCGTGCTCGACTTCGGCCGAAAGATCGCCGAGGGCACGCCGGCGGAGGTGCAGCGCAACCCCGAGGTGATCCGCGCCTATCTCGGCGAGGCCGCGTGAGCACGCTCCTGGAGATCCAGGGGCTCGAGGCCTTCTACGGGCGGACCAAGGCGCTGCACGGGGTCAACTTCAGCATGGTGAAAGGCGGGATCACGACGATCCTCGGCGCCAACGGCGCCGGCAAGACGACCACGCTGCGCGCGATCTCCCGCATGGTGCGTACGACGGGTACGATCCGCTTCGAGGGCGAGGCGCTGGAGCGCAAGGCCACCGAGGACGTCGTCCAGCTCGGCATCGCGCACGCGCCCGAGGGCCGCGGCACGTTCGTGCACCTGACCGTCGAGGAAAATTTGCGATTGGGCGCCTGGGGCCAGCGCGAGCGCGGCAACCTCCGGGACGACTTCGAGCGGGTCTTCGGCTACTTCCCGGTGCTGCGCGAGCGCCGGCGGCAGGCAGCCGGCACGCTCTCGGGCGGCGAGCAGCAGATGCTCGCGGTGGCGCGTGCGTTGATGCTGCGCCCGCGCCTGCTGCTGCTCGACGAGCCGTCGCTGGGGCTGGCGCCGCTCGTCGTGCGGGAGATCTTCCGGATTCTGCGCACGATCAACCAGACCGGCGTCAGCATCCTGCTGGTCGAGCAGAACGCAGCGCTCGCGCTCGATCTGGCCGACCACGTGTTCCTGCTCGAGACTGGCCGGGTCGTGATGGACGGGCCGTCGGACGTGCTGCGCAAGGACGACGCGATCCGCCGCGCGTACCTGGGCTACTGAATGGACATCTTCATCCAGCAGATCGTGTCGGGGCTCGCCACCGGCGGCATCTACGCGAGCCTGGCGCTCGCCCTGGTCATGATCTACCAGGCCACCGACGTCGTGAACTTCGCGCAGGGCGAGCTCGCGATGTTCGCGACGTACATCTGCTGGAGCCTGATCAATGCCGGGGTCACCTACTGGCTCGCGTTCATCTTCACGCTCGTGATCGCATTCATCGGCGGCGTCGTCATCGAGCGCGTGGTGATCCGGCCGGTCGAAAACGCGCCGATCCTGTCGATCGTCATGGTCACGCTCGGCCTGCTGGTCATTTGCAACAGCGTCGCCGGCTGGATCTGGACCTACCTCCAGAAGCCGTTCCCGAGCCCCTTCTCGGCGAACCCGTTCAAGCTCGGCAACGTCGTCTTTGGCTCCCACGACCTCGGGGAGATCCAGGTCACGCTGCTCGTGCTGCTCTGCATCTATCTCTTCTTCCGATTCACGCCGCTCGGCCTGGCCATGCGCGCGGCTGCCCACAATCCGGTCTCGAGCCGGCTGGTGGGCATCCGGGTGGGCTGGATGCTGGCGCTGGGCTGGGGCCTCGCCGCCGTGTTCGGCGCGGTCGCGGGCATGATGGTCGCGCCCGTCCTGACGCTCGAGCCCAACCTCATGGGCGGCGTGCAGATCTACGCGTTCGCCGCGGCGACGCTCGGCGGGTTCACGAGCCCGGGTGGGGCGGTACTCGGCGGGTTCATCGTCGGCGTCGTCGAGAACCTCGTCGGCACCTACGTGCACTTCATCGGGACCGAGCTCAAGTTCACGGTCGCGCTGGCGCTGATCATCGTGGTGCTGCTGGTCAAGCCGACCGGGCTTTTCGGCAGCACGGTGGTGAAGCGAGTGTGAGCGCCTCGCGGCTGCCGCGCATCGTCGGCCTGCTGGCGCTCCTGGTGACGGCGTGCGCGCTTCCGTTCGTTCTCAGCAACTTCCGCCTCTTCCAGTTCTCGCAGGTCTACATCTACGCGATCGCGATCCTCGGCCTGAACATGCTGACCGGGTACAACGGCCAGTTCTCGCTCGGCCACGGAGCGTTCTACGCGATCGGCGCCTACGTGTCGGCGATCATGATGGATCACTGGAACATCGCCTACGGCTGGACGATTCCGGTGGCGGGTGTGCTGTGCCTCGTCATCGGGTTCCTGTTCGGGCTGCCCGCGCTGCGACTGGAAGGTCTCTATCTCGCCCTGGCGACGTTTTCGCTGGCGCTGGCCGTCCCGCAGATCCTCAAGTACTTCGAGCACTGGACGGGCGGCTCGCAGGGCATCGTACTGAGCAAGCCCAACGCGCCGTTGGGCCTGCCGCTGAACCCCGACCAGTGGCTCTACTTCCTGACCCTGGCCATACTGGTCCTCCTGTTCTGGGTCGGGGCGAACTTGTTGCGAGGTCGAGTCGGCCGGGCCATCGTCGCCATCCGCGACAATCACATCGCCGCCGAGGCGATGGGCATCAACACCGCGCTCTACAAATCACTCGTGTTCGGCGTGAGCGCCGCCTACACCGGGGTGGCGGGGGCCCTGTCCGCCTGCGTCATCGCCTACGTCGCGCCCGACTCCTTCAACGTGTTCTTGTCCGTCACGCTCCTGATCGGCAGTGTCATCGGGGGCCTGGCGTCGATCTCCGGCGCCATCTTCGGGGCGTTCTTCATCCAGTTCGTCCCGAACTGGGCCCAGGACATCTCCAAGGCAGCACCCTGGGCGATCTTCGGTATCTTCCTGATCGGCTTCATGTACCTGATGCCGTTTGGCATCGCCGGCGGCATCCGGCTACTCTGGATCCGGGCCACCCGGTCTCGAGTTCAACAAGAGGGACGGAGTGCCGTTCCCACGCAGGCCCATACCACGACGTGAATGGAGGAGTCCTCATGAGAAGTACCCGGCAACTGGTCGCCCTCGTGCTCGTGCTGGGCGTGGCCGTTCTGGCCGCGATCCCGGCCGTTGCTCAGACGGTGGTCGGCGTCACCGCCACCGAGATCAAGATCGGCCACACCAACCCCTACAGCGGCCCCGCCTCGGCGTACGGGACGATCGGCAAGACGATCGCCGCGTACTTCAAGAAGGTCAACGACGAGGGCGGGATCAACGGCCGGAAGATCAACTTCATCACGTACGATGACGCTTACACCCCGCCCAAGACCGTCGAGATGGTGCGCAAGCTGGTCGAGCAGGATCAGGTCGCCGCGCTGTTCCAGACGCTCGGCACGCCGACCAACACGGCGATCCACAAATACGTCAACCAGCAGAAGGTGCCGCACCTCTTCGTGGCCACCGGCGCGACGAAGTGGGACGACCCGAAGAACTTCCCGTGGACGATGGGCTTCCAGCCCAACTATCAGACCGAGGGGCGGGTCTACGCGGCCTACATCCTCAAAAACATCCCCGACGCGAAGATCGGCATTCTCTACCAGAACGACGACTACGGTAAGGACTACGTCAAGGGTATGGAGGACGGCCTGGGCGCAGCCGCCGCGAAGCTGATCGTGCTCAAGCAGAGCCACGAGGTGACGGACCCGACGATCGATTCGCAGATCATCAATCTGAAGAACTCGGGCGCCAACGTGTTCTTCAACGTGACGATCCCGAAGTTCGCGGTGCAGGCGATCCGCAAGGCGCACGACATCGGCTGGAAGCCCACCCATTTCCTGAACAACGTGTCGAGCTCGTACGCGGCCGTGCTCAAGCCCGCCGGCGTCGAAGCCTCCCGGGGCCTGATCACGGCGCTCTACACCAAGGTCGTCACCGATCCGCAGTGGAAGAACGACAAGGGCTTTCAGGACTGGGTCGCGTTCATGAAGAAGTACTACCCCGAGGGGAGCCTCGAGGACGACTCGAACTTCTTTGGCTACAGCGCGGCCATTCTCATGGCGCACGTCATCAAGCAGTGCGGGAACGACCTCTCACGCGAGAACATCATGCGGCAGGCCGAGAACCTCAAAGGGGTCGACCTGCCGTTCCTGCTGCCGGGCATCAAGGTGGACACGAGCCCGACCGATCACGCTCCGATTCAGCAGGAGCGACTGGCCAAGTTCAACGGCGAGTACTGGGAGCTGTTCGGCGAGATCTTCGACGCCTTCCACAAGTAGCGATATGACCGGGCGGGGCGACCGCGTGCGCGGCCGTCTCGCCCGGCTCAATCCCGCGCGTGCGGCTTCTCTTTGCCGTGGGCGCCTCGCCGCCAGTACCAGAGCTCGAGCTCTCGTCTGAATCGCCCGACCTTCGACTTTCGCGTCTCCACCGTCGTCGTCGCGGCGGCGCTTCGCATCGGGCCGGGCGCCGATGACGCCACGACCTCTCGAGGCGGCGGCGAGGTATCGATCGGCAACATCGGCTCGCGCGTCTTTCGAATCGTCAGGCTCCAGGGTTTGGACGACCGCTGCGGCGGCTCGTCGACCTCGCTATCGACGCCGTCGCCGCCTCCGACCGCGGCGGTCGCGAGGGACGCCGAGACCGAGGCCGCGACCGCCAGAACGGCTGGCCGCCGGTCCGCGGGCTCGGATGCCGATGCGTGGGGAGAGGGCGTGGTCGCGGGGCCCTGGACGAAGTGCGTGGCATCGCCGGCCGCTGCGGCGGCGACGACGCCGATCTCCTCGAGATAGCGCCGGATCGGTTCGGGGTTACCGTGGCGGTAGGCGCCGACGAGCGACAGCGCCACGGCGGGATGCACGGTAGCCCCCGGCTCGTACGACGCGCGCCGGCCGAGCACCTTCAGATGTCCGGTCACGCGATGGCGAAGCGTGACCTGAAAGCTCTGCGGGCCGGAGCCCCAGTGGCTCGCGTCGAGCCGGTCGACCGCCGAGCATTCACCGACGATCGTCCACGCGGGCGCGAACTCGCCGAGCGCGAGCCCGAGAGCTCTCTGGAAGTCAGCCTGAGCCAGCATGCCTCGGCCGGCTCCGAGCCCGCCCTACAGGGCGAGCTCGTTCCTCACCGCTCTGACGCCCGGAACGCCGCGCACCACGTCGGAGGCGTGCGACTTGGCCTTCGGGTCCTGAACCTTGCCGCGCAGGGTCACGACGCTGTTGTCGGAGCGCACCTTGATGGTCGCGTCCTTGAGCTGCGTGTCCTTGAGGAGCCGCTCGCGAATGGCCGTCTCGATTCCATCGTCCCTGGCGTCGACCGCCTGGCGCTGTTCGTCCGGCACGACCTGGAGCGCGTTGCTCACGTAGGCCACGCCCGAGACGCCGCGCGTGATCTCCTCGGCCGCCATCCGCTCCTCGGGGCTCGACACCTTGCCGCGCAGCATGACGACCGCCGCGTGCGTCTCGACCGAGATGTGCCGCGCCTTGGTACGACCGTCCGTGGTGAGCGCGAGCTTGGTCTTCGTCGTGATCCAGGAGTCCTTCATGGTCTGGCCGGTCCCGCCGCCCGGCTTCGCCGCTTCGTCGGCCTTCGCGGTCTTCTTCACGTCGGGCGCGGACGTCTGCTGCGCGAGCAACACCGCCGGTGGCAGCATCAGGGCGATCGTGGCCAGGATCAGAAGCGCCTTCTTCATGGGTTGGCTCCTCCCGTTCTCGGACCCCTATTTATGGAAGACTCCTTGATGAGAATGAGCACGGGCGATGCCATCGGCGACCCGGTGGAGAAACGTCGACAAATCAGAGAACTAACGGGGGCTCGGCCTGGCCAGAGTGGCAAAGCCGTGCGAGGCGGGCAATTGCGCGAGTTGACCCTGCCAAGCATGGACCGTACGCTCACCGCGTGAATCGCGGTAAAGGCACGGTGACCGCGGAGCGCTTCGCGCGGGGCATGACCTTCGATCGGTACGTCGTCTACACCGGCAGCCCGGAGAATCTCGCGCGTGAAGCGGGTTGGTGGCTCGGTCGCACGCGCCACGACTTCAGCGGCCTGGTCCGCGAGCGATACGAGCGCTCTCGCCTCGACGACGCGCAGACCGCCGCGATTCGCTGGCTCGCCGCGCAACCCAACGGCCCGGCGAAGCTGCTCGTGATCTCCGAAGAGTGGTCGTCGGACTGCCGCCGCGACGTGCCGATGCTGGCGCGGCTGGCCGAGGCCGGCGGACTCGAGCTGCGGATCTTCGCGCGCGATGGCCAGAAGCTCGGCCGCGGGCCGCGCTCGGATCCCGCCGAGTCGCCGAACGCGGACATCGTGAACACGTTCCTCAACGAGAAGGACGGACAGACGTTTCAGTCGATCCCGACCGCCGCCTTCCTCACGAAGGATCTCGAGGAGATCTGCCGCTACATCGAATTTCCCGCGATCTATCACAAAGAACGCCTGGCCGCGGCCATGCAGATGGCCAGGCCCGGAGAGAGCCGCGAGCAGGCCTGGGCGCGCTTCATCGGCGACTGGCACGCGCTCCAGCAGCTGCCGTTCTACCAGATGTGGGCCAGCGCCGCGGTCGACGAGATGCTCTCGGCGCTCCACGAGCGGCTCGTCGTCGGTCCGGAATCGGCGCCTTGACGGGACGCTAGCGGGTGGCGCAGGATGGCGCGGCTCCATGATCACCGACACCATGCCGGCCGCGACCAGGCCGTTGGAGATTGCGCGCGCGCTGGCACCGCGCATCCGTGAACGGGCCGCCGAGATCGAGGCCAACCGCCAGCTGCCGCCCGATCTCGTCATGGATCTCGCCACCGCGCGGCTCTTTCGGGTCGCGCTGCCCGAGGTCGAAGGCGGCCTCGGCGCCGACGTCCTGACGACGTTGCACGTGATCGAGGAAATCGCGCGCGCCGACGGCTCGACCGGCTGGTGCCTGGCGATGGGGATCAACACGCTGCGACAGAGCGCGCAGTTCGCGCCCGACGTGCGGCGGCTGATCTTCTTCAGCGATCCGATCGGTATCTCGGCGGGGGCGGCGAACCCGCGCGGCCGCGCGGTCGCGGTGGCGGGCGGCTATCGCGTCACCGGCCACTGGTTCTTCGCCAGCGGGTGCATGCACTCCTCGGCGCTGCACGGGGCCTGCAAGGTCTTCGACGGCGACGCGCCGAGGCTGCGGCCCAACGGCGATCAGGAAATTCGGATCGCCTACTTCTATCCCAAGAGCCAGGCGCGCATCGTCGACACCTGGGACGTGAGCGGGCTGCGCGGGACGGGCAGCCACGACATCGAGGTCGAAGACCTCTTCGTGCCCGAGGAGCGCACGTTCTCGGCGCTCGACCTGCGCGCGCGCGTCACCGGACCGATGAACCGCATGCACGGTTTCGATCTCGCCGGGTGCGGCTTCTGCTGCGTCGGGCTGGGCGTCGCGCGGGCGGCGATCGACGCCTTCGTCGAGCTGGCGCAGGTCAAGGTGCCGCGGTCCTCGTCCGAGCTCCTGCGCGACCGGGCGCTGGTGCAGGCCAAGATCGGCGAAGCCGAGGCGATCTTGAGGTCGGGCCGCGCGCTCCTGTTCGACGTCGTCGGCGAGATGTGGGACACGGTCGTGGCCTCTCGCCCCGTCACCGAGCGGCAGCGCGCCGACCTGCGCCTGGCGATGACGCACGCGGCGCAGAGCGCCGCCACGGCGACGCACATGGTGTGCGCCACCGCCGGCACGACGTCGATCTTCATCTCGAGCCCGCTCGAGCGCTACGCGCGCGATGCCGAAGTCGTCACTCGTCACAACCAGCTGCAGTTCGTGAATTACGAGGCGGTCGGGCGCACCGTCCTCGGACTCGAGTCGAACAGCCCGCTGTTCTAGCCCCGCGCCGGGGTGGAGGACACCATGACCACTCGCCGTGAGTTCGTCGAGGGAGCCGCCAGCGCGGCCGGGATCGCCTTCGTCGCGTGTAATCTGACGGGCGCGGCGGCGCCGGTGCAGGCGCAAGGCCGGCGGCGGGAAGTCGTCGTGAACGGGCGCCAAGTCAAGACCGTCGACGTGCACGCGCACTGCGCCGTGCCGGAGGCGATGGCGCTGCTGGGCCGGAAGGTCGAGCCGCAGACCTTGCTCATGTCGCAGCCGGCCGATCGCATCCGCGCGATGGACGAGCAGGGGATCGACGTCGAGGCGCTGAGCATCAACCCGTACTGGTACCGGGCCGACCGCGACGTCGCGCGTGAGCTGATCCGGATCCAGAACGAGAAGCTCGCGGAGGCCTGCGCCGCGAATCCCGATCGCTTCGTCGCGTTCGCGTCGGTGGCGCTGCAGTATCCCGACCTCGCCGCCGAGCAGCTGGAGGAAGGTGTCAAGAAGTACGGGCTGCGCGGCGCCGGCGTCGGCGGCAGCGTCGCCGGGGAGGATCTGGGCGATCCCAAGTTCCACCCGTTCTGGGCCAAGGCCGAGCAGCTCGGCGTGCTGGTGTTCATGCACCCGCAGGCCGACGGTGCCGCGGCCGATCTCAAGTCGCGCCTGAAGGGCAGCGGCGGTCTCGACAACACGATCGGCAACCCGCTCGAGACCACGATCGCGCTATCGCATCTGATCTTCGAGGGAACGCTCGACCGCTTTCCCGGATTGAAGATCTGCGCCGCCCACGGCGGCGGGTATCTCCCGTCCTACGCGGCCCGCTCCGACGCGATCTGCGCGACCTTCCCCGACCGGTGCACGAAGCCGCTGCGGAAGAAGCCGACGGAGTACCTCAAGCAGCTCTACTTCGATTCGCTTGTCTTCACGCCGGAGGCGCTCCGGCATCTGGTCGCTGAGGCCGGCTCGAGCCAGATCGTGATCGGAACCGACTATCCGTACCCGTGGACGAAGACGTCGGTCGACCACATCCTCGCCACGCCGGGGCTCAGCGACGACGAGCGGGTGGCGATGCTCGGCGGCACGGCCGCGAAGCTACTCGGCATCAAGGGCTAGCGCGAGCGCGCTAGTTCGAGGCCGCGGACGCCTTCTTCTGAGCGATCCAGGCGTCGATCCGGGCCTCGAGTACGTCGAGCGGCAGCGCGCCGTCCGCCAGCACCGCGTCGTGGAAGGCGCGGAGGTCGAAGCGGGCGGCGAGCTCGCGCGTGGCCCGCTCACGGAGCTCCTGGATCTTTCGCTGGCCGATCTTGTACGCGAGCGCCTGGGCCGGGCTCACGATGTAGCGGTCGATCTCGACGGTGATCTCGCGCTCGGACATGGCCGAGTTGGCCTTGAAGAAGTCGATCGCCTGCTGCCGGCTCCAGCCGAAAGCGTGGATCCCGGTGTCGACCACGAGCCGGACCGCGCGCCACATCTGATTGTTGAGCGCCCCGAAGTACGAGTACGGATCGCTGTAGAAGCCCATCTCCCGGCCCAGCGTCTCGGCGTAGAGCGCCCAGCCCTCGGTGTACGCGTCGTAGCCGCCGTGGCGGCGGAAGCTCGGCACATCCGGCTGCTCCTGAGCGAGCGCGATCTGCAGATGATGACCGGGCACCGCCTCGTGCAGCACCAGCGCCTCCATTCCCCACTTCGGGCGCGTCTCCACGGCCGACAGGTTGGCGGAGAAATTCCCGGGTCGGCCGGTGGCGAGCGACCCCGAGTCGTAGGCCCCCGCGCTCCGGGACGCCGCGTTGTGCGCCGGCATCGCGACCACGCCGTACGGAAGGCGAGGCAGGCGACCGAAGAGCTTGATCACCTCGGGATCGGCGCGCTTGGCGATCTCGCGATACCCGGCCAGGAGATCCTCGGGCCGCGAATAGAAAAACCGCGAATCGGTGCGGAGGAGCTCGAAGAACGCGGCGAGATCGCCGGTGAAGCCGGTTTCGCGCATGACGCGCTCCATCTCGGCACGAATCTGCTTCACCTCCGCGAGGCCGATCTCGTGAATCTGCCGGGGCGTCAAGCGCGTGGTGGTCGAGTCGACGACCATGTAGGCGTACCAGGCCGGCCCGTCGGGCAGGGCGGTGGCGGCCACCGACTCGCGGCAACCGGGCAGATATTCGTTCGCGACGAAATCGCGCAGCCGCCGGAACGCCGGCACCGCGCGCTCCTTGAGAAGCTTCGCGGCGTCGAGCCTGAGCGCCCCGCGCCGGTCCGCGGCGATCGATTCGGGCATGTGCCGGAAGGCGCCGAGCAGCGGACTCTTCGCCGGATCCTCGACCAGGAGCGCGTCGACCTGCGCGGGAACGTTGCGCAACGCGATGCGCGTCGGCGTTACGCGGCGACGGAGCCCTTCCTTCATCAGCGCGATCGTCTGATCGACGAGCGTCGGGGTCTCGCGCAGGCGACCCAGGATCGCCTCGTAGTCCGCCGCGGTTCGGGCCGGCATCTGCTCGCCGACGATCTGAGGGACGGCCTGCTGGATGCCGTAGAGCTGGGTCAGCGGCATGAGCTCCCACGGAAAGCGCCGGCTCTCGAGCCGCATCTCGGCCTGGCGCCGAAACAGGTCGTAGTTCAACGCGTCCGCCGACGTGAGCTTTGCCCGGTCGATCGTCGCGAGCGCTTTGATCGGCAGCTCGAGATCAGCCTTACGACGGGTGATCGCGGCCGGCGAACGATCGGTCCATCGATCGTTCTGACCGGCGGCGCCGACCTCGGTGGCGAGCTCCGGATACTCGTGGAGCACATAGTCCCAGTGGAGCTGGAAGAGCTGATGGAGACGCGCGCTGTCCGGCGTCTTGCCCGCCTCGGCGATCAGCTTTTCGATGCCGGCTCTGAACGCAGCCGTGGACGCGGCGGACGTCGGGGCGGGGCCGAACGCCAGGACCGCGACGGCCAGAAGGACGAAGCGCCGCACAACGCGCCGCCGCGCGGTCACGAGCTACCTCGGCGCGCCGTCGCCGGTGGTCACACCCTGCGCTGCAGGAAGTCGGTCACGATCGGCCACGTCAGATCGGCGTAGTGCGGCTGGAAGCCGTCGTTGTCCGGATGGCGAAACCCGTGATTGGCGTCCGAGAACGCGTGCCACTCGACGGGCTGACCGTTCGCCATGAAGCTTTCCCAGAGCGGCGCCTGGATCGCGGGCGTCGCGATGAAATCTTTCCCGCCGCAGAACACCAGCGAGGCGCACTTGAGCGTCCGGGCCAGCGTGAACGCGTGACGCGGCCGGTGAGTCGTCTCGGGCTCGTCGCGAACGGACGGATAGTAGAGGACGATCGCGCGCAGCCGCGGATGATCGGCCGCGAACGGAATGAGCAGCCGGCCGCCCATGCAGTGGCCGATCGCGGCGGTGCGCGCCGCATCGGAGCCCATCCGGTCCACCAGGTACTGCCAGGCCTCGTCGATTTTGCCGAGGAACTCGGTGTCCGAGTGTTTCGATTGCAGCTCGGCACCCTGGCCGATGTGCGTCGTACCCAGGACGCCGAACATGTTGAAGAGGCTCGGCACGAGCACGTTGTACCCGAGCTGCGCCAGGCGATAGGCGTCGATCTTGTAGTCGGCGGTGACGCCGTGAGCGTGATGCACCATGAGGACTCCCGGTCGCTTGCCGGGCCCTTCGGGATGCGCCATGTAGCCGGGAATCCCGTCCTGCTCGAGCGTGACCATCCGCGCGACGATCGTCATGCCCGATCTCCGTGTCCGTCCGCGCGCTCCTTGATCGACACGCGCCAGTGGATGCGGTCCTCCTCAGGCGGGTAGTCGCCGGCGGCCTTGTGGTACGAGCAGCGGTTGTCCCAGATCACGATGTCGCCCTTGCGCCACTTGTGACGATACTGGCCGTCGGGCTGGATCATGTAGCCCGTCAGCTCGTCGATCAGCGCGTCGCTCTCCGATGCTTCGAGCCCCTCGATCCTGAGAATTTTGCCGGGGTCGAAGTAGAGCCCCTTGCGCTTGGTCTCCGGATGCGTGCGGATGATCGGGTGGAAGACCGGCGTCCATTCGCGGTCCTCCGCGTTCAAGAGCGCGGTCGCCTTGCGCCGGCCGCCGTAGGTGAACGCGCCGATCCGGCCTTCGAGCCGCCGCTTGAGCGTCTCCGGCATCGCGTCGTACGCCGCGTACATGCTCGCGAACAAGGTGTCGCCGCCGCGGCTCGGGACGGCCAGCGCGTAGAGCTGCGTCGCCTTGAACGGCTCCTGGTCGTAGGCGCCGTCGGTGTGCCAGCCCTCGGCGCCGCGGCGATAGATCGCCATGTCGAGCGCGCCGTCCGCGCCGAACTTGTTGACGCCGAGCAGGGTGATCTCCGGATACTCCGGATGGCGCGTCATCTTCGACGGGTGCGGGGTCACGAACCCGAAGCGACGACTATAGGTCAGGAAGTCGGCGATCTCGAGCTCCTGACCGGGCACCACGACCACGTTGTAATCGAGCCACGCGCGATAGATCCCGGCGAAGCCCGCGTCGTCGAGCTTTCGGACGTCGACTCCGTGGATTTCCGCGCCGATCTGCGTCCCGAGACGTCGAATCTCGATCATCGGCTCTACCTCCTGCTGGGAGCGCTCCCGACCGACGACTGCCGCGCCACCCGACGCGGAAGTCCCGGCCCCGACTCACGGAACATATAACACACCAGCGCGGCGAGGCCGAGCCGACCGTCCGGGAAGCGGACGTACCTGCGATGCGCGCGGTCGCTAGCTCAGAACCAGTTCGCCTTGTCCACCACGTTGCGGAGGGGCTGACCGGATAGAAAGCGGCGCGAGTTGTCCAGCAGGACCTCGAAGCGCCGCTCGTCCAGGTGCGGGCCGTGACCGGCGGTGTGGGGCGTGATGAGGACGCCTGGCATCGTCCACAGTGGATGATCGGCGGGCAGCGGCTCCTGCTCGAAGACGTCGAGGCCCGCGCCGGCGATCTCGCCCGCTCGGAGTGCCGCCACCAGATCGTCGAGCCGCGTCGTCATGCCGCGCCCGATGTTGATGAAGAACGCGGTGCGCTTCATGCGCTGGAAGCGCGCGCGGTGCATGAAGCCCTCGGTGTCCGGCGTATGCGGCACCGTGAGGATGACGAAGTCGGCGAGCGGCAAGAGCGAGTCGAGCGCGTCCGGGCCGTCGAGCTTCACCACGCCGGGCGGCGCCTCGCGGCGGCGCGCGTCGACGCCCATCACGTGCATGCCGAACGACGCCGCCAGTCGGGCCGCCTCACTGCCGATCCCGCCCACGCCGACGATCAGCGCCGTGGCCTCCGGCAGATGGATCACGCCGGTGTCCTGAGGCTCGCGGCGCCACTCGCGCTTGAGCTGGCGCGGCAAGTAGTGGTGAAACCCGCGCGCGAAGGCGAGCACGAACGCCATGATGTGTGCGCCGATGTGGTCGTTGTAGATCTCGCGGAAGTTGGTGACGGTCGCGGCGTGTGCGATGAGCTCGGCCGAGTAGTAGCCGGCCGGCGGCGCCGCCTGGGGTGCCTGGAGCCACCGTAGCCGCTTCGCCTGCCGAACCAGTGCGTCGGGGAGGGTCCCGAACGCCGCCTCCGCGTCGACGATGGCGCGCGCGGCCTCGGCCTCGGTTTCGGCCACCACCACCGAGAGCTGTGGGAGCGTGGACGCGAGCCGCGCGGCCCAGCCGCGCGTCGTGGGATTCTGGGGCGGCAGCATCAGGAATGTCGTCATGGCCGCGCAGCTTAGTGGCCGCGACGGCTCCGGTCAAGCGGCTAGGTCGCGCGAGCGGGCGTGGGCTCGGTGGGCGGCACGCCGCCGGCGGATGCCGGCAGGACATCGCCGTCCTTACGGTTCATGACGGCGCGCGGCAAGAACGGAATGAAGACGAGGATCAGGGCGGTCGTTCCGGCGTTGAGCCAAACCAGCTCGTGAAAGACCCAGTGGTGGCTGTCGATCAGCCACGAGCCGATCACGTCCGAGCCGCCGAGCGCGAAGTTGCGCGCGCTCATCATCAGGGAGAAGCCGAGGCTCTCGCAACCCGGCGGGGTCGACCGGACGGCCAGGTCCATCAGCGCGAGCTCCGAGCAGATGACTGCGAAGCCGACGGTCGCGTGGATGAACGGCGCGGTCGCGTGACTGTAACGAAGGTAGAGGAGCGTCACCGTGACGTTCAGGATGATGGCCGCCGTCAGGAGCTGGCGGAGATTGAAGCGGCGACACACGACGCCGTAGATGAGCGCGCCCAGGAGCCCCGCCCCGCCCTCGAGACTCTCCATCAAGCCGATGTAGGGCGTGCTGAACTTCAGAGTGTCGGTCTGCATGAACAGAAGCGGCGTCGTGAAGCCCGGCGAGATGTAGACCAGGGCCAGGAAGATTCCGCTGGTCCAGAGCGTCCGCGACCGGACGAGTGTGCCGAGCTCGTGAGAGGCGTTGGCCAGCACGTCCCGGTCGTGGCTCGCGCCGCGCCGCTCGCTCAGCACGAAGAACGTCGTGCCCGCCAGCACGAGCAGCAGCGCCGTCGCGATGCCGACCGTCCAACCGAACGCGACCGCGGCCAGGTAGCCGCCGAGAATTCCGTTGCCCAGCGACACGGCGCTCTGGAGCGCCTGGCGGATCGACGTCACCCGGCCTGAGATGCCGTACTTGCGGCCGGCTTCGACCATGAGGCCACCCATCACGGTGCTCGCGATGACCATGAACGCGTTCGCCCCGAACGCGGTGAGCAGCAAGGGCAGGTAGGTTCGCGGGACCACTCCCATCAGGAACCAGCAGACCGCCGCCATCCCGGCGCCGAGCAGCATGTAGTGTCGGCGCCGGGTTCCAAATAGTGGAAACGCGTCGGACATGATGCCGGCGAGCGGCTTCACGTTCCATGCGAAGGTCGCGACGACCATGAACGCCGCGAGCGTCTGGGCGGTAAAGTGCAGCTCGGTCTTGAGGAGGAGCTGCAGCGGGAGCCGTCCGATGACGGCGGGCTGGGCGATCGTCGTGACGAAGGCGCCGACCCCCACCATGACGTAGTACTGCCGCAGGGTGAGGCCGGTGTCCGGGACTTCGGGAATCTCTGCTTCCACAGCGACCTCCGCTGTGTCCTTATATCAGGAACCGAGCACCGGGCCGGTGAGGTCCGTGCGCACCTGGAGAGGTGAGCTTCGATGCCACGGCTCGACCGGCTGCCCCAGATCTCGCGCAACAACCTCCTGACGTTCCCGGCCCAGGTCAACGACACGACGCCGTTCGTGCGCCCGGCGAAGCCGCTGGCCGCCTGCCGGCTCGCGATCGTCACGACGGCCGGCCTCCACCGCCGCGGCGATCGGCTCTTCACCCCGGGAGACCAGACGTACCGCGTGATCCCCTCGGAGACGCCGACGGTCGATATCGTTCAGAGCCACACGAGCATCGGCTTCGATCGCGTGCCGACGATGCGGGACGTCAACATCTCGTTCCCGATCGATCGCCTGCGCGAGCTGATCGCGCGGGGCGAGCTCGGCGAGCTCGGGCCGAACGGGTACTCGTTCATGGGCGCCCAGCGCGAGGTCGCGCGAATCATGAACGAGACGGGCCCCGAGGTCGGCCGCCGGCTTCGCGAGGAGGGCGTCGACGTGGCCTTGATCACGCCGACCTGACCGAATTGCACCCACACCGGGGGTGTGCTGGCCCGAGCACTGGAGCAAGCGGGGATCGCCACGACGTCGATCAGTCTCGTCCGCGAGCACACCGAGAAGGTGAAGCCGCCGCGGGCGCTCTTCGTGCCGTTCCCGTTCGGCATGGCGCTCGGGCGTCCCAATGATCCCGAGCTCCAGCACCACGTTCTGCGCGCCGTGCTCGACCTCTTGACGGAGGCACGAGGGCCGGTCCTGCGTGATTTCCCGGAGGACAGCGAGCCCGGCGATCAGCCGGCGGCGCCACCCCAGGCGTCGGGGATCACCGCGGACGATCGAGCGCTGGACGACGTGGCGATGGAGACGACCCAGATGCGCCGCTACCACGAGCGCTGGCTCGAGACGAACGGCGGCCGCACCCACTTCGGGCTCGCCGGGATTCCCGCGACGCGCTTCCGCGGCGTCGTGCGTTTCCTCGAGGCATTCGCCGAGGGTCAGGAGACCGACATGGCCGAGCGGCCGCCGGACATGCCGCTCGCGAATTTCATCCGCTACTGCGCGGACGATCTCAAGTCGCTCTACTTCGAAGGCCACCTGGCCATGAAATCGGCGTCGGGCGGCGACGAGATCGCACGGTGGTTCTGGGGTGAGACGGGCGCGGGGCGGTTGCTCCGGCGCGTGCGCGACCGGCTCGATGCTTCGACGGATCAACTGTGGAAAGCCGCCGCGTTCGGCATCGCCCGCTAGGCGAGCCTGCAGCGCGGCGGTGTCGGGTCAGCCGTCGCTCCGAGTCACGCCGAGACCCGGGGACGAAGATCTCACGCCTTCGGCGGCCGTGCCCGCGACGGCGATCATCACCGGCGTGGGGGGCTCGCGGCGGACGCTGAGCCAGTCGCCGCCGAGGCGGCCACGGATCAGCGGCCAGAGGCCGTCGGGCTCGAACAGGATCGCCGCGATGGCGACCAGGCCGAGGCCGATGAGATACCAGCCCGCCGAGAGGCCGAACACCACCGTGAGGACTTCGCGGAGCGCGAAATAGATGATGGTGCCGACGATCGGCCCCTCGAGCGTTCCGATGCCGCCGATGATCACGATGATCATCATCGCGACCACCCAGTTCGGATCGAACGCGAAGCCCGGCGCGACATAGAGCGTCGCCGTGAAGCTGACCGCGCCGGCCAGCCCGCAGCCGGCCGCGGCGATCACGAACGCGATGAAGCGATTGCGCCAGACGTCCACGCCGATGCTGGCGGCCGCCACGTCGTTGTCGCGCACGGTCATCAGGCCCAGACCGACGCGCGACCGCAGCAGGGCCCAGGTGCCGAAGACCGCCGCGACCGCGATCGCGGCGCTGATCCAGAAGGTCAGCGGCTCCAGCCACCGCGGATCGACCAGGCGCGCCGTCGGCAGGCCGACGCCGCGCTCGCCACCGAGGCGCTCGGTCTTGGAGATCATCAAGGAGACGACCTCCGAGAAGACCCAGGTCCCGATCGCGAAGTAGGCTTCGCGCAGTCGGAACATGAAGAGCGCCACGATCGCGGCGACGATCGCGCAGAGGAGGGGCGCCAGCGGCAGCACCCAGAACGGGGCGACCTTCAGCCAGATCGACGAGAAGAACAGGCAGTAAGCGCCGAGGCCCACGAACACCTGCTGGCCCATGGAGACGAGACCCGCGTAGCCGGCTAGCAAGTTCCACATCTGGGCCATGGCGAGCATCAACATCGCCTCGGACAGGAATCGCTGCGCGCCCTCGCCAACCAGCCAGGGCGCCGCGACGAGTGCCATGACGCCGAGCACCGCGATCGACCACGGAGCAGACGCGCGGACGGCGGTCACGTGCGCACCCGGAACAGTCCGTTGGGCCTCAAGAGGACGCCGGCGAGAAACAGGAGGTGGGCGTAGAGCGGCCCGGCGTTCGGATCGAGTCTCAACCCGACCAGCTCGGCGACACCCAGGGTGATGCCGCCGAGCATGGCACCCCAGAACGTGCCGAGGCCGCCGAGCACGACGACCTCGAACGACACCAGTAGACGCTCGACGCCCGAGTAGGGGCTGAAGGACGCGCGGATCGCGAGCAGCATGCCGGCCACGCTGGCCAGCGCGAGCGACAGGCCCATCACGAGGTTGTACACGCGTCCAGGGTTGACGCCCATCAGCCGCACGACGTCGCGATGGTCGGCAGTCGCCCTGACGATCCGACCGAAGCGCGTTCGCGTCAGCAGCAGCTGGAGCGCCGTGAACAGGACGACCGAGAGCGCCAGGATCAGGAGCGGCAGGACGCCGACCTGCAGGCTGCCGATGCCCGTGCTGGCCTGAGCCAGGCGGCCCGCCTGCAGATGACGCAAGTCGGCGCCGTATATCTCGACCATGAGGTTGCGCATCACCACCGCGACGCCGAAGGTCAACAAGATCGCCGCGAAGGGATCGGGTCGCGTGACGACCCGGTTGATCAGCACGGCCTGGAGCGCGAAGCCCAGAGCGAACGCGATCACCGCGACGGGCAGCAGCAACACGAGCGGATGCACCGACGGGAAGACGCCCACGAGGGAGACGCCGATGAACGCGCTCAGCACGATGAACTCGCCGTGCGAGAGATTGACGACACGCATCACGCCGACGATCAGCGCGAGCCCGACGCCGAGCAGCCCGTAGAGCCCGCCGTAGAGGATTCCGTTGACGATCGTCTCGACCCAGATCATGACGCGCTCATCGTCGGACGGTCATGTTCCGAAGTAGGCGCGCGAGAGCTGCTCGAGGCCCAGGCCGCGCGCTTGCCCGTGCAAGGTCACGCGCCCCTTGAGCAGGCAATAGACCCGGTCGGCGGCGCCGGCGGCGCGCTTCACGTCTTGTTCGACGAGGACGATCGATGCGCCCTCGGCCCGGATGCGCCCGAGCGACTCGTAGATCTGATCGACGACCAGCGGCGCCAGGCCGAGCGAGATCTCGTCGCACAAGAGGAGCTTCGGGTTCGACATGAGGGCGCGGCCGATCGCGACCATGTGCTGCTGGCCACCCGAGAGCGCGTTGGGCGACTGCCGTCGGCGCTCGCGCAGGATCGGGAAGAGCTCGTAGACGCGCGCCAGATTCCAGGCGCCGGGGCGCCGATTGAGCGCCCCCATCAGGAGATTTTCCTCGACGGTCAGCGACGGAAACAGCAAGCGCCCCTCGGGCACGAGGGACAGCCCGAGCCGCGAGATGCGCTCGGCCGGCTCGCCGGCGATCGTATCGCCCGCGAAGCGGATCTCGCCGCGGCGGTGGTCGAGTAGCCCGACGAGGCTCTTGAGGAACGTGGTCTTACCGGCGCCGTTCGCGCCGATGAGCGCCACGGTCTCGCCCGCGTCGACGCGGAGGGTGACGCCGAAGAGCGCCTGAAAATCGCCGTAGAAGGCGTCGAGCGCCTGGACGTCAAGCAATGTCATCGGCGCGGAATCCCATGTAGATCTCGCGGACGAGCCGGCTCGTCATCACGTCGGCCGGCGGTCCATCGAGTACGTTCTTGCCGAAGTGGAGCACCATGATCCGGTCGGCCACCGCGCGCAGCGCGTGGGGAATGTGCTCGATCCAGATGATTCCGTGGCTCGTCTTCAAGCTTCGGACGAGGGCGACCAGCTCTTCGACCTCGGGCTCGGTCAGCCCGGCCGCGATCTCGTCGAGCAACAAGACCTTCGCGCACGAGGCCACGGCCTTGGCGAGCTCGAGGCGCTTTCGGTCCAGGAGCGGTAGCCGCCCGGCCAGCGTCCCGGACTTCGCCGCGAGCCCCATGGCGTTCAGCACCTCGAGCGTCGCCGTGGCTGCCGCCGCGCCAGAGCGTCCGGCGCCGAAGGACGCCGCGGCGAGCACGTTCTCGTAGACCGTCAGGTGCGGAAACGGCTGCGGGATCTGGAAGGCGCGCACGATGCCGCGGCGTGCGCGCAGATGCGCCGGTACGCGGCCCAGATCGCGGCCCTCGAAGCGAATCGTTCCGCCGTCGGCCGCGATCGTGCCGGCGATCAGGTTGAAGACGGAGCTCTTGCCCGCGCCGTTCGGGCCGATCATGCCGAGACACTGGCCCGACTCGAGCGAGAAGGTCACGTCGTCGGCGACGACGATCGCGCCGAATCGCTTCCGCAGGCCCGCCACTTCGAGAAGTGCTGACATCGCGCGTCACCGCCGCCCCGCGGCCAGGCGGGGCGATCGGCTCAGCCGAGCTGCGACAGGAGCTTGAGCTCCGCTTCGACCGGGATCTGCGGCGCCGTGGCGTTGTAGACGATGAGCAGCTCGAACGGAAACCGCCCGTTCTTCGTCTTGCGCCACTGACCGCCAGCCATGCTCGTGACCGCCACGTTCTTGATCGGCGTGTCCTTGAAGTGCACCGGTCCCACGATCGTATCGACCGAGAGATTGGCGATCGCGTGCTTGACCGACTCCTTGTCCTTCGGATCCGCGGCGGTACGGAGCGCGGCGAGCGCCACCTCCCAGACCGCGTGCGAGTAGCCGATGGGCTGCGTCCACTGCTTGCCCGTCGAGTTCTCCCAGTCGGTCGCGATCTCCCGTGCCGTCTGCCCGGTGATCGACGACTTGTACGGGAACTTCGGCGTCCACCAGACCTCGGTCGACATACCGTCGCCGCGCGGCCCGAGCGCGGTGACGGTGCTGGCGAACAGGAAGGCGGCCGCCACCGTGCAGACCTGCGGCTTGTAGCCCGCCTGCGCCGCCTGATTCCAGAAGGTGGCCCAGTGGCTCGGCAGCACGAGCCCGGAGACGATCTCGGCGTTGCCGTTCTTGAACGCGGTGACCTGGTTCGTGAAGTCGTCGGTGGCCATCTTGTAGAAGCCGCCGGGCACTTCCTTGTAGCCCGCGGGCGTCATGCCGCTCGGCAGCCCGGTCTTGGCGTTGCCGAACGCTCGCCCGGTCGGCGTGTCGCTGTAGAAGGTGCCGACCTGCTTGTTGGTCTTCACGCTGTTCCACATCGCGACGAAGTTCTTGACCACCTCGGAGGCGCCCCAGAAAAAGTGGAACGTGTACGGGAAGCTCTTCTCGATCAGGTCCTCCGGGGTCGCGCCACGAGAGAACTTCCAGCCCGTCCACGGCACCATCGTCGAGATGGTCGGCATGCTCCGCGCGTCGGCCAGCTCGCCGACCGCGAGCGCCGCGTCGGAATCGAACGCGACGACGAGATCGCACTTCTCGCGCAGCACCAGCTCGCTGCCGACCACGCTCGAGCGGTTCGGATCGGACTGGTTGTCCTTGACGACGATCTCGACCGCGTAGGATTTGCCGCCGATCTTCAGTCCGTCCTTCACCGCGGCGCGGATGCGCTCGATCATCCACGGCGTCGTCTCGCCGAAGTTCGCGCGCACGCCGGACTGGGCGCCCATGAACCCGATCTTGAGGGTGCGCGACTGGGCGCGCGCGATGTTGACGTGGAGGGCGCCCGCCGCGGAGGCGAGCCCGGCGGCGCCACCGACTTTGAGGAACGCGCGCCGGCTGACGGCGTGCGTGCGTCCGGACAGTTCGTGGCCCCGGTTTCTCATGGCGTCCTCCCTCGCTGGAGTCGCGCCTCGTCCGGCGGGAGCGCCCCGACGGCCTTCAGCGCAGCGACGATCCACGCGCGCTTCGCCGGTGTCTTGCCTGAACGGTTGCACAGCCGGCGTCCGCCCGATCCGTGGCGCGGAGTGTAGCACTTTGAGTCGAGGTCGGCAGCCGATGCGCCGCGTTACGGCGTGAGGCGCCCGGCGATTCGAAAACGACCCGCGCCGTCGGGCGTGAGCACGACCAGCTCGGCGGGCGCGGGCTGGATCCCCGTGAGCGGGAGCACGACGGAACCGTGCGTGACGAGCACGACGTTGCCGCCGGCCGGTCGTTGCCCGGCCAGCTCGCGGAGCGCGCGAAGCTGCTCGGCCTCGCCCGCGCGATTGTCGAAGAGGTTGCTGAGCGGCGCCCAGGACTCCGCGGCGCCGAACGCCAGCCGCGCGGTCTCGAGGCAGCGACACCACGGGCTCGACAGCACGCGGGCGACCGGGATGCCGCGCGTCCGGAACGTGGCGCCGACGCGCCGCGCGTCCTCGCGCCCGGCATCGGTGAGGTTGCGCTGCGTCGAGCAGTCGTCGAGCTTGAAACCGGCAGGATCGCCGACCCCTGGCGTCGTCACCGCATGCCGCATGAGGATGACCTCTCGCCCGCCGCGCATCAGCTGCCACAGCGCCTCGTCCGCGATCGCGGGAGAGGGCAAGACGAGCACGAGCGACACGAGCAACAGGCGGAATCGCATGACGAGACTCGGCGTGACGTGGAGTGTAGCATTGGGGGCGCCATGAATCGGATCGGCCGGCGTCAGCTCCTCCACGGCGGCCTCGCCGCGGCGGCGGTGAGTCTCGCGCGGCCCGCGCGAGCCCAGGTCGGCGATGCCGCGCGCTCGGCGATGGCGCGGGCGGCAGCGGCGTTTCTTTCTGCGCTGGAGGCGGGACAGCGACGCGCCGCCACGTTTCCGTTCGCCCAGGACGAGCGGATGAACTGGCACTACGTGCCGCGCTCGCGCGCGGGCCTCGCGTTCAAGGAGATGACGACCGCCGGCCGCGCCGCCGCGCACGAGCTGATCAAGGTCTCGCTCTCCGAAGTCGGATACACGAAGGCCGTCAATGTCACCAAGCTCGAGGACGTCTTGCGGCAGCTCGAGACCTTCGGCGAGCTCCTGCGCGATCCCGAGAAGTACTACGTGAGCGTCTTCGGCTCGCCCGATGCGTCGGCCCCGTGGGGCTGGCGCCTCGAGGGCCATCATCTCTCGCTCAACTTCACGCTCGTACCGGGCCGCCCGGTGTCCGTGACGCCGGCGTTCTTCGGCGCGAACCCGGCGGAGGTGCCTTCGGGCCCGACTCGCGGGCTGAGAGTACTCGCCGGCGAGCAGGATCTGGCCTTCGCGGTCGCGCGCGGCATCGATCCGCGGCTGCGTGGCCGCTTCGTGATCGCGCCCGAGTCGCCGGGCGACATCGTGAGCGGTCCGGGTCGCGCCGACAGCCTGAAGACGCCGGCCGGCCTCGCGCTCGGCGAACTCGGCGCCGAGCCGCGGGCCTTGGCGCTGCGCCTGGTCGAGACCTACGCACGTAATATGCGCGCCGACGTCGCCGACGAGGAGCTTCGCCGGATGCGCGAGGCGGGCCCCGAGAACATCCGCTTCGCCTGGGCCGGTGCGATCGATCCCCGTCAGCCTCATTACTACCGGCTGCACGGCCCGACGGTGCTGATCGAGTACGACAACTCGCAGAATCGCGCCAATCACATCCATTCGGTCTGGCACGATCCGCGAAACGATTTCGGCGTGGATCCACTCCGCGCCCACTACCAGAGCAGTCACCGTCGGCGCGCGTGAGGGTCTCATGACCGAGCTGACCGGAGTGATTCCGATCACCGCCACCCCGTTCGACTCCGACGGACGGGTCGACGAGGACAGCATCGTCTCGCTCGTCGAGTTCGAGGCCCGGTGCGGCGTTCACGGCCTCAACGTGCTGGGCATCATGGGCGAGTTCCACAAGCTGACCGAGTCCGAGCGGCGCCGCGTGGCCGAGGTGTTCATCAAGAGCGCGGCCGGGCGCTTTCCGGTCGTCGTCGGCACCTCGCACGCCGGCACGGGTGCTTGCATCGAGCTGTCACTGGCCGCCGAGGCCGCGGGCGCCGCGGCGCTGATGGTGGCGCCGCC
>Ga0114129_10000563_pt1 | contig 45541 bp, 45 predicted proteins | sample RhiMetdeltSRZDD1_FD_80071 | JGI IMG/M metagenome (GOLD analysis project Ga0114129, IMG submission 80071) | Populus rhizosphere microbial communities from Tennessee, USA - Rhizosphere MetaG P. deltoides SRZDD1 (version 2) (version 2) | ecosystem: Host-associated > Plants > Roots > Rhizosphere >...
GGCAGCACCCCGCTGGTGCGCCAGCGCGCGCGCGTCCTGCTGCTGGGCTTCGGCATCGGCTATCTGGCGCCCGTCGTCGGGACGACGGTGGAGGTTGTGCTCCACGAGCCGATCCCATACTTCCACGAGCTCTGGCAGCTGACGTTGCTCTTCCCGCTCGCCGTGACCTACGCCATCGTGCGCTACCAGCTGTTCGACATCCGGACGGTGGTACGCCTGGGCACGATCTACTCCGTCGTGACCGCGCTGGTGGCGCTCGGCTACGCGGGCCTCGTGACCGGGCTCAACGTGCTGCTCAACCGCCTCGACGTGACGATGTCGGGCATGGTCGCTCCGATCGTGGTGGCGTTCGTCGTCGTGCTCATCGTGAACGGCGTGTACGCGAAGACGCAGGCGCTGATCGACCGCGTCTTCTTCCGCTCGCGCTACAACGCCGGCCAGGCCCTCGTCCGGCTGGCCGACGCGCTGACGACCACGCTGGACCTGGACAGCCTCGCCGCGCTGATCGCGGGCACCATCAATCAGCTGCTCCATCCCACGCACGTGGCGCTGTTTCTCGCCGAGGACGAGCGCGGCGCGTTCCGGCGCGTGGGCGGCGGCGAGGGGCTCGCCGCCGAAACGGTGCTGGCGACGTGCCTGGCCGGCCGGCGGACGCCGCTGACGCGGGAGATGCTGCTCGCGGATCCCGCCTTCGACGACGTGCGTGCCGCCTGTGTGGCGGATCTCGACGCCCTCGACGCCGAGGTCGCGGTGCCGATCGTCTTTCGCGACCGGCTGACCGCGTTGCTCGTGCTGGGCGCGCGGCGGGGCGGGGCGCCCTACACCGACGATAACCTGCGCAACCTCCGCATCATCGCCACCCAGAGCGCCATGGCGCTGGAGCACGCCCGCGCGTATCACGCCCTGCAGGGCGCGCTCCGTCGCGTGGAGATTCTCGAATCCATCCGCGCCGGCCTGTCGAAGTTCGTTCCGCGGACGGTGCAGCGGCTCATCGAGCAGGCGCCGGACGCGCCCGAGCTGTCCAAACGGGAGACGGACGTCTCCGTGCTCTTCGTCGACATCGCGGGCTACACGCGGCTGGCCGGCCGGCTGGACGCCGCGACGGTGGAGCGGCTCGTGGAGCGCTACTTCGGTGCGTTCCTGGACGAGATCCTCAAGAACGGCGGCGACGTCAACGAGACGGCCGGCGATGGGCTCATGGTGATCTTCCAGGACGCCGACCCGCGGCGCCACGCGCGCGCCGCGGTGGCCACCGCGCTCGCGCTGCTGCACCGGGCGCACGAGATCAATGCGGCCGAGCCGCTGGACGAGCCGATCGCGCTGCACATCGGCGTGAACTCTGGCCGCGCAGCCGTCGGCGCGACGAAGATCGAGGGCACGGCGGGCACGCGGTGGACGTACACGGCGTCCGGGCCCGTCACCAACGTGGCGTCCCGTCTGGCCGCGCTGGGCGACGACGCGATCTATCTCGGCGAGGCGACGGTGGCCCGCCTGTCGTCACGCACAGGCCTGGAGGATCTCGGCGACTTGCCCCTGCGCAATGTCGAGGGGCTGGTGCGCGTCTATCGACTTCGCGTGCCGGAGGCCGTGGCAGCCGCGGTCTGAGTCGATGCCGCTGCGGGGGATCGCTAGCGCGCCGCTGCGAACCGCGCGAGATGGTGATCGGCGTCGCCGAACGCCTGCGCGATCATCGTCAGCCGCCGGAATGTGTGGCTGATCTTCAGCTCCTCGGTCATGCCCATGCCGCCGTGCAGCTGCACCGCTTCCTGGCTCACGTGGCGGGCGGCGTCGGCGATCTTGATCTTGGCCGCCGACACGACGCGCCGCCGCTCGGCGGCGTCCGCGGTGTCGACCTTCACGCACGCCAGGCACGCGATCGAGCGCGCCTGCTCGTACGAGATCAGGATATCGACCATGCGATGCTGCAGCGCCTGGAACGAGCCGATGGGCACGCCGAACTGCCGCCGCGTCTTCAGATAGTCGAGCGTGGCGTCGTGCGCGTACTTGATGGCGCCGACCGCCTCCGCGCATACGAGCGCGGTGGCGTAGTCGACGACCTCTTCGATCTGCCCGAAGCCCTCGCCCTCGACGCCCAGCAGCGCGTCGCGACCCACGCGCACGCCGGAGAGGCGCACGTCGGCGACGCGCGTGTTGTCGAGGACGCGGTAGTCCGTGACCGCGACGCCAGGAGCGTTGCGCTCGACGAGAAACAGACTGATGCCCCGCGGGTCGTCGGGCGCGCCCGAGGTTCGCGCGGAGACGACGAGCACCTCGGCGCAACCGCCATGGAGGACCGTGCGCTTGTCGCCTTCGAGCACCCATCCGTCGCCCGACTTCGTCGCTCGTGCGCTCACGCGCCGGAGATCCCAGCGCGCGCCGACCTCGGTCTGGGCGAAGGCCATCTTGAGCCTGCCCTGGACGAGGGCCGGCAGGATGCGCGCCTGCTGCTCCGCGGTGCCGCCGCGTGCGACGAAACGGCCGCCGAGGCCGACGGTGGCGAGGTACGGCTCCGTGACGAGCGCCTCGCCCAATGCCTCCATCACGACCATCATGTCCACCGTCGAGCCGCCGAATCCGCCGTGCTCGGCGTCGAACGGCACGCCGAGGATGCCCATCTCGGCGAGCGCCCCCCACACGTCCTCGCTGACGCCGGACGGCGACGCGACGATCTTGCTGCGTGCGTCGAAGCTGTACCCGGTGCTGAGAAACTTCCGCAGCGTCTCGGAGAGGAGCCGTTGCTCTTCGCTGTACTCGAAATCCATGTCATCCCCTCCGCTACAGGCCGAGCGTCGCCTTGGCGATGATGTTGCGCTGAATCTCGTTCGAGCCGGCGTAGATCGTGGCCTTGCGCACGTTGCAGTAGCGCGGGAACAGCGCGGCCGTGAACGCGTCGAACGGCGCATCCGCCGCGACGGGACGGAAGATCGGTGCCAGCGGCCCCGCGGTCTGCATCATCAGCTCGGTCAGCGTCTGCTGGATCTCCGTCCCCTTGATCTTGAGCAGCGAGACTTCGGCCCCGGGCGGCCGGCCGCCGCGCAGCTGATCGAGGAAGCGCAGATTGGTGATCTCCAGCGCCATCAGCTCGACCTCCACGCGCGTGAGCCGGTCGCCGAAGCGCGGATCGTCGAGCAGCCCGGCCCGTGCCGCCAGCTCTTTCACCCGCGCCAGCTCGCGCTTGCAGACGGCGATGTTGCCGGTGCCCATGCGCTCGTAGCCGAGCAGGTACTTGGCGACCGTCCAGCCCTTGTTTTCCTCGTGCACCAGGTTCTCGGCCGGCACGTTGACGTCGTCGAAGAAGACCTCGTTCACCTCGCGGCTCTGGTCGAGCAGCACGATCGGCCGCACAGTGATGCCGGGTGTCTTCATGTCGACGAGGAGGAACGAGATGCCATCCTGCCGCTTCTCGGTCTTGGGATCCGTGCGCACGAGGCAGAAGATCCAGTCGCCGTAGTGGCCGAGCGTCGTCCAGATCTTCTGGCCGGTGACGACATAGTGATCACCGTCCCGCACGGCGCGCGTCTTCAGCGACGCGAGATCGGAGCCGGCGCCGGGCTCGGAGTAGCCCTGCACCCAGAAGTCCTCGCCGTTGTACATGCGCGGCAGGAACCGCTGCTTCTGCGCGTCGGTGCCGAAGCGCAGCAGCACGGGCGCGCACATGCGCACGCCGAACGGCACGACCGGCGGACACCCCGCGGCGCCACACTCCTCCTCGAAGATGTAGCGCTGCACGACCGTCCAGTCCGTGCCGCCCCACTGCTTCGGCCAGTGCGGCGCGATCCAGCCCTTCTTCGCGAGCGTCTTGTGCCAGCGCAGCAGATCGTCCTTGGACAGCTCGCGATAGTTCAGGACCTTGTCACGTAGCTCGTTGGGCAGGCTGGCGCCGATCCAGGCCCGGACCTCGTCGCGAAAGGCGGCCTCGTCGGGCGAGTAGTTCAGGTCCATCGTGGGCTCCTCTCAGAGGCTCCGCTCAGATACGCTTCGCCAGGTCGAGCAGGCGCCCGAGGTTGGCGAGCCGCGTGTCGAGGGTATCACCGGCCGGCTCGACACGAATCGTCGTGATGCCGGCGCGCCGGTAAAGCGCCAGGCGCTCGCGCACCATCGCGTCCGTGCCGAGCAGGTTGGTCTTCAGCACGAGCTCATCGGGCACGCGCGCCGCCGCCTCGTCACGACGCTCCTCCAGCCACAGGCGCTGGACCTCGGCCGCGACGTCGGCGTAGCCGGCGCGTCGGTACGCGTCGTTGTAGAAATTGTGGCGCCGCGAGCCCATCGCGCCGAGGCTGAACGCCAGTCCCGGCTTGCGCGGCGGGATCAGCTTCTCCACGTCGTCGCCGAACGAGACGACGCCCGCTGACACATGCAGGTCCAGCGCATCCAGCGAGCGGCCCGCGCGCTTGGCGCCGACGGAGAGATGATCGAGAAAGACGTCTGCGTGCTCGGGCATGAACGATGTCCCCAGCCAACCGTCGGCGATCTCGCCGGTCATCTCGAGACTCTTCGGCGACAGCGTCGCCAGATAGATAGGGATGTTCCCGCGTGGCTTCGCGCCGACGCGGAGGGCTTTCCCCTCGCCGCCCGGCAGCGGGAGCTCATAGATCTCGCCCTTGTACGTCAGCCGCTCGCCGTGCGTGGCTTGGCGCACGATCTCGACGGTCTCGCGGAGACGCTTGACCGGACGATCGAAACGGATGCCATGCCAGCCCTCGATCACCTGCGGTCCGCTGACGCCGAGGCCGAGGCGGAAGCGGCCGTTCGACATCGACGCCAGGCTGAGCGACGTCATCGCGATCAGCGCGGGCGTGCGCGTGCCGGCCTGCATGATCGCGGTGCCGAGGCCGATCCGCGAGGTGCGCGCGGCGAGGAAGGCCAGCGGGGCGACCGCGTCGTGTCCCCACGCTTCCGGTGTCCACACGGACTCCGCGCCAAGCCGCTCCGCGTCGACGACGTACGCGCTGCCGGTCGCCCAGTCCTCGGTGGCCAGGCGCAGGGAGATTGCGACGCGCATCAGGCGGTCGGGCCTGGCGTGCTCGCGCCGAACGCGGCGGCGATCTTGCCGAGCTGACCCGCGTGGTCGAGGTCGTGCAGCCGCGTGAACAACAGCGTCTCGCGCCAGTTGAGCGGGCCGAAGAACGGATGTTCGATGAGCACGTCGAGGTGCGAGTTCGGGTCGGTTGCGCGGACGCGGTCGAACAGCATCCCGCGCTGCTTCTGGAGGATGTCGAGCCAGGCGTCGGCAGCTCGGTTCGGCGCGTTCTCGATCCCCCGACCTTCGCCCCGCTCAGGCGTTGGCCGGCCTGCCAGTATCGCGACGATGCCGCCGCCGAAATACGTGTCGGCGGCAACCACGTGGGCCAAAACCTCGTTGGCGCTCCACTCCTCGGGCTCGGGCCGCTCGGCGAATCGCGCGGCGGGCACCGCGCGCGACGCCTTCGCGAGGTCGGCCATCGCGGCTTGGACCTTCGTGATGATCTCTCCCGGCGTCTGCTTGGCCCCCTGAGCCTGGAGATATCCGCGGATCCGCTGCTGCTCGTCGGTCATGGGAGCCTAGTGTAGGCGAAAACGGCGGGGCCGCCAGCCGCCCAGCCCCATCCTCGTCGTAGCGCGTTTCCCGGCGCCGCAGGGTGTTCCAGCGGGAACGTCCGTCGTCGACGGCACTCTGGAGGCGCCGACCATGGAGCAGCAGCAGGCCGACGCGCTGGCTCTGATAGCCGAGGCGGCGCTGCACCAGGCCGTCAGCGGCTGAGAGCAGCGCGGCCATGTGCGGCGACAAGCGCCGCGCGCAACCTAATAATCTGGATCCCCCGGCATCAGGACGCGCCGCGCGCCATCCTGCCCGATGATCACGCGCGGCGCGATCGTCCGCACCGTGCGGCCGCGCAGCCGGGCAAGCGCGTCGGCGGCGGATGTCGCGTCGGTGAACAACATCAGATTGCGGACAGTCGGGTTGCGCAGCGAGATCTCGCCGCGCTTTTGTGCGTCGAGCGCCTCGGCCGGCGCAAGCCAGCGCAGGTCGGTGACCTCCTTGTCATCGCCCGTCGGCGTCTGATCCGCCGGCATTGGCGCGGCGAAGAAGCGCGTATCGAAGCGCAGCGGATTGCCATCCGGCGTGATCCAGTGCGCGAAATAGACGAGGCGGTCAGTCGCGAGCCGGAGATCTTCGCGCTTCACGAGCTCCCAGAAGGCGCGGTTGTCGGCCTGGCAGGCCCGACGGCACGCCGTCAACGTCGCCGCCGACACGCGGGCGGGTCCCCCGTCGGCCGAGGTGGCGAGCAGCACGCCCACCTCCTCGAACGTCTCGCGGATGACGCCGATCCAGTGCGCGACCGCAAGCTCGGTGTCCTCGAGGGCGAGCGTCTTCGCGGCCGTCGCGGCGTCGAGGCCCGCGCACCAGTGAATGGCGTCCGGTGGATTGTCCTCGCGCGTGAGCTTGCCGCCCGGGAACACGAAATCTCCGGCGGCGAACTTGCTCTTCGCGTGACGCTGCATCAACAAGATCTCGAAGCCGCCGGCGCCCCGCGCGAATCCCCCGGCGCCCCGCGCGAATCCGCCGGCCGGACGATCGCGAAGAAGAACCAGTGTGGCGGCGGGCACGGGAATGACGGTCGGAGGTTTGACGGACACGGCGTAGTGTGACACGATGACGCGCGGTTGTCAGTTCTCTCGAAGGAGGCCTGCGGGCCCATGGGCGCCGAAGCGAACCTGAAAGCCAGAAACATCACGCTGCCGACACCTCCCAGTCCGATGGCGAACTACGTCGGGGCCGTGCGCGTCGGCAATCTGCTCTTCGTCTCGGGTCACGGTCCGATGCGCGACGGCAAGCCCGTCGCGCGGGGCAAAGTGGGCAAGGACCTCTCCACCGAGCAGGGCGCGCAGGTCGCGCGCGAGGTCGGCTTGAATCTCCTCGCTACCGTGCGGGCGCAGCTCGGCAGCCTCGACAAGGTCAAGCGCATCGTGAAGGTGCTCGGCATGGTGAACGCGACCGACGACTTCGGCGAGCAGCCGAAGGTGATCAACGGTTTTTCCGACCTCATGGTCGAGGTCTTCGGCGAGGCGATCGGCAAGCATGCGCGCTCGGCGGTCGGCATGGGCTCGCTGCCGATGCAGATCCCGGTCGAGGTCGAGATGGTCGTGGAGGTCGAGTAGATGACCGTCCTGCTCGACCTCGCGGTCGCCGCGATCTCGCTCGCGTTCCTGTCCGTTCTCGGCATCATCAGCGGCGTCGCGATCCCCGGCCTGTTCCTCGCCGCCGCCGCGCCGTGGCTCGACTGGATCGTTCCCGCCCGCGACAAGCGGCGCTGACCGCGCCCCGGATCGTCTGAGTGGGCGCCAAGTACTTCGGCGCCGCCGTCCTGCGCCGCGAGGACCCGAGGTTCCTCCGCGGCGAGGGTCGCTTCGTCGACGACGTGACGCTTCCGGGCCTGCTGCACGCCGCGTTCCTTCGATCTCCCCACGCCCACGCGACGATCGCGCGCATTCGGACCGATGCCGCGAAGGCGATGCGGGGCGTCGTGGCGGTCTTCACGCACGCCAACCTCGCGCGCTGGATGAAGCCGCTGCCGCTCTTCGGCACCGCGCCACCCGGGCTCGCCGCCGCCGTGAAGTTCGAGATCCGCCAGGCACCGCAGTACGCGCTCGCCAAGGACCGTGTGCGCTACGTCGGCGAGATCGTGGCCATGGTCGTGGCGACCGACCGCGGCCGCGCCGAAGACGCGGTGGAGACGATCGAGGTCGACTACGCGCCCCTGCCCACCGTCGTCGACATGCTGACGGCCGGCGAGGCTGGCGCGCCGCTCGTGCATCCGGAATGGGGCACGAACGTGGCGGTCGCGTTTCGTCACGCCATCGGCGACGCCGACCGCGCGCTCGCCTCGGCCGACGTCGTCGTCGAAGAAACGTTTCGCATCCAGCGCTACGTCGGCATGCCGCTCGAGGGCCGCGGCGTGGTGGCCGTCTGGGACCGCCGAGACGGAACGCTGACGACGTGGAACAGCACGCAGGTGTCGCACTTCGTGCAGCAGGGACTCGTCACGGCGCTCGAGCTTCCGCCTCACCGCATCCGCGTGATCGCACCCGACCTCGGCGGCGGCTTCGGGACGAAGGCGTCGGGTTACGCGGAGGACGCGCTCATCCCGATCGCCGCGCGCCTGCTCGGACGGCCCGTCAAGTGGGTCGAGGACCGGCGCGAGCACATGATGAGCGCCGCACACGCGCGGCACCAGACGCACACGATCCGGCTCGGTGCCCGGCGCGACGGCACCATCGTGGGCCTCGCCGATCGCATCTGGCTGGACCTCGGCGCCTACAACGTCTGGGGCGTCGTGCTTCCCTACAACACGGTGGCCCATCTCATCGGGCCGCATCGCATCCGCGACATGAAGGTCGAGATGAGCGCCGTCGTCACGAACAAGACGCCGAACGCTCCGTATCGAGGGGCCGGGCGCCCGGAGACGGTGTTCGCGATGGATCGCGCCGTGGACTGCCTGGCGCGGGCGCTGCGCCTCGATCCCGCCGACATGAGACGCAAGAACTACATCCGCCCCGACGAGCTGCCGTTCGACTTCGGCATGCCGTACCGCGACGGCAACCCGCTCGTGTACGACAGCGGCGACTTCCCGGCCGCGCTGGAGTCCGCGCTCACGGCCGCGGAGTACGACCGCGTGCGGAAGGAGCAGGACGCGCTGCGCGCGCGCGGCGTCTGGCGCGGGATCGGCATGTCCGGCTACGTCGAGGGCACGGCGATCGGTCCGTTCGAGGGCGCGCGCGTCACGCTCGACGCCGCCGGGCGCGTGCAGGTCGCCACCGGCGCGGTGTCCTCGGGTCAGGGCCACGAGACGTCGTTCGCGCAGATCGCCGCCGACACCCTCGACGTGCCGCTCGACTGGGTGAGCGTGACCGGCGGCGATACGGCCGGCGTGCCGTTCGGCATCGGCACGTTCGCGAGCCGCAGCGGCGTCACCGCCGGCAACTCGATCGCCGACGCCGCGCGTCGGGTGCGCGCCAAGATCCTGGCGGCGGCCGGCGCGCTGCTGGAGGCGTCGCCCGAGGATCTCGAGATCGAGGACGGACGTGTCTTCGTCCGGGGCGCGCCGTCTTCGGCGGTGGATTTCGCGCGGATCGTACAGGCGGCCATTCCAACCTTCGCGAAGCCCGGCGTCGTCACGCCCGATTTCGACGCCACCGCCTACCACCACGTGCCGACGGTCACCTTCGCGAGCGCCGTGCACGTCGCCGTCGTGGACGTCGATCGCGACACGGGCGCCGTGAAGCTCGTGCGGTACGTCGTCGCGCACGACTGCGGCAAGGTGATCAACCCGATCATCGTGGACGGCCAGGTGCACGGCGGCGTCGCCCAGGGCGTCGGCGGCGCGCTCTTCGAGGACATGGCCTACGACGCTTCGGGTCAGCTCCTGACCGGCAGCCTCATGGACTACGCGGTGCCGGTGGCGGGAGATCTGCCGTCGATCGAGACCGTCCATCTCGAGTTCCCTTCACCGCGCAATCCTCTGGGCATGAAAGGACTCGGCGAGGGCGGCGCGATCTCGCCGCCGGCCGCGATCGCCAACGCCATCGACGACGCGCTGGCGCCGCTCGGCGTGCGGCTCACGGAGACGCCGGCGCTGGCGTGGCGGGTGCGCGCGCTCATCGCCGCGGCGACCGCGCGTCAGCCGGGCGCTGTCCGCAGAGATTCTTGACGTTGTCCCACGCGTCGTCCGGCAGCAGGCGCCCCTGGGGCGGCGCTGCCGCCGCGGCGAGCGAGCGCAGCGTCGCGATGCGCTCGGACGTCGTGGGGTGCGTGCGCAGATAACGCGGCAGGATGTCGTCGCCGCCGCGCTCGCGCGCCGACAGCTTGTCGAAGAACGTGATCATGCCGGCGGTGTCGATGCCGGCCGCCTGCAACAGCCGGATGCCGTCACGGTCGGCCTCGCTCTCCGCGGCGCGGCTCATCTGTAAGGTGCCGAGCGTGCGCGCGCCCTCGAGGCCATAGGCGACGACGCTGGACACGTCGCCGACCAGCGCGGCCATGAGGATCCCGGTCGAGGCCCGCTGGAAGATCGCGCGCGTGACGTGACGGTGCAGCACGTGCTCCACCTCGTGGGCCAGCACGCCCGCCAGCTCCTCGGCACTGTCGGTGCGCTCGAGCAGACCGCGGAACACGATGATGTTGCCGCCGGGTGCGGCGACGGCGTTGACGACGCCGCTGTTCACAACGGTGACGCGGAACGTATAGGGCTGCGGCTGAGCCGTCGCGGTGAGCCGCGCCACGACGGCGTCGATCCGGGCCTGGCGTACGGGGTCGTCGCAGCGGCGCGCTGCCGGCGCGAAGTGATCGACGATCGCGCGGCCGAGGCTCTCCTCCCACGACACCGGGACGCGCGCGGCGGCCACCTCGGCGAAGGCCGGGATGCCGAAGTAGTAGATGCCGAGCGCCAGCGCCACCGCCGTCACCAGCGCGCCGAACGTGAGCCCCGCGCGGAAGCGACGGCGCGAGGGGTCGTGCAGATGGCCGGCCTCCGGCGACGCCGCCCGCGCCGCTGAGAGAAAGCCGACGTCGCCGATGAGCAGCACTTCCGACATCTCGCCGCCGCGCTCGAGCCGCACCTGCTCGCCCGCGTACGTGCCCTGCGTCTGGCGGATCTCCCGGAACGGCCAGAAAAAGCGTGCGCCGTCTTCGGCGAGCACCACGTCGAGGCCCGTACGGGTGATGTGCACCGTCGCGCGTCGCCGCGCGGCGGTGCGGCCGTCGAGGTAGGCCGCGTCCCAGTCCAGACGCATGCGTCTCTAGGTGAAGCCGAGATCGGCGTCGAAGAAGCCCGAGAGCCCCTCGCCCGTCGCGTTCACCTGCTGCGCCTGCTGCGTGATGGTGTCGAGGGCGAGCGGCCCGTCGAGCGAGAGCCACTCGAAGGTGCGGCGCATGCGGCGCACCGTCAGCCAGGGCCACGCCAGGCCGACGGTGCAGATCAGCCCGATCCAGGTCGAGATCGTGAGCCACGCGAGCTTTGGCCCCGTCACCGTCGAGCGGAAGCGCGCGCCGGCCACGCGCGTGTGCTCCGCGTAATAGCGCTGTCGCCTGGCAGCGAACCAGAACCACGAGAGACCCAGCGTCGGCACGAACAAGAGGACGACGCCGAACCAGGCGGGCAGCAGATCGCGCCCGCGCCCGTCGAAGCTGAACCGCTCCGAGCCGAACCACGAGTGGCTCGTGAGGAAGCGGTGCTGATTGACGATGAAGCTCGGGTAGTAGAACCCCAGCGTGAGCGGGATGAGGAGCCAGCCGAGGATCCAGAGCCGCGCGAAGTCGCCGGTCTTTGCGCGCAGCGAGAACCGGATCCCCCGCCACGACGTGCGGCTGAGGCGGTAGCGGCGCGCGCCGACGATGGCGATCGGAATGAAGATGGCGGCGAAGATCGAGACCAGCATCCGGGTCACGATGATCACCACCGGCGAGGCGCCGAGCAACTCGGGCAGCATGTTGAGCAGCGTCGCCGGCAGAAAGAAGAAGAGGGCGGCCTTCGCGAAGCCGATGATCAGCTCCCTGCCGGTCCCGTGATAGGCGAACCGATCGCCCTCGAACTCGCTTTCGCTCCACAGGTAGCTGCGCACCCGCACCTTCGCCCAGAAGTAATAGATGCCGACCGTGGCGAGGATCAGGAGCGCGTTGACCACGTGGATGCCGAACAGCGAGCCGCCCGAGCCGCGGAAGATCACGTGGCGGGAGCCGGTGGTTACCGCCGCCGCTCGGGCCGGGGTCGCCGCGGCGGGTCGAGCCGCGGGCGCCGCCGGGCGCGGCGCCGGGCCGCGACGCATCTTCTCGAGCGAAGATTGATAGGTGGCAATGACGACGCCGCACTGCGGGCACCGGTCGCTGCTGACCTCGGCGAAGCCGCAACGCGGGCAGGTGTCAGCCATCCCTGCGATCTTGGCACACCGCAGGCGGCGGGATCGAGGGAATCAGTCGGCCGCCAGCCAATCCGGCAACTTGGTCAGGGCGTCGGCGAGCCGGGGGCCATGCCAGGAGAAAGGCTTGCCGTCCACCAGATGGATCCGGCCGCCGCGCACGGCCGGCACCGCCGGGTACGGCTCGAAATCGGCGAGATGGGCGCGCCGAAACCTGAACGGCTCGTCGGGCAGCAGGATCACCTCGGGACGTCTGGCGGCCACCTCGTCCAGTGTCACCGTCGGATAGCGGGTGCGATCACCGAACACGTTGACGCCACCGCAGGTGGCGAGCAGATCGTGCACGTAGGTGTCGGCGCCGATCGTCATCCAGGGCTGCCGCCAGATCGGATAGAACACGGACACCGGACGGCGCGCGGCGGCACGCGTGCGGGCGCGGGCGTACAGCGGCTCCAGCGTGTCGAGCAGCGTCCGCGCGCCCTCACGCGCGCCCGTGACCTCACCGAGATCGTGGATCATCGCCAGCCCTTCGGCCACCGTCCGCGGATACGTCACCCAGACGCGCAGACCCGCCGCGCGCAGCGCGTCGACGTCCTCGCGGCGATTTTCCTCGATGTTGGCAACGACGAGATCCGGGGCGAGCGCGCGAATCGCGGCGAGATCGGGGTCTTTCTCGCCGCCCACGCGGGCCTTGCCGCGGACGACCTCACGCGGCTCGAGGCAATAGACGGTGACACCGACCAGCGCGTCGGCGAGACCGAGCGCACACAGCAGCTCGGTGGTGCTCGGGATGAGCGAGACGATGCGTCGCGGCGGCGCGGCGAGCTCCAGCGCCACGCCGGAGGCGTCGACCAGCGCCGGCGGCGTCACCCGATGCGGCGGCTGCGGAGCCGGTCCACGAGCGAGAGCACCTCGCGAGTGCGCTCGGCGAGCTCGGCGTCCCACTTCATGATCTCCGGAACCGGCGCCTTGCGGTCGATCGCATCCTCGAGATTGGTGACCGCCACGCCGAACACCTTGAGCACCCGCCGTGTCTCGTCACTCGGCATTCACGCCTCCAGATCCAGCGCGGGAACCTCGGCCCAGCGTGGCGCACCCGCGGGCTTGAAGTTCTTCGTGTTCACGAAGTGCATGCCGTGGTGCAGGTTGACCTTGAACTTGCCGCCGCCGTACCGCGCGGCGATCCAGCGTTCCGGGTCGTCGAGGAAGGGCGCGGCCTCGGCCGACGGCAGCCGGACGAGCCACTTGAATCGGATCGTTCCGGCGTACGGCTCCTGCACCCCGAGCGTTGCGGTCACCTCTGGCCAGACGCGCCCGAACTCCTCCAGCACTTGCTTGCGCGTCGGCCGCTCGACGCCGCGGTTGGTGAGGTTACGCCGCAGGTACGGCTCGAGGAGATCCCAGCACCACGTCGCGATCACTGGCGAGCGGAGTGTATCACGCGTCCGGGGGGCACCTCGGCGAGGAAGTTGGTCACACGCGCACCGGCGAAATCGTCGCGCGTGAGCGGTCGCGGGACGGAGCCGTCCACCGGGGCGATGGCGTACCCGTGCTTGTCGAGCAGGTTCCACAGCGCGAGTCGGTCTTCCGACGCGCGCCAGCTCTCGAAGACGAGCGTAGGGCGGGCCCTGCGCAGCAGATCCACGGCCCCGCGCAACACCGCAAGCTCGGAGCCCTCGGTGTCGATCTTCACGAGATCGGGCACGAGGCCACGCTCGGCCACGACGTCGTCGAGCGCGACCTGACGAACGGTGACCGTGTCGACCACGGCGTCGCGCCAGCGGGCGCGCACGTCCGGGACGATGCTCGCCATGGACGCGTTGACGCGAGGAACGGCCAGCACCACCGCGGCCGCGCGCTCACCCACGGCGAACGGCTCGAGCTCGCATGCGACGCCGTTGGCGGCACACCACGCGCGGAACCGTTGATGACAGTTCTGATTGGGCTCGAACGCCAGCACGCGCGCGCCGTGGACGAGGAAGCGCAGCGTGTGCAGGCCATAGTGCGCGCCGACGTCGAAGACCACGCGCGGCGGCTCGGGCCCGCGCAGCAGGGCTTCGTAGAGTGCGTGCAGCTCGGGGTCGTAGCCGTGGAAGGCGATCGCAGCCTCCCAGGCTTCGGGGAAGTCGCGCGAGAGAGACAGCACGATGCTGCGGCCGGCGACATCGACGGTCCAGCGACCGCTCACGCGCCACGTCGGGTCGTAGCACAGATAGAAGAAGCGCTGGCGCCAGGCCGGCGACAGACGTCGATGCATGACATTGACCAGGCGCAGCCCCGCGGGGCTGCTCACGAGCGTCCGTACGAACGTCCGGATTGGAGCACGTATCAACCTGCGCATCATGACCAGGGTCAGGCAAGGGCTGTGCCCGGCGCAAACCCGCGACAACCGCGACGGTCAGCGCAACGCGCCGGGAAAAGCTGGGAAAACGAATGGTACATTGCAGAGGTGAAAAATTTTGAGCTGGCGCGAATCTTCTATGAGATTGCCAGCCTGCTGGAGGTCCGCGACGAGTCGCGCTTCCGCATTCGCGCGTGGCAGCGCGCCGCCCAGACCCTGGAGACGCTCACGGAGGACATCACCGTCGTCGCCGCGCGGGGCGCGCTGCGCTCGCTGCCCGGCATCGGCCAGGAGATCGCCGCCCGCATCGCGGAGTACCTGACGACGGGACGGCTCGAGCTTCTCGAGCGGCTGCGCGAAAACCTGCCGCCCGACTTCCTCAGCCTGCTCGAGGTTCGCGGTCTCGGCCCACGCACCGCTCGCGCGCTCTGGGAGCTCCTCGGCATCGACACCGTCGAGCGCCTGGAGGAAGCGTGCCGCAGCGGCCGCGTGATCGGCGTGGCCGGCATACAGAAGAAGACGTGCGAGAACCTTCTCAAGGCGATCGCGCAGTACAAGGCCGGCCGGTCGCGCGCGCTCCTGCCGACGGCGCGCGCCGTCGCCAACCAGGTGGCCGCCGCCCTGCGCGCGCACGGCGGCGTGGATCGACTGGAGATCGCGGGATCGCTCCGCCGCATGCGCGAGACGGTCAAGGACATCGACATCCTGGCCACGTCGACTGAGCCGACGCGCGTGATCGAGACGCTGGTGAGCCTGCCCTCGGTGGCCGAGGTCACCGCGCGCGGTGAGACCAGGGTCTCCGTCCGTCATCAGGACGGCCTGGCGATCGACCTGCGCGTCGTCGCGCCCGAGGCGTTCGGCGCCGCGCTGCAGTACTTCACCGGATCCAAGGCCCACAACGTGCGCCTGCGCGAAATGGCGGTGCGGCGTGGGCTCAAGATCAGCGAGTACGGCGTCTTCAACGAAGAGACGGGGGCCCGCGTGGCCGGCGACACCGAGCACGACGTCTACGCGGCCGTTGGACTTCCCTGGATCCCGCCCGAGCTGCGCGAAGACGCGGGCGAGATCGACGCCGCCCGCGAGGGCCGCCTTCCTCAGCTCGTCGAGTGCTCCGATCTGAAAGGCGATCTGCACGATCACACCGAGTGGTCCGACGGCCATCATCCGCTCGAGCGCCTGGTCGAGGCCGCCGAGGCCCGCGGCTACGAGTACGTGATCGTCTCCGATCACTCGCGCTCGCTCACCATCGCGCAGGGGCTCAGCATCGAGCGCCTGCGCCAGCAGCGCGCCGAGATCCGTGCGGTCCAGGCGCGCCACCGGATCCGCATCCTGGCAGGGACCGAGTGCGACATCCTCGACGACGGCGCCCTCGACTTCCCTGACGAGGTGTTGGCCGAGCTGGACCTCGTCGTCGCGTCGGTGCACTCGCGCTTCAAGCAGGACCGCGCGACGATGACGGCGCGCATCGTGCGCGCGCTGGCCCACCCGCACATGGACATCCTCGGCCATCCGACGGGACGGCGGCTCGGCTCGCGCGATCCCTACGACGTGGACCTCGACGCCGTGTTCGCCGCCGCGCGGAGGCACGGCAAGGCGGTCGAGATTAATTCGTCGCCGGAGCGGCTCGATCTCAACGACGCTCACGCGCGCCGCGCGGCGGAGATGGGCGTGCTGCTGTCGATCAGCACCGACACGCACTATCTCTCCGAGCTCGACAACGTCGATCTCGGCGTGGCGGTCGCGCGCCGCGCCTGGCTCGCCCCGGAACAGATCCTGAACACCCGCCCGCTCGACGCGCTGCTGTCCTGGACGCGTCGCGGATAGGATGGTGCCTCGAGCAGGCGCTGAGGGTATCGGCGCCAAACAGTCGCTTCGCAAGAAGATCTGGGCGCTGCTGACGCGTCGTCACCTCGGCCGCTTTCCCTTCCCGCTGACCGACCGCATCCCGAACTTTCGCGGCGCCGAGGCCGCGGCCGAGCGGCTCGCCACGCTGCCCGAGTGGAGCGCCGCTCGCCGGCTCAAATGCAATCCGGACGCGGCGCAGCTACCGGTCCGGCGCGCAGCGCTCGCCGCGGGCAAGCATGTCTTCATGGCCGTCCCGCGCCTGAGCGCGGCGAAGTGCTTCGTGCATCTGGATCCTGCCCGGCTGCGCGGCCGGCTCGCCGGCGCGGCGACGATCGGCGGCGCGGCCAGGCTCGGCGAGCCGGTCGGTCCCGAGGCGCTGGGGCACATCGATCTCATCGTTGCCGGCTCGGTCGCCGTCGATGAGCGCGGAGCGCGACTCGGCAAGGGCGGCGGCTACAGCGATCTGGAGTTCGCGCTGGCCGTCGCGCACGGAGCGGTCGACGAGCGCACGGTGGTGGTGACGACGGTGCACGACGCACAGGTGCTGCGCACCCGGATCCCGATGACGTCGCACGACGTGCCGGTCGACGTCGTGGCGACGCCGACGCGACTGATCCGGACGCGCCGCGCGTTCCCGCGGCCCGACGGGGTCGACTGGAACGCGCTGAGTGAGGAGCAGCTCGCGGCGATGCCGCCGCTCGCCACGCTCCACCGACGGGCTTCACGCCGGCGGTAAGCTTGGCCTGTGGACACCCTGGAGCGCAGGTGCCCGACGTGCGGCGGCCCCATCGAAGACGACGACGCCAGCGTGTTCTTCGACGGCGAGATGTACCACGTCGGCTGCGCGCCCGGCGCCCCGTCGTGGCCCCCGCCGCCCCGCCAGCCTCGCTGGGATTGAGGGCGTAGAATCGGGGTCGTTGAGTGAGAGGGTCGATCGGACCCAGGAAGGAGCCGATCATGACCGCTCGTGCGACCCCGACCGTCGATGCCCTGTCCGATCCCGCGCGTGACGCCGCTCGCCTCTATCAGGAGGGTATGATCGCCGGCGTCATCGGCGCCGCCACCGTTGCGCTCTGGTTCTTGCTGCTCGACAGCGCCGCGGGACGACCGTTCTACACGCCGACGGTGCTCGGCACCGCGATCTTCCGCCACTCCGCTCTCGCCTCCCCGGAGACACTGCCGGTCTCGATGGAGATGGTGGGGATGTTCACGTGGATCCACGTGCTCGTCTTCGCCGCGCTGGGCGGCATCGCGTCGCGGCTGCTCGCCATGGTCGAGCGCAACCCGTCATGGGGCTTCGGGCTGCTGCTGCTGTTCGTGGTCTTCGAGTTCGGGTTTGTCGCGGCGGCGGCGCTCGTCGCTTCGCCGGTTCTCCGCGTGATTCCGTGGCCGTCGGTGCTCGCCGCCAATCTGTTGGCGGCGGCCACGATGAGCGCCTATTTCTGGCGGCGCCATCCCAATCTCGTCGTGAGGCCCTGACGACGTGGGGGCCCCGACATGGCCCCCCCATCTCTTTAAGCGAAGGGGCTACGCCCCCTCGGTCTCCCCGGCCAACGTTCGGAGCGCCCCGGGGAACCCGTGGCGCTCCTCTACATCCGTTATGTCTCCCGCGGCGTCATCCACGCGCTCGGGCCCGGCGGCGGCGTCCAGGCCGCGAAGCGATCGAGCAGCTCGGCCGGCGTATCGGCGAAGAGCAGCAGCGCGAGATGCTCGCGGCGCACGAAGCCTTCCCGGGCGGCGTGCGAGAGCCAGCGCAGCAGGCCGTCGAAATAGCCCTCCACGTTCAGCACGCCGACCGGCTTGCCGTGAATCCCCAGCTGCGCCCAGGTAAGGACCTCGAGCGTTTCCTCGAACGTGCCGAGCCCGCCGGGCAGCGCGATGAAGCCGTCCGCGAGCGCATTCATCGTCGCCTTGCGCTCGTGCATGCTGTCGACGACGCGCAGCTCGGTGAGGCCGGCGTGCGCGAGCTCCTTCGTCGCGAGCGGGCGCGGGATCACGCCGATGACCTCGACGCCGGCGGCCAGCGCGGCATCGGCCAGCGCGCCCATCAGTCCGACCGACCCTCCGCCGTAGACGATGCCGAGCCCGCGCTCGGCGCAGGAGGCGGCCAGCGTGCGCGCGGCGGCCGCATAGGTGAGACGCGCGCCGGCATTGGAGCCGGCGAAGACGCAGACGCGCGTCACGCCCCGCCGAGCCAGTCGCGCGCGAACTCCGCGGTCAGCGCGCCGGTGTAGACCTCTTCCACCGGGCCTTCGAGGCGCAGCGACCAGTCGGGCCGGACCTCGATCACGAGCGTGCCGCCCGGCATGCGCACGGTGACGCGACCATGACGGCAGAGGCCGTTCTTCACGGCCGCCGAGGCGGCGCCGCAGGACGACGAGCCGGACGCCAGCGTATAGCCCGCGCCGCGCTCCCAGATGAGGATGTCCAGCGTGTCGGGGGCCGCGGCGCGCGCGAACTGCACGTTGGTGCGCTGCGGGAACGCGGAATGACGCTCGAGCAGCGGGCCCAGGCGGCGCGCCTCGGCCTCGTCGAGGCGATCCACGAACACGACACAGTGCGGGTTGCCGACGGACACCACGGTCGCCGTGACCTTGCTGCCATCCGGCAGCGCGAGCGGCACCGCCACCGCGTCGCGGTCGGGACCGCTCATCGGGATCGCCGAGGCGCGGAAGCTCGCCGCGCCCATCTCCACGGTGACGAAGCTCATCCGTCCGTCGCGCACGTGACACGTACACTCCACCACGCCGCCCTTGGTGTCGACCCGGAATGTCGCGCGGCCGCGCGCGTGGCCGTGGTCCCAGAGGTATTTGGCGAAGATGCGCAGGCCGTTGCCCGATTTCTCCGCCTCGCTCCCGTCGGGATTGAAGATGCGCAGGCCGAAGTCGGCGCGCGGCGACGGGACCTTCAACAAGATGCCGTCGGAGCCCACGCCCCAGTTGCGGTCGCACACGCGCTCGATCGCGCGCGTGTCGAGCGGCCGTGGAAGGTCCGCCTCGTCGATGACGATGTAGTCGTTGCCGAGGCCGTGCCCCTTCGCGAACGGAATCATGCGCGCGCGAGATCGACGCGGCGACCGGTGGCGGCCGAGAGATATCCGGCGTAGATCACCTCGACCGTCTCGCGCGCCAGCGCCCCGCCCGAGAGTGGCTCGCGTCGCTCGGCGATCGCGGCGACGAAGTCGTCGAGCTCCTGGGGATAGCCGCGGATCCAGTCTTCCTCCGGGGCCGGATACTGCCAGCCGCCCTTGGTCTCCACCTTCTCGCTGATGTACTCGTCACCCCACACGGCGGCATCGGGAGCGTAGGCGGTCAGCGTCGTGTTCGGCGTGATGTTGGCGTTGATCACCGCGTTCGTCAAATACGCGGTGACCGTGTTGCGCACGCCGCCGAGCGTGACGTCGTTGCTGTGCACCGTCGCCTTCGTGCCGTCCTCGCACGTGATGAGCGCCACCGACCAGTCTTCGACGTCCTCGACGGCCGTGCGGTGATGCGGGGTCTTGCCCGCGATGCCCGGCAGCTTCGTCAGCTGGGCGACGTCGGCCAGCACCGAGCGCGCACGAATCGGGCGGCCCGCACGCGTGAGGCCTTCGTAGTGCTTGAGATGGAGCACGACGCCGACGGGATGGCTGCCCATGCGCAGCAGCGCGCCGCCGCCGGCGGTTCTCCAGCGGCGGGCGTACGCGGAGTGCGAGCCGGAATGGCTCTCCTCCGCGCGCAGCTCCATGATGACACCGCCGCTGGCGTCCAGCAGCCGGCGCAGCTTCGCCACCGGCGGCGCGTACACGAAGTCCTCCGCGTAGCACAGCGTCACGCCCGCCTTGGTCACCGCGTCCAACACGGCGTCGGAGTTGCGCAGCGCGGTGTCGAGCATGCGCTGGCGGTCGACGTCGGCGTCGCCGAAGAAGCCGGTGAGCGGCTTCTCCACGATCACGTGCTTGCCGGCGCGCGCGGCCGCGATGGCGATCTCGTGGTGGCTATCGGTGGTCGAGCACACGTCGACGACGTCGACGTCCGGGCACTCGACGAGCTGGCGCACGTCGGTGAAGGCGCGCGGAATGTCGTGATGCTTGGCGAATTTCTCCACGTCGGCGCGCGTGCGCGAGCAGACGGCGGCCAGGCGGACGCGCGTGGGGACGAGAGGGCGGTAGTTGACGGCGTGCAGGTCGGCCGCGAAGCGCGCGCCGACGATGCCGACGCCCAGAGCCGGCACGCCCGTCCCTAGCGCTGCGAGATGGGGACGTACGTGGCGCGCGTGGCGCCCGTGTACTCCGCGCGGGGTCGGATCAGCCGGTTGTTGCCGTGCTGCTCGAGCACGTGCGCGGCCCAGCCGGCCACGCGGCTCATCGCGAAGATCGGCGTGAACTGGTCGGTCGGAATGCCCATGGCCGCGTAGCCCGCGCCCGAGAAGAGGTCGACGTTCGGGTAGATGTGCTTCTGCTCGGTGACCACGCGCGCCACCGTGTTGAGGATCTGGACCTTGCTCTCGTCGCCGACCTGGCGGCCCAGCTCCGCGGCGAGCCGGCGCAGGTGCTTGGCGCGCGGGTCCTCGACGCGATAGACGCGGTGGCCGAAGCCCATGATCCGCGCCTTGTCCGCGATGGCCTTGCGAATCCACGCCTCGGCCTTGGCGGGATCCTTGATCTTGTCGACCATCAGCATGACCTGCTCGTTCGCGCCACCGTGCAACGGGCCCTTGAGCGCGCCGATGGCCGACGTGATCGCCGAGTACATGTCCGACAGCGTGGCCGCGGTCACGCGCGCGGCGAACGTCGAGGCGTTGAACTCGTGGTCGGCGTGCAGGATCAACGCGACGTCGAAGGTCTTGGCGGCGAGATCGGTGGGCTTCTTGCCGAACATCATGTACAGGAAGTTCGCCGAGAGATTGAGCTTCGGGTTCGGCGCGATCGGCGCCTTACCGCGACGAATGCGCTCCCAGGCGGCGACCAGGGTCGGCATCTGCGCGGTGAGCCGGATCGCCTTGCGAATCTCGGCCTCGCGCGAGTTGTCGGGATCGTCGGGATCGAACGCGGAGAGCGCGGACACGCCGGTGCGCAGGACCTCCATCGGCGTCGTCTTCTTCGGCAGCGTGCGCAGCAGCGCGATGAGCTTGGGCGGCAGCCGCCGCGTCGCGGTCGCCGTGAGCGTCTTGTAGAACGCGTCGAATTCTTTCTTTGTCGGCAGCGCGCCGTACCACAACAGATAGACGACTTCCTCGAACGTGGACTGCATCGCGAGGTCGTCGACGTCGTAGCCGCGGTAGATCAGGCGCCCTTCGCGCCCGTCGATGAAGCAGATATCCGACGTCGAGACGACGACGTCCTCGAGGCCGGCTTTGTTGACGGTGCTCATGGCGTCCATCTCCTCGCGGGTGTGATCGAAACGAGTGGTTTGTATCATGGAAGGCCGGACGCTTCAACCGAGCCGGCATGCGGATCATCGACTTTTACGACCACCATCCGATCAGCGAGGGCCAGGTGCTCGACGCCGTGCGGCGCGCGCGCGGCGGCGTCGATGCGACGCTCACCGCCGACGACCTCTTCCCCTTCGATCAGGATCATTACGGCGGCCTCGGCGCCGTGGACGCGCTGGCGCGGTGCGCAGGAATCACTGCCCGCTCCCGCGTCCTTGACATCTGTGCCGGCCTGGGAGGCCCCGCTCGCTTCCTTGCCTCGCGGCGCGGCTGCCGCGTGGTCGGCGTCGAGCTGAATGCGGGCCGTGCCGCCGGCATGGCGCGGCTCTCGCGCCGCGTCGGTTTGCAGCGTCTGGTGATCACCGTCCGGGGCGACGCCACCGCGCTGCCGTTCGTCGCCGGCCGATTCGACGCGTGCGTGAGCCAGGAGGCGCTGCTGCACGTGGCAGACAAGGGCGCGGTGCTGGCGGAGGCGCATCGCGTGCTCGTCGCGGGAGGCCGGCTCGCCTTCTCCGACTGGATCGCGCACGCGGGGCTGGGCGATCTCGAGCGCGCGCGGCTGGAACACTGGATGGCCGCCGTCACCCTGCAGTCGCTCGCCGGCTATCGCGCGCTGCTCGGCCGCGCGGGATTCCACGCGGTCCAGGCGGAGGACCTCACGGACGAGTGGCGCGCGATCGTGAAGGAGCGCCTCGTCGCGTACCGCGCGCGGGGCGAGGACATTGTTCCGCGCCTCGGTGAGGCACGCTATCGCGAGTACGACGCGCTGCTCACGTTCTTCGTCGGGCTCGTCGACGCGGGCAAGCTCGGCGGCGGCCGCTTCAGCGCGACGCGATAGGTCAGACTCCCGGCGCCGTCGGTCGGATGTTGCCGTTCAGCGCGAAGAAGTTCGTCGGGTCGTACGTCGTCTTCAACGCCGCCAGCCGCCGGTAGTTCGCGCCGTACGCCTCGTGAACGCGCTGCTCGCCCTCCTCGAGCGCGTCCTCCAGCGCGTTGACGTATACCGCGCGCTCGCTGAAGGGCTGCAGGGCCTCCCAGCATTCGCGCCCCCAGCGCACGATCTTCTCCGCGTCGGCGGCATCGTCGGCCGCCGGATGGACATAGGCGCTGAAGTGATCGTAGCGATGCGGGAAGGCCGTCGCGTCGGCGGGGACGCGGGCGGCCGCGCCGTGCAGCTGCTGCAAGGCGATCGCGCTCAACGGCGTCGGCATCGACGACCCCCAGGACAGCAGCATGTCGATCGTCGCGTCGCCGAGCCGGCGAACGATGCTCGACTTGTTGTAGTACAGCCGCCCCGGCGCCCAGGCCTCGTCGAACAGTGTCTGCATCTGGACGTAGGGTTGGGGCGCGATGAGATCCGCGAGGGGCCGTCCGAACGTTCGGAGCGGCTTGAGCAGACGCTCACCGTCGGGCAATGGCCCGCAGCAGCAGACGCCGATGGCGACGGCCGGATTGCCGTCGGGCGCCGTCAGGAGCAGCCCCGCCGTGCTCACCTCGTCGGGACACGTGGCCGAGAACTCGTCGAAGAACCGAAGCGCCTCGCGGCCGCCGCTGAGCGGATGGATCACCAGGCCGCCGAGCACCGGGCCCACGGGATGCAGTCGGTACTCGAACGACGTGACGATGCCCAGGTTCGCTCCCGCACCGCGAACCCCCCAGAACAGATCCTCGTGCTCGCTCGCGCTCGCGGTCAATGCCCGGCCATCGGCGGTGACGACGTCGACGGAGAGCAGGTTGTCGCAGGCCAGGCCGTATTTTCCATCGAGCCATCCGTATCCGCCGCCCAGCGTCAGTCCCGCGATGCCGGTGTCGGTGTTCACGCCGAGCGTGGTGGCGAGGCCGAAGGCCTGCGTCTCGCGATCGAACTCTCCGAGCCGGACCCCGGCTTGGGCGCGCGCCGTCCGCGTCGCGGGATCGACGCGAATCCCTTTCATCGGCGACAGATCGATCATGAATCCGCGGTCGGCCACCGACTTGCCGGCGTAGTTGTGTCCACCGCCGCGGACCGACACGCGCAGATCGTGCTCGCGGGCGAATCGCACCGCGTCGACGACGTCCGCCACGCCGGTGCACCGCGCGATCAGGGCCGGGCGCTTGTCGACCATGCCGTTCCACACCTTACGGACGTTGTCGTAGCGCGCGTCGCCCGGTCGTACGATTTCCCCACGAAATCCGGCGGCAAACTTGTCGACGACGGCTGCGTCGAGGATCTTCTGCGTTCCCCCCGTCGTGACGATGTGGTGTTCTCCCATGACGCGCTCCTTCATGGTCACCGCGGAGCGTGACCGGTCGGTCGTTCTCGAAATGCCGCGCCGACCGGCTGGCGACGGTGGCCGTCGGCGGACGGCAGCAGTCGGGCGCGGTAGGTTTGCGGACTCATCCCGACACGGCGCTGGAAGGCGGCGCGCATCGTCTCCGCGGTGCCGAATCCGCACCGATGGGCGATGTCGTCGGCGCTTCGTCGGGTCTCTTCGAGCATCCTCCGCGCGGCCTCCACGCGCGTGCGCTGGACGAACTGCGCGGGCGTCATCCCGATCTCTCGCGTGAAGACGCGGAAGAAATTGCGCGCGCTCATCGCGACGCGCCGGGCCAGGGCCGGCACGCTGAGGTCGTTGCCGGGATTGTCGATCATCCACGCCTGCAGGTCGCGTAGCGGCTGCCGTTCCGCGAGCTGTGTCGAGAGCTGCGCGCTGAACTGCGCCTGGCCTGCCGGACGCTTGAGGAACAGCACGAGGCTCGTGGCCACGGCGAGGGCCACCCGTCGGCCGAAGTCCTCCTCGACGAGCGCCAGCATGAGGTCCATGCTGGCGGTGCTGCCGGCCGACGTATAGATGTTGCGATCCTGGATGAAGATCGGCTCCCGGTCGACGTTGACACGCGGATAGCGGCGGGCCAGCTCCTCGCAGAACGTCCAGTGCGTCGTGGCGCGCCGCCCTTCGAGCAGTCGGGCTTCGGCGAGAAGGAAGGCACCGGTGCAGAGCGCGACGATCCGGCGCGCCCGCGGCGCGGTCCGGCGCACCCAGGCGACCAGACGCGTGTTGCGCGTGAGCGGCGTGGGATCGTCGACGCTGCCGATGATCAGCGTGTCGATCGGCCCTCGAAGCGCGTGGTACGGCCGCCGGGCCACGAGATCGAGTCCCGCCCACCGACTGATCGCCCCCGGCGCGGCGGCGACGATCTCGACGGCGTACCCCGGGCCCCGGCCACCCGCGCTCCGCAGGGCGTTGTTGGCGAGAAATAAGATGTCGAGCGTTCCGACGATGTCGATCGCTTCGGACGTCGGCATCGTCATCAGCGCCACGCGGAGCGGGCCAGGTCGGGACGCGGCGTCACGGCCGGCGCGAGCTGCCATGGCCACTTGTCCCACACGCGCCCACTGGCAGCAACGCCAATGATCGCAGAGATTCTGCCGGGTCGACGCCTCGGCGGCATCGCTTTTGCCAGGATCAGGGCCAGACGGCCCGGAGGGTGGATATGAGCGAGCACTTCCTGAAGTCGTCGTAGGTGTGCGCATCGAACGCCGGCGATGGGTCACTGGTGCGGGTCTCGCGATACTGGCGATCGCGCTCGCCGTCGTCGGCGTGAATGCCGTCAAGCGGTGGTCGATTCGGCCGTCGGCGACGCCGGGAGTCGCGGCGCGGGGCGCGAAGCTGTACGAGACGCTGCCGTGCGGCTCCTGCCACGACATCAGCCGCCCGTGGCCCGGCGGCGACATCTGCCCGAACCTCGGCAACATCGCCACCGAAGCCGCGCGCATCGTCCGCCAGGCCGAGTACCACGGGCGCGCGACCGACGCGGCGGGTTACATCCGCGAGTCCATCGTCGATCCGAACGCGTACATCGTCCCCGGCCCCACGTATCGACAGGCAGACGGTCAGAGCGTGATGCCGAAGACGTTCGGCCAGACGCTGAGCGCGACAGAGCTGGACGATCTCGTCGCGTTCCTGCTCACTCGTCGCTGAGGAACCTTTACCGTGGAGGTACCGTTTACAGGTGACGGCTCGTCGCAGCACCGTCTCGTTCAACCCTCAATGTGGAGGTCACGCAATGGTTGCTTTCAGTAAAGTTTTCGCTCTCGTCCTCGCTGTGCTCATGCTCAGCGTGACATCGCTCGCTCTCGCCGCCGATTCGGCGTCCGCCAAGCTGGAGCCGCAGAACAACTCCGGCGAATCGGGAACGGCCACCTTGACGAAGGCCGGTGACAACAAGACGAAGGTCGTTCTCGATGTCAAGGGGGGGCCCGCCGGCGCATCGCAGCCGGTGCACATCCACAAGGGCACGTGCGCCAACCTCGATCCCAAGCCCGCATACCCGCTGTCGCCGGTCGTCAACGGCAAGTCCGAGACGACCGTCAACGCCTCGCTCGACAGTCTCGAGAAGGGCGGCTACGCGATCAATGGGCACAAGTCGGCGCAGGACGTGAAGACGTACGTGTTCTGCGGTCCGATCGGCAGTATGTAGGTTTACCGCCGAACGGCGTCGACGTGATGAGGGGCTCGCGGCGATGGCCGCGAGCCCTTCGTCTGTCGGCGGCTCACTTGATCTTCTTCAGCAGGTCCCCGAGCCCCTTCTCCATCTGACGCTTGTCCACGTCGCGCAGCAGCGTGGAGGGATTGACGCGGATCGACGGTGACGACGCGTTGCCGGTGACCTTGGCCTTCAGATCGCCACGTCCGTGCGAGATCGTCATGTCGAGGTCCATGTCGCGCGTCGCCAGGCCGAACGAGCCGGCGATCGCCACCTTCATCGGCTTGCTCGTGTAGAGCAGGTCGCGCGTGGTCACGACGCCGTTGACGATCTGGTAGGTGCCGGTGATCGAGTCGAACTCGAGTGGCGAGTCGCCGAGATTCGGAATGTCCGCGTTCAACACCGACGACAGCGCGCCGCCGATGCGCACGATGTTGGAGACGAGGGCGAGCGCCTGTCGGCCGACCACCTTGCCGTGACCGATCTTGAGCGTGCCCGGCCCCGAGATAGTGTGCCAGACGTCCTGCGCGCTGAACGTCGCGCCCCCGGTGAGGTCGAGCGGTCCGGTGATGGCGTAGCCCTCGCACAGGTAATCGACCAGGACCTTTTCCATCGGCACGCCCTTGATCGCGAGATCGGACACCTGCACGCGCATCCCCGGCGTCAGCGAGAGCGAGAGCTGGCCGGTGATTGGCGCGTCGGCGAGCGATGTGGTCATCGGGCGCGCGGCAAGCACATCGTCGCGGTAGCTGGCATTGAGCTTCAGCGCGCCGAGCGTCAGCGTGCGCCGCTTGGGCTCGGGACACGTCGGCTGCTGCTGCGAGACCGAGGGCTTGGACACCTCGATGTCGCCCGCGACGGCCGGCGCGCCGACCGTCCCGGACAGCGTCAGCTTGCCCTTGAGTCCGCCGCCGAACTCCGGCGACGGCCCGAGCGCGTTCTTCGCGAGGTCGCCGATGTCCTTGCCGTCGATCGTCACGGTCCCGCGTAGCTGTGCCTCGGTCAGCGGCTTGCCGCCATTCGTCGCGACCTGGCCCCCGGAAACCTTCACCGCCAGGTCGCCGGGCTTGATTTTGAAGTCGCTCTTGAAGCCGATCTGGGGGCCGCCACCGGTCAGCGTGAGGGACAGATTCTCGATGCGATATTGCGACGTCGCTCCGCCCTTGCCGCGCGCGACATAGGAGACGACGCCGTCGTCGATCGACACCGTCGAGGCCAGAGCGGCCCCGGCGCCGCCGCCGCCGCCGCCACCGCCGCGCGGCGGCCGCTCTCCAGGCTTCGGCTGCTCCTTGCCACCCGTGCCGAGGGTCGAGATATTCATGCGCCCGTCGGCCGTCTGGATGACGGTGATGACCGGCTTCGACAGCGTGATCTCACCGAGCTCGACCCGGCCGCTGAAGAGCGGCGCGAGCTTGAGGCGTACCTTTCCCGTCTCCAGCCGAAGGAACGGCTCGGCGCCGAACTGCGGGTCCTCGGCAACCTCCAGGCCGTGCAGCGCGACCGCGGGCAACGGCAGAACGGAGACCGACATCGAGCGAAACTTCACCGGGCGGCCGAGCGCCTGCGAGGCGTTGGACGCGATGAGCGCCTGCACGCGCGGCGTGTCGACGAGGTACGGCACCGCGATGACGGCCGCTACGACGAGCAGGATCACCGCCGCGACGGCGCCGATCAGCCACTTCACCGCCCCGCTCACGAGCTCGTTCCGCTCAGGCGCCCTGGATGGCCGAGAGCCTCCACTGATTCGGCCCGACCGAACGGGTGAACGTCCAGAACTCCTCGAACTCCTGCGGCGTCTTGGTGCCGGCCACGACGGCGCCGGTGGCGTCGTCCACCGTGTAGTCCACGAGCGAGCCCCCGAGGTACACGGTCACGAAATCCTGGCCGGACTCCTGCCAGGCCTCCGTGACCTCGACCCGGCGAAGGTTCATCGCCTCCATGTGGTTGGTCTGGCGCGCCGCGCGCAGCTGGTCGCACTGCCCGGACAGCTCGGTGTACATCCGCGAGGTCAATCGCGAGCTCACCGGGCTCATGTCGCGCGCGGTCACCGCCCGCTGCACGTCGCCGAAGAGCCCGCGGGCGGCATCGGCGACGAATCCCGGATCGAACCCGGGGTCCATCGCGCGGATGTGCCCGAGGCCACGGTCGAGGTCGCTCGGAGGCTCGGCCACCGCCTCCTGTACGGCGCCCCCGGAATACGTGCTGCCGGAATAGCCGCCGCCATAGGGCGCGCCGCCCGCCGTCGCGTAGGAGGGCTGGGCCTCGCGACGCGCGGCCATGTAGCGGAAGAGCAGGAACAGGCCGGCGCCGATCAGCAGCACCTCGAGCAAGCCGATACCGCCGCCGAAGCCGCCGCCGAACAGCATGCTGCCGAGAAGCCCGCCGAGCGCGAAGCCGGCGAGGCCTCCCATGATTCCACCGAACCAGCCGCGCGAGGGCTGCGGCGCGGGTGTCGGCGTCGCTGGTGTGGTGGGCGTCGTCAGTGAGCGCGACGGACTCGACGGAGTCGTCGGCGAAGCCGGCGCCGACGACGAGCGGGAGCCGCGGCTGCCGCCGCTGCCCGCGCGGGCGAACGCCTCACCGGCCTGCAGGGCGAGTAACGCTGCGAGCGTCAGGGCCCCGAGCGTAAGCATGGAGCGTCGCATAGCGCACCTCCTCCGCGTCATTCTATCCACGGGCACGAAGGTCTTTCTTCAAGATTTTCCCGGTGGGATTTTTCGGCAGCGCCGGAAGGAACTCGATGCGTCCCGGCACCTTATAGTCCGCGATCGCCGCGCGGCAGAGCGCCTGCAACTCCCCGGCGCCGACGTGCGCGCCCTCGGCGAGCACGACGAACGCCTTCACCGTCTCGCCGCGCACGGCGTCCGGCATTCCGACCACGGCGGCCTCCTTGACCGCCGCGTGGCGAAAGAGCACCTCCTCGACCTCGCGCGGAAAGACCTTGAAGCCCGAGACGTTGATCATGTCCTTCACGCGATCGACGATGAAGAAGTATCCGTCGCCGTCCCGGTAGCCGATGTCACCCGAATGGAACCAGCCGTCGCGAATGGCCTCCGCCGTGGCGGTGTCGTTGCCGAAGTAGCCCTTCATGACGTTCGGTCCCTTGATCACGATCTCGCCGCGCTCGCCGTCCACGACCTCGCGGTCGTCGGCGTCCATGATCTTCATCTCCACGTTCTCGATCGGCGTGCCGACCGAGCCGGGCTTGAACGCGACGTCGTGGTTGTAGGACGCGAATGGCGACGTCTCGGTGAGTCCGTAGCCCTGCTGAATCCAGCGTCCGAACCGCTCGTGCCACCGGCGCTCGACGTCGGTGGGCAGGATCGCGGCCGCCGAGAAGTACAGCCGCACCGACGCGAAATCGAGCGGGCGCTCCATCGCCAGGAAGAGGATGTACATGGTCGGCACGGCGTAGAAGATCGTGATGCGGTGCGCGGCGATCGCGTCGACGAACGCGTCGGGTACGAAGCGCTCGTGCATCACCATCGTGCCGCCCGCCGTGACGAGCGAGTTCATGATCGCGTTCTGGCCGAAGCAGTGGAACATCGGCAGCGCGCAGAGGCCGCGGTCGTCGGACGTCATCTGCAGATGGTGCACGGTGGCATAGGCGTTGGACACCACGTTGCCGTGCGTGAGCATCACGCCCTTCGGCCGGCCCGTGGTGGCCGACGTATAGAGGATGGCCGCCGTCTGCTCCCGGTCGAGGTCGAGCGCCCGGCGTGGAGCGCCGCGCAGTGAGACGAGATCGTTGACGTTCAGCAGATGGCCGACCGACGGCATCCGGTCGCGCGACGGCAGATTGGCCGCGACGGGATCGGCGGTGATGACGGCGGCCGGCCGCGCGTCGCCGACGATGTACTCGATCTCGTCGGCCTTGTACGTGACGTTCAGGGACAGCGGCACCAGCCCGCACTTGTGCGCCGCGTAGTACGCCAGCGCAAACTCCGGCCAGTTCGGCAGGTGCAGGCCGAGCCGCTCGCCGGGTTTGAGACCGAGACCGGCGAAGCCACCCGCGAGCGCGGAAGCGTCGGCATCCAGCTCGCGGTACGTCCAGCGCCGCTCGCCGGCCACGAGCGCCGTGCGATCGGCGTGATAGAGCGCCGAGCGCTCGAGCAGCTGCGCGACGTTCACGGAATCAACAGCACCTTGCCCGTCGTCTTGCGCCCCTCGAGTGCCTTGTGCGCTTCGGCCGCGTCTTTGAGCGGGAACTCGAACTCCATGCGCAGCTTCAGCTTGCCGTCGCGCACCCAGCCGAACAGGTCGGCGGCGCGCTGCTGCAGCTCCTCGCGCGTGGCGATGTAGGCGTTGAGGCTCGGGCGCGTGAGGAACAGCGAGCCCTTGGTGTTGAGGATCTGCGGGTCGATCTGGCCGATCGGGCCGCTGGACTGGCCGTAGAGTGCGATGAGGCCACGCGGCGCGAGGCAGTTCAGGCTGCCCTCCCACGTATCCTTGCCGACGGAGTCGTAGACGACCTGCAAGCCCTTGCCGCCGGTGATGCGCTTGACCTCGGCCGCGAAGTCCTGCTTCGTGTACAGGATCGTCTCGTCCGCGCCGGCCTCGCGCGCGAGCTTGGCCTTCTCGTCGGTGGACACGGTGCCGATCACGCGCGCGCCACGCAGTCGCGCGATCTGGCAAAGAATGAGGCCGACGCCGCCGGCGGCGGCGTGCACGAGGCACGCGTCGCCCTTCTTGAGCGGATAGGTCGAGCACGCGAGATAGTGCGCGGTCATACCCTGCAGCATGATGGCCGCGCCCTGCTTGGTAGACACGCCTTGCGGCAGCACGACCAGCCGCGCCGCCGGCACCGCGGCATATTGCGCGTACGCGCCGGGTACGCCGGTGTACGCGACCTTGTCGCCGACCTTCACCTCGGTCACGCCGGTGCCGACCGCGGTGACGGTCCCGCCGGCTTCGAGGCCGAGCGTGAGCGGCATGTCGAGCTTGTAGAGACCGCTGCGCTGATAGACGTCGATGTAGTTCAGCCCCGCCGCATCGACCTTGACGACGGCCTCGTCCGCCTTCGGCTGGGGCTCGGACACGTCCTCGAATTTCATGGCGTCGGCGGCACCGGGCGCGTGAACACGGATCGCTTTCATGTCGGCGGACCTCCTGGTGACATTCGGCGTGGAGCGCGGGCGGAGTATAACACCGGCGTGATGGCGCCCCGGTCGGCGCGCCGGCGCATTGCTTTGCGCGCGATCGCCCAGTGGGCCACCCACGACGGTGCCCATCCCCGCAGTGTCCGGACGAGCGCGACGAGTCGGTCGAACCGTCGCTGCTCCCGCGGGCTCCATCGCAAGCCATAGCCGTCGCGAATCGCAGGCGGGAGCAGGGCGATGGTGGAGCGTCGAACGGCGCCGACGACAGGCCACCCGAGCCAGCGCGGCTGAGGATGGAGGACGGCGTGCGCGAGCGTTCGCGCGGCCTCGGTCACGTGCAGCGCTCCGCTCTCGTGCATCGCGTCCATGCATTCCTGCAGCGCGTGGTGATCGTGCGGCAGCCGGTCGGGATCGATCCCGAGCAGTGCGGCGCCATCGGCCGACTCGGCGCAGTACGCGTCACGGTCGGCGCTGGTGAGCGGCCCGACGTAGAGCTCGTAGGCCCTCAGGAACGAATCCACGCACGTGACGTGAACCCATCGCATGAGATCGGGATCGTTCGCCGAGTACGTGAGGCCGTCCGCGCGGCCTTTGACGCGCGCGTGAATGGCATTGATCCGACCGGCGGCGGCGGCCGCCTGGGGCTCCGAGCCGAAGGTGAGAAAGAGCATCGCCCAGACCGTGCGATGCAGGCGGCGCCACCCCCCGAGGCGATCGTCCCGGAAGCCGCTGTGCTCGAAGACGGCGCGCGCGATGAGCGGATGGGCGAACTGCAGCAGGATGGCACGGCCCCAGCCGAGCAACAGCAGGCGTTCGCGGTGAACGATCCAGGACACCGGCGGTTTCAGCGCATCTTCCCCAAATCGATGGCGAACCGGCTGACGTCGCGGCCCTCGCCGTTAGCGACGACGAGAGCGGCCTTGGCCCGTCCGTCGAGGTCGCGGTTGGGAAAGCCGTACACACACTGCGCCCGGTACTGGCCATCCTGCTGCCGGCTCGCCGTGCGCTCGTTCTGCACGAACGCGGGCTGGATCTCGCGATCCGCCACGACGAGGCGCGGGAGATAGAGCCGCGCGAACGTCTCGGACGCACCCTGCAGCTCCACCAACAAGACGAGCCGATCCCGGGTCTCCCTGAGGATCTTTTCGGGATCGCCGGGCTTGAGCGGCTTGCCGTTGAAGGTGGCATGACGGGCGGCGACGACGAGCCGGTGGAACGGCGTCAGGACGCTGACCGACTCGCCGCGATCGTTGTTGACCCGCCACTCCGTGTCGAAGGCGTCGTTGCCCACGCTCTTCTCGCCCGTGCGGATGGCCTCGCGGCGCACGTTGTCGTCGAGCGTGAGCGCGGCGCCCGCGGCCAGCGCCGGTACCAGCGCCAGAGTCAGGGCGGTCAGCGCAATCCTCATGGCTTCTTCGGCGCGCCGACGACCACGCGATCGAACGAATCGGGCACGAAGAACTTCGCGGCCACACGCTGCACGTCGGCGGCGGTCACCCTGGCCACACGCTCCTTGTAGCGATCGGCATAGTCGAGGCCGAGCCCCTGCTCCTCGACGGCCACGACGAAATCGGCCACCTTCGATGAGGTATCCAGGCGCAGCGGAAAGCTACCGATCAGGTACTCCTTGGCGAGCTTCAGCTCGCGCTCACTCACGGGCTCGCGCGTCATCCGCGCGAGCTCTTCGCGCATGATCTCGATGACCTTCGGCACCTGGGCCGTACGTGTCTGCGCCGAGACCGTGAACGACGCGCCGTAGCGCGCCGGCATGACGTACGAGAAGACGGCGTACGCCAGGCCTCCCTCGTCGCGCACGCGCGAGTAGAGGCGCGATGCGGAACCGCCGCCCAGCACATACGAGGCGACGGCCAGCGGGAAGTAGTCGGGATCGGTCTGGCGAATCGCCTGCCGGCCCAACACGATCGTCGCCTGCGTCAGCTCCTTCTCGACCGTCTCGGTCCGCGGCGGGCCGCCCAGGCTGACCGGCGGCGTCGTCGCCGGCTGCTCGGCCGGCGCCTTCCAGCCGCCGAAGCGCGCCTCGATTTCCCGCCGCGCGTCGTCGACGGTGATGGCGCCGACGACGGCGATGATGGCCGTGTCCGGCCGGACGTTCGTGGCGTGAAATCGCACGACGTCGTCGCGCGTGAGCCTGCCTACGGACTCCACGGTGCCTTCCACCGGCACGCCATAGGGATGGTTCGGAAACACGAGCTTCGCCAGCGCGCGCCCGGCCACGGTGCCGGGGTCCTCCTCCGACCGCTTGATCGCGGCCTGGATCTGCGCCGTCTTTCGTTTCACCTCCTCCGCCGGGAACGTGGGCGTCAGCACCACCTCGGCAAGGAGATCCAGTCCGAGGCCCAGGTCCTTCTTCAGCACGGCGAGCGAGGCCGTCATGCCGTCGCGGCCGGCGGCGGCCGAGAGGCTGCCGCCCACGAACTCGATCGCGCTGTCGAGCTGCGGCCCCGTATGTTTGGCGGTGCCGCGCGTCAGCAGGGCGCCGGTGAGGTTCGCCAGCCCGGCGCGGTCGGGCGGGTCGAGGACGGCGCCGGCGCGCGCGAAGGCGCGCACGAAGACGATCGGGACCGCAGGCCGCTCAGCGACGAGGAGCACGATGCCGTTGGGCAACACCTCGCGGTGCGCGATCGGCTTGGCGGCGCCGGCGGAGGCCGGCAGCAGCAGGGAGAGCAGCAGCAGCACCGAGCCGAGGCGTCGCCAGCGCATCATGGTTGCGGCAGAAGGATCCCGACGTTCTTCTTGTCGTCGGCGAAATAGCTGCGCGCCACGCGCTGGATGTCGGCCGCCGTCACCGCGCGCAGACCCTCGACGAACCGATCCTTGTCGGCGTAGCTGCCGATCAGCTCGAAGCGCGCGAGCAGCCCGGCGCGGCGGTGGATGGAATCTTCCTGGAACACGAAGGTCGCCTCGACCTGATTCCGCGCCCGCTGCAGCTCCTCGTCCGTGACCGGCTCCGACTTGAGCGCCTCCATCTCGGCGAGCAGCGCTTTTTCCATGGCCTCGGGTGTCTGACCCGGCATCGGCGTGCCCCAGAACCAGAACAGGCTCGGGTCGTGGGAGAAGTAGTTGTAGTCGCCCCCCGCCTCGAGCGCGAGCTGCCGTTCGTAGACGAGCCGCTTGTAGAGCCTCGAGGCGCGGCCCTCCGAGAGGATCGTGGACAGCATCTCCAGCGCGAACGCGTCCGGCGACTTCTGGTTCGGCACGTGATAGCCGAGGTAGACGATCGGCAGTTGCGCATGCTTCTTGACGATCACCCGGCGCTCGCCGTTCTGCGGCGGCTCCACGGCCAGCACCGGCGGCGGCGTCGCTCCCTTGGGAATGCGACCGAACTTCGCGCGGATCTTGGCCAGGACCTCGGGCGCCTTGAAGTCGCCGACGGCGACGAGGATGGCGTTGTTGGGCATGTAGTAGGTCTTGTAGAACGCGCGGATCTCCGCGGGCGTGATCCGCTTGATCTCTTCCATCCAGCCGATGATCGGCGCGCCGTACGGATGGTTTTTGAACGCGATCGACGACACTTCCTCGCCCAGGAATCCGCCGGGATCGTCCTCGGTCCGCGTGCGCCGCTCCTCGATGACCACCTCCCGCTCGGAGGCGATGTCCTTGGCGTCGAGCGTGAGATTGTGCATGCGGTCAGACTCGAGGTCGATGACGAGGTCGATCTTGCCGGCGGCGATGTTGACGTAATAGGAGGTCACGTCCTGCGACGTGAACGCGTTGTCCTGGCCGCCGTTCTGCTCGACGAGCCGCGCGAACTGCCCCGGCCCGTACGTCGGCGTCCCCTTGAACATCATGTGCTCGAGGAAGTGCGCAATGCCGGTGGTGCCGCGGGTCTCGTTGCGCGAGCCGACCCGGTACCACATCTGGAACGAGACGATGGGGCTGCGGTGGTCTTCCTGCAGGAGCACGCGCAGGCCGTTGTCGAGCGTGGCCGCAAGCACGCGCTCGGCGCTCTGCGCGGAGGCGCTGCCGGCGGCGAGGACGAGCAGCAGCACGAGGACGAACACGGGCCGGATCCTCTGGATTAGGCGCATCGGCTCGATTATACCGGCTGGTGTATCATCCGGGTTCTATGCGGCTCGGCCTTGCGGTGCTCGCCACGCTCTTCATCGCGACGGCGGCCACCGCGGAGCAGTGCGCGGAGCCGCTGGCCGCCGTCTTCGAGCGCACGTCACCCGCCGTCGTGTCGATCCAGGCGATGAAGATCAACAAGGCGAAGCCGCAGCGGCGGTTCGAGACGATCGTCGGCTCCGGCGTGATCATCGACAAGGACGGTCAGATCCTCACGAACGCGCACGTGGTGGACGGCGCCGCGTCGTTGACGGTCACGCTGGACTCCGGCAACAAGACCCCGGCGCGCATTCTCGGCCTCGATCCCGTGCTCGACATCGCGCTGCTTCGGGTGGATGCCACCAGCGCCCTGCCCGCAGCGCGACTCGGCGACTCGACCGCGGTCAAGGTCGGCGACGAGGTGGTCGCCATCGGCAATCCGATCGGTCTCGACCAGACGATGACGCGCGGAATCGTCAGCGGGCTCAATCGCATGCTGCCCGGCGTGTCCGACGAGCCGATGATCCAGACCGACGCCCCGATCAACCCCGGCAACTCCGGTGGGCCGCTCGTCGACCGCTGCGGCGGGGTCGTCGGCATCAACACGCTGATCTCGGAGGACGCGCAATCGATCGGCTTTGCGGTGCCGATCAACGCCGCGAAGTCCATCCTGCGCGACCTGCGCGAGCTGGGGCGCGTGGTGCGGCCGTGGCTCGGGATGCAGGGGCGCGCCGTCGACAACAAGCTCGGGGGCGTCGTGCGGCTGCCGGTGACGCCGGGCTACCTGGTCGAGGTGGTCTACGACGGCTCGCCCGCCGACCGTGCCGGCGTCCGCGGCGGCAACCTCTCCGTGGTCGTTCAAGGCGAGGAGTACCTGCTCGGCGGCGACATCCTCACGGCCATCAACGGCACGCCGATCCGCAACCACTCGGACTACGTCGCGCGCGTCAAGACCCTGCGGGTCGGGCAGCGGGTGAAGATCACCGTCGTCCGCGACGGTCAGCCGCGCGAGATGACGTTGACCGTCTCCGAGCGACCGCGGCTGCCGTCCGACCTCGCGGACTGATTTAGTTGGGGGCCCCGAAATGGCCCCCAAACCCCCAATCGCTCCGAGCGCCCCGGCAAAGCCGTCGCGCTCCTCGTCCCCCCCGCGTGCGCCCCGAAATGGCCCCCAAACTCCCAATCGCTCCGAGCGCCCCGGCAAAGCCGTGGCCCGCGTCGCTCCCCGATTCCGACCGTTCGTCGTCTGTTTACGGCGGCTCGTCCGATTGTCGTGGACACTCCGCGCGCCCATCGGCATCGTGAGCGCCAGCCGGCCGACGCCGGCGCGGGGGCTACGCGATGGAGGATCCGAGAGCGAACGTCTCGGTGCTCGGCCTGCTACTCGGCACGGGGCCGCGGTTTGCGCGCGACGCGGTCGGGCCCGTTCTCGTGTTCTACCTGGGGTGGCGCCTCGCGGGCCTGACGCCCGCCGTCGTGGGAGCCAGTGCGCTCGCGCTCGCCGCGTTCACCTGGGAGCGGCGCCGCGCGCGCAGCGGGCTCGGCGCCGCGGTCGGCCTCACGATCGCCCTCACTCAGGCCGCCGCCGCATTCGCGACGGGCAGCGCCGTCGCGTACTTCCTGCCACCCATCGTTTTCAACGTCGCCTACGGCGTCGCGTTCATCGTGTCCGTGGTGATGGGACGACCGCTGGCCGGCGTGTTCGCCGCGGAGACGTACCCGTTTCCGCCGGAGGTGAAGGCGTCGGCCACGTTTCGTCGCGTCTTCTCGCGCGTCTCGCTCGCCTGGGGCGTCTATCTCCTCGGGCGTAGCGGGATTCGGCTGCTCGCGCTGTCGTGGCGTGACGTGGACCTCATCGTGCTCATCAACATACTGACCGGCGTGCCGTTCACGGCGGCGCTCATGACGTGGTCCATCTGGTACGGCGTTCACGGCTTCCGACGGAGCGACGAATGGGGTCAGGCGCTGCGCCCGGCGACCAAATCCTGAACGCGATGGAGGCGATACCCATGACACGACGCTGCGCGGGAAGTGGCCTGATGCTCGCAGGCGTCATCGTGACCGTTGTCGGTCTGACCGTGGCGCTGATGCGCACGTGGCACATCCCCGGTTACTGGACGACGCTCGCCGTCGGCATCGCGCTGCTGCTCGGTGGCGCCATCCGGGCCGTTGGCGGCCGCCGGCGTGAGCCAGACACCCGAACGGCCTGATACGATCGGCCCGTGATCGCCGCCGACACACTGCGCCGCTTGCGCGCGACTCACTGGTTCCGGATCGGCGCCGCCGCCGTCGGAGCCGCCGTCATGCTCACGGCGCTCTTCGCGCTCGCGGGACACAGCCACATCTCGATCACGCTGCAGAGCGCGCTCCTCCACGCCGCCGGCATGACCGTGCTCGTATCGCTCACGGTGCCCCGGCTGAACGGCGCCCTCATGGGGCGACCGACGGCGATGCGTTGGAGCGTGAAGCTCGCCGCTCTCGCGGCGTTGGCCCTCGTCGGCGCCGCCCTCGCCTGCGCGGGTATCACGCTGCTCGGCCTGCGGCCGAACGAGCCGTTCTGGCTCTGCTACCGCCACGACTTCAGCATCGCGGTGCTGATCACGCTGACGCTCGGCATCAGCATGGGACTCTACGACGCGCAGCGACGCAGACTGGACGCGGTCACCAGCGCGCTGCGCGAACGGGAGCTGGAGCACGAGCGCGCCCGCAAAATGGCTCTCGAGGCGCGGCTGGCCTCGCTGGAGGCGCGCCTGCAACCTCACTTCGTGTTCAACACGCTGAACGCGATCTCGGCACTGATCCAGGAGGATCCCGACGAGGCGGAGCGGACCGTGGAGCGCCTGGCCGCGCTGCTGCGCTTCTCCCTCGATGCCACCGAGCGCGGCGTCGTGCCGCTCGAGCACGAGCTCAAGATCGTGACCGACTACGTCGAGATCGAGCGCACCCGCTTCGGCGATCGCCTCGAATACGCTCTCGACATCGCGCCCGACGCCGCCGGCGCCGACGTGCCGCCGCTGACGCTTCAGCCGCTCGTCGAGAACAGCGTGAAACACGCCATCGCGCCCCGGCCGTCCGGCGGCCGGCTCCGCATCGAGGCGGCAGCTGCCGGCCATCGCCTCCGCCTGTCGGTCTGGGACGATGGACCCGGCTTCACGGCCGACGCGATGCGCCCCGGGCACGGCCTCGACACGCTGCGCGCCCGCCTGGCCGCGCGGTTCGGCGCGGACGCGAGCCTCTGCGTCGCGCGCCAGGACGGCGGCACGCTGGTCACCGTGCTGTTGCCGCGCGCCAGCACACGGTGAGCGCGCACGCGCGGCTCCGCGCGTTCTTGATCGACGACGAGCCGCTGGCGCTCAAGCGCCTGGCCCGCATGCTGGAAGCCACCGGGCGCGTGACGATCGTCGGCCGCGCCACCGATCCGACTGAAGGACTTGCGGCGGTCGCCGCGACGTCCGTCGACGTGCTCTTTCTCGACATCCACATGCCCGGGCTGAGCGGCTTTCAGGTCGTGGAGCGCGTGCCGCCGGGACCCGCCGTGGTGTTCACGACCGCACACGACGAGCACGCTGTGCGCGCCTTCGAGGTCAACGCCGTCGATTATCTGCTCAAGCCCGTCGCGCGCGCCCGCCTGGACGGCGCGCTCGATCGCGTCGCTCGGCGCGCGACGCCGGGCGCAGAGGATCTTCGCGCGGCGCTCGACCGACTGGCGCAGCAGCTACGCGCGACGCCGTTCGTCGAGCATCTGGCCGCCCGCACGCGCGACCGCGTGCAGCTCATTCCGGCGGCCGACGTCACGCACGTGCTCGCGAAGGACCGCGCGACGTATGCGCTCACGGCCACCTCGCAGCACATGCTCGACGCCACGCTGGCCGAGCTCGAGCGCCGACTCGACCCCGCGCGCTTTCTTCGGATCAACCGCGGGATTCTCGTCAACCTCACGTGGGTCGGCGAGCTGCGCGCCGAGCCCGGCGGTCACCTCGCCGTACGACTCAAGGACGCGGGGCGGACCGAGCTGGCGGTGTCGCGCGATCGCGCCCGCGTGTTGAAGGATCGGCTGGGGCTCTAGGGCGCGCAGCGGAGCCGTCCAGCAGCGCGCGCGCTCGCCGAAACACCGCGCGCAACATCGGCCTGGTCAGCTTGCCCGTGAAGGTGTTCTGCTGACTCGGGTGGTAGCACGCGATGAGGGTGACGCCGTCGCCGAGGTCGCTCGCGGCCCCGTGGGCGAACACCGGACGTGCGGGCGGCGCGGCGTGGCCGAGCGCGCGACGCGCACGGAGATACGCCTCCCAGCCGATCCGCCCGAGACCGATCACGACACGCACGCGGTCGAGCAGGCGCAGCTCGTCGAGCAGATAGGGGCGGCACGCGAGGATCTCCGCGGGGAGCGGCTTGTTGGCGGGCGGCGCGCAGCGGATGGTGGCCGTGATGTACGCGTCGCGCAGGCGCAGGCCGTCGTCCGCGTGCGCAGACGTCGGTTGATTGGCGAAGCCCGCATGGTGGAGCGCATCGAACAGCCAGTCGCCGCTGCGGTCGCCGGTGAACATGCGGCCGGTGCGATTGCCGCCGTTGGCGGCCGGCGCCAGCCCGACCAGCAGCAGCCGCGCGCGCGGATCACCGAAGCCTGCGAGCGGGCGCGCCCAGTAGCACTGTCCCGCATAGCGTGGCGGCGGCGCCGCGGCGGCCGCTTCGCGATGCGCAACGAGCCGTGGGCATCGCCGGCAGCGCACGATCCGTGCGTTGAGCCGCTCGAGTGCCGTCGGGCTTTGCAAGGCGGCCGGATTGTGCCACGGTGTGACCCATGACGCCATCGCCGCCACGCGCGCGCGGCCGTCGCGTGCCCTCGATCATCGTCCATGGCGGCGCCGGCGCACCGCTCGAGAGCGCTGCCGACTTCCGCCCGGGAATCCGCGCCGCCCTCGTCGCCGGCTGGGCCATTCTTTCCGAGGGCGGACGCGCGCTCGACGCGGTGGAGGCGGCCGTCCGCAGTCTCGAGGATCACGATCGCTTCAACGCCGGCCGCGGCTCCGTCCTCACCGAGGCCGGCACCGTGGAGATGGACGCCTCGATCATGGAGGGCGATCGGCTCGGGTGCGGCGCAGTCGCTTCGGTCAGCCGCATCGCCAATCCAGTGAGCCTCGCCCGCCGCGTCCTGGACGACGGCCGCCACGTCCTCCTGGTGGCCGACGGCGCTCATGCGTTCGCCCGCAGCGCGGGGCTCCCGGCGTGCGATCCGGCGTCGCTGATCACCGAACGCCAGCGCGCGGGCTTCGCCGAACGCCGCGCGGCGGCGGCAGGTGACCCGAAGCACCCGGGCTCCCGCGGGACCGTCGGCGCGACCGCGCTGGACCGACACGGCACGGTGGCCGCGGCCACGTCGACGGGGGGCACGCCCGGCAAGCGCCCCGGCCGCGTCGGCGACAGCGCTCTCATCGGCTGCGGCACGTATGCGGACAGCTCCCTCGGCGGCGTGTCCTGTACCGGCGACGGCGAAGCGATCATCCGCGTCGTGCTCGGGCGTCGCGCGCTCGACTACCTCAAGGAGGCGGATGACCCCGACTACGCCGCCAAAGTCGCGGTGGATCTGCTCGTGGAGGAAGGTCGCGGCGAGGGCGGCCTCATCATCGTCGACTGGCGCGGGCGCATGGGCTACGCGCATTCGACGCCGCTGATGCCGGTGGGCTGGATGACGCCCGCCCTCGGCGAGCCGGCACTACCGTTCTGATGGATGTCGTCGACGTCGCGGCCGTCGAGACGGCGCGGCTGCGGCTGCGCGACGCCATCGTCGAGACGCCGTGCGCGTACTCCCAGACGCTCTCCGAGCTCAGCAACGTGCGGTGCTTCGTGAAGCTCGAGAATCTGCAGATGACGGGCTCCTTCAAGGAGCGCGGGGCCGCAAATCTGTTATTGCAGCTCGGCGCCGACGCGCGCCGCAGTGGCGTCATCGCCGCCAGCGCCGGCAATCACGGCCTCGCGGTGGCGTTTCACGCGCAGCGCCTCGGGATCCCGGCGACCATCGTCATGCCCGAGTACGCGCCGCTCATCAAGGTGACGTCGGCGCGTCGCTATGGCGCGGAGGTCATCCTCCACGGCGGCAACTACGACGAGGCGTACGAGCGCGCCTGCGCCCTCGCCGCCGAGCGCGGCCGGCTCTTCGTCCATCCCTTCGACGACGCGCGCGTGATCGCCGGTCAGGGCACGCTCGGCCTCGAGCTGCTCGAGCAGCTGCCCGACGTGGAGGCCATGCTCGTGCCCGTGGGCGGCGGCGGGCTGATCGGTGGTGTCGCCCTGGCCGTGAAGGCCAAGCGTCCGGACGTTCGCATCATCGGCGTGCAGTCGGCGGCCCTGCCCGCGATGTCGCGCTCGCTCGAGCGCGGCGAGCGGCTGCGCGTGGACGCCGCGGCGACCATCGCGGACGGCATCGCCGTGCGGCAGGTCGGCGAGCTGACGCTGGAGCTGGCGCGGCGCTGGGTCGATCGCGTAGTCACGGTCGACGAGGAAGAGCTGGCCAACGCGGTGCTGCTGCTGCTGGAGATCGAGAAGACGGTCGTCGAGGGCGCCGGCGCCGCGCCCCTGGCCGCGCTGTTGAATCGCCGCCTGGATCTCGAGGGCCGCCGCGTGGCGCTCGTGTTGTCGGGCGGCAACATCGACGTCACCACGCTGGCCCGCATCATCGAACGTGGTCTCGTCAAGGACGGCCGGCTCGTGCGTCTGGGCGTGGTGCTGCGCGACATCCCGGGCGCGCTGGCTCGACTGACCGCGGTGATCGCCGAGGAACGCGCGAACATCCTGCACATCCTCCACGACCGCGCGTTCTCGCCGCAGGCGTCGGTCGGCCAGACCGAGGTCGAGCTGACCCTCGAGACCTCCGGCCCCGAGCAGATCGCCGCCGTCAAGCGCCGCCTCGAGACTTCCGGCTACCGCGTGGAAGAACGCAGCGCCGGGTGACCGGCCGCGACCGGGCTCGGCGGCTCAGTGCGCGAGCGCCGAGGCGATAACCGCGCGGGCGCGCTCGGCGAGATCCTGCGCGGCCGCGCGGGGATCGGCGGCGGTATCGATGCACAGCGGGGGATGATACGTGATCGTGATCCGGCCCCGGCGCGGCAGTCGACGGCCCGGCGGCCAGGATTCGTGGCCGCCCGCGATCGTGACCGGCAGCGCCGGGACCCCGAGCGAGGCCGCGAGGCGAAAGGCGCCGAGGTGGAAGCGCCCGAGCGTACCGTCCTTGCTCCGACCCCCCTCAGGAAAGATCATCACGACCGCGTCCTCATCGACCAGGCGGCGACGCGCCTCGCGGACGGCGCCGGGATCACGGGCATCGAGCTCGACGGGAAAGGCGCGGAGCAGACGGATCAAGCGACCCAGCCCCGGCACCTGGAAGAGCTGGCGCCAGGCCATGTAGTACACGCGGCGGCGGATCGGGATCGTGACGAGCACGGGATCCGCGAACGTCTGATGGTTCGGAACGACGACGAGCGGACCATGGATGGGGATGTGCTCGACGCCACGCAGCTCGAGACCGAAGTAGAGGCGCGACACGGCGCGGACCAGTGGCCGAAAGGCGTCGAGGACCGGCGTGCGCACGGCGCTAGCCTACCGAACTTCCGCACGAACCAAAAAAAACAGGGCCGGAATCGCTCCCGGCCCTGGGTGAGTTGTGCGTGAAGAGCCCGGTCTAGTCGTCTTCGGCGCCGGCCTCGACCTCGACAGGCTCGAGATCCTGGTGGCGCGCACGGCGCTCGATCATGTCCTGGCAGCGGACGCAGGTCTGAACCTCCGGCAGCGCGCGCAAGCGGGCGGCCGCGATCTTCTCGCCGCACTCCACGCAGGTACCGTACTCGCCGTCGTTCAGGCGGTCGAGCGCAGCGGTGATGCGGTTGACCCGCTCCACCAGGAGCTCGCGCGTGGCGAACCCGATCTCGCGCCGCTCGTTGGCCTGGATTTCATCGACTTCATCGGCGTACGCCAAGCGCTCGCCCGACGGGCCCAGCATCTCCTCGAGCGCGGCCGAGCCGCCCATCTGACGAAGCCGACTCACTGCCTCTCTAAGGTCCGTCTCCAGCCGCTTCCGGATGTCCATTGTCATCGCCTCCGTGTACTTCGGGGCCGGGGCAAGTGCAACCCCTATGCCGTACCTGAGACGTGTGACCATGGGAGAAAGATTCACTGCGAAAACAGTAATCTGCGGTCCGACCAACGTTCCGGGACGGCTGCTCCGGGGACAGATTGCCCATCGACCGGTCAGTTCTCATATCTGCGCCTGACACAACTGGCCAGGGAACAGGCAGGGTCCCTACGCCTCCTGGTCCTCGTACTTCGTCTTGAGCGAGGCGACCACCGCCGGATCGGCCAGTGTGGTCGTATCGCCGAGGGCGCGCCCTTCGGCGATGTCGCGAAGCAGGCGGCGCATGATCTTGCCGGACCGGGTCTTGGGTAGCTCCGCGGAGAAGATGATGTCGTCCGGGCGCGCCAGCGCACCGATCTTTCTCGCCACGTGGGATTTGAGTTCGTCCATGAGCGCAGGGGTGCCATCGATGCCCCCCTTGACCGTCACGAACGCAGCGATCGCCTGGCCCTTGATGTCGTGCGACTTGCCGATGACCGCGGCTTCCGCCACCGACTTGTGATCGACGAGCGCGGATTCGACCTCCATCGTCGACACGCGATGACCCGAGACGTTCATGACGTCGTCGACGCGGCCCAACAGCCAGAAGTAGCCGTCGCGATCGCGCTTAGCGCCGTCGCCCGTGAAATAGATGTCGGGGTACTTCGACCAGTATTGTTTGACGAACCGGTCCGGATCGCCCCAGATGCCACGCAGCATCCCGGGCCACGGCTTGCGGAGCACGAGATAGCCCGCCTTCGCGGGACGGCCGGCCTCGTCCAGCACCTCGGCGTCGATCCCCGGAAACGGGCGCGTGGCCGAGCCCGGCTTGAGCGTCGTCACACCCGGCAGCGGCGTGATGAGGATGTGGCCGGTTTCGGTCTGCCACCACGTGTCGACAACGGGGCAGCGGCCGCCTCCGATGATTTTCCAGTACCAGACCCAGGCCTCCGGGTTGATCGGCTCACCGACGGTGCCGAGCAGCCGCAAGCTCGAAAGATCACAGCGCTTGGGATAGTCCTCGCCCCACTTCATAAACGTCCTGATGGCCGTCGGCGCCGTGTAGCAGATCGTGATCCCGTGCTTCTCGATGATCCGCCAGAACCGGTCCTTGTCGGGAAAGTCCGGCGTGCCCTCGTACATGACCGTGGTGGCGCCGTTGGCCAGCGGTCCATACACAACGTACGAGTGGCCGGTCACCCAGCCGACGTCGGCCGTGCACCAGTAGATGTCGTCATCGTGAAGGTCGAACACCCACTTGTGCGTGGCGGCGATGCCGGTGAGGTAGCCGCCCGTCGTGTGGATGATGCCCTTCGGCTTGCCGGTAGACCCCGACGTGTACAGCAGGTAGAGGAGATCCTCGGCGTCCATGGGCTCGGCGGGGCAGCGCGGCTCCACGCCCTTCACGTAGTCGTCCCACCAGATGTCGCGGCCGGGCTGCATCTGCACCGACTCGCCCGTGCGCTTGAGCACGACGACCGTCTTCACACCCGGGCAGGCCTTCAGCGCTTCGTCGGTGTTCTTCTTGAGCGGGACGGTCGAGCCGCGCCGGTAGCCGCCATCCGCCGTGATCACTACCGTCGAGTTGGCGTCGTGGATGCGATCGCGCACCGATTCCGGCGAGAAGCCGCCGAAGATCACCGAGTGGGCCGCGCCGATCCGCGTGCACGCGAGCATCGCGATGGCGACCTCCGGGACCATGGGCATGTAGATGGTGATACGGTCACCCTTGCGAACGCCGTGCTGCTTGAGCGCCGCCGCGAACCGCTGCACCTCGCGGTAGAGGTCCCAGTAGGTCAGCGTGCGCGTATCTCCGGGCTCACCTTCCCAGATCAGCGCCGCTTTGGTGCGCCGCGATCCCTGCACGTGGCGATCGAGGCAGTTGTAGGAGACGTTGAGCTTGCCGCCCACGAACCACTTGGCGTACGGCGGCTTCCAGTCGAGCGCCTTGGTCCACGGCTTGAACCAGGCGAGCTCCTTCGCGCGCTGCTCCCAGAAGCGCACCGGATTCTTCGCCGCCTCGCGATAGACGGATTCACTGCGCACCAGCGCGCGCTTCACGAACGCCTTGGACGGGCGGAACTTGCGGTCTTCCTTGAGTAGCGCCTGGATCGGCTCGTCGCCTTTGGCGGCCTTGGCCATGTAAGACCTCACGCTCGTGGGATGGCCCCGGGGAGGGCGGCCGCTATTCTCGCTCAGCGGCATCGCACAGGCAATCGAGGCGCGCCCCTTCGCTTCAAAAAAACGTGGGGGGCCATTTCGGGGCCCCCCACGTGAACAGTCAGCTCACGCGCGAGCGCGCGTCGCCTCGATGGCGCC
>Ga0114129_10000564_pt1 | contig 45529 bp, 35 predicted proteins | sample RhiMetdeltSRZDD1_FD_80071 | JGI IMG/M metagenome (GOLD analysis project Ga0114129, IMG submission 80071) | Populus rhizosphere microbial communities from Tennessee, USA - Rhizosphere MetaG P. deltoides SRZDD1 (version 2) (version 2) | ecosystem: Host-associated > Plants > Roots > Rhizosphere >...
CAGATCGGGAACCGCGCGATATGGGACTCCGAGCGCCTTCTCTACGCGGTCGCTCGCGCCGCCGGTCACGAGCAACTTCGGTGTTTCTTTGAGAGTTCGTCGCATCACGCCGACAGCACGCTCGACCAGCGCCGCAAGCGCGTGCTCGGCGCCTTGCCGGATTGCTCCAAGCGTGTTGTCCGCGAACAGTCCATCGCTGGCGGCGCCCTGTTGTGCTCGCTGCGCGATGTCGCTGGTGTTCTTCAGCAGGCTCGTGACCATGAGATCGGGTCCGGGCACGATCACGCCGCCGAGGTGCAGCCCGTCGGCAGCAATGCCGTCGATCGTCATCGCGGTGCCGATGCTGACGATGCACACGGCACCCTGCTCCAGCGCATGCGCGCCGATCATCGCCAGCCAGCGATCGACCCCAAGCTTCGCCGGTTGCGGATAGGCGTTGCGAATTCCGCCCGCCATCGGCGTCGACGTCACGAACTCCGCTTCGATCTGCCAGGTCTGCGCGACGGCCGTGCGAATCACGTCGGCCATGCGAGTGCCGGCTACGTTGCTGACGAGCACGCGCTCCGCGCGATTGCCGCGTCGAAGGACAGTCTCGACGAAAGTCTCGACGCCCCAGTCTGCATGCGGCGCGGCCGATTGCGGCTGCAAAGCGCCGCCCTCCAAGCGCGCCCACTTGATGCGCGTGTTGCCGATATCGATGAGAAGAGCCATGAGCTAGCGCACGGCTCGCAGACTGACCTCGCCTGAAGCGAAGCGACGCAGCTGACCGTCGACGTCGACGAGCAGTGTGCCATCGAGTTCGACGCCGCGGGCGCGGCCAAATGTCGTCTCGGAACCGCTCGTCACGCGCACCGGCGCGTCGGCGAGCGTATCGAGCCTGCGCCATTCCTGGGCGAACGGTTCGAAGCCTTTCTCGCCGAACGTCTGCAGCATCCGCGTCAGCTCCTCCACCAGCACCGCGACCAACGCGTTACGCGGTGGCGTGCGGTCACGCATGATCTCGTGCACGTCCGCGATGAGCGCGGCCTGCTGCTCCGCGAGCATGATGCGGACCGAGCCCGGCATGCGCATGTTGATGCCGATCCCGATCACGACCTGCGCCGGCCCCGCGGATTCGCCGCGCATCTCGATCAGGATGCCCCCAAGCTTGCGCTGCTGCCAGATCAGGTCGTTCGGCCACTTCAATCCGACGCCTTCGATGCCGAGACGCGCGAAGGCATGCACCACGCCAACGCCGACGGCGAGACTCAAGGCCGAAAACGTCGGCGGTGCTTCCTGGAACTGCCAGCCCAGCGACATGCAGATGCCGGAGCCGAAAGGCGCAATCCAGCTGCGACCGCGCCGGCCGCGGCCGGCATTCTGGATCTCTGCCACGCAGACGTGCGTCGTACCCGGCGCGTTGGCGGCGTGCTCGGCGACGTAGCGGTTGGTCGAATCCACCGTGAGCAGCACATCCAGTGGATCCAGCAGTGCCCGCGTTTCCGACGACATCTCCGCGAGGATCGCGTTGCGGTCGAGCAGATCGACGGCACGCGGGAACCGATAGCCCTGGCGCGGCACCGATTCGATGGTGACACCCATTGCCTGGAGAGAGCGGATCAGCTTCCAGATGCCGCCGCGCGAAATTCGCAATCGCTTCGCGAGGCGCTCTCCCGACTGGAACTCGCCGGTTGCGAGCAAGGCGAGCAGCCGTGCACGGCGCACCTGGGTCGGCGACAGTTTGGGGCTGCGATTCTTCGCTGGGGCGATCATGACGAGCGCTTGCGCAACAGCCACAGGCGCTGCGCGCGATTCTCGGTCCCGGCGCGCATTCTCTCGATGTTCGAGCGATGCGTATAGCACACGAACAGCAGCATCACGCAGCCGAAGACCAGCAGCGCACGCGACGGATCGATGCCGGTCGCTACGACGTACACGGGGAACGCGGCCGTCGCGACCATGGTGGCGAGGCCGACGAAGCCGCTGATCATCACGACGAGCAGCCACACGGCTAGAACCGGCAGCAGCGCCACCGGCTTCAGTCCGAGCAGCACGCCGACGAGCGTCGCCGCACCTTTACCGCCGCGAAACCCGTACCACACTGGATAGACGTGACCGACAACCACGGCCGTGGCGCAGGCGACCGCGAGCCACAGCCGATCGATCGCCGGATCCGGACCGAACAGCGCCATGCCCGGCACGACCGCCGCCGCCAGCCAGCCTTTGCCGGCATCGATGAGGATCACCCAGATTGCGAATATCGGCCCCTGCGTGCGCAGCGCGTTGGTGCCGCCGGGATTGCCGCTGCCCAGCTTGCGGATGTCCACGCCGCCACGCAGGCGGCCGACGATGAGGCTGCCGATGAGTGAGCCGAGCAGATACGAGAGCAGGGTCTTTACGCCGAGTTCGAGCATGCGGGGATTATAGACTCTCGCCAAGTCGCCAAGATCGCCAAGCTCCGGAATCTGAATTCTCAGAATTCTTCTTGGCGTTCTTGGCGTCTTGGCGAGAGATTTTTCTGGTTTACTTCTTCGGCAGATGGATCTCGGCAAGCATGCAGCGGACGCTGCCGCCGCCGAGTGTCTCGATCGTGGGAATCGCGGCTGCGACGATCGGGCCGCCGAGGCGTTCAATGGTTGCGCGCTGCTGCGCCGAGAGCGAATCAAGCGCTGTCTGCGACATCGCAACGACGGTGCCGTGCGACGACCGCAGCTCGAGCATGTTGCCCGCGAACGCCGCGAGCTGCTCCATGCTGAGCTCGACGAGCTGATGACCACTACGACGCAAGGAATCCAGCACCGCTCCCCGTTCGTCGGCGCGAATGCAGTCCGGGCAGATCGCAGCGAAACGCGCACCGATACACATCAACACATTGGTGTGATAGATCGGCGCGCCGTTCGCATCCGCGGCCTCGAACGCGACGAGGTCGTAATCGAGCTGCTGCGCGAAGTCACCGAGCACGTCGAGATCCGTGCGCGGTGACACGCATGCGTAGGCGATGCGGTGCGCGCGATCCAGCACGAGGCTGCCCGTCCCTTCCAGGAATTTGCCGCCGCCTTCGTGATGCGTGAGATCGAGCACACGCGCGATCCGAAATCCCAGGCGCGAGCTGATCGTCTCCAGCAGATCCGCACGGCGCTCCTGCCGACGATTCTCCGCGAGCATCGGGTAGAGCACGACAGTCCCGTCGGCGTGAAAGCTGATCCAGTTGTTGGGAAAGATCGAGTCCGGAGTGTGCGGCTGGGGCGTGTCGTCGAATGCGTGCACATTCACGCCCGCGGCACGCAGCGCGTCCGCGAGCGCCTCGAACTCCCGAGCGGCGGCGGCCTGCACTTGTGCTGCTGACAAGTGCGGCGCCGTGTGTTGAAAGCGATTGGACTCCGCAGTCTGCGGGTTACCCGCAAACTGCAGAGGGCGGATCATCAGGACGTCGGCGGCGCTCTGGATCTCTGCGGTCATCGCGCGCCATAGTAACGCCCCGCGGCGACTTTCGATCACGGCAGGTCCCATCGTGCAGGAACTTTCCCGGCGTGCAGCCCGTTCCAGCACGGACCCATGTCATCCGTCCTGCGCGCCCCCGAAGCTCGATTCGATAGCCCCGCGGCCACGCGCCACGAGGCCGAACGGCCGAGTATCTGCTTTGTCGGGTTTTCGAACCTGGCGGTGCTTGCCCCCCAGGTCGACCGAAGCGGTGCTTCCGGCGAGCCGCTGCAGCACACTCTTCTTGCGACGGCCCTCGCCCGTCGCGGCTATCGCGTGTCGATGGTGGTCCTGGATCACGGCCAGCCTGACGGCGCAGTCTGGGACGGCGTCCAGACCTTCAAAGCCTATGCACTCGAAGCAGGCCTGCCGGTGCTGCGCTACGTGCATCCGCGCTGGACCGGATTGGTGTCGGCCTTGAGTCGTGCCGATGCCGATGTCTACTACAGCAGCTGCGCCGGCGGCTTGGTCGGCCAGGTCGGGATGTTCTGCGCGCGGCGCGGCAAGCGCTTCGTCTTCCGGACCGCCAGCGATGCGGACTGCAAACCGAACGCGCTGATCTGCATGGGGCGCTGGTACCGCCGGGACAAATGGCTGTACGAGCGTGGCTTGCGTCGCGCTTCCAGCGTGCTCGTCCAGAGCGTGCACCAGCAGGAGCTCATGCGTCGCAACTTCGGTCTCGACAGCTCGATCGCCGGTCTGGTCGTGGAGCGGGGCAGCAGCGAGCGCGAGTTCGGCGAGCGTGACATCGACGCGCTCTGGGTGAGCAACATGCGCTCCGTGAAGCGGCCGGACGTGTTGCTGAGCGTCGCCGACCGACTACCGAAAGTCTCCTTCCATATGGTCGGCGGCAGCACGCTGGGCGCGGGGCGGTTTTTCGAAACGGTCAAAGCGCAAGCGGCGAGTCGCAGCAATGTCACGTTCCACGGCGCCGTTGCGTATTGCAACGTCAGCGCCTTCTACAGCCGTGCGCGCGTCTTCGTGAACACCTCCGATGTCGAAGGCTTTCCGAATACGTATCTGCAGGCGTGGTCGAGCGGTACGCCCGTCGTGGCGTTCTTCGATCCGGACGGAGTCATCGCGCGCGAGGGGCTCGGCGCGACCGTGCGCACCGCGCAGGAGATGAGCGAGGCCGTGCGGCGCTTGACGAGCGATGAGTCCGAATGGGAAGCGACGCGTCGCCGCTGCCTCGCCTTCATCGAACGGCACTACAGCGAAGACGTGGTGCTGCAGCCGTACCTGCAAACCTTCCATTGCAAATAAAAAAGGCCGGCGGTGTCGCCACCGCCGACCTGTCCAAGGGTTCGAGGAAACCAACTAGCGGTCAGTGAGGGCCTTGAAACTCACGACCGGCACCGTCGGATTGCCGTACTGCGAAGCCACCTGGGGCGAAACATGCGTCACGAAGCTGTAAGCAGCCCACGCTTTCGCCTCGGTAGCGCTCTTCGCGGTGACGAGGAGCCGGCGATGACCGAGGTTGCTGAAGGGCTTCTTGGCGTAGGCGAGGTGGTACGCGTTGACGCCGTTGTACGGGTGCTCGAGGTTCACGCCGTCGACATACTTCTCGCCCGGCAGACCGCGCGTGCTGCCTCCAGTGATCGCCCAGATGTTGTTGTTGACGATTATGAAGTTCGGGTTGATCGCGCGGCGCTTCGCATCGAGGCGACGCACCAAGTCGATCGAGCCGTCGGTCCACGCGTTCTTCTCGGCCTGCGACCATTGGGTCCAGTTCGAGCTGCCCCACGGGCGACCACCGATGTTGTCGAGGAACACGCCGTCCACCTTGCCCTCGCGCATCAGCTTCTCGACGTAGCTCACCACCCAGAGGATCCACTTGGAGCCCGGCCGAATGTCGGTCATCCTGGTGTTGGGCCAAATGCTGCGCTGGCCGTAGGTGGGATAGGGCCACAGCGGCACCGCGCCGTAGTTGTTCATGTAGAACGCCTGGTCGAGCGCGCACACCCGGCTGTCCGGGCGGGTGGCGGGATTCAGGTACGCGAGCACCTCGGCGCCCTTGGCACGGGCGGTGGCGAACTCGGGCTCATAGCGATTGCAGCGGCCTGCGATCAGCAGGCCGGTGGGCTTGCCGTACAGAGAAACGTTCGTTTCCCTGGCGAAGGCGATGCCAAACGGGTTTGCAGCTTGCGCGAGACCGGAGACGGTGGACAAAAGCAGCGGACAGCAGAACGCAAGGACTTTGCTGAATTTCATTTCTAATTTCCCCAGATGTTCGACGACGCCGAGGCGCCGCCTGGGTGGTTGCTGAAACCTGAATACTTTCGAGCGGCTCGGTGGAAGTCCGCTTTGAGTTTTCAGACGAGAACGGCGCGCACCTTGCCGAAAACCCTGTAGCCGCGTAATCGGAAAATCCCCTAATCTCCGCTCACATTGCGGATGTCGTCGTATCCCTCTCACGCGCGCCGCAGTTTCGTCGCCGAATGCAGACAGGATCTCGTCGTTGTCTAGTCAACAAAAAAACCCATTATTTCCGCGGAAAGACCGTGTTTTTTTCTGCGAACAGCGCGCTCGGCAGTCGCGCTGCCGGTCAGGCCCTCGGCACATACGAACGTGCGACGACTGCGAGTCGGTGTCTCCGAACGTCGACACTTTTCCGCGCGCCGTTGCTGAATCATCGGCTGCTTGCGCAAACGTGCGCGCCGCCACCCTCACAGGCGGCGCGAGTCTCGCGCCAACTGTGAACTCGCTATGTAGGAGCATGGGGCGCCTTAACTCGCGGCGCGGGTCCCGCTGCGTGCGAAGACAGTGAAGCGCATCGTGTTCTGCGACGACGAGGCTGTTAAGGTAGCGCTTGCAAAAGGGCAAACCCGTCGAAAGGCGGGGACGCAAAGCTTCCGGTCTAAAGGCTGTAAAACTGCCTATGACAGCGGGGTCGCCGACAACCACTCGTGCCGCTCGAGCGTTGATCGTGATTCATGCTGCATCGACCTGATAGCGCGCCGACCCCTTTAGCTTGTAAGTATTAGACCTACACTGTACGACTGGGGTCGTGCATCGAGCTATCAGGACCGACTCATGCGCCAAATAACTAAGCTGCTCGCCGCCGCGGCAACCACGCTGCTCCTCGCATTCTCGGCCTCCGCCGCCGATTCACCGCCGTTCCCGCGCCTTGCCGGCGTCAACAACGGCGCCCCGCACAACTACCAGGACCCCGCCTACCAGGCGAAGCTCGCGAAGCTGAACTGGTCCCTGCTCGCCATCTGGGTCGGTTGGGGCGTGACCTCCGACACGACGATGGAGCAGGTGGTGCGCAGCATCAAGGCGATCAACCCCAACCACCGGGTGTTCCTGTACGAGAACCCCGGGGAAGTGGCAGAGGACAACGTGGCCGCGGCGGTCGTATTCGACAAAGTCGACCAGATGAAGTGGTGGGCTTACGAGCGCGGCAGCACCGGCCCGTTGCTGCTCTCGCAGTGGGGCAAGCTCACATCGAGGCCCCAATATATGGTCAACACGACCTTGTTCACTCCGAAGGACAGCTCCGGCTATCAGCAATGGGAATGGCACGCCCGCTGGGTCGTGCAGCAGTTCTACAAGCCGAATCCGTCGATCGATGGCTTCTTCGAGGACAACGTCTTCTGGCGGCCGCGCATCGACGCGGACTGGAATCGCGACGGCGTCACCGACTCGAAGGACTCGCCGCAGGCCGGCAAGTGGCTGCGCGACGCCTTTTCCAAGCGCTTCGCGCTGTTCCACACCCTGATGCCGGGCAAGCTCATGATCGGCAACATCGCCGATTGGGGCCGCTCGAACACCGTGCTGACCGAGCTTGACCAGACGCTGAACGGCGGCCTGATCGAAGGCATCATCGGTAAGAACTACTCCGTCGAGACGTGGAGCACGTGGGCGGAGATGATGCGCTGGTATCGCAAGACGATGGCCGCAGTCGCGGAGCCGAAGCTTGTGGCCTTCCACCAGGTCGGCACCGTGACCGACTACAAGGGCATGCGCTATGGCCTCGCATCGTGCCTGCTCGACAATGGTTACTACGCCTTCACCGACGAGACGAAGGGCTACACTGGCGTCCCCTGGTTCGACGAATACGATTCCAAGCTCGGCAAGGCCGTCCAGCCGCCCGCCACTGTCGCGTGGCAGAAGGGCGTGTATCGCCGCGACTTCGAGAACGGCATCGCGCTCGTCAACCCCAAGGGCAACGGCCCGGTCGAAGTCACGCTCGAAGAGGACTTCCGCCGTCTGACCGGCAAGCAGGACCCGGCCGTGAACAACGGCGCGCTGACGCGCAAACTCGTGCTGCAGGATCGCGACGGCATCATCCTGAAGCGCGTCAAGCCGGTCGCGGCACCGACGGCGCCGAAGCTGGTCGCGGTGCATTAGCCGGATCCGGATAAACTCTCGCCAAGACGCCAAGCTCGCCAAGGTCCTGACGATCAGGATTTCTCTTGGCGCCCTTTGCGATCTTGGCGAGAGACCCTTCTGCGATGCTCAATTCGAGCCGTGTGACCAGGCGGGCGTTGCCGGAAGTCGTGCCGCGAGCGAGCAGCGTCGACGTCGGCACGCGCTGGTCGAAGCGCCGCGACACCCAGCCGAGCGGCACATCCTCGCGACCGCGCACCAGCTCGCACCGCAGGCCCTGCGGAAGCTGCATTTCGAGCCGCGCACCGCCGCCGCGTACGGTTGCGCGCGTACCGTCCAGCGTCACCTCGCAGCTTTCCGCGAAGTGCCAGAACATCTCGATCGCGTGCGACCCGCGGCAGAAGATCTCGTCGACGACGGTTACAGCGGACGTCGCGTGATCCAGCAACAGCTCGCGTCGATGCGTGACCGGATCGCTGAGGCGTCGATAGCCGTCGTGCTCGGCCACCAGGCGATCGAGCTGCGGTGTCGAGCTGAATTCGAGCACGCGCACCGGCGCATGCGCGAGCCACAGGAAATTGCCGGCGCCGACCGACTGGTCCTGCCCGTCGATGCGTACGGTGTTGTGCGCTGACGTGCCCCGGAAGTAGTCGCGCCACTGTTTCTGCGTGTGATACGCGAACGTTCCCGGATCGATCAGCAGCTCCTCGCCGCCGGCGCTCAGCGTGAACGAGAGCGCGTCGGCGTGCCCATGGGCCGCGATCGACAAATAGCCGAGCCGGCCGGCATCCGCGACGATGCGCACCTCGCGTGGCGTATCGAGCTCGTGTCCGAGCACGTAGTAGCCGGCGACCGGAAATTCCCGCCGCGCCGGCGACGGCCGCGCAGCCGATGACAGGGACGCGAAGCGCTCGGCCGCACGATCCCCGAGCACCCAACGGCTCTTATCGTCGAACGTGCCTGCCTTGAGCGCGAGATCGGGCCGATCGCACACGACCGCGCCACTCGCGAGCAGGGATCGATAAACGTGGGCGTCCGGCGTGGGATCGAGGCGAGCGACGATGGCATCGTCCGCATCCCCGAAGTTGGGAACGTTGCCGCCGACATCCATGATGCTCGCGATGTACTCGAGCATCGCTTCCAGACGCTGCCAGTATTCGGTGGCCAACTCCATGCCGTTGGCACGCGCCACGAGGCCCGCGATGAGCAGCATGTCCGCCACTTCGTGGTGGTACCACACGGCTTGCTCGCGATTGACGCCATCGCTGCCGTTCTGCATTAGTGCCTGCTGGTGCAGCTCGCGCAGCGCTATTTCGCGCCAGGACTTCGACTGCGGCCAGAACGGCCACGTGGTCGCGGCGACGAGCAGTCCGGTCAACTCGCCGAGCAGGTGATTGTTCGCGGACGAATGCCGCGAGAAGTGGCCGGCGATGAAGTGGCAGTGCTGAAAGATCGAAGTCGACCAGCGCTCGCGCAAGGGTTCGCGCTCATCCCCGAGCAGGTGCCATGCGAACGACCAGTTGATCAGGCGCATCGCGTGCTCGAGACTGCTGCTCCAATGCGGGCCGCGAGCGTACGGACACTGCTCGAACCATGAGCCGAGGAGCGTACGACAGGCGGCGGCGTACCGCTGGTCATGCGACAGATGCCACGCCTGCGTGAGCGTCAGCAGCTCCGCATGGCGGCTCGGCTCCCACAGGTACTTGATATCGCCGACGATCCGCTCGTCCCGATAGTCGAGCGCCTTGCCGAACGTGAGTGGCGCGACGCGGCCGGTCTTCGGATCGCGGTTCCACTGCGGTGGAAATCCGAGCTGCGCCGGGCGCAGGGCGAACACGTCGAACTCACCGGCGATGATGCGATCCGCCGCCGCGCAGTACTTGCCCGCGTCGAACTGGCGCGGTAACGGCCCGACCCATGGTCGACCTGCCACATCGCTCGTGCGCGCCGGCACCTTCGCTGCAAACAGTCCGAAGCGCTCCAGCGTCGCGCGCCCCTGCTGCCCGACGCGGTGGCGAATCTCGCGCCGGTCCATGGCGGCGAGTCGATTGAGCTTCCAGCGCAGACTCACAATGCCTCGCGGGTCCGCGCGTGCTTGTTCACGAACGCGAGCATGCTTCGCCGACGAGCGAAATCGAGCCGTTGCGGGAGACCGAGTCGTAAATCGCAACGATCTTGCGCGCGTACACCTCGATGCTCAGCGGCTCCACCGCGCGGCGGGCCAGCTCTCCCATGCGAGCGCGCAGCGCATCGTCCATGACGATGCGCTCGATTGCGCCCGCGAGCTCGGATACATCGCCAGGCTGCACGAGCAACCCCTGCACGCCGTCACTGACGTGCTCCGGAATACTACCGACCGTCGTGCTGATGACAGGCAGGCCCCACGCCATGGATTCCAGCAGTGCCATCGGCAACCCTTCCGCATACGAGGGCAGCACGAACGCATCGGCCGAGGCCAGCAGCCGGTCGCGCTCCGCTGGGCTGATCCAGTCGCGAACTTCGACGAAGCGCTCGAGGCCGCGGCGTTCGGCGAGAGCGCGCACCGCCTTCACGTCACCGTTCCCCGCAAGCACCAGCCTGGTGCGCCCGAGGCATTCGGGCCGCAAGCGCGACAATGCGTCCACGAGATCGAATACACCCTTGTTGCGTGCGAGCAGGCCCAGAAAAACGAGCCGCACGTGCGAGCGGCCGAGCCGCTTCGGCAGGACAGCCGGCAGCACCACCGGATTCGGGACAACGACGATACGCTCACGCGGCACTCCGACCGACACGAAGAACTCGCGCCAGCTCTCGCCCAAAACTATCAGGCAATGCGCGCGGGACAACGTCTGCGATGTGGCCGCCCGCGCCGCAGCGGAAAGGCCTGCCCAATACTTGCGATAGCCGCCGCCATGGTGATGCATGATCAGGCGCGCGCCCGATGCCAGTGCCATTCTGGCCAGCAGCAGCTTGCGCACGGTGCTCGCGCGGCTCGCGAAATGAATGTGGACGACGTCGGGCCGGCGCCGCAGCTGCGCAATCGTCCGCACGATCGCTGCGACGAAGGTAGCGAGCTTGCGCCACTTCGAACCCTCGACCATGGTCGGCAGCTGCGTCACCTGGATCTCAGGCGGCAGAGAAGCGATCAAGGTGTTCTCGACCGCCGCTACGCCACCGCGCACCTGCAGACCCGGGCCGAGCATGAGCACGCGCATCGCATTCGACATAGTCACCCGCCCCGGTCACCCGTCGGTTGCGCAACTCGCTGCAGCTCCTCGGTGAAGCGTTCGATCATGCGCTGCACGGTGAAGCGCTCACGAACGTCGCGGGCGGCGACCGCTCCCATGCTCAACCGATCGGTTGCCGCAGTCAGGCGCCGCAGCAGATGCGCGAGCGCTGCCACGTCGCCGCGCTCGTAAAGGAAGCCGTTGGTTCCGTGCCGGACTTGCTCTTCGGCGCCGCCGATGCGCGTCAGGACCATCGGCTTGCCGAGCGCCATCGACTCGAGCGCGGCGATGGAGAAGGTTTCGACGAAGTGCGACGTGAGGGTCATCACGTCGCAGCATGCGATGTACGGCCGCACGTCGTCGCGATGCCCGGCAATGACGGCATGGCCGGTCAACTTCAATTCGGCGATGTGGCGCTCGATCTCGCCGCGTCGCGGACCGTCGCCGATGATCAGCACCTTGGCGTGCACACCGGAATCGCGCAGGCGGCGCAGTGCCTGCAGGAGGTCGCCGTGAGCTTTCTCGGGGCGCAGTGCCGCACAGATGCCGATGACGAAGTCGCTGGGAGCGAAGCCGAACTCCGCCCGCGTCGCAGCTTTCTGCTGCGCCGTCGAGCGGTCGGTGAAGTAGTCCACGTCGATGCCGTTCTGGATCACGATGTCGCGCTTGACCCGCAGCCCACGCGCGCGCCAGTACTCGCGCTGCTTATGGCTCACGTAGATCACCAGCGCGCAGCGGCGGAACATGAAGCGGTTGAGCAGCATCCGCAGGCGCGATACGAAGGACTGACCGAAGCCCGTCGTGTGGAAGACCTCGACGAGGTGTACCGGCCGGCGCGCTCGGCGCGACGCGATCAGCGCATACAGCAGCGGATAGCCGTTGGTGCAGATAATGACGTCGATCTCTTGCTCGTCGATGCGACGCGCGAGCTCGTTCGCGGCGCTCCAGTCGAGCTTGCCGCGCACGTTGAGCGAAAACGTCGAGCCGAGGCGCGCACTGTCGACCTCGCGCGCCAGGTTGCCTTCCGACTTGAGGTGGCACAGGCCGATGCGGAAGCAGGTTGCGTCGAGACCATTGACCAGCGACACCGCGTGTTTCTCGGCACCGCCGACCAGCATCGAGCTGATCATTACCAGCACGCCCGGGCGATGACGGGCGGCCACTGCGACCGCTGCGCTCGTCTGCTGTGGCTGCGTATGAGCTGAGATCGCTGGTGCTGACATTCTCTATTCACGATTGACGGCCGCGGGACGTCCGCCGGGGCCTGCCAAGCAACGCCTCCGTCGTCCGAAAGTTCCTGACGCCGGCGCCGCTGCGCGACCCCACTGTGACCGTTGCGAAGCGGCGACACTTGGATGGCAACGCCGTGTCTGTGACGCAGGACACGATTTGTCGCGCGGGGTTCATGTTAGAAAAACGACGCTCAGATTTGCCAAGGGCAAACCCGTCGAAAGGCGGGGACGCAAAGCTTCCGGTCTGTCGGACTTCCAAGTCCTACGATAGCGGGGCCGCCAAATCGAACGTCGGTCCCGCTGTGCCCGCAGGCAGCACGTCGACGCCCTTGACCATCCACGCCAGCGCGACAGCAGATCGCGCGCGGCCGATGCATAGGGTGTCGACATGCACAAGAATCTATATCGCGGCCGCGCATACCGCTGGGTGCTCGCTACGGTCTTGGTGGCAATGCTGTGCGGCTGTGGCGACGACGACAAGAAAGCCCAGTCCGTCGGGCAGAGCCCGCCGCCTCCCGCCGGCAGCGCGCCGCCGCCGGCGCCTCCACCGCCCTCCCCTCCGCCGACCTCGCAGCCCCGGGCCGCGACGCTCGAATGGACGCCGCCGACGACGCAGACCGACGGCGCGACCCTCGGAGATCTCGCCGGGTATCGCATCCACTACGGCAAGAGCACGCTTGCGCTCGACCAGACGATCGAGATCAGGAACCCGAGCGTCACCGCGTACGTGGTCGAAGGCCTGGCGCCGGGCACATATTACTTCGCGATCACGGCGTTCAATTCGCGCAACCTCGAAAGCGAGCGCTCGAACGCGGGGATGAAGAAAATCTCGTAGGCCGGACTTCAGTCCTACAGGCGCAGTCGCGCTAGAGCCCGACCTACAGGGAGGTGAAGACGCTCCTTGAGCATCAGCGCCTCTGGCACGCGCAACAGCAACAGGAGCGGCACGTACACGGCCATGAAGCAGCAGCCTGCGGCCACCACCCCGAACAGGCCCATCGTGCTGGTCCACAACGAGGTCGCCAGCGTGATCGATGCCAGCGCCGCCGACAACGCAACCTTGCCGACGTCGCTCCACTTCACCAGCTCGCGCGCGGCGACCCCGTAGGCCTTCGAAGTCTGTCGGGCCTGGTAGAGGCCCTCGATGACGCGCGCAATGATGAAAGCCACCGCCGCGCCGAGCAGACCTACCGTGGGCAGCAGGATCGCCAGAGAGATCGCGTTCACGACGAGGGACACGATGTTGCCGTACATCAGCGGCGCCGTCCGGTTGATCGCGCGCAGCGGCACGGCAAAGTCGACAATTTCGCGGAACAGCACCAGCAGATAGATCTGGAACACCGGCACGGCAATCCGGTACTCCTCTGAGAAGACCGTCACGACGATCGTGTCCGCAAAGCGCGCGAGCAGCACGGCAGTCGGAATCAGCAGGATCGCAGCGACGATCGTCATGCGCCGCCACAGCACGAGAGGATCGCCAGGCTGCTGCGAGCGCTGCTGCAACGACATTTCCGGCAACAGCGCATCAGACAGCGAGTTGCGCAAAACAGCGATGATCGGCCGCATGTAAGTGCCGATCGTATAATGTGCCAGGCCAACCGGGCCGAGGAGCTTGGCGACGCACAGACTGCTCATGGACCTGTTCAGCCCCACAAGTACGTGCGCTGCGCCGGTCGGGCCGCAGAAGCGCAACTGCTCGCGCCAGGCCGACTCGAGCCGCCGTTGTCCGCGCTGCCGGTGGCTGGCCCACATGAATAACGACGCGAGAAATCGCAGAGCCTCGAGCGCGATCAGCGACCAGATGATTGCCTGGACGTCCGATGTCAACCACGCCGCAGTCACGACGGTGACCATGCGCACGATCAGGCGGCCGGACGTGTAGGCGAACACGGCGGCGACGCGCCGCTGCGCCAGCCACATGTACTCCCAGTAATCGAAGTTCACGTAGACGAAGACGTAGACGCCGACCGGCAGCATGTAGTTGCCCACCAGCGCGCCGTCGAAGATCCAGTTGAGCACGGCGGTGCCGGCGACCACGAGCGTGCTCGTGCCGAGTGTCATTAGCAACGCCTGGTCGACGAATTGCTGGCGGTGCTCCGGCTGGTGTGCGACGAAGCGCAGCAGGCTGGTGAAGATGTTGTACGAGGCGATGACCTCCAGCACGGTCGCGTACAGCAGGAATTCGCGATACCAGCCGAACTCCTCGACCGATAGCAGCCGCGTTAGCAGTATCGGGCTGACGAGGAGCAGCCCCTGGTTCATCAGCCGCGTGATCGAGATGACCACGGCGCGCCCGCCTATCCCGTGAATGGGCCTGCTCCTTCGCTCATTGGAGCGCCGCCGATTGCAGGCGCGGCGCACCCGGTTGCGCCGTCGCTCCCGCAACCGCAGGCATTCTCGACTGCAGCTCGTACTGAGCATCGAGGCGCGCCTGCAACTGCTCGCACAGTGCTCGCACTTCGGGCAACAGCTCCAGGCTCTTGCCCTTGCTCACCGAGCTCGAATGAACCTGGCGCGTGTGCGACAGGTCCGGGCACGTGACACCGGTGAAGTCGTATATCCGCCGCATGATGGCCGACGGCTCCGTCGCGAGATGCTCGTAGCGGCACAGCATCACGTCCGCCTGCGCTGCCAGCTCCAGGTCGTAGTAGAGCTGATTGCGCGCGTACCAGAACAACGCCGCGGCGTCGTTCGGGCTCATGCTCTCGGAAAAGAACCGCGAAATCTGCGCGCGCACGGTCGGCGTGGCACCGGCTGAGCGCCAGTTGTGCGTGTCGCCGCTGGCGATCGGCCGGATGTTGTCGATGGCATTGCGCGAACCGAACTTCTGCAGGTCCGAACTGGCGACGTCGGTGTAGCGCCGGTACATGAACAGCGCCTTCGCGTTCGGAAAATAGTTCAGCAGCGTGCGCAGGCGCTGCGTCTCGACCAGCGGCTTCATGACCACGAGCGGCGCCGGCACGCGGCTGAGCACGGCCGCGACATCCGGGAGCGGATTCAAACGGATGCCATCCTTGCCGACGCAGGACAGCACGCTGAACTCGCCGAACACCCGGCAATCGCGGTCCGCATCGAACAGCTGAGCCATGAGGGTCGTGCCAGAGCGCTGGCAGCCGACGATCATCAGCACTTTCGGCCGGTCGAGCGCACGCCAGCGGATGTTCTGGTAGACGTGCTTGGACACGCGGCGCACGCGCTTGCGCAATGCATTCTTTATTCGCGTTAGCGAGCTCATGTGTCTCCCGTGCCGTTCAGGATGCGGCGGTCCAGCCGTGCGGATCGCGCGAACGCTCGCCCCGCCGCTGCGCCCGCGCAGTAACGGCGGCGGGCGCATGCGCCTGCGGCTCGAGTGCGTTCGCGGCCAGGCGCATGACGATGCCCGCATATGACCAGTAGTAGAGCCAGGGCGTATAGAGATTCACGAAGAACACGGCCGTCGCGAGCGCGATCGTGCCGATGGCGAAAGCGATCAGCATCGGCCGCACATCGGGACGAGCGTAATTTGCGGCAGCATTCGCGGTGCGGATGGGCACCACGAGCAGCAGCACGCTGCCGATCAGCCCGACCAGTCCGAGATTGAAGAACTGCTGCAGGTAATGGTTGTGAGTCACCCAACGGAATGGGAATGTCCCGTAGGCTTCCCAGCCGTACCCGGTGAGCAGCGTCAGCGGCGTTTCGAACATCACTCGCAGCACGCTAGTCCAGATTGCTGTCCGTCCGGAAGACTGCGTGGTCAAGTCGCCGGCCTCGCCCAACGTGAGACGCGAGTAAAGCAGGTCGCCGAAGCCCAGCGACAGCACGACGATCCCGACCAGCACCGCGCCGGCCAACCCTAACGCCGCCCACTGCAGCAGTTTCCGTGAGTTCATGTAGCGCCGGAACAGCCACACGCCGTACAGGGTCGCGAACGCTGTCGCGACGAACGCACCGCGGGATACCGTCATGAGCAGCACCGCAGCCGTGATCACGGATGCGGCCATCCAGAAGATCCGCCACATCCCGCGCGTGATCGTCATCATCGCAATGGTGGCTGGCAGAGTAAATGCAACGAAGGCGCCGTACATGTTGGATTCGCCGACCGCTCCCTGTACACGACCGTCGCTGCGCTGCTCGATGTCGCCGATGTGGAACACCCCGGTCGCATCCAGCACCGCCACGATGTGCGATACGGCCCATGCGGCCAGCAGCACCTTCAAGACGGTCAGCGCATCTTCGTTCGAGCGCAGGCCATAGAAGAACACGAGAAAGAACAACAGGTGGTCGATGAGCTGGTTCTTGAGCTGGAAGATCGCGAACAGCGGGTCGTAACGCGGGTAGTTGATCACCATGACGATCGCGGCGAACGTAAACAGCGCGTAGCCGATCATGATGCCGAAGAGTATCGGCACGCCCGGCAGCTGGGCCCGATAGCTGCGGTCGAGCGTCACGCGCAGCATCAGTCCCAGCACGATCAGGTACAGCAGCCCGTTCTTGATCTTGATACCCGGCAGCGGTCCGGGGTCGAAGCCGAACACGGCGCTCGCCGTCAGGAACAGGACCAATGCGATGAGTAGGAAGCGCATCGTGTGGCAACGTTCCGGTCGCTGTCGGGGTTCCGCCGGCGCGATTGCGCCGGGCTACTGCACCGCCGCCGGTTGCTGCCTGGGAGGCGGCTTCGCCAGCCACACCGTCGTCACATGGTCGCTGCCGACGAACAGCGGCTCGAAGCGGTCGGACCTCAGCAATTCGTTGATCTCCTTGCCGCGCATCTCGCGCCGACCGTCGCGCTGGTTCTCGCCGCTGCCGATGACGAAGATGCGTCGCTGCGGATTCGAATCCAGCAGCTCGCGGAACTGCTCGCCCGTATCGATCACTGCCGTTGCCGTGTAGAAGTCCTGGATCCTCCCGTTGACGAGCTGCATGTAGCGCCAAGCATGCTTGCGACCGATCAGCCAGTAGTCGACGCGACCCAGATAATAGGTCTGCTGCAACACATCCTCAGCGAGCACGATGTCGTCCGCAGTGATGTTCTGCGTGCGCATGAATTGCGCCGCGCCCCGGTGATCGGGATATTGCGACCCTTCGGCACCCCGCGCCGCGACTATTGAAGCGGGATTCACCGCGATGATGACGACCGCGAGCACAGCTGCATTCTGCAACGGCCGCGACGCCGCACCCTGGCGCAGCCATGCCCACCAACGGTCGGCACAGTGCTGCGCGAATGCGAATGCGCACAACAACAGTGGGACGAGGGATGCCGACGTATAACGCACCGGCATGTTCCACACGAAGAACCCGAGAAAGAACACCGGAATCCACACGCCAAGCAGCGCCAGCAGCCAGTAATCGGGTACGCGCTTGCGGCTCGCGAGGCGCCACAGTCCCCATGAAGTTGCGAGAACGACCAGCACGCCGGCCGCGATCGAGAATTCGATGACGCGCACGTAAGGCCACACGCTCGGCTGACCGACGATCGCGCCGACGAGCTTGATCATCGATCCTGGCCAGGCGGTGATCAGTCCGACGTGCACCAGCGCAATGGCCGCAGTCCCGAGGACGAAGCGCCCGTATCTGCGCGCGATCGGTGCGCTGCCGCGATAGCGGAACGCCACGACACTTCCGGCCAGCCCGAGCAGCGCTGCGATGTGATAGTAGACCGCCAATTGCGCGATCAGACACGCAAGGAACAACGCAGTGGCACAGAACTGGGGCAGTCGCGGACGGACTCGCTGACCGAGGAGCACCGCCAGAAACGCAGCGACCAGGCCGGAGATCCAGATCGCGAGGTCGAAGATGACGGGGTGATGCTGGAGCGGCGCGCCGCCCGGCTTGGCCTGCTTCGCCACCTCTGCCGCGTATTCTGGCGGCGGTACCGGATAGTTCGCATTCACCCAGCTATCGATCGCGAGATACGCGAGCATGACGACGGTGGCGGCGCCGAGCCCGTACACGAACTTGCGCTGGTCGCCCTGCAAGAGACCGGGCATCAGGAACAGCAGAGCGCACGTCACTGCGAGCGCATGCAGCTCGATGCCGACGATCAGCGCGAGCACGCCGCCGATCAACCACCCGATTCGTCCGCTACGCTCCCAGGCGAAGATGCATGCGAGCGCACCCGCGACGCACGCGAGCATGAAGATGTACATGCGCGCCGTCTGCGAGTATTCGATCAGCTCCGGCAGCAATGCTACCGTCGCCGCGAGAGCGATATTCCACTGTGGCCGCAGGAAGCGACGCCCGGCGACGTAGCAGAGGTAGATCATCGCGACGCCTGCCAGCGCTGACGGCAAACGCAGCGCCCACTCGGACTCGCCGAAGATGCGCACCGAAGCGGCCATGAGATACAGCTCGCTCAGGCCGCGCGGATAGAACATGCCGCTCGGCAGGATCGGTCGGCCGTCCTGCACGATATGCATCGCGGCCATCGCCATCGTCTCCTCGTCGCCGTGCAGACTGGGGCCGCCGAGATTCCAGAAGCGCACGAACGTTCCGATGCACAGCACCACGCCGAGCAACACCCAGTGCGTTACCGTCTCTTCCGCCACGGGCAGCGTGACGCGGAACAGGCGCGCGAGGGTGCGCACGAACTCGGCAATCGTGGCGTTGACCAGCGTGGTTACAGGCGTCGCAGCTCGGGTCGCGGCATCGAACATGGCCTTGATAAATTCCGGACGAACACGCAAGTTCGACGAGCAAGATATGTACCACCCAAAGTGTGTCGCGTTCATTGACAGCTGCACACGCGGTACGTACGCACATCGCCTACATGTCGTCGGACAGCGACGCTCGCGCGCTGCAACCATGTAAATGCGAAGCAGCTGCGAAGAAAACGTTACAACCGCATGTGCAACGGTTACACCGATGACACTGTATGAATTGCGCGCTCGCGTTCGCGCGCGAGTACAAAAATTCTGACGTGACCCCGGCACCGAACGTGCATCGCAGGCGTTGTCATTGCCGAGATGAATCGCATGCAACGCAATCCAGCAGGACTGGTCGCGCACGAATTCGACGTTCTGATCATCGGCGCCGGGGCATTCGGCGCGGCTGCGGCACGTGACGCCGCGTTACGCGGGCTGCGCACTGCACTGATCGAGCGCGCGGATTTCGGCGGCGCGACTTCCGCCGAATGCTTCAAGATGGTTCACGGCGGCATTCGCTATCTGCAGCACGCAGACGTGCCTCGATTGCGAGCGTCGTGCTACGAACGGTCGGCGTTGCTGCGCATCGCGCCGCACCTTGTGCACCCGCTGCCGATCGCCATCCCGACTCATGGCCACGGCCGCCGCGGTCGCGTGTTCCTCGCCGCCGGCGCGACTGCCTACGACCTGCTCACACTGGATCGCAACAGCGGTATCCGGGATCAGCAGCGACAAATCCGCCGCAGCAGGTTCCTTTCGCGCACGCGACTGCTCGAGCTGTTTCCGCATCTGCGCACGCCCGACCTGAGCGGCGCCGTCGTGTTCGAAGACGGCCAGATGCACAACCCCGCGCGACTCGTGCTCGCGCTCGTCAACTCCGCGATCGATGCCGGCGCGACGGCGTGCAACTACGTCGAGGCGACGAAGTTCTTGTGGCGCGGCTCAGCTGTAAGCGGCGTACGTGCCCGCGACCGATTGACAGGCGAGGAGTTCGACGTGCGTGCGCGGCTCACGCTGAACGCCGCCGGACCGTGGGCCGACTATCTGCAGAACGATCCGCAGCATTTCGGCGCGTGGCGCCGTCTGCCGTTTTCGCGCGACGCGTATTTCATAGTGGATCGCGAGCCAACGTCCGAATACGGCGTGGCTGTCCAGGGCCTGAGCCGCGACAAGGATGCAGTGCTCGGCCGCGCGACGCGCCACCTATTCGCGGTTCCCTGGCGTGACAAGACGCTGGTCGGCGTGTGGCACACGTTGTTCCCGGAATTCCCGGACGGCGCGCACGTGCGGCCGGACGAGATCGAGACCTGGATCGCGGAGCTGAACTCAGCCTACCCGGCGCTGCAGTTATCGCCGTCCGAGGTAACGTTCGCGAGCTGCGGGCTCGTGCCGTTCGGCGAGACTGCAACGGCAACGGAGCTGAGCTTCGGCAAGGAATCGCGGCTCGTCGATCATCGGGCCGCACACGGCGTGACGGGTCTGGTGAGCCTCGTGGGAATTCGCTTTACGACCGCGAGGGCCGATGCCGCGCGCGCGCTCGAAATGCTGCTACGACAGCTCCCGCGTGCACCGAGCGCCGTCGATACTGCGCGGCTGCCGCTCGCGGGCGGGGAAATCGAGGACTTCGCTGCGTTCGAGGCGCAGGCGCTGCGCACGAAGCCTGCCAGCGTCAACGCCGACAGCATGCGCGCGTTGTTGCGCAATCATGGCTCCCGCTATGCGCAAGTCCTGCGTGGTCAGGAATTGCACGATGACGTCGGCGCGCGCATTCCCGGCACGACCACTTTGCTCGCCGAGATCCGTCACGCCATCGAAAATGAGATGGCCATGAAACTCGAAGACGTCGTCATACGTCGCACCGAGTTGGCCGCGGGCTCACATCCCGGCCGGCGTGCACTCGAGGTGGCAGCAAGGAAAATGGCGCAGCATCTGCAATGGTCCGACAGCCGCGTGCGCGACGAGCTGACGGCAACGGAGCGCACGCTGGCGCGGCATCTTGCACGCGCGAACGCTCCAGCGGCCGCCGAGCCGGAACTCGAGCTCGTGCATGGCGCGATGTTTGCAGACTCACGGCTATGAACAATCGACAACTCCCGACGGCGATGCGAATGCTGATCACCGGCGCCACCGGCTTCATCGGCTCGCGCCTCGCATTGCACGCGCGTCGCAGCGGAATCGACGTGCTGGCGACCGGGCGCGCCGAGATCGACGTCGAACGCGAGCGTCTCGCCGAATTGCGCGCCGCCGATGTGCCGGTGGAAATCGGCACGCTGCACGATGTCGGCTTCGTGCGACGTCTGGTGCGCGACCGCACGGTCGTGGTTCATTTGGCAGCTGCCCAGCACGAGTCGCACATGCCGGCCGCGTACTTCCGCTCCGTCAATGTCGATGTGGTGCAGCAGTTGCTGGAAGAGTGTCGCGCTGCTGCGATCCGGCGCTTCGTCTACGGCAGCACGATGGGCGTGTACGGCGACGCAAGTGAGCAACAACTGGACGAGCAGAGCGACGTACGCCCGGAAAATCCCTACCAGGAGACGAAACTGGCAGCGGAAGCGCTGGTCCGTACGCGCGAGTACGATTTCGACACTGCGATCGTGCGCATTGCGGAAACGTACGGGCCGGGCGACTGGCGGCTGCTGAAGCTGTTCCGCGCGATCGAGCGCGGCCAGTTCTTCATGATCGGCCGCGGCACGAACCGGCGACAGTGCATCCACGTCAACGACCTGGTGCGCGGACTGATGCTGGCGGCAGAGCATCCTGCCGCGGTCGGCGAGACCTTCATCATGGCGGGCCGCGAAGTCATGACGACGAACGAGATGGTCGAACGCATTGCGATCGCCCTGGACCGCAAGCCGCCACGAGTGCAGCTGCCGATGTGGCCATTCCTCGCCGCGGCGTCGGTGCTCGAGGCGACGCTGCAGCCGCTGCGCATTCATCCGCCGCTGCATCGCCGGCGGCTGGACTTTTTCCGCAAGTCGTTCGTTTTCTCCACAGTGAAGGCGCAGCGGCTACTGAGCTTCACGCCGGAGATCGATTTTCAGTCCGGCGCTGCGGACACCGCGCGCTGGTATCGCTCACGCGGCTTGCTGACGCCGCGCGCAGCGGGCGAAGTCGCTGGAAGAGTGGAATCGGCCTAACACCATGTCTGCAACATTCTTCGATCCCGCCCATCCCGGACGCGTGCCGCCCACGACGGACCTGGAATCCACCACGGACCTGCAGGGAGGCACCACGGACCTTGCGCCCGACATCGAGCCGGCGGAGATCGTCGGCGCGCCCAATCTCGAGCGTGTCGAGCCACGACAGCCTGCACGGCCGACCGCACCGGCACCCGCACCGGGCGCAGTGCTGTGCGACCGCTTCATTGTCGAGCGTGTCGTCGGCAGCGGCGGTACTGCAATCGTCTACCAGGCGCGCGACATGAGCGCGAGCGGCAATGACGCTGAGAACGTGCGCGTTGCACTGAAGGCGCCGCGCACGGATCGGCGCGATCGGGCGCGTGCCACGGCCCGACTGCAGCATGAATTTGCGCAGGCGACCAAGCTCGCGCATCCGAGCATCGTCCGCGTGTTCGAGCTGATCGAACACGAGGACTCGTGCTTCATGACGATGGAGCTGATCGAAGGCCGTCTGCTGTCCACCATCGTGCGCGACTGGACGATGCTGCCGCGCCCGCTTGCAATCAAGATCCTGCGCGCGTGTGCGCAAGCCCTGCATCACGCGCACGAGCACGATGTCGTGCACGGCGACTTCAAGCCCGGCAACGTGTTCCTGACGCGCGACGAAGACATCAAGATCGTCGACTTCGGCGCGTCGGCCGCGCTTTCCGGCGACAGCTCGCGCATTCCCGCCGGCACGCCCGCCTACGCCAGCCCGCAAGTGCTGGAGGGCGAGACGCCGGACCGCCGCGACGACATCTTCAGCTTCGCGTGCGTCGCGTACGAGGTGCTCACGGGCCAGCATCCATTTCAGCATCGCTCGTCGCTGGACGCCCGCGCCGCCGGTGCGACGCCAGCACGCGCCTGGAATCTCTCGGCGCCGCAATGGCTGGGATTGCTGTCGGCGCTCGCGTGGGATCGCGAGCAGCGGCCGACGGACATCGTCACTCTGATGGATGCGCTGCTGACCGAGGACGAGCCGATCGCCGTCGCGCCACCGATTCGGCCGACCCACGAAATCGTCACGACCGAGCTGCCGCCCGAGCTCATTCCTGCGCAGCGCGGCTGGGGATTCTTCGCATTCGTCGCCTGCGCCACCGTGATGATCTTCATCGCTGCGCAGCGCCAGGACGATCCGGACGAGCCTGCGGTCGCGGCAGCGGAGCACGAGGCGCCCGTCGAGTCCGCGGCACCGTCGCTTCCGCCGCTGACTAACTCCGTCGCCGGCGCGTTCGAGCGGACGCGCGACGGGCTGCCGATGAGCGATAACGAATCGTTCGCGGCCGACGCGAGGCTCGCAGCGACGAATCCGGCGATGCTGTCGCCGGCTGGCGCGGCATCGGTCGGAATCGAAGCTCCTGTCAAACCACCGCCGGCACCGGCTTCGCTGAGCGAGATCTCGTTCGACTCGCCCTCCATCGTCACCACTGAAAGCTCGGTGGCGGCCGTGTTCCTCATCAAGCGCTCGCCGCCGCTGCGCGGCCGCGCACGCGTGCAATGGAGCGCGAAGAGCGGGACCGCGGATGCGGGCATCGACTTCGCGTCGAATGCGTCCGGCTCGGTGGAATTCGCCGACGGGCAGGCGCAGCGCGCGATCTACGTGCCGCTGCGCAACGACTTGCTGCAGGAAGGCGACGAGACGTTTACGGTGGAGCTGCTGTCACCGTCGAACGCGCGCCCGGGCAAGATTTCGCGCGCGGAAGCAACGATCAGAGACGACGACTGAGAAACCGGGACATTCCTCATTTCACCGCGAGCGCTGCGACCTTCTTGCTGAGCACCGTGACCTTCTTGCCATAGAGCATGAAGATCACGCGCATCGTGAGCTCCAGCACCGTCGTGACGGCGAGCCCGACGTAGTTCAGCGGATTCTTCCAGAACACATAGAGCTTCAGCGCGAACGGCTGCACCTGGCGGAAGCCGCCCAGCTCCAGGAGCTGCGTCAGGCTGTACTCCGTCACGAGGTAGAAGTGATCGATGTTGTGCGCGAGGTTCTCGGAGCCCACCAGCGGATTCGCGCCGTTCATGGCATACACGACGATGCGGCCGCCGGGGCGCAGCGCTGCGTGACAGAGCTGCAGGAATTCGATCGTCTCCTGGTGCGTCAGATGGTTCAGCTCCTGCTCCGGAATGATCACGTCGAACTCGCCGCGGCAGCGCTCCAGGTAACCGAACGCTTCCGCCACTTCGCACGGCAGGCCATGACGTCGCGCGTGCTCCACTTTCCCCGGATCGGAATCGATGCCGACGACTGACTTGTAACCGGCCTGGGCCAGAACATTGACGAGATAGCCGGGACCGCAACTGATCACGAGGATGCGCGCTCCCCGATCGGCGGGAAGCCGCTGTAGGTAATTCGCCCGGTAATACGCGGCGAACGAGCTGTAGCCCGCCTCGATGTCCTTGGGCGCCTGCCAGTAGGAGTCGAAGGGCTCTAGTCGCGCGGCGAGGGCGCGACGACTGGGAGCGGCCTTGGGAGGCGTAAGTGGTTGGGCGTTCATAGAAGCGGTTGACTGTTGGCGGTTAGTGCAGAGACGGAACCCGAGGGGGTGCCGGTAAATTCGGTACTGAGTAACAGAGTTCCCAGGATTACAAAGCCACCGCCTCCGATTCCGGTTCCCCTTCTGCACCAACCGCCAACCGCCAACCGCCAACCGCTTCTACCGGCATAGAACTTGCTCGCTCAGTACTGATGCGCATCCTATTTTGCAACTACGAATACCCTCCACTGGGAGGAGGCGGCGGCGTCGTGATGGCGGCGCTGGCGCGCCAGCTTGCGCGTCGCCACGAAGTCACGGTGCTCACTTCTCGCGCCGGGGATCTGGCCGAGGAGTCCGAGGACCAGGGCGTGCACGTCGTGCGCGTGCCTGTGTTTTTTCGACGGCAGCTCGCGGTCGCGAACTTTCCGTCGATGCTCGCCTACCTGCCGAGCGGTTTCGTGCGCGGCTCGTCGCTGCAGCGTCGGGATTTCGATGTGATCAACACGCATTTCGTCGTGCCGACCGGACCGCTCGGTCACGCGCTCGCGCGCTGGCATCGTTTGCCGAACGTGTTGTCGGTGCACGGCGGCGATCTGTTCGATCCGAGCAAACGCTCGTCTCCTCATCTGCATGCGCCGCTGCGCGCAGCGGTGCGTTGGATGCTCGCGGCAGCCGACGATGTCGTGGGTCAGTCGCGCGACACCGTGCGACACGTCAACGAAATCTACGGCGTGCGGCGCGACGTCACACTGATTCCGCTCGGCATCGAGCGGCCACCGTCGCGCGTGGTCGCCTCGCGCGCGACTTTCGGCTTGCCGCACGCTGCCTTCGTAATGGTCTCGATCGGGCGACTGGTGGCACGCAAGGCGACGACGCAGCTCGTCGACGTGCTGGCCGCGAGCGCGATCCCGAATGCCCACCTGCTGATCATCGGCGACGGCCCCGATGCCGCCGCGATTCGCCAGCGAGCCCACGACCTCGGCGTCGCAGCGCGCGTGCACCTGGCCGGACAGGTCACGGAGGCCGACAAGTATGCGGCGCTCACGATCGCCGACGCCTTCGTCTCGACCAGTCAGCACGAGGGCTTCGGCCTGGTGTTCCTGGAAGCGATGGCGTGCGGCCTGCCGATCGTCTGTTACGACCGCGGCGGGCAGACCGACTTCCTGGCCAGCGGCGAGACCGGGTTCGTGGTGAAGCTCAACGACACCATTGCGTTCGGCCATGCAGTCCGTGCAATTCACGCCGATATTTATTTGCGGCGGCGCCTCGGGCAACGGAACCGACTGCTGGTCGAAAACTATTTCATAGACAGCTGCGCGGCCCGCTACGAGAAGGTTTTCGAGGTCGCTATCGATCGCCGCCTGGCAGCGGAGCGCGGCGTGGCCCCCACCAGTCAGTGACTGCCACCCCGAGCACGCCCAACTTCATGTGCGGCATCGCAGGCATCGTGAATAGTGATCCGGCGCGCGACAGCGCGATGCGCCGCATGCTGGACGCGCTCGCGCACCGCGGGCCGGACGGCGAAGGGATCTATCACGACGAGCTCGTGACGCTCGGCCACCGCCGCCTGTCGATCATCGATCTCGCGGGCGGCCAGCAGCCGCTGCACAACGCGGACCGCTCGATCCTGCTGGTGTGCAATGGCGAGATCTACAACTATCGCGAGCTGCGGCGCGAGCTCGAGCGCGACGGCTATGCATTCCTGACTCACAGCGATTGCGAGGTCATCATCGCGTTGTACGAGCGCCATGGCGACCGGCTGCTCGGCCGCCTGCGCGGCATGTTCGCGTTCGTGCTGTGGGACGTTAAGCGTCGCCGTCTGCTGGCGGCTCGCGATCATATCGGTCAAAAGCCGCTGTACTACATGCATGACGAGCGCGGCTTCGCGTGCGCGTCGGAGATCAAGGCGCTGCTCGCCTTCGACGGGCGGCCGCCGCGGATGAATCTGGCCGCGCTCGATCAATACCTCGCGCTGCGGCTGATCGATGCGCCGCTGTCGATGTTCGAAGGCATCCACAAACTGCCGCCGGCACATTCGCTCGTGCTGGAAGCCGGCGGCACGCCGCGCATCGAGCGCTACTGGAAGCTGGAGCAGGAACCGAAGCTGACGGGCTCGGAGGAGCAGCTCTGCGACGAGCTGGAGGCGCGCGTCGAAGAGGCGTTGCGCCTGCACCTGGTCAGCGACGTGCCGGTGGGTGCATTCCTGAGCGGCGGCATGGATTCGAGCCTGCTGGTCGCGATGCTCGCGCGCAAGCTGGGGGTTCGCGAGCTGCCGACCTTCACGATGGGGCTGGACTATCAGCGCTTCGACGAAGCGCCCGCGGCACGCGCGGTCGCGCGGATGTTCGGGACCGACCATCACGAGGAGAGCGTCAAGCCCGAGATCACGGCGTTGCTGCCCGACCTGGTCGCAGCATTGGATGAGCCGTCCGATCCGCTATCGCTGTGCACCTGGCTGCTGGCGCGCTTCACGCGGCGCCACGTCAAGGTAGTGATCGGCGGCGACGGCGGCGATGAGCTGTTCGGCGGCTACGATCGTTACTACGGCAATCTCTACGCCTCGCACTACGGCAAGGTCCCGGAGACGTTGCGCCGTCGCGTGCTCGCGCCCGCAGTCGCACTGATTCCAGAGTCGGGTTGGTACAAGAGCGTCGGCCATCAACTGCGCTGGTTGCATCACCTCTCGTTCCACTCGGGCGGCGCGCGCTACGCCGCGAGCCTGTCGTACTTCTATTTCGATCGCGAACGCCGCGCGGAGCTGTTCGCGCCGCAGGTCGCGGACCGATGGCGGCAGCTCGACGCCGAGGCCGCGATCCGCGCGCCGTACGAAGCATCCGGCGGCGGCCCGCTTGATCGCATGCTGTTCGCCGACAGCATGGTGCGCCTGCCCAATCATCCGGTGATGATCACGGACCGGATCTGCATGGCGCACGGGCTGGAAGCGCGCAGCCCTTTCATGGATCACGAGCTCGCCGCGTTCGCCGCGCGACTGGCTCCGGCTCTCAAGGTGCGCGGCGGCACGTTGCGATACATCCAGCGCAAGCTTGCGGCGCGCTATCTGTCGCCGCAGATCCTCAACCGGCCGAAGCAGGGGTTCTCGTCTGCCCTGCCCTACCTGCTGCAGCGTGAGTACGCGCAGCTCTACACGACCTGCCTGCGCGACTCGCGTCTCGCGCGCGATCGCATTCTCGACGGCGCGATGATGACGAAGTTGCTCGACGAGCACCTGGCGAAGCGTGCCGATCACGGCAACCGGCTGTGGCTGCTCATCAACGCGGAGGTGTGGTACAGGATGAAGATTCTTGGGCAATCCACAGAGGATATGCGTGGGGAGCTGGCGTACGCATATCCAGCGAAGAAGGCCGCAGGCGGCGGGCTTTAGCCAGAATGAAGAACTGGTTACGCATTTCGATCACGGTGCTCGCCTGCGCGCTGCTGCTGATCTTCGTCGTCGACGTACGCTCGGTGCTGCAGACGCTGAGCCGCTGCGACCCGATCTGGGCGCTGGTCGCTCTCGGCGTATTCACCCTCGACCGCGTGCTGATGAGCTACAAGTGGGGCCTGCTGCTCACGATCCGCGGGTATCGGGTCTCGCTGACCGAGCGCCTGATGGTTTACTGCAGCTCGATGATGTGGGGACTGGCGCTGCCGAGCACGGTCGGCGCCGATGGCATCAGGATCCTGCTCGTGCGGCGCTTCGGCGTGCGCATGGACGATGCGCTCGCGACGATCCTCGTCGAGCGTGGCCTCGGCTTCGTGTCCGCGCTGCTGATGGGCGTCATGAGCCTGCTGCTGCTGAGATTCCTCGTGCCCAACGCGGCCGAGTACGACACGCCGTTGCTGATCGGCATCGCAAGCCTGCTGGTCGTGATCGGCGTGCTGCTGCTCTCCTTCAACAGCAAAGCGGTCACTTCCGTCCTGAACCTGCTGCCGCGGCGAGTGGCACAGAGCTCTGCCGCGACGCTCGTTGCGCGACTTCACGAGGCCTATCGCTCCCTCGCGGCCGATCGCCGCAGGCTGGCGCTGTTCCTGGTACTGACTGTCGGCGAGCAACTGCTCGTCACCGTGTGCTACGGCCTGGTGGCGCTAGCGTTGCAGATCAAGTTCAACCTGGTATTCCTGCTCGCCGCGGTGCCGCTGGCAATCCTGATCTCGCGACTGCCGATTTCGATCGACGGGCTGGGCGTCTACGAGGGCATCTTCATCGCGATCATGTCGCTGGCGGGAGTGCGTCCGGACGATTCGCTGGCCCTGTCGCTCGCCGCGCGCGTGTTCCAGATCGTGGTATGGATGCCGTGGTGGCTGATGCTGGTTGCACGCACCGGCGCGCTGCGACCGCCGGCAGACTCGGGCACGTCCGAGTCGACAACCAGCGAGACGCCGCCGCAACAGCGGCGCGTTGCCACTCGCTAGCGGTTGGCGTACGAGTAGGAGTAGTAAGCCGCGTCGTTGCGCTCGGCCGAGCGGTTCAGCACGACGCCGAGCAGATTCATCTCCGCCAGCACTTCCTTGGCGCGGCGCAGTGAATTGCGATCGGTCGTGCCTTCCGCGACGACCAGCAGCAGGCCGTCGATCTGCGGCGCAAAGGCGAGCACGTCGTCGGCCGCGAGCACCGGCGGCATGTCGAAAATCAGGATGCGCCGCGGCGTCTCCGCTTCGAGTGCCTGCATCAGCTCTGCCATGCGCGGCGAGGTCAGCGTCTCGGAAGAATTCACCATCGGCTGGAAGTTCGGAACCACCATGAGCCGCTCGATGTCGGGCGAATACACGATGTTCTCGAATGTGGCGTTGCCCTGCAGGTAGTCGCTCAGACCTTTCTCGCCGTGAACGCTGCGCATGCCGAGGTACTCGGCGACACGCGGTCGTTGCAGGTCGAGATCGATCAGCGCGACCCAGGTGTTGACGTCCTGCGCCAGCGCGATCGCCAGGTTGACCGCCGTGAGCGTCTTGCCCTCGCCCGCCGTCACGCCCGTGAGCGCGAACGAGTGCCATTGATTCGCTTCCAGGCGCCGCAGCACACGCGTGCGCAGGATCTTGTACGCGCGCAACGCACCGGCATCCTGGAGCTGCGGCAGTATGAAGTTGTCGTGCAGCGCGGCCTTGTCCAGCACGACGGGCTGAAAGCGCTGCGCATGCGCAGTGTCGACCGGCGCCGCCGGCACGCGTCGCAGACGCGCTTGGGCGCGCAGCGGATCCGTAGAGGACTGCCGGTTCTGACGCTCGGCGTTCTTGCGGACTGCTTCTTCGATGATGCTCATTAACCTGCTCCAGCGGCCGCGCGTGAGAACGCCCAGCGCATTTTACGATGCGGGTTGCGGCCGGGTGGCTCGATGACCGGTACCGCCGTCAGAGGTGTCACGTCGAGGATGTCGCGGATGTCGCGCACGCCGCGGACTGTCGGATCCAGCATCTGCGCGAACACGATCGTGGTCATGGCGATGATGATCGCCAGCGCGAAGGCGATTGCAAAGATGGCGATGCGCTGCGGCTTGGCCGGCTTGTCTGGCAGGACCGGGTTGGTCTTGACATGGAACTTGTCGGCAGTGCCGCCGGCAATGGCCGCTTCGCTGACCTCGGCGTCCATCTGGCGCCGCAGCAGCTCCTCGAACTTCGAACGCGCGCTGGCGAGATCGCGCGTCACGATCTGGTAATCGCGCTCTACCTGCGGCGAGGCCGACATGCGCGTCTCGAGCTCCGTCATCTTCTTGCGCAGCTCCATGCCACGCGTTTGCAGCGCGGCGATCTGCGTGTCGGTCGCGTTGAGCTGAGTCTGGAGCTGCACGGCCATCGGTGAATCCGAGGCCAGCGTGCTGTCGGCGGACTCGCCCGACTTGATCCGCGCTTCCAGCGACTCGATGTTGCGCTGGATGCGCTTGATGTCCGGATGGTCCTCGCCATAGCGCTGACGCGCTTCCGCGAGGATCAAGCGCTGCTGCTGCACCTGCTGTCGCAGCGTCATGCCGCTCGGCGAGCCGCCGGAACGCATCATGTCGATCTGCCGGCGCAGCGAGATCAGGTCCGGGTGATTCGGATCGTAGGTCGCCAGCTTTTGCTTGTACTCGTTCTCGAGCGTCTGCAGGCTGGTCGTCTCCGGCCCGGTGGACCGCGCCTGCTGCAGCTGTGCGACCAGGAACACGCGCTCGCGCCGCAGTCCCTGCAGCTGCGACTCGATGCTGTTGATCTCGTTCTCGGCCCGGTCCAGCGAGTTCATGTTCAGGCCGGTCAGCTCGGGCAGCTGGCCGATGTTCTTCGCCTTGAACTCCGCCAGCTTGCCTTCCAGCTCCGAGACGCGCTTGCGCAAGCGCTCGGCCTCGGCGGCGAAAAACTTCGCATTGCCCGCCGCGTAGTTGCGCCGGTCATCGCGGTTGCCTTCGAGGAACGCCTGCGTCAGCCACGTAGCCCCCTGGAACGCGCGCTGCGGATCGCGGTGGTCGTAGCTGACGGTAAACGCGGTCACGAGCTCGCGCTCGCGACCCGACTCCGGATCGATGATCGGCACGGTCACGATGTCGACGCTGATGTCCTTGCGCAGCCGCTTGACCGCACTCTTCGGATCGTCGGTCTGATCCTCGTACAGCTTCTGCGCACTCAGCATCTTGCGCAGGTTCTTGTCGCTCAGCACGGCGGTACTGAGGCTCTGCACGTACTGGTCGGCGTACAGCGGCTCGTCCGATTGCCGCGCTATGGAATCCTGCAGCGTGTTGTTAGCCCCTGCGGCGCCCTGCCGGACATTCTCGGCACCCTCGATCTCGATCAGGCCGGAGGAGCGGTAGATGTCCGGCAGGCCGAGCGCGAGCAACCCGCCTAGCGCCAGGATCGGCAGCCCGACCAGGAACAGCAGGCGCTTGCGCTTGCGAACGATGCTGACGTAGTCGCCGAAGCCCGGGGTCTCATCGGCGGGGCCTGGGACGATGGTCGGTTGCTGGTGCATGCTTCTCTAGTCTCTAGTCCAGTCGTCTCGGTTCGTACACGAAGCCGACGAGGAATCCGTTCGCACTGCGATCGGACAGCTCATCTGCATATTCCTGCCACCGATAGCTGTAAGTGGCCGTGACCGCGAAGTTGCGCAGCACGCGCCACTCGAACCCGCCTTCTGCCGCCGCGTACTTACGCGTCGGGAACGTGCTGCCGGTATCGATGGCCTCGTCGCGCGATGCCCGAGCTCCCAGCATCAGTGAGACGCGCGGCGACACCTCGTGGTCAATCTGCATACGCAACTGGTAACGCTCCACTACGGTTCCCGCGGAAATGGGTTCGACGGTGCGTGTGAGATCGATGAACAGCGTATTGCGCGGGCTGTTCCAGCTTCCGCCCAGTCCGGCGATGACATTGGTGTCGCTTGCGCCGTTTTCCGGTTCAGTTTGCTGCGCTCCGGCACGCACGTAGACGCGCGAGTTCTCGGTGAAGTTCGTGTCCCATTGCAGGTAAGCGCCGTACGCGTCGGTATCGAACGTCGTTTCGTACCGCGAGGCCTCGCCGCGCAGCGTCAGTGAGGAACGCTCTGAGAACTGGTAGCCCCAGCCGGCGCCGACGCCGCTCTCGCTCCAATCCTGCTGTGCGTTCTCGATCTGCTTGTCGAAGTCGGCGTTCAGGTACCAGGCGTCGAAGTTGACGCGCTGGCGCTGCGTCACGTCATAGCGGAAGAACGGCGAGACCCGCACGTAGTCGCGCGTGTTGTGCTCCACGAACCGGCCGGAATCGCCTTCGACCGGATTACCGAGGTCGCCGCCACCGACGTCGCTGCCTTCCGGCAGCTCGCTGCGCGTCACGCTCTCGTGCGAGAACGAGCCCAGGATGCCCATGTGGCGCCGGGGTGTCACGTCCTCGAACCGCGCGTCCAGGTAACCGTCGACGGAGTCATCGTCGCGCGCGTCTGGAAAATATGTCGCCAGCACGCGCGGCGTGATCTCGATCTGCGTTTTCGGGTCGAGCGTGCGGAACACCACTTGTGCGTCGGTCTCGCCGCCCGACACGTCCACTTCGGTGCCGGGTGGACCGAGGTGATAGTTGTCGCTGTAGCGATAGCCGGCTTCCACGCGCGGCGCGATTTCCCAATTGGCGGCGGATGCGGTGCCCGCGGCGGCGAGCGCCGCGAACAGGATCGCCGGACTGATGAATTGGGGGCTGATGAACTGCGGCGTAACCAGGCGCCGCGGCGTTTTACGGCACAACAACGATATCTCCACTCAGCAGCTCAATGTTGGTATCAAGGCTTCGGCCGCGCACGACATCGTTGTAGCGGAAGGCCATAGCTTTCTGCTGCGTGCCCTGTCCGCGCAGCACGATGATGTCGTTGGTGGCCGCGAACGGCGTCATGCCGCCGGCCATGCTCAGCGCCTGCATGATGTTCACGCTCGGGTTGACGATGAACTCGCCCGGCTTGTTGACCTGCCCGAGCACGAAGATCTTGTTGCCCTTGATCTCCTGCACCGAGATCGTGACCACGGCGTCGGAGATGTAGCGTTGCAGCCGCTCGCTGACGGTCTTGTTCAGCTCGTTCACTGTCTTGCCACGCGCGTCGACTTCGCCGACGAGCGGGAAAGAGAACTGGCCGTCCGGTCGCACCAGCACCGTGCGTTGCAGGTCAGGCTCTTTCCACACGGAAATTTCCAGCGTATCGCCCGGCTTCACGGTGTAGCCGGCAGTGGCCTGCGCGTGCAGCGGGCCCGCGAACGCGAAGTAGGCAAGGGATGCCAGGAAAAAACTACGCACCAGCATTCAGTGGACTCCAGCGGAATGTTGGCTTGGCCCTTGCAGGTGATGTGCCAACGATCGGCAGTGTCGCTCGACGCAGTCGCCGGTGACCCGGCGACCCATGCTCCACGCGCTGTAGGCGCGGGGAAACCCTGTCGGCAAGTTGACTGCGCCGATCGGACGAGGGCCCAGGCAGTCGAGCGGAGTTGTAAGAACGTTGGATCGACTCATGTCTGATGCAAAAAGTACAACGCGTGATGACAACATCGACGCTGCACAACGCATAGCGAGCCCCAATGGGCCCGCGCTGTCAGTGATCGTGCCGCTCTACAACGAGGAGGAAAGCGTCCGACCGTTGTACGCGGCGATCGTGCAGGCGCTCGATCGACTCGGCCGGCCGTTCGAGATGGTGTTCGTCGACGACGGCAGCCGGGACGGCACTGTCGCGATCGCTGCATCGCTCGCGCAGCGCGATTCGCGGCTGCGCATCGTCAAGTTTCGTCGCAACTACGGCCAGACGGCGGCGATGGCCGCCGGCATCGAGCATGCGAACGGCGAAGTGCTCGTCACCATGGACGGTGACCTGCAGAACGACCCGGCCGACATCGGGCTGCTGCTCGAACAGATCGATGCCGGCTTCGACCTGGTGGTCGGCTGGCGCCACAACCGCCAGGACAAGCTGGTCTCGCGCAAGATTCCCTCGCGCATCGCGAACTGGCTGATCGGGCGCGTCACCGGCATTCCGATCCGCGACAACGGCTGCTCGCTCAAGGCCTTTCGCGCCAGCCTGATCAAGCGCATCCCACTGTACTCGGAGATGCATCGCTTCATTCCGGCGATGGCGTCGATCGCGGGGCCGCGCGTCGCGCAGATCCGCGTGCGGCACCATGCGCGCCGCTTCGGCGAATCCAAGTACGGGCTGTCGCGCATCTACAAGGTGCTGCTGGACCTGATGGTGATCAAGACGATCGCCAGTTTCGCTTCGCGGCCGCTGCGGTGGTTCGCGATACTGTCGCTGCCGCTGTTCGCGCTCGCTTTCCTGGCGTTCGGCCAGACGGCCGTCGATCTGCTGATGGAGGGTGCGATCTCGCTGCCGATCGCCGGCTCCGGCGTGATTTTTCTAAGCTCGGCGCTGATTCTGTTGTGCAGCGGCGCGCTCGCCGAGCTGATCTACGCCCGCGGCGACGTCCGTGACCGTGAATTCCTGAAGCTGACTCAGACTATCCTTGCAGGAACACGCAACCCGCAAGCGGATCGTGCGTTATAGAGCACCATGAAGCCCCAAGCCGCACCGCCGTCGCTGTCCATCATCGTGCCGATCGGCACGCGACGCACCGCCGACATCGGTGCGTTGTATCGCGAATACCGGACCCACATCGCGGCAACCGGCGCCACGCACGAATTCATCTTCGTGCTCGACGGGCCGCGGCCCGAGGCGCGTCGCGCGCTGGAGACGCTGCTGCGCGAGGGCGAGGAATTCACCATCATCAACCTGACGCGGAATTTTGGCGAAGCAGCGGCCCTGACTGCGGGCTTCGAGCGCGCGAGCGGCGGCACGATCGTCACGTTGCCGGCCTATCCGCAGATCGACGCGGCTGATATCCGCAAACTGCTCGCGTCGCTGAGCACTGCCGACATGGCGATCGGCTATCGCTCGCCGCGATATGGCAATGCGCTCGATCGGATGCGGCGTGCGGCTTTCCATGGCCTCGTCAACTGGGTGACTGGCGCACGGCTGCGCGATCTCGGTTGCGGCGCGCGCGCGATGCGACGCCAGGTGCTCGAAGAGCTCGACCTGTACGGCGAGCAGCATCGCTTCCTGCCGATACTCGCGATGCGGCTCGGCTTCCGCGTCAGCGAGGTGCCAATGCGGCAGTCCGCGCAGGACCGCCACGCGCGCATCTACCGGCCGCGCGAATACATGCATCACCTGCTGGATCTCTTCAGCATCTTTTTCCTGATGCGCTTCACCAAGAAGCCCCTGCGCTTCTTCGGCATGCTCGGTGCGGCGACTTTCGCAGTCGGTGCGGTGCTGATCGCGTACCTCGGAATGGAGCGCTTGCTGTTCAGCGAGCCGCTCGCCGACCGCCCTGCCCTGCTGCTGGCGGCGCTGCTGCTCGTGCTCGGCATGCAGATATTCGCGCTCGGCCTGCTCGGCGAGCTCATCATCTTCACGCACGCGCGCGGGCTGAAGGATTATCGCGTCGAAGAGATCATTCAGTATCCGGATGCCGTCGCGGTATCCGATTCCGGCAGCGACTCCGCCGCAGGGGAAGAAGGTGCGAGCTCGGAGATGCGCGCGAGCAATCCGCCCGCCATCACTGCCTGAGTCGCGCTGTTCAGCGTCAGTGTGACGCTGTCGAGAATCCGTGCGGGCAGTCGCTCGGGCTGCGCAGTCGCGTAGATCATCGTCACTTCCGACAACCGCGCCGATGCCGCCGCTATGCCGTCCGCGAGGAAGGACTCCGCATGCCGGATCAGCACGACGTGCGGCCTGCCCAGCCGATCGTGCAGCGCCTGCAGCTGCACGAGCAATGCATCGGTGAACACCGGGCGCGTCTCGACGGCGAGCGCAGCCAGGTTGATCGCAACGCTCGCCGTCGGCTGGTCGAGCGCAGAAAGAATGTCGGTGAGCCGCGGCACTTCGTGCGCGTCGCCGAACACCTCGACTTCGCCGGGCACCTGCAAGCCGCCGACTTCCGCGTCGATGACGCAGCACTGGTAGCTGCTCGCGAGAAACTGATCGAGCAGGCGATTGCACAGTGCGATCTTCCCGGTGCCCTCCGGGCCGTGCACGAGCAATGAATCGCGGCAAGGCGTGAGCTCGACTGCATCGCCGTTTTCACAGACACCGAGCGCGATCTTGGAGCGCGGCGTTGCATCGGCCAGATCGTTGGCGACCAGGTCACGTGCCAGCTCCAGAAAGCCCTCGCAGTACGCGCCCAGCGTAGTGCGATCCGCGACGCGCTTGACCAGAGTGTCTGCGTTCTGCACCGCCACGGCATGCCCGGCGAATTCGAACAGCGCGAGATCGTTCTCGCCGTCGCCGATCGCGACCAGGTTGTGGCGCGACACGCCGAGCTCGCGCAGCGCCGCCCAGACGCCGGACGCCTTGTTGACGCCGGCAGGCAGCATCATCAGCGCACCCGGGTTGGTCACGAGCTGGAAATCCAATTGCAGTTTGCGCAGAGCGGCGCTGACTTCGGCTTCGTTCGCCTGCACCGTGCGCACCATCGAGCTGCCCACTGACAACGGCGTCACGTGTCGCCGGCGCAGCTCCTGCAGCAGCAGCTCCGGCGGCGCCTGCGCCAGGATTTCGGATTCGCGCGTCGCCGGCCGATGCATCACCGCGCCGTTCTCGGCGACTACGTAGTCGAAGAGCCGCACCTCCGGGAAGATTTCCAGCAACTCGCGCAAGTCGCGCGAGGTCACGAGGATGAGCTTGCGGCCGGTCGCACCGAGTGCACGCAGCGATTCGATGCAGCGTTCGTCGCAAGCGCCGTCGCGCGCGAGCGTTCCATCGAAGCCTGCGGCGAGTGCGACGTATCTCATTTGAACAGCTCTTCGTAGGCCGCCAGCAGCCGCGGCACCTCGTGCTCCCACGCCAGCTCGGTCTTCACCCGCTCGAGACCTGCAGCGCCCATGCGAGCGCGCAGTTCGGCATCGTCCAGCAGCGCGACCACCTTGTGCGCCAGGTCGATCGGGTCGTTGCGGCGCGCGTACAGCGAAGCATCCTGCGCCGACACGCGACCCTCGGTGAGATCGAACTGCACGAGCGGCTTGCCGAGCGCCATGTATTCCATGATCTTGTTCATGGTCGACTTGTCGTTCATGTCGTTGGCGACGTCCGGGTTCACGCACACGTCGGCAGTGTTGAGCATCGCCAGCAGCTCCTCGTCCGGGACGCGGCCGGTGAACGTCACGTACTCCGCGACCCCGAGCTCTTCCGCGAGCTTGCGCAGGACCGGCAGCTCGGTGCCGCCGCCCACGAGACCGAACTGGATGTCTCGCCGCTGCATGGCATGCACGATGTGCTGCACGGACGCGAGCAGCCCGTCGATGCCTTCCTGCCGGCCCATCACTCCGACGTAGCCGACGAGATAGCGGCGGCCATTCCTGAGTGCGGGCGTCGGCGGCAGAATGCGCAGCCGACGCAGATCGGGGCCGCTGCGCACTACGAACACCTTGGCCGGCGGGCGCTCGCCGCGATCGATGGCGATCCGCCGATAGGACTCGTTGGTCGCGACGCACACGTCTGCGGTCTTGAACGTGCGGCGCTCGAGCCAGAGCATCAGGCGATAGAACACGTCGCGACGCTGGAACTTGGCTTCGTACAGCTCGGGATTGATGTCGTGGTGATCGAACAGGAATCTCTTGCCGAACAGCTTGTAGAAGCCGCCGATGATGAACAGCATGTCGGGCGGATTGCAGGCGTGGATCGCGTCGAAGCCGCGCTCCATCAGCACCCGCACTGACAGCGCGAACTCCGCAAGCAGCGCCCAACTGTACTCGGCGAGATAGCCGAGAGGGCCGCTGCCTTCGAACGGCATCGGATGGCGATAGATCGCGATGCCGTCGATCTCCTCGAAGCTCTTTTCGTAGCCTTTGCCTTTCGGGCAGATGATCGACACTAGATAGCCGGCGGCCGTGAGCGTGCGCGCCTCCTGCCAGACGCGCCGATCGAACGGGCACGGCAGGTTTTCGACGATGATCAGGATCCGGCGGCCGCGCCGCGCCGTCACAGCGGCGGAGCTCACTGCCTGTTCGTCGACGGCCATCTCGTCACCAATGTCATGCCTTCTCCGCGTCTGCTGAGTTCGTTCGGCTCTTTGCGCACGCGGAGCGGCAAGTTCTATGCCGCCATGGAGAATCTACAGAGTACTGTCGGCGGTGTGCGACGTGGCTGACATGCACACACAATTCGCTCAATGTTCCTCGCGCGCGCGTGGTCGATCGGCGCAGCGGTGCGTGGCTACTTTGCCGACAGCATCTGCGCGAAGCTGCACAAGAAAAAATTTATTACAAAGGAACCGCGAGGCCGCTGGAAGAATTTGCATCTCAACAACAGCGCCAGCGAAGGGGATCGAACGAAGTGGATGCAAGAATTACTCTGCACGAGGCCGGACTGGGCAACCTGCTCGGCCGCTCGCACGCCATGAAGCAGGTGTTCTCGCTGATCCAGCGCGTCGCACCAACCGAAGCGACGGTGATGATCATGGGCGAGAGCGGCTCCGGCAAAGAGCTGGTCGCCGAATGCATTCACGTTCTGAGCCATCGCGCGCAGGGACCGATGGTCGCAATCAACTGCGGCTCGATTCCCGCTTCGCTGATCGAGGCCGAGTTGTTCGGTTACGAGAAGGGCAGCTTCACGGGTGCGTCGCGCTCGCACGCGGGCGTCTTCGAGCGCGCCACCGGCGGCACGCTGTTCCTCGATGAAGTCACCGAGATGCCGCTCGACATGCAGACGCGGCTGTTGCGCGTGCTCGAGACCGGCCGCTTCTATCGCGTCGGCGGCACGCAGGAAATCAAGACGGACATCCGCGTCGTCGCCGCGACCAATCGCAACGTCGCCGAGGCGGTTGCGAACCGGCAATTGCGCGAAGACCTGATGTATCGCCTCGCGGTGTTCCCGCTGCATCTGCCGCCGTTGCGCGAGCGCGCCGGCGACGTGCCGCCGCTCGCCGAGCATTTTCTCGGCTTGCTCAATCGCGCCAACAGCACGCACAAGCGGTTCTCGCCGATTTTTGCCGAGGCGCTGCGCACCTATCGCTGGCCGGGCAACGTGCGCGAGCTGAAGAACGCAGTCGAGCGCAGCTTCATTCTGGCCGACGACGTGCTCGACCTCGACCTGACGTTGTCGATGGCGACACAGAAGCCGCAGCAACTCGAGCAGACGCGTCCGGCTGGATTGCACGTGCCGCTGGGCTCGCGTCTCGACGAGGCGGAGCGCTCGCTGATCGAAGTGACGCTGGAATATTGCGAAGGCGACAAGCGTCGCGCCGCGGCCATCCTCGGTTGCAGCCTGAAAACGCTGTACAACAAGCTCAACAGCTATGCGCGCACCGGCGCGCCGGACAGGACACGGATTACGTCGAGTGCATTGAGCTTGCAGTAGGCAGCAAACGCTCCTAGACTCGATACCAGACATCCGTCTGGTATTGCGTCCTCTCATGCCCGATCTCACTCCCAAACAGCTGGAAGTGCTGGCCTTTATCCGCCGCTTCATGGAGCACGGCGGCCTGCCCCCGACGCGCGGGGAGATCGCCGAAGGGCTGCGGCTGAAGAACCGGCAGGGGATCGATCAGCATCTGCGCGCACTCGCCGCGAAGGGTGCGATCGAGCTGATACCGGGTATCTCGCGCGGTATCCGTCTGTCGGAAGCTGCGCCGGTGGGGTTGCCGCTGCTAGGACGGATCGCAGCCGGCGCGCCGATTCTCGCCGCCGCCAACATCGAAGACTACGTGAACGTCGATCCGGCGCTGTTTCGACCGGCCGCCGATTTTCTATTGCGGGTCCGCGGCGACAGCATGAAAGACGCCGACATCCTCGATCGCGATCTGCTGGCCGTGCATCGCACGAAGCAGGCTCGCAATGGCCAGATCGTCGTCGCACGCATCGGCGATGAAGCGACGGTGAAGTACTACCGGCGGCAAGGGCAGCTCGTCCGGCTCGAGCCTGCGAATCCCGCTTACGCGCCGATCGAGATCGATCTGCGCGAGCAGGAGCTGGCGATCGAGGGCTTGGCCACGGGAGTGGTTCGCACGGTGCTGAGTCGCCGGTCGTGAACATTCCGGCGCGTCACGATGAACCGGGCCGAGACACTTCAGCACCTGGCTTGGCTGTGCCGCAACGGCCGCACGGCGCTCGCGCCGGTCATCGAAGCCAGCGGCTGGACGGAACTGGATGCCGTGTTGCCTGGCGGCGGCTGGCAGGCCGGCACGATCGTCGAGCTCATGCCGACAGCCGTTGGAATCGGCGAGCTGCGGCTGCTGGTGCCGGCACTGGCGCGAATCACCAGCGCCGAACGCCACGTCACGCTGATCGCCCCCCCGTACATTCCGTTCGCACCGGCCCTGGCGCAGCAGGGCGTGCGGCTCGAACGATTGCTCGTCATCCAGGCGCAGCAGGCCGAAGACATCCTGTGGGCGACCGAGCAGTCGCTGCGCTGTAGATCTTTCGGTGCCGTGCTCGCGTGGCCGGCGGCGAAGATCCGGGATCGCGAGATCCGTCGTCTGCAACTCGCCGCCGAAGCCGGCGGCAGCACCGGATTTCTGTATCGCAGCGTCGATGCCGCGCGCGAGGCTTCGCCCGCGGCGCTGCGCCTGAAACTGCGACGAGTCGAGAGCGCGTTGCAGATCGACGTCGTCAAATGTCGCGGCGGACGCAGCGGTGTGTCCGTGCAGGTGGAAGCGTCATGCTCTGGCTGTGCATAGCGCTGTCGCAACTACCCCTGGAGGCGTTGCGCTCCGAAGATACCGACGCGCCGCTCGTCGTGACGGCTTGCGAGGGCAGCGCACGCTGGGTCGTCTGCGGCAATCCAGCGGCGCACGAGGCCCGGCTCAAATCCGACATGAATTACACGGTGGCGCTCGCGCTCTGCCCTGCCGTGCAAAAACTCGAACGCAGCGCCGCTGCGGAAACTGCGGCACTGGAGCGGCTGGCCGCCTGGGCTTACCAATTCAGCAGCACGGTGATCCGCAGCGAAGTGCCGCCCGACTTCCGGCAGGCGCGCAGCAGCGCCTTGTGGCTCGAGATCGGCGGCAGTCTCAAATTGTTCGGCGGCTTTCGCAATTTCATCGCGGCGCTGGAGCGCGAGCTCGGGCTGCTGCACTACAGCTATCAGCTCGGCATCGGGCCGACGCTCGAAGGCGCCGCTTTGCTGGCGCGCGGCGGAATTCGTGTCGTCATCCCTTCGCTCGCGGCGTTGCAACTCCGCATTCGCAACTTGCCGATCGCGCTGCTGGCGCTGGAGCCTGAAATCGCCGGCGCGTTGCACACAGCCGGCGTGCGTACGATCGGCTTGCTGCTGGAGCTGCCGCGCGCTGCGGTGATCAGGCGTTTCGGCGTGCCGCTCGGCAACTTCCTCGATCGCCTGGTCGGCGCGGCAGCGGATCCGCGGCCGATCTTCCGGCTCCCTGCCCGTTACGACGCGCGCTTCGATTTCGAATTCGAAGTGAAGAGCACCGAAGCGTTGCTGTTCCCGTTGCGGCGCATGCTGCACGAATTCGCCGGCTTTCTACGCGCACGCGACACCGGCGTGCAGCGCTTCACGATCAGCTTCGCGCATCGTGGTGTCGCCAGCACGCAGCTCGAGATCGGCTCATCGCTGGCCGATCGCGACGCAAACAGGTTCCTGACGCTGGTGCGCGAACGGCTCGAGCGTCTCGAGCTGCCCGCGCCGACCGTCGGACTCGGCCTCATCGCCGAGCAGTTCGCGATGCCCGCGGCCTTGCAGGCGGACCTGGCGCAGAGCGCCCTGCAACAAAACGAAGAGCTCGCCCACACGATCGACAGGCTCGCGGCGCGACTCGGGGCGCAGCACGTTCACGGACTGCGACAGACCGCGGATCATCGGCCTGAAGCAAGCTGGACAGCAGCGCCGCTGCCAAACGCCGGCGGGACTGTGCAATTTCCCGAGCGCCCACTCTGGCTGCTGCAGGAGCCCAAGCCGCTGCAGCTCTCGGTCATGCCGCAGATCGTGTCAGGTCCGGAGCGCATCGAAGGCGGCTGGTGGGACACCGGCGACGTGCAGCGTGACTACTACGTCGTGCACCTGAGCAATGGCTCGAGCCTGTGGGTCTACCAGGACCTCGGCGAGCGCGGCGGCTGGTACCTGCATGGATTCTGGTCATGAGCGGGTACGCGGAGCTGCATTGCCTCAGCAACTTCACGTTCCTGCGCGGGGCGTCGCATCCAGGTGAGCTGGTCGGGCGAGCGGCCGAGCTGGGCTATACGGCGCTCGCGGTGACGGACGAATGCTCGATGGCCGGCGTCGTGCGGGCGCACGACGCCGCGAAACAGCACAAACTGAAACTGATCATCGGCTCGGAGTTCCGCACGCTCGACGATCTGCACGTCGTGCTGCTCGCGCCGACGCACACGGCCTATGCGGAAATCTGCGCGTTGATTACCCGCGCACGCCTCGCCTCGGAAAAAGGCAAATATCGGCTGACGCGCGCCGATTTTCAGTCGGGGCTGGAGCATTGTCTTGCGCTGTGGGTGCCTCCGGCCGGGCCGCGGGCCGGCACTGCGGGATGGTTGCGCGAGCTGTTTCCTGGACGCTGCTGGATTGCAGTCGAGCTGCACCTGGGCGCTGACGATGCGCAGCGCCTGGCGCGTCTGCGGCAACTGGGAGCTGCACATGGCCTGCCGCTCGTGGCAGCCGGTGATGTGCACATGCATTCGCCGGAACGACGCGCGCTGCAAGATACGCTCACCGCTATCCGCAATCGCTGCACGCTGGCTGCAGCGGGCCATCGTTTGCACCCGAACAGTGAGCGACACCTGCGCTCGCACGAGCAGCTCCGGAGGATTTATCCGCAGGAGTTGCTCGATGAAACGTTGCACATCGCGCAGCGCTGCGAGTTCTCGCTGCACGAGCTGCGTTATCGCTATCCGCGCGAGCTCGTGCCACCGGGCATGGCGCCCTGCGAGCATCTGCGCAACTTGACCGAGGCGGGGCTGAAAGTGCGCTGGCCGGACGGGGTGCCGGAGAAGATCCGTGCGGTCGTGGACAAGGAGCTCGCGCTCATCAAGCAGCTCCAGTACGAGCATTTCTTTCTCACCGTCCACGAGATCGTGCAGTGGGCGCGCGGCCGGCCGAAGCCGATCCTGTGCCAGGGCCGCGGCTCGGCGGCCAATTCGGTCGTGTGCTACGCGTTGCGCATCACCGAGGTGAACCCGGCCAACATCGCCATGCTGTTCGAGCGTTTCATCAGCGCCGAGCGCAACGAGCCGCCGGACATCGACGTCGACTTCGAGCACGAAAGACGCGAGGAAGTCATCCAGCACGTGTTCGAGAAGTACGGGCGCGAGCGCGCGGCGCTGGCCGCGACCGTCATCAGCTACCGGCCCAAGAGCGCGCTGCGCGACGTCGGCCGGGCGCTCGGGCTCGATCGCGACGTGATCGATCGCCTCGCGAAAGCGCAGGCGTACTGGGACAACTGGGAAACTTTCCGCGACAGCATCGCCGCCCAGGGCCTGCACCTGGATGCGGACGTCATCCGGCGGCTGTGCGCGCTGGTAAAGGAGCTGCTGAATTTCCCGCGGCATCTGTCGCAGCACGTCGGCGGCTTCGTGATCGCACAGGAGCGGGTCAGCGACCTGGTGCCGATCGAGAACGCGGCGATGCCGGAGCGCACGGTCATCCAGTGGGACAAGAACGACCTGGAATCGCTCGGCCTGCTCAAAGTCGACGTGCTCGCGCTCGGCATGCTCACGGCTCTGCAGCGAACGTTCGACCTGCTGGCGAAAACCGGCGTCGGCCCCACGAACATGGAGGCGATTCCGCGCGAGGATCCGGCGACCTACGACATGATCTGCCGCGCCGATACGATCGGCGTGTTCCAGATTGAATCGCGCGCGCAGATGAGCATGTTGCCGCGGCTGCGGCCGCGCAATTACTACGACCTGGTGATCGAGATCGCGATCGTGCGGCCCGGGCCGATCAAGGGCGGCATGGTGCATCCGTATCTGCAGCGCCGTCATCTGCCGCCGGAAGCAGTGCCCTATCCGAGCGAGGAGCTCCGGCCGGTGCTGGAGAAGACGCGCGGCGTGCCGATCTTCCAGGAGCAGGTGATGCAGATCGCCGTCGTCGCCGCGGGCTTTACGCCGGGCGAGGCAGATCAGCTGCGGCGCGCGATGGGTGCCTGGCAGCGCAGCGGCAATATGGGGATGTATCAGCAGAAGCTCATGGACGGCATGCGTGCCAGGGGCTACTCCGAAACGTTCGCCGACCAGATCTACAAGCAGATCGAAGGGTTCGGCGAGTACGGCTTTCCGGAATCGCATTCGGCGTCGTTCGCGCTGCTCACGTACGTTTCGAGCTGGCTGAAGCTGAATTTCCCCGCTGCGTTCTTCGCCGGGCTCATCAACAGCCAACCGATGGGGTTCTATCAGCCCGCGCAGTTACTGGAGCAGGCGAAGCGCCAGCTGGTGCAGATCCTGCCGGTGGACGTCACCGTGAGCGAGCATCAGTGCACGCTCGAACGCGACGCACAGGGCAACGCTGCGATCCGGCTCGGAATGCGACTGGTCAAAGGATTGCGCGAAGAAGAAGCCCAGCGAATCGTCGCTGCGCGCGCAAAGCGGACGTTTGCTTCGATGGCCGAAGTGATAGAGCGCGCAGAGTTGTCGCCGCGCGCGACGCGTGCGCTGGCGATCTGCGGCGCGTTCCGCGGCCTGACCGAGCATCGCAATCTCGCATTCTGGGAAGCACTGGCGGTGGAACGCGCACGCTTGCCGCTGGCTCAGGCTGCGAAGGACGAACAGTTGCCCGCGTTGCCGCCGCCGAGCGAATGGGAAGAGATTCTGCGCGACTACTATCAGCTCGGTCTCAGCACGGGGCGACATCCGCTGGCACTGCTGCGCCCGCGCTTGCGCTCACTCGGCGTGCTCAGACGCCGCGACCTGGCAGCCATCGGCAGCGGTAGTCGTGTATGCGTCAGTGGGCTCGTCACCCATCTGCAGCACCCGCAGACGGCGAACGGCGTCATCTTCGCCTCGCTCGAGGACGAGACCGGCATCAACAACATCATCTTCTGGCCGGGTGTGTTCGAGGCCGAGCGGCACAACATCATCGGCACGACGCTGTTGATCGTGTCCGGCCAGTTACAGAACGAGCAAGGGGTGATTCACGTCGTCGCCCAGCACGTTGAAGACTACTCACACTGGGTGGAGCGACTGCCCCGCAAGTCGCGGGACTTTCATTGAGGGGAGGGGAGCGGCGCGCTCAGGCGCGCGGGTAAGAAATCGTCTCGACTCTCAGCTTGGCATAGCGGCTGGCGGCCAGCGCCTTGCGCAGCTTCTTGGCGGCATCGGCACGCTCACGACGGGATTTATTGACCGCAGTCTTGGCCACTGCGAGGTCGATGACCTGGCCTCGCACGATCTGTCGCCGTTCAAGCGTGTTCATTGTGGTACCTCCACAAAGTAGACGGATTCCTGCGCTGCTAGTGGAAAAAGCCCCGCCGGATCATAGTCCGGCAGGGCTTTCCACTTCAAATAGAAGCCTGGCAGTGACCTACTCTTGCATGCCCGAAGGGCACACTACCATCGGCGCGCGGCGTTTTCACTTCCGAGTTCGGTATGGGATCGGGTGGTTCCCACCTGCTATGGCCGCCAGGCAAA
>Ga0114129_10000565_pt1 | contig 45523 bp, 30 predicted proteins | sample RhiMetdeltSRZDD1_FD_80071 | JGI IMG/M metagenome (GOLD analysis project Ga0114129, IMG submission 80071) | Populus rhizosphere microbial communities from Tennessee, USA - Rhizosphere MetaG P. deltoides SRZDD1 (version 2) (version 2) | ecosystem: Host-associated > Plants > Roots > Rhizosphere >...
AGTTCGAACCGGTGGGCACGCTGCCGCAATTTCAAAAGCGGGGACTGGCCACAGCAGCAATGGCATATGCCTGCAATCGTCTGCGCGAAATGGGTTGTGCACAGGCAAACGTGGAATCCTGGAGTGAGTCGGTTGGTGCGAACAAGCTTTACTCCGCCTGCAGGTTTATGGAACGGGACCGCCTGTATAGCTGGAGGAATGACAGCCCCTAATGAAAGGGATTTTGAGAGCTAACTCAAGTGCCCCGCGAAAGACTGGTAAAACTTTGAAGAAATTATCTTCTCCTCTTATTGCCGAAGGCCGTACTGCGGAAATCTACGCGTGGAGTGACCGTCAGATCCTTAAGCTTTACCGCGACTGGTGTCCGCCGGATTGGGTGGATTACGAGGCACGAACCGCGCGCGCTGTGTATGAGGCAGGTATCCCCTCGCCGGAGGCCGGAGAGATCGTCGAAGTGGACGGCAGGCGCGGGCTGCTCTACGAACGGCTCGAGGGAATTTCCATGCTGCGAGATATGAATGCGCGCCCGTGGATGTTATGGAAGCACGCCCGTTCGCTGGCGGAGCTGCATTTCAAGATCCATCGACAGTCGACAACTGGACTGCCATCCTACAAAGATCGACTGGACTACGACATCCGTAACAGCGTGCATTTGAGTGAGGAGCTTGAGAATAAAGCACTCGCACGGCTCAGCGTTCTTCCGGAGGGGACAAATATTTGTCATGGGGATTACCATCCCGACAATGTGCTGCTCACAAAACGTGGTCCTGTTGTCATCGACTGGATGACCGCCAGCACGGGCAGCCCGTGGGCAGATGTGGCGCGCACCAGCCTGATCCTGAGCATCGGGGCAAAAGCTGCCGGGAACCAGGTCCGTCCTATCCTTCGAACAGCAATCAAGCTCTATTACCAGACCTACCTTAACTGCTATCACACGCTCCGTCCGGACACAAAAAATGAAATGAAGCGCTGGATGCCCTTGATCGCCGCGGGACGGTTGAACGAAAATATCATCCCGGAGCGGGAAGCACTAATTAGGATAGTGAAAGAAGGTTTTGCAGAATAAACGGTTTTGTGTGAAGGTTTTCCTTCACTGCATACGGCAGACGGCCATCCTAGCGATTCTTATCTTCCGTGCAGCCTGCACACCTGAAGAGTCCGTCAATATTTCACCATCTCCGGACGCTGCGGTTATGACGCCCGCGCCTACGGCGCGGGTCACAGCGAAAGCGACTTCCAAGGTAACACCCTCTCCTGTTTTGACGGAGGATTGCAAGCGCGGGGATACCTTCGATCAAATGGAATCAGATGGTCAGACGCGGCAGTATCTCTTACATGTGCCAACCACGTACAAGCCGGAAGAACCAGCAGCCTTGGTGCTTGTGTTCTACGGCGCCGGGATTGGCGCTGAACGGTTCGCAGGCTACAGCAGGCTTTCGAACGTGGCGGACCGTGAAGGCTTTTTGATTGTCTATCCGCAGGGACGGAAAAAGAAATCTCAGCACGCAGGCCCACGCGGGCAAGGGACGGAACATCACGGAGTTTTCAGATAAACCGAGGCAGTGCCCAGACTTTGATGGGATGTCAACACGATTTGATAAGTACCCGGTGGCAAATAATCTTCCCATAAGCCACCGTCTTGATCGGCGTTGTAGCCTTCGCCGTGCAGGACCGTGGAGTTGTATCCATCCGGTCCAGCCACACTGAGATCAAAGTAAGTCGTGTTGATATCGCGGACCGAAATAAACACGCCGACATAAGAGGCTTTCTCCAAGGAAAACGCTGTAAGCGTTTCGTTAAAGTAAGCCCGGATGGAAAGATCGATCTGAGCAACAGGTACATAGTCCTGAGGCGGAGAGAACTTCGCCAGTGGACTGTTTGCAGCGGAAAGGTTCAACAACAATGTTAATACGGCGCCAAGTGCCATAAGGCCCGCCATCACCGAGACTATAGACAGCGTCCCAGCAGTGAGGACCTTACGGTCCGTTGTCCGGAAGAAAAGGAACTCGTTCCGCAGCCCGTCAATTTTTGACAGGAACAACACCCAACCGCCTGCGTAAAGAAGTATGGCGGTCAGCGTCAGCAGTAACGGCGGCATCTGGCTATAGCGCAGGACATAAGTCACGTCGTCCGAGGGCGCCCTGCCTAACACAAACAGGACGTGAAGGGCGATCCAGACCAGCAGCGTATTGACGACATTCAGCGAGGAGAGGAGTTTCAACTCTTCGAGAGTGAAGCTGGCTTTTCGTGGTACGAGACTGATGAAGATCACCCAGATCACGAGTGGTAGGGCCGCGCCCGCAGCGCTCTGCACCGCAAGCTGCTGTTGAGTCAGTGCCCCGCCAGCCATTCTCACATGCGCACTAAAATCCCAGAAGCTGACATCGAACTCTGTCAGGGATTGTCCAAAAACCAGGCCCGTCAGGGCGTGCCCCATTTCATGCAGGAATGTGTACGTAAAAAACACAAACAGGATGACAAACGATAATACGAGGATGAGTTGTGAGCGAGTGGACAGAATGTTGGTTTGCATGCTATTTCGATTTTAGCGTCCTTAAGAAAAAGACTCCCCTGCTGTTGGGGGAGTCTTCACTATCCAGGTGGACAGGTTTACCTGTCTTCTTTCACTCAAACTGCAATAACTTTGAGAAAAACGGCAGCATATACTCACGAATGCGTTCTCCGATTTGATTGAAGTGATTGCCGTTGTAGCTTTCCACCGTGACAGGGATACCTGCTGCAGTGAGCTGCTCACCATAATATTCAGCCCCTTTCGGGATCCATGGGTTCTCGTCGTGTATTCCATAATCCACGACAATTCCTTTGAGCTCCAAAAGGTTATCTTTGTACTGCACCGTTTCCTCGGCAATCCCGCCGAAGCCGCTCTCCCACTTCTTCCAGATCTCTTCGTCCCGCACGAGCTGACCACCGGTCTCGGTGTAAGGATAGTCAAAGTAGGGAGGGTGCCGGTCCGGGTTGGGGGCGAAGGCATAGCCATACGCCAGGGAAAACTCTTCCGGTGCGGCAAACATCCTTTGCTCCCCATTCCCCGGTGGGAGCGAGGCAAGCTCCGCTTCGTAATCTACGAAATCATGGATGAGACGGTCCTGTGCGAACATAAACGACTCAGCCAGTCCATTTTCGTCGAACAGCCCCGGGCTCATGCTGTAGACAGCGCCGAACACATCCGGGTTGTGCATGGCGATGTTCAGCGCGCCGAACCCGCCCATGGAGTGGCCCGTAATCCCGCGCGACTCAGCCTGTGGCAAAGTGCGGAAATGGCTGTCCACATAACCCACCAGATCCTTCACAATAAAATCTTCCCAGTTGCCGGTCACCGGTGAATTGACGTAAAAACTCCCGCCCATTTTGCTGTCGCCGCCGGCAACGACCATGATCATTTCGTTGACCTGTCCGCTTTCGATCAGTGCATCCATGTCTCCGGGCAGCCGGAAACCGATCACGCTGCTGTCCCCGTACCCCGGCAGATAATAGACGACGGGATACCGTTTCTCTGACGAAGCATAGGAAGGGGGGAGATAAACATAGATCGTCCGCTCAGTAGGTTCGCCAACGATATTGTTCATGAGAGACGGCGCGTCGATCCTGATCATATTCATCGAGCGGAACGCTGCTGTTGCCGTCGCTGGAACCGTCGTTGGCGTAGGTGGGATTTGTGTAGGCGCAGGTACCGTCGTGACAGCCGCTGGCGCGCACCAACTTAACAGGAAGACAAAAAGCATAGACAAAGAGAGATGGAATTGTTTCATTCTGCCTCCAGACGTTTCATACGGTCATATCACAGGCTGGGCAATCCCGACAGGTGATAAAGAACTGAACCACCGGGGAAGCTGTCGGCGTGTACAAAGCTGCTTCTAGCAGAAGGATCAAGGCTTCCAGTCTACGAGCTCGGGCGTGAAATGACGGCTGCTTCTGCGGGGCAAGAGGATATGGATGATCTCAGGCATTTTTCGATGTACATCTCCAGAATTCATTCCATCAGGCGGACATCGGGAAAATAAATGGTCGGGAAGGAAAAGTTCATTTGCGCAAACTTCCAGCCATTCGCTTCACGCACTACAACCGCGGTGAAGCGCAACGCCCAGACGAACTTCTCACCGCGCCGCAGCTCGTACACCGTATTTGTTCCGCCGCGCAGAATATGGAGCAGTTTTTGTTCGGGGCTGAGCTTCGAGTCATCGAGCAGATGTTTGACGAAGTCCAGGAAGGAGGCGTAATTATCCTCGCCAATGATCTTTGTCACGGTGGCAGGAGCAGCGACCCAACCAACGTCACCGCGATGGCGAACGGACATCGCATCCAGATCGATGCGCAGATCGCCCCAGCCCTCCCAGTCTCCAACCACCAGCTCACGGGCAGAGGCCCTGTCCCTATACCATTCCTCCACGCCCGGCGCGACTCCATTCGTACCAATGACTTCTGCATCGTCACTGAAAAGCTGCATGAACGTGTCAACTTGCGTCAGATCGCGGCGGATATAACCATCCTGAAACGTTTGCAGAAGCAAATGAATTTCATCCTGTGAGTTCATCCGATATAGTCCTCATTTCTTTTTCTTCTTCATTGCCTTTTGCATTTCGGTCCTCGCCCAGCGATAGTGACTGCTGGTGTTCGGAAGGATAAAAGCCAGCAGGGCATGCCTCTCCGTCCAGGCGAAGCGCTTTGGCGTGAACAAGTCCTCTTCGGGGAGTCCGTGAAGGGTTTTTATGATCTGGCGATAGGAGGCGCGGAATTGTCTCTGCACTTCCTGAAGGGACTGATCGCAATACTTCTCATAGATCTGCTGGTTCAGCTCTGGCAATTGATTCCATTTGAAGCCTGGAGCGGGTTTCTCAGGCAGCTTTCCTCGAAGCCCGGCTTTATACCAGCCGAGGAGCATCTGCTCCCATTCAAGCAGGTGAGCCATCACATCCTTCACAGACCATGGCCCGAGGATATTCGGTCGCACAAGTTCATCCGGTGTCAGGCTGCGAAGGAATTCTTCCAGGGCATTTCGCTCCTGATCGATTTCCTCCAGCATCTGTTCTTTCGTGGTTGGCTTTGACATGGGTAGTTCTCCTTCTATGCGATCCACTCACCATTCCCTGATCCAGGGTTCCAGGATGTCTACATCCGTAAACCCCATGGATTCATACAAGGCATGCGCGCCGGTCGAATAGGAGCTGACCGTCGCCAGCGTGGCACCGAGTCTCTGGGCACGGCGCAAGCCCTCGCTCATGACCGCCTTGCCAAGCCCGCGTTTCTGGTGGTTCGGGTGCGTGCCCACCGGCTCGAAGACCGCGCTGCGCGTGATGTCGTCGAACCAGACGGTGCAAAACGCGGCAAGCTCTCCATCCGGGGCGACAGCGACGATATCCAGGTCGCGGCGGTAAATGGGGACGCGCTGAACATTGCGATACCATTCCCAGCCTTCGTATTTTTCGTCCGGCTCATCGGGATGAAACGCCTTCCATGAAAGCCAGCTGCGAGCCGGTAACTCGTCCTCATCCCCAAGGGCACGGACTGTGTAGCCCGCCGGAGGATTGGATTCTGGAATGGGCTGGGAAAATGGACGGCGGCGCATGTGTTCGGCTAAAAACTTCGACCGAATGTAGCCGTGCCGGGTCAGGATGTCTTTGTGGAGAGTATCCTCGGCGTTGACCCAGGCGATCAATTCCTTTTTACCGTTTTCATCCGACTTGGGGAGTTTTGCTTCTGCGATATCGACCATTTCAGAGATCAGTTCCGGATTGTGATACGCGGGATGGATCTGGAAGAACCCTTCCCCCGGGCAATCGGCGTTGAGCGCTGCGACAATGTGCCCATCCGCTTCCCATAGCGTGACTGCATCTTCCAGCTTGAGGTGGAAAATGTTTTCATTGATGTGCCAGCGCCAGTAGTCCCAGCGTAACAGTGACCAGGAAAAATCACGCCTGTCATTCAGGAGGGAGACTTCGCGCAGGAACTGGCGGATGCACCAGTAATCTTCTTCGGCCTGATAGTTTCTCATAGTAGGTTTCATTTTCTTTTCCTTCATTTTTGTTTCTTTATACTCTCTATGTTTTACACGTTCTTGTTTGTGCTAGCAGCCCTCTTCCGGTACCGTGGGCATCATCCGTGCGATCAGACAATTTGTAATGGATACCCCCATCATCGCGTAGCGAAGGAGAACCGCAACAAGCGTTTGAATGGTTCCGATCGTTCGGTGCACATCCAGCAGAATAAGGGATGCGAGGAGCAATGCGTCGGCATCAAGAGGTTTTTCAGATTGAAAGTGGATGGTGTTTTCCATGGCATCTCCATTGACAAGGATATTGCATCCAAACAAAAGACTCCCCCGCCGGGAGGGGAGTCTTCACTATCCGAACGGACAGTGTCGTGAGACAGGTTAGACAGTTCGGGGACGCAGGGCTGTATAGAACAAATAGACACCCACCAGGATGATCGCCACCGGCCAGAAGATCTGTGAGTAGGAAGCGAAGAACACGGACGCAACACCCACAACTGCCAGAGCAATGGTCACAACCTTTGCCCAGGGTTTCGAATGCCGAAGCCAGAGAACCGCAAAGGTCGCGGCGAGGCCGCCCATCAGCAAAGCGTTCGCATATCCGCCAGTATTCCCATTACGGATCCACCCGGCAAAGGTCAGCGCAGCAAGCACGGCAACTGTGGCGACCGAGCCAGCCGGGATAATCGCCCACCAGTTCTCAGGGGAGCGGAAGTAGACAAAGAAAAAGGGCAGCGCAACGGCAAAGAGAAAAATGGGCCCGAAGTAGACCGAGTCAGGACCACCGGTGGACATCAGCGGTGCGATACTCAACACACCAACGATGTACGCAACGAGTAATGCCCAGGTGCGGGTACGGTTGTTCAGATAGACCATCAGGAAACTGAGCGCGATCATGAATAGGAACAGCGCCCCGACCCATTCCCCACCACTCGAGTCCACGAACAGGGTGGTCAGCGCCAGGAAGAGCATCACGCCGCCAGGGATCAATGCCCACCAGTTGTGCGTGCGGTCCGTCAGATAGGCAGCCACGAATGGGATGAGCAAGCCAAAGAACAATGGAGAGGCTACGACCGCGCTGTCCACGTTGCTGGTTGCGAGCGTAATGACCAGTGCCAACCCACCGAAGACGCCCGCTGGGAAAAGCCAGCCCCACTGCTTCCAACCACTCCAGGCGTAGTTGAGGAACCCCAGAAGACTCACCACGGCGAACACCGCGATCCAAATGCGTGGCTCGGTGAACTGGTTAATGAATCCCATTTGCTGGCCGAGCGCCACGACACCCGCGGCGATCAGCAGGAGTCCCCAGAAGAGACCCGATCGATTGATATTCATAGGAAATTCTCCTTTCGAGTTCTACTATTTATTATAGGGATTTGACGAACCACACAACCTATCCAGTAGAGGGGTTTTTGCCCATCCTATGGCCTTCTAATATGGCTTCTGTGCGATCACATACCCATACGACAACCAGCGACCACCATCCTGCCGGATGATTTTCGCTTCGCCCTGCGGATCAGCCTTGCAATGCGGGTCATGCTCGGTGAATTCCTTCCACCAGTTCCAGGCATCGGGTGCGTGATCTGCCTCAAGAATATTAAACCCCACATTGCAGCAGAGGTTTGCTGTTTCCGAGACCGTCGCAAAGCAATCTGCCCAGCCTTCCGGTCCTACCCCGCCGCCCCGGGTGTAGATGGAAAGCAAGTCAGCGGGAATGGGGACATCGCGATGCATAGGTTCACCCAGACCAAAAATTCCTCCCGGGCGCAGGATGCGATAGATCTCTGCCAGACAGGCCCGGTAATACTCCACCCCGAACGGGCCACGAACCAACTCAAGCGTAGTTGTCGAGTGGACGAAATCAAAGGTATTTCCGGCAAAATGAGTATCCGGCACTCCTACCTGCAAGCCAATGACAAGGTCTTCCACGCCCCACGCACGTGCATTACGCTGCAGATGCTCTATGTGTGGAATACCGTCACTGCGGTCATCATCCGGGTCGATGCCGATCACAAACACATCGTACTCATTGGCGAGGAAACAAGTTTGATACCCGCGTTCGATCCCGATATCAAGCAAACGTGCGCCAGCGCGCAATTGCATCTTTGCAGCCATGAACTCGGTCAAATGCAAGCCGCCCGGACCGCTGCACTCAGAATAGATCAGGCTCAGATCCGTGTACGTGGCAGATTTAGTATAAACAAATCGATCCACAAGACTCTCCAAACGCTTTTTATTACAACCCATCTCCAAAATATCTATCTTGCTTTACTAATACGATTTAGCGGAATTTTCCAGGAAAGTTTGCTTTTGAGATGTTTCCTGGTTCGTTAGATTTCCACATTTCGGAACCGATATACTGCAAGGAAAAAGAAGACGGCTGCATAGCCGATCAGGGCCGCGGCGGGCAGCAGTACGGAGCTAAGTCCCAATCCGCGTGCGACGATGTTTTCAAACCCATCCAGGCCCCAGGCGACTGGCGAAAGATGTCCGATCACCTGGAACGTTGGACCGGTCACCTCCAGCGGCACCCACGCTCCTCCCAGGCCGGCAAACACAAACATGGGGATGAGCGAAAACATGATCGCCTGTTCCTCGGTCCGTGCCAGGATGCCGATCAGTAGACCCAGAGCCGAGATGCACAGCGCGGCACTGAATGCCACCAGCAGGGTCGCGGCAGGGAGACGCATGTAATCGACTTTCAATACCAGCTGAGCGAACACGATCAGGATGATAAACTGGGTAAATATCAGGAGGAAGATCGCCAGATAGTGACCCAGCACGATATGGACCCGGTTTGTAGCTGTGGTCAGCAGTCTCTGCAGGGTACGTGTTTTACGCTCGGCAACGATCACCTGCGCCGCGGTCAGAAGCCCGGCAATGGCAAATTGCAGCATCATGCCCGGAGCCGTATGCGTCAGCGAGCTCTCGTTGCTGGTTTTCTTCACAGCCAGACTGGTCGTCTCATGAATGGCAATCGGCGGCTCCTCCCAGGCGGAAAGGCTTCGTTCCAAGGCATAGTCGAATGGAATTCCTTCCACGTCGAGCTGTTCGATGATCGTCGCCGTGCGGACGGCCCCATCCAGGCGACTGGCAAGCGTCAGAAGCTCCGCCTCGATCGTCGTCCAGGTGGAGGTGTTTGTATCTGCAACCACAACCAGCCGTGCACTCTTGTCTTTGAGCAGAGCGCGCCCGTATCCATCCGGAACGATGATCACAGCCGCCAGATCCCCATCCGCAACCAGTTTCTCGAGGTCAGAAGGAAAGAGGAAGATATTTTCATCGAGACGGATCACTTCAGACTCAGTGAGCAGATCGTGAAGCGAGTCCGTGAGCCAATGGTCATCTTGCGAAATGTAACCCACCGGCAAACGCGAATCTGACTCCTCATTGCTAAAGCCGCCAAAGGCATAGCCGAAGAGGAGTGTGAAGATTACCGGCATGATCAGCAGGAACATGAAGGTTTTGGCATCCCGCAGTAGCTGCATCAGGTCTTTGAGGGTGATATCGAGAATGCGGATCATGGTGTTCTCTGAAATACTCCGGTGGTCGAGTAGCCCGAATGCTTTTGGAGGGCGTATCGAGCACCGATTTCTTTTATGCATATCGTTTATTAAATCTCAACACGCCAACGATGAAGAAGGCGGCGCTCCATGCCAGCATAACAAGGGTTGTAAGCAGCACAGCGCCAACTGGCTCTCCATGTAGGGACTGCATCAGGCCGCGGATCGCCCAGCCTTGTGGCACCACGAGAGATACCGTGTCCCCCAGGGGCGCCGCGGAGGGCGAGCCTCCGCTGAAGATGCTGATCATGCCGACCATGCCGGTGACGCTCAGCACGCCGCCGAACAGGACCCCAGCTTGCTTGGTGTCCTTCAGGAATGAATTGACGAAGATACCAAAAGCAGAAGCACTGAAGATGATGCCCACCGCAGTGAGGACAACCGGTACAAATTCACCCCAATGAATTCCGAAGATCAGGCGCGCCGCGATCAGAAGTACGACCACCTGGACAAAGACTGTCATGAATACGGACATCAACTTGCCGGTCAGGATCGTCACCTGCGGCGTGGGCGTGGTGAACAGGCGCGGGAGCGTGCGTTCCTCTTCCTCCTTGAGAATACTCTGCGCCGTGGAGGTTCCCGTGAAAAACGCATAAAAGACCATCATCCCGCTCATAATGGGGGCAAGGATGCTGACCAAAACGTTCTGGCTTTCCTCTTCAGCGTTTGGCTGTGCACCCGATGGCGCCCGCACCTCCAGCAGTTCTCCTTCGAGGTCTTCGCTCAACGCCAGAGAGCTATCCAGATAGGCCTGGACAAATTGCCCCATCAGCGCGTAATCGGACGGACTGGACTCGTCCATGAAGACATTCAATGCGATCTTCACGCCTCCCATGCTATCCATAAAGCGGTTGAGAACGGAGCGCATGATGGCAGGTCCGATGGTTAGCGTAGGGTCCTGGTAGAACTCGATGACAGCTTTCCCCTCCCGCACGTCCGCGAACTGTTCGGAGAAATCGGCCGGGATGATGATCGCGACCTGGGTCTGCTGGCTGTCCACGGAGGCGCGAGCCGTTTGGGGATCGTTCGCGAATGTGATCTCGATCAGGTCCGCCATCTCATCGCTTTCGAGGATGCTGACGATCAGGTCACCCATGGTATCAGCCTGCCGGCCGCCGGGGATGTTCTTCGGGTTAACCCGGAATTTGGGTCCCCCCTCGTCCAGGTTGGCGATAATGACTTTGGTCCTGGGCAGATTGAATCCGCCGTTCCCGGAAGCATTCCCGAACATGAAGTAGAACATTCCTGTCACCAGCAATGGCACACCAAACATAAAGATCACTGCGAACGCGCTGCGGAAGGAACGGGTGAGGTCTTTCAGGGCGATGTCAAATGCTTTCATTCAGGCTCCGTAGAAAGTAGACAGGTAGAAATGGAAACGGGTAAATCCGAGTTTGCAGGTCTACCTGTGTACCTGTTTACTTAGTCCCTAAGCGCCCTTCCTGTCAGATGCAGGAACACGGCTTCGAGATTTGGCTCGCGGATGTTTACAGAAGTGATCCGTGTGGAAAGGCGTGCAGCCGCATCGAACAGCTTCGGCAGGACACGATTGGAGTCATCCACGAGCGCGGTGATTTGCTCCTCTTCCACGGTTATGCGTTCCACTCCATCGATCCTTCGCCAGGCATCGGATATTTTCTGAGGCTCTACGCTGACCGAAAGATCGATCCGCGTCTGTTGACCGACGAGTTTCACCAGTTCATCGTTTGTGCCACAGGCGATCAACGTGCCATGGTCCATAATAGCGATATGGTCGGAGAGTTCCTGAGACTCCTCCATGTAGTGCGTGGTATACAGGACGGTCATTCCTTGATTTTTCAAGGCGACCACGCTATCCAGGATACTGCGTCGTGACTGGGGATCGATGCCAACCGTTGGCTCATCCATATAAATAACTTTGGGTTTATGCAAGAGCGCGACCCCGATGTTGACACGGCGCTTCATCCCGCCCGAGTACTTGCCGACACGCTCACCGGCACGGTCGGTCAGACCGATCACCTCCAGCACCTCGCTCACGCGGGACTTGAGCGCAGAGCCGCGCAGCCCATACATTTTTCCCCAGAAGGTCAGATTCTCGCGGGTAGTCAAATCCTCGTACAGGGCGATCTCCTGCGGGACGACTCCCAGCACCGATTTGACACCCATCCCATCCGTGCGAATGGAGTGACCCATGACGAGCGCGTCGCCGTCATCAGGGCGCAGCAGGCACGACAGCATGGAAATGGTCGTCGTCTTCCCTGCCCCGTTCGGACCGAGCAGGCTGAGGATTTCACCCTGTTCCGCGGCAAAGCTGACGCCCCGTACCGCGCGATTCTCTCCGAAGGATTTGTGTAAGCTTTTGACTTCAATGGCGAGGGACATAATTTCTCCAAATGGCTTATCGTAGCAACGGCTTCAGCCGTTGATTCTCAGGGAAATTACAGCCAAATCCTCCGGCTTAACCTGGATAGGATTTACTGTTTGTGTATTTGGGGTACAACAGCCACGTCACGATCAAGCCAAAGACAAAAGTAGACGAAGCTGTCTCGATCAAATGGCTCATGCGCACACTGTTCAGTGGGATTAATGAATTCGGCAGGATATGTCCAATGTTTTGCGGTACGCTGAGCGCAAGTCCCACGATCAGCGCAGTTTGCCACACTGGCAGCCGGGAACCCTGGATGATCGGATAAGCGCCAGCCACCCAAATTAATGTACGCAAAAGCTGATAAGGAGTTAGCCACGGATCGGTAGTGAATATGTGAAGCATTTGCTGGAAGAAAGGCCGTGCATCTCCGGGTGAGCCATAGAAGGCGCGCACCTCCGGATTCTGCCAGGCAATGAAGTAGCCCGCCGTGTAATACAACACCAGATAGGCGATATAGATCGCTCCCAGTTTCCATAGCCATTCCTTAAGCGACATGGGCTCCATCGCTGGAGCGGTACTTTCGCCTGCCAGGGGGCGGAAGCGTCCCATTACGAGAACTGCAATGGGAACAAAAAGGAAGGCAGTGGGAATTCCCTGCAGGAACAGACGGGACATCAATTCCGGTCCAACAGTGATGCCGAGCAGGAAATACCAGGCCTCCAGCTGCGTGACCAGGGTCATCACGAGATAGAAGGAAACTGACATCCAGAGGATCAGTTTCCAGCCATGCCAACGCGAGCCGTGGATCATACTCATGACGACCAGCACAGTCGCGGCGCAGACCATCAGCAAGCCGGTCATTTCGGGAACGGGTCCAGCTTCGGCAGGGGTCGCAGGCAAATAGGGAGCCACAAGGCTGCCCCCGAGAGCAAACAGGATGAAGTACAACGCTACCAGGATGAAAAAACGCGAGGACCAGCCGACCGCTTTCCCGACTGCCTGGAAAGGAGAGACCTGCAACGTGTGTACTGCACCCATAGTGACCTCCTCGTAGAAGTTTTCCGTCTCCGCATCATTAGTTTATTTCTTTAACCAAGAATACTCCCCCATCACTGGGGGAGTTTATGCCTAGCCAAATGGACAGTAAAGCATATTTCCGGGGACGCATAGATGAGCGCATCATCCTGCTTCGCTTTCCAAGGTTTCGAGATGAACCCCCATTTCGGACAATTCATCGGGTGTGAAGAACCACTTGACTGAGGAGGCAAAAAGCGTGATCGATAACAGCAACATCAGAAAGAGAGCGCAGGTGAAGGTAAGCATGTTCATAGTGCCACCTCCTATATACCCATCATATACTCACCTAAATAATAACTCCCCTGTCAGCGGGGGAGTTTCTTCCTATCCGGGAGGCTAGGAAACGTAGACCTCTGGAAAGCCATCCGAAAATGGATCATTGTGGATACAAAAACGCTCCATGCAGGGTGCCCCTCACTCTGCATGGAGCGTTCGCGTTGTAATCAGAATTGCCTTTTTGAAAAGTGCTTGATCACGATCGCGCAGCTTAGAACAAAACCCAGCCCGAATGTCCGATTCCCCACAAGACAAACCATTATCAATACTGCAAGGTAGGGAATCCCCCCATGTGCATATAGGGGGATGGACAGGAAAATGTTTTTGGATCAATCTTATCTTTTTCCAGCGCATATTCAGCTGAAGCAAAACATATCTTTGTATGTTGAGGCACTATGAACAAGCGTCCATTTTCATCCTTAGCAGCTGCCCTCCATTGGAGGGCCATGGAAATAGCCGGAATTTACCTACTCCTTGGCGGAGCGTGGATCTTATTCTCTGATGAGGTCGCCTCAAGGATTGCTGTCAATCAGGAAATGCTTGCCACGATCAGCCTCTACAAAGGCTGGGGATTTATTGTAATCACAGCACTTTTACTGTACTGGATGATACGCCGACTCACCTCAGCCTTGCAAGAGAGTGAGCAGCAGTTGCATAGGGTCATCGATGCTGTGCCTGCATTCATCTCTTATATTGGTGCCGACCTGCGCTACCGATTTACCAACAAGTCCTATGCGGAATGGTTTGATGAACATGCCGATGGCAAGCATGTTGAAGAAGTCCTGGGCAAGGGAGCCTATGAGATCGTTTCAAAACAAATCGACAGGGCATTGAAGGGCGAACCCATAAGTTACGAAACGGAAGTGCCTGTCCGCGATCAGGAACGTTTTTTCCATATTACCTATGTCCCTGATGTACAGACGGATGGAAGGGTCAAAGGCTTCTTTGTTTTGGCATTAGATCGAACAGAACAGAAACAGGCAGAGGAGGAACGACGGCTGTGGGCGGATGCCTTCGATGGCTGTGCTCACGGAATTGCCATCAGCGACCCCAATACAAACCGTGTCGTTGTTTGCAACCCGGCATTTGCCCGGATGCACAAGAGCCGGGTAGAGGATATCGTTGGCTCTGCCATCCTTAGCCTGTACGCACTGTCGGACCATGAGCACGTGCGTCAAAACATCCAGAAGGCGGACCAGATTGGGCATGCCAGTTTTGAAGCCAAAATGACTCGCAGGAGCAGGGATCATGCCACGTTCCCCGTTCAAATGGATGTGGTCAGCGTGGTTGGAGAAGAAGGGGAATTATTGCACCGCGTGGTAACCGCACAGGATATTTCCGAGCGCAAGGCTGTTGATGAGAGATTGAAGGAAAGCGAAACAAAGTATCGTACCCTGGTAGAGCATCTGCCCGTCATCACATATATTTCCGGGCCGGATCAATACATGGGCGCATCCTACATCAGCCCGCAGATCGAAGCGCTGGGTTTTGACGCCGAGGCCTGGCCGGTCGACCCTGAACTCTGGTTTCGACAAATTCATCCGGACGATCAGGAGCAGGTCGCAAAAGAATTACAGCGATTCCAGGACGGTGCAGAGTCGTTTCGGACAGAGTATCGTCTGATCCTGCCAACCGGTGAGACCCGATGGTTTCATGATGATTCGGTGCGCGTAAAAGATGAGCATGGGAAAACAATCCTCAAACAAGGCTTCATACTGGATATCACGGATCGCAAGCACGCCGAAAAAATTTTACAGGAGTCAGAAGAACGTTACCGAATGGTATCCGAACTGACAAGCGACTATGCCTATAAAGATCGCGTGCAAGCAGATGGAAGCATCATCCCGGAATGGTTTACGGAGGCATTCCCCCGCATCACGGGCTATACCCTGGAAGAGACCAAAACTTCCGGCTTTTGGCAGCGACTGGTGCACCCGGAGGATACCCCAATCCTGTTGAAGCATGTACAGGTCGTTCTCTCCGGGCAACCGGATACCATGGAACTGCGTGTGATCACAAAAAGTGGTCAGGTGCGCTGGCTGAGAGATTACTCCAACCCCGTGTGGGATGCAGATGAGAAACGTGTTGTCGAGTTATACGGCGCGGTGCAGGATATCACCGAGTACAAACAGGCGGAACAGCTGCTCCTGCTGCAGGCGCGCTGGCTCGAACAAATTAATGATGCTGTCATCGTATCGGACAGCGAGAGAGTCATCACGGCCTGGAATCGGGCGGCGGAGGAGATCTTCGGCTGGAAAGCAGACGAGGTAATTGGCAAAAAAGGCGAGGACGTTCTCAAAACTCAGTTATTCAGTATCACCCGCGCGGAAGCCATCCGGGAGTTACAGGAAAAGGGTGAATTCTCGGCGGAGATCACCCAGGTGCGAAGGGACGGGTCCAGGGTTTACATAGAAACGCGTTCCGTGGCGCTACGTGATGAGACTGGACATATCACGGGCTACGTCAGTGTGAACCGCGACATCAGTGAACGAAAGGGAAGTGAAGCTGCCTTAAAAGCGAGTCAGGAACAGCTGCTGTCGCTGATTAAACAGGCGCCCATCAGTATTGCCATGTTCGATCGGGAGATGCGCTATATGGTCAATAGCCAGCGCTGGGTGATCGACTATGGACGTGGCTATACGGACCTGACGGGGCGCTCGCACTATGAGATTCATCCGGACCTCCCCGAGATCTGGAAGGAGATGCATCGCAGGGGGTTGGCTGGTGAAACACTCAGAAATGATAACGACCTATGGATCCAGGCAGATGGGACGGAAAACTGGCTGCGCTGGGCCATTGTCCCGTGGCATGATGATCAGGGTGAAATCGGCGGGATTATCATTTCCGCCGAGAATATTACGGAAGGCAAGCGCGCCGAGGAGGCCCTGCGTCTTAAAGATGAATTACTTCGCCTGACCAGTGAGATGGCAAAAGTTGGAGGCTGGGAGTTTGACGCCGAAACCGGAAAAGGCGCATGGACAGATGAGGTTGCCAGGATCCACGATCTTGATCCTGCTGAGGACACAAGCGTCGAAATCGGACTCGGTTTTTACGTAGACGATTCTCGTGAGAAAGTGGAACAGGCAATCCAGGAAGCGATCCAGCTTGCCAAACCTTATGACCTTGAGCTCGAAATGGTCACCGCGAAAGGCAATCGCAAATGGGTAAGGACAATGGCACTGCCAATCGTTTTGAATGGCAAAGTAGTCAGGGTGCAGGGAATATTTCAGGATATCACCGAACGCAAGCAGATCGAAAAGGCGTTGCAGGAGGCGCAAGCGGAACTGGAGCTTAAAGTTCAGGAGCGCACTGCTGCTCTGTCAGAGGCAAATGCTTTACTGCAGGCACTGATGGACAATATCCCCGACCATATCTATTTTAAAGATACACAATGCCGCTTCATTCGAAATAGCCGCTCGCAGGCAACTTCGTTGGGACTGCGGGACCCCTCAGAAGCGGCTGGCAAGACGGATTTCGACTTTTTCCCCCACGCAGCCCAATCCTATGCAGATGAACAGGAGGTGATGAGGTCAGGAGAGCCCCATGTAGATTTTGAAGAACGTGTGGTCTGGCCTGATGGCAGAGAGACGTGGGTCACAACAACAAAAATGCCGCTCCGAACTGTGGAGGGGCAGACCATCGGCATCTTTGGGATCTCGCACGATATCACGGAGCGCAAACGAGCCGAACAGGCCATTTGGCAGCTCAACACCGATTTGGAAAAACAGGCTGAGCAATTGCAGGCGGCCAACAAGGAGTTGGAGGCCTTTTCCTATTCCGTTTCGCACGATCTGCGAGCTCCCCTGCGTGCGATTGATGGCTATACGCGCATCCTGCTCGAAGATTATGAGCCCTTTCTGGATAATGAAGGCAAACGGATCTGCGGGGTGATCAGCAGGGAAGCCCGCCGCATGGGACAGCTGATCGATGACCTGTTGTCCTTCTCCCGCCTGGGACGCAAGGAGATGTACTCCTCCAAAATTGATATGAATACACTTGCTGCTTCCGTATTCGAGGAGTTGGCCAAGGAGGAAAACCGGGAACGTATTGACTTTGAACTTGGCAAGCTGCCGATGGCCAAGGGTGACTCTTCGCTGATCCGTCAGGTATGGGTCAACCTGCTGGCCAATGCCATCAAGTTCACGTCCAAGAAAGACCGATCCATCATCGAGGTGGGGAGCAAACACACCCGGGAAGAACAGATCTACTATGTGCGCGATAACGGCGCCGGATTTGACATGGAATATGGAAACAAGTTGTTTGGCGTATTTCAACGGCTGCACAGCGAAGGTGAATTCAGCGGAACGGGTGTGGGATTGGCAATTGTGCAGAGGATCATCCGCCGACATGGCGGTCGCGTCTGGGCGCAAGGCGAAGTGGAGAAGGGCGCAACCTTTTATTTCGCCCTGCCCCGAAAGGAGAATCTCTCATGAATGATCACGATGTTGTAGAAGTCCTGCTTGTGGAAGACAACCCGCAGGATGCCGAGTTGACCATCCGGGCTCTAAAAAGGCACAATCTTGCCAACCGGCTCTTTCACGTGGAAGACGGCGCGGAAGCCTTGGACTTTCTGTTCGCGCGCGGCAAATACGAAGGGCGCCGGACCGATATCTCGCCAAAGGTCGTTCTCCTGGATCTGAAGCTGCCGAAGGTCAATGGATTGGAAGTCTTGCGCAGCATGAAAAACGATCCACACCTGCAGACGATCCCGGTCGTCATGGTGACTTCCTCCGCGGAACATCCGGATGTCAAGGCAGCTTACAACCTGGGCGCAAACGGCTATGTGATCAAGCCGGTGCAGTTCGATTCGTTCATGGAAGCCATGAGCAAAGTAGGTATTTACTGGCTGATGGTAAATCATCCAATGAAATAAAGGATAGTTGTTCGCACGCACGTTTATTAATAGACGGACGCCAGCACTGCAAAGGAAAGAAAGCATGAAGAAGCCAGTTCATATACTTATTGTTGAAGACAAACCTGAGGACGCCGATTTGGCAAAGCACGAGATCCGCAGGATATTAAGTGACTGCGAGTTTCAAGTTGTGGAAACTCCTGAAGGATTTCTCCAGGCACTCGAAATATTCCATCCGGATGTAGTTCTTTCGGACTATACATTGCCGCGCTTCGATGGCATGAAAGCATTAAAGCTGACTCTTCAACACGCCCCATTGACCCCGCTCATTATCTGGACAGGCTCGATCAGTGAAGATGCGGCAGTCGAGTGTGTAAAAGCTGGCGCGAACAATTACATCCTCAAAGATAACCTCAAGCGTTTGACGCCTGCCATCCTGCGTGCCCTGGAGGAAAAAGAGCTGCTGGTTGCACAAAAACAGGCAGAGCAGAGGTACCAGAGTATTTTCGAGAATTCGGTGGAGGGAATTTTCCAGTCTTCGCCACAAGGTCGTTTCCTCAGTCTCAACCCTGCCATGGCACGTCTTTATGGATATGCCTCGCCGCAGGAGATGATTGAATCCGTCCAAGACATTCCCACGCAAATCTATGTGGAACCTGAGAACCGCGCCGCATTTATGAGCTTGTTGGATTCAAAGAATAGTGTTGAGAATTTTGAGGCAAGGAACTATCGCAGGGACGGAAGCGTGATCTGGACAGCGACCTCCGCGCGAACCGTTCGCGATCCGGAGGGAAAGATCCTATATTATGAAGGGTTTCTTCAGGACATCACGCAGCGCAAGAGTGTGGAAGAGGCACTTCAACAGAGTGAGAAACGCTTTCGCGCCCTCATCGAGAACGGTTTGGACGATATCTCACTCCTCGCCGTAGACGGTACTCTACTATGGGAAAGCCCATCCACGATCCGCAACCTGGGATATGAGGCAAATGAATACGTGGGTCGAAATATCTTTGAGATTATGCATCCAGAGGATCTGGAACAGACTCGCAGTACATATGTGAAGCTTCTGCAGGAACCAGGATCCCGTCAGCGGGGGACATTCCGTTTGCGCCGCGCAGATGGCACATGGCGCTGGGTGGAGGCAATTGCCACCAACATGCTCGGTGAGCCGAGCGTGAATGCAATTGTGATCAATTATCGCGATATCACCGAGCAGAAGCAGGCGGATCTGGAACTTCAGCAACGGAATGCTGATCTGGGATTGATCAATGCGTTGAATGAATTGGTCAACCGGGGAGAAGATCTGGATGTTGTCGTGGAGCTGGTGAGGAACGAACTGAACCGCATTTTTTCCAGTGAATATGCCAATATTTATTTGCTCAGTGATGATGGGCAATCGATCCAAATGCAGCACTACTCGCTGCCCCCGGACATTGTACGCAAGATCGAGAAGGTGATCGGGCGCGCCATCCCAGCTATTCACATCCCTGTTCATCAGCAGGATGGTTATTTCCAGCGTGCGCTGCGCGCAGAACGCGGGATGATCATCAGCGGCCCAGAGGTCATCCAAAAGTGGATGGCGGAATTCATTGAAACGGCTTCCCTATCCTCTATCGCCAAGGCAGCCATTCGTCAGCTTCTTCCGCAAATCTACAAGATCCTCAATATCAAATCCACCGTTCTCGTCCCACTCATTTCGGACGGAAAGCCCCTTGGTTTACTGAATGTCTCTGGGCCAAATACCTTTACGGAACAGGATCTGGGACGTATTGAGAATATCTGTGGGCAGTTGACATCAGCCCTTCGTCGCAAACAAGTGGAAGAGGCCCTTCGGCAAAGTCAGGATCGCTACCGCACGCTCATAGAAACACAGACGGAATTCATTGTACGCTGGAAGCCGGATGGCATACCTACATTTGCAAACGAGGCCTATTGCCGCTATTTTGGATTGACTCCCGAACAGGCGGTTTCCGGCAATTTCATGCCGTTCATTCATCAGGATGACCGCCAGCATGTGGAAGCCAAAGTCCAGCGCCTCATCTCGGGCACGAGCAGCGCTGAAACGGAGGTGCTTCGAGTAATCAAGCCAGACGGCAGTATTGGCTGGCAGGAATGGACGGATCAGTCAATACGGGACGAAGACGGTCAACTGGTGGAATTCCAATCGGTGGGACGCGACATCACCGAACGTAGAAGAGCCGAAGAGAAACTAAAGGAAAGTGAAGCAAAATACCGGACACTCGTCGAACATCTACCTGCGATTACGTACGTCTCCGAGCGCGACCAATACGGGGGAGTAACTTACATTAGTCCTCAAATCGAAGCCCTTGGCTTTGATCTAAACACATGGCTCGCGGATCCAGAGCTCTGGTTCACACATATTCATCCGTCCGATCAACAAAATGTGATGTCAGAACTAGAGCGGTTCCGCGAGGGCGCCGAGTCATTCCAGGCCGAGTATCGTCTCCTCTTGCCTGATGGTGGAATCAGATGGATTCACGATGAATCCGTCCGCATCCAGGATCAGGATGGAAACACCAGCCTGAAACAGGGCTTTATGCTGGATATCACGGAACGCAAACGAGCGGAGACGGAACGCCAGGTCCACCTCGAGATCATGCAGGCGCTGGCTAACACGAAAGATCTGCCTGAGCTCCTGAGGCTGGTCCACCACTCCATTGCCAAGGTGGTGTATGCAGAAAACTTTTTCGTAATCCTCCATCAGGAGAGCAGCGGGCTATTTGAGGAGATCTATTCTGTTGATCAATATGATCCACCTGCACCGCCATCCAGGCTTGAGAACAGCATCACATCCTATGTTTTCCGCTCCGGTGAACCTCTCCTGCTGACCCAGCCTGCTTTCGATGAACTGGCAGAACAAGGAAAAATGAAGCTGATCGGCACCGATTCAGCCTCATGGCTGGGCGTTCCGCTTAAAACCTCAGGTCGGACGATCGGCGTTATGGCTGTCCAGGACTATGACAACATTGACCGCTATTCAGAACGCGATAAGGATTTCCTGACGTCGATTGCTACCCAGGTCGCCCTGGTCATTGAACACAAGCGGGCGGAGGAGAGTCTGCACCAATCGGAGGCACTTTACCGACAGGCGATCGAGGTCGCGGGCGCCGTACCCTACTACCAATCCTATTATGGGGAAGGCAAGTCGATCCAGTACGAATTCATCGGCGAGGGCATTCGACAAATCACGGGTTACGCACCCGAGGAATTCAGCGCGGGATTGTGGGATTCCCTCGTGGAAGAAATCAATCTTGTTGATGATCTGGCAGGCTATTCGCTGGAGGATGCAATTCAACGAGTGCGCACGGGCAAAAATTCCATCTGGAAATGTGAACATCGCCTCCGGGACCGGGAGGGAAACCTCCATTGGGTATTCGAGGCAGCAGTGGAATTACGCGATGAAAATGGGATTTCGTACGGCTCGATTGGCACCTACCAGGATATTACCGAACGCAAGCGAGCGGAACAGGCACTGCGTGAGAGCGAGGAACACTACCGCACCATCTTCGAAGGCGTGCAGGATGCCATCTTTGTAGAGTCACTGGATGGCAAAATCCTGATGGTCAATGAACGAGCCTGTGAAATGTTCGGCTATAGCCACAAAGAGTTTCTGACCAAGACGGTAGCCGATCTTGTTCCCTCTAACACTCTGACCTTGAGGGCGGAGGAGGCAGGGGGATCCTTGTTTGTCGAACCGCGTGAGACTGTGAACCAGCGCGCCAATGGTGAAATCTTCCCCATTGAGATCAGCGGCCGTGTTCAGGTTATCAACGGTGAAAAAGTCCTCCTTGTGGTGGTGCGTGATATTACTGAACGTAAGCGGTCTGAAGACTTGCTGCGGGAAAGCGAAGAACGCTTCAGCAGTGCATTCGAATATGCGTCGATCGGGATGGCCCTGGTAACAACAGATGGACACTGGGCGAGAGTCAATTGGGCACTCTGCTGGCTGCTGGGGTATACCCAGGAAGATCTCCTGCAAAAAACATTTCAGGATATTACCCACCCGGACGACCTTGAGAACGATCTCGCATATGTGCGTCAGTTATTGGCCGGAGAGATCAACTCCTATCAGGTGGAGAAACGTTACTTCCACAAATCGGGCCATGTGGTTTGGGCGCTGTTAAGTGTCTCTTTGGTACGAGATGATCAGGGGCAACCACAATATTTCATTTCCCAGATCCAGGATATCACCGAGCGGAAGCTTGCCGAAGAATCACTTGGGGCCGAGCGAAAGAAAGCAGAAAAGTATCTGGAGATCGCCGGAGTCATGATGCTTGCCCTGGACCGGGATGGAACAGTCACTCTGATCAATCAAAGGGGTTGTGAAATCCTGGGATATTCGGCTGACGAGATTATTGGAAAAAACTGGATTCATACCTTCCTCCCGAAGGCTAACAGGGAAGAATTACAGAATGTCTTCCAGAGCCTCATCGCGGATGAAATCGAATCACCAAAATACTATGAGAATTCCATCTTGACCAAGAGTGGTGAGGAGCGGTTGATCGCCTGGCACAATACTCTGCTGCGGGATGAAAAGGGGACGATCATCAGCGCTCTCAGTTCCGGAGAAGATATCACCGAACGTAAACGGGCAGAGGCGGAACTGCGCGCCTCTGAAGAGCGCTTCCGCCAACTTGCTGATAATATTCAGGAAGCCTTCTGGATGACGGATGCAGAAAGTGGCCAGGAGATTTACGTGAGTCCGGCTGCGGAAAGGATCTGGGGACGGTCCATCCAGAGCCTGATGTACGAGCCGAGTGCTTTTCTCAACACCGTTTTTTCAGAGGATCGTCACGTTTTACTGGACGCCATTGAAAGAGAAAAAAACGGGGAGAAGATGCAGTTGGAATACCGCATCGTACGACCGGATGGCACCCTGCGCTGGATCTGGGATCGCGCCTTCCCGGTTTTCGATGACACTGGAAGGGTAAAAAAAATAGCAGGGATCTCTGCCGACATTACAGAACGCAGAGAGTCAGACATGGCATTGGTCAAAAGCCAAAACCGCTATCGTGAGCTTTTCGACAGTTCGCCAATTTCCATCTGGGAAGAGGATTTTTCACTCGCTAAAAAACAGATCGACTCTCTGCGCAAGAACGGTGTGACCGATCTCAGGGAATATTTCTCCACCCATCCGGAATTTGTGAGCGAGCTGGCATCGATGGTAAAGATCACCGACGTAAATAAAGCGTCGCTGGAATTATATGGCGTGGATCGCAAAGAGCACCTGTTGCACAGCCTTGGAGATCTCTTCGACCACATCTCCATCCGCCGCTTTGGGAATGAGATATGCGATCTGATAACCTCCAATCGGTTCAGCTGGGAGGGGACCGATGTACTTTCCACGGGAAGACAGATGGAAGTTCTGGTGAGTGGCTCCATCCCGAGCGGCTATGAAGAGGATTGGTCGAGGGTGATCGTTTCGATCATTGACGTGACGGAACGCCGACAGGCAGAACAAGAGCTGCGCAAGCTTTCGCGGGCAGTGGAACAGAGCGGCTCGACCATCGTGATCACAGACACGTCCGGGAATATTGAATATGTGAACCCCAAATTCACTCAGATCACTGGGTATTCCTATGAGGAAGTCATCGGTCAAAATCCGCGCGTGCTGAAATCTGGTTTTACAGCGGATGAAGAATATAAACAACTCTGGGAAACGATCAAGAGCGGCAGGGAATGGCATGGAGAGCTTCTCAACAAGAAGAAGGATGGCACGTTATACTGGGAGTCTGTAACGATCTCCCCCGTTCTGAATGACCGTAAAGAGATCACGCACTATGTCGGCGTCAAAGAAGATATTACGGAACGGAAACAAACTGAGATCGAAATTCGCCGTCATATGGCCGAATTGGAGGCCGTCTATGAGAATGGGCTGTCTGTAGGCCGCCTGCTCGAGCCGGGCGAAATTGGGGACCGCGTCATTGAGACCTTCGCCCGCTACCTGCCCTGGCATCACGTGACGATCCGTTTGCAAAAGGAAGGGAGCGAGGATCTGGAGCTGGTTTCGTTCAACCTGCCCAGCCTGAAAGAGGAGGAAAGATCGGAGGCAGAACAGCATTTCGTAGCACGTATCAACAAGGTGGGGCAGGGATTGAGCGGCTGGGTCATTCAAACCGGCACGCCGCTTCGCACGGGCAATGTTCATGACCATCCGCAATACATCGATACGCACGCCGGGATTCAATCTGGCTTATATATGCCGCTCAAGCTCGGGGAACGCGTGATCGGCGTCATCAGTGTGGAAAGCGAAGCGCCCAATGCCTTTACCGAACAGGACGAACGTTTACTGGCAACCCTTGCAAATCAGACCGCGATCGCGTTTGAAAATGCCCGTCTGTATGAAGCCATGCAGAAAGAGTTACTGGAACGCAAGCGCGTGGAGGACGCACTGCGCGTCAGCGAAACCCATTATCGGGCACTGGCAGATAGCATTACAGATATTCTGTTTGAGCTGGATCAGGATCTGCATTACACCCACTGGAATAAAGCCTCCGAAGCATTAACAGGAATTCCAGCCAGCCGGGTCATTGGGAAATCCCTGAGCGAAATACAGGGTTCAACACAGGAACAAATCAGACTCCAGGAGATCTATGAGGAGGTAGTCAAAAGCCATCAGCCGCGGACATTTGAAACCGTGCTTGGACTCGGTGGTGAAACGCGTTTCTTTGAAGTGAATGCCTACCCGTCGACACGTGGCGTTTCTGTCGTGGCCAAGGATGTAACAGATCGCAAGCGTACGGAAACCATCATGCAAAAGCGTTTTGAGCTGATGGAATACTCGGCGAAGCACTCCTTGAACGAATTGATGCTCCGGACAGTGGACGAGGTGAGCGAATTGACCGGCAGCACAATCGGATTCTTTAACTTTATGGAAGATGATCAGCTCAACTTGAGCGCGCAGACCTGGTCCACGAACGCGCTGCACCTCTTCCGGGTCTCCCCGGACGACGGGGTGCATCGTTCACTGGATCGAGCGGGAGTGTGGGCGGAGGCAGTCCGCCAGCGGCGTCCACTCATCCATAATGATTATGAAGCGCTGGCGAACAGAAAAGGGCTTCCACAGGGACATGTTCCCATTGTCCGCCAGATCGTGATCCCCATTATCCGAAATGAACGGATTATGGCCGTGCTGGGGATTGCCAACAAGCCCCAGAATTACACGTCACACGATCTCGAAATCGCCGCCCGCCTGGCGGATTATGCCTTGGATATCACCGAACGCAAGCAAATGGAGGTCGCTCTGGAAATTGAAAGGAACCAATTGGTGGAGCGCGTCGAAGAGCGGACAGCCGACCTCAGTCGTGCAAATTCAAACCTGGCCCGCGCTCTGCGGGTGAAGGACGAGTTTCTGGCCAACATGAGCCATGAACTGCGCACGCCATTAAATGCGATCCTCGGTCTCTCGGAGAGCCTCGGGGAACAGATCGCCGGTCCACTCAATGAAAAACAGCAGAAATACATCTCCACAATTAGTGAGAGCGGGCACCACCTCCTTTCGTTGATCAACGATATCCTGGACCTTGCCAAGATCGAAGCAGGTCAAATTACGCTGGACATTAATAAAGTGGATCTCCATTCGGTCTGCCAGGCGAGTCTTCGTATGATCAAGCAGCTCGCACAGAAAAAGAACCAGGTGGTATCTCTGGAAATTGATTCTGGCGTGGGGCTGATGTGGGCAGATGAGCGCCGGCTCAAGCAAATGATCGTAAACCTGTTGGGCAATGCAGTCAAATTCACACCCGAAAATGGAAAACTGGGATTGGAGGTGCGCGGGGATGAGGAAGCAAACCAGATCGCCATTACAGTCTGGGATAATGGCATCGGGATCAAACAAGACGATCTGACGCGCCTGTTCCAACCTTTTGTACAATTGGATTCAGGGCTGGCGCGTGAAGCACCCGGAACAGGTTTGGGATTGGCTCTGGTAGCACAGATGGCGCGTCTGCATGGCGGCAGTGTCAACGCCGCCAGTGAAGCTGGCCACGGGAGTCGCTTCACGATCATCCTGCCCTGGGAACCTGCCCTGGCAATGGATCCGGCCTCCAGGATGAGGATCACGGGCAAGTTCCGCGCCATCCAATTCGATGAGAAGAATAAGCCCACCATCCTGCTGGTGGAAGATACAAAAGAAGTGGTGATGATGCTCAAGGACTATCTGGAGCTGGCAGGCTATAAAGTGTTCACTGCACAGGATGGCATCGATGGAATTGTCCAGGCGCGGCATGTCAAGCCGGATCTGATCCTGATGGATGTACAAATGCCTCACATGGACGGCTTTGAAACCACGCGCAAACTGCGAAGCGATCCCAGTTTTAGATACACCCCCATCATCGCGCTCACTGCCCTCGCCATGCCGCACGACCGTGAGCGCTGCCTGCAGGCAGGTATGGATGAGTACATCAGCAAGCCAGTCAATCTGAAGGCTCTACTCAGGCTCATCCAAAGTTGTCTATTTGAACAGGAGTCCCGCAGTCGATGAGCATTGTGCTGATCGTGGATGATGACCCCACCGCCCGGGAAGCGTTGGTAGCCATCCTGGAAGGGGAAGGTTACGAACTCCAACAGGCGAAAGATGGCGTGCAGGCGCTGCGATTGCTCAAACAGCTCCAGCCCGATCTGATCCTGCTGGACGTGATGATGCCTGCCATGGATGGCTTTGAGGTCTGCCGTCGCATTCGTGCCACGCCTTCCCTGGCCGAAGTGCCAATTATCCTGCTCACCGCCCTGGACGATGCTGACTCGCGCCTGCGGGGCATTGAGTCTGGCGCCGATGATTTTCTTTCCAAGCCGCCGGACCGCCGGGAACTGGTTGCGCGAGTGCGAACGATCACGCGGCTGAACCGTTACCGCACGCTGATGGAGCAACGCGAAAACATCCGGCGCATGGCAGAACGTGTGGTCGGCGCCCAGGAAGAGGAACGACAGCACATCTCACGCGAATTGCACGATGACCTGGGACAGGCACTTACCACCCATCTGATCAGTCTGCGCAACCTACAGCAGGATCTTCCCCTGCCCACGCCGACTCTGTTCAAACGCCTGCAATCACTCTACAGCCAATCGTATGAGATCTTTGTCAAGATCCGTAGTATTGCACGCGATCTGCGTCCGCCGGTGCTCGACGCGCTGGGCTTGAGGGTCGCCATGCAAACCTATTGCACTGAATTTACCCGCCGCACCCATCTGCCCGTGATCTTTGAAGCCGAGGACTCTTTTCCCGAGCTGCCAGATGCCTATAACATTACTCTCTATCGTACCCTGCAGGAAGCTCTGACCAACGTGATCAAGCATGCGAATGCCAGCCAGGTCTGGGTGGATTTGAGCATGGATGATGACCAGGTCACACTCACCATTCAGGATAACGGGATCGGATTGGGCGAAGAAAAAGCCGGGTCGAACGGTATCGGGCTGGCGGGTCTGCGCGAACGGATTACGATCGCGGGCGGCACACTCGGTGTCAGTTCCACGCCAAAACGGGGAACTATCTTATCGGCGCAATTTCCCTGGCCAAATGCTCTGCCGCTGGGAGAGACCACATGATCCGAGTTTTGATCGCGGAAGATCATCTTTTGGTACGGGCGGGCATTCGGGCCCTTCTGGAGAAAGCAGGTGACATCCACGTGATGGGCGAGGCATCCAATGGCCAGGAGGCTGTTGAGATGGCTGAGGCTCTTAAACCGGATGTGCTCATCATGGATATTATGATGCCACGCATGAATGGGATCCAGGCGGCGGAAAACATCCGCGACAAGCGACTGCCTACCTTTATCCTGCTGCTCTCCATGTACTCGGATGAAGGGTTTGTCCACCAGGCGCTGCAGTGCGGGGTGAAGGGCTATGTGTTGAAGTCATCTGTCAGCGATGAACTCCTCTGGGCCGTGCGCGCGGTTGCAAGCGGAAAGACCTATTTAAGCAGCCCCATCTCAGAGATCGTCGTCGAAAGCTCCATCAATCCACATGTTGGGTTACAGGATGGTGACCCGCTCTCCGCCTTATCCCCGCGTGAGAAAGAGATCTTGCAATTGATCGCAGAGGAACACACCAGCGCAGAGATCGGTAAAATGTTGTTTATCAGCGAAAAGACTGTGGAAAAACATCGCACGAAATTAATGGAGAAATTGAACGTTCGTAATCTTGCCGGACTCGTCCGTCTCGCGGTCAAATACCATCTTGTTGATCGAGATGCGTAATGCGAAACCTGAAGTACAAAGATCATTAAATTAGGAATGGAGTTTACATGAACAAGGAGACTAACGTGGGCAGCCTGGTTTTAATCGTGGACGACGAATACATCGGTCGTGAAACCCTCCAATCTGTTCTGGAGGGCGAAGGCTACGAGCTTGAGATGGCAGAAAACGGCTTCCAGGCTATCGAAAAGGCAAAAAAACTTTTACCGGATGTGATCCTGCTGGATGTGATGATGCCGGGCATGACCGGCTTCGAGGTCTGCCAGCGAATCCGCAGTGACCCGCAGATCGCGGAAATCCCGATCATTATTCTGACCGCGCTCGACGACCGGGAATCTCTGCTAAATGCCTTAAAAGCCGGGGCGGACGATTTTATCTCCAAGCCGTTCGATCGTTACGAGCTGCGCGCCCGCTTACTGGGCATTACACGACTTAACCGCTACCAAAAACTGCTTCAGGAACGGGCGAAATTGCGCGAGGCAAATGCCCAGCTTCTCAACGCCTATGAAGCAACGATCGAGGGCCTATCACATGCACTGGATCTACGCGATCGTGAGACGGAGGGTCACAGCCGTCGTGTTACAGAAGTAACTGTAAAACTCGCCCAGGCATTGAATTTCAGCGATGAAGAGATCATTCAAATGCGCCGCGGTTCGCTCCTGCACGATATCGGCAAGATTGGCATCCCTGATTCTATTCTACACAAGCCGGATTCCCTGACCGAAGAAGAGTGGATTATTATGCGTAAGCATCCACAATTCGCGTACGATATGCTCTCTCCGATTGAATACTTACGTCCGGCTCTTGCCATTCCCTATAGTCATCACGAGAAATGGGATGGGACAGGTTATCCGCGAGGCTTGAAAGGTGAGGAAATTCCGATGAGTGCCCGCCTCTTCGCGATTGCGGATGTGTGGGATGCTGTGACGTCTGACCGCCCTTACCGCGACGCCTGGACCGACGAGCAGGCGCTGGCGTACATTCGTGAACAAGCAGGGAAGCACTTCGACCCGCAGGCTGTGGAGTTGTTCTTCAAGTTCATTGAAGAAACCTAAATTGTTAGCGTAGGAGCAAACCAATTAATACCTAACCGATTTCTCCCCCACCCAGGTACGGAAGCGGATATCGTTCTTGGTGCTGTTTTTGACTTCATACATCAGCTCATCTGCCATGTTCACGAGCTGTTCCGCCGAGTAGGGAGAGAACTCACAAGTCACCGCGCCCATGCTAAAGGTCACGGGCCAATTTTTCTGCCTCATTTGCTCGATCAGATTGGTATACACCTTGGAAACAACCAGGCGCGCTTCCTGCTGTCGCGTAGATGGCAGCAGCATAACAAATTCATCACCACCCAGTCGCGCAACCGTATCGGTAATCCGTAATTGAGATTTTAGCTCCGTAGCAATGCAGCGCAGCACATCATCGCCGATCTTATGTCCGAACAGGTCATTGACCAGTTTAAAGTTATCGACATCCACATAGACCAGCGTGATGGGATGCGGATACCTTCGAATACGGCTGATCTCCATTTGTAATAACTCATTGAAGTACCGTGCATTGACCGCACCAGTAATGTAGTCGGTACGGGCCGCCAGTTGCTCCTCCCTGCGTGATTTCTCCAATTCAGTCACCAGATAGACGACGACCACATAAAACGATGTGCGGACCAGTGTGTTGAGAAGATAGAAGATGGGATGCGAGTAGGTCTGCCCGGCAGCAATCTCAGCGCTGAGCAGCGTTAACCCGCTGATAAATGACATAAACAGACCGGTCTTGCGGTCGACAGCCAACGAGCCCATAACAACTGGTATCAGATAGAAAAGGGAAAGCGTTAATTCGTTGCCGGTCACATAATCGAGGACGCCAAGCAAGCCAATGATCGTTATTCCCGCCACCGTCCAAAAAAGAGGACTTCTATTTTCCAGAGTTGCAAACAAAGGTTTCGCTCTTCGCTCCATAAGTTATACTGCAGGTCGCAGTTAATCCCTAAAATAAAGAAAATGCCCGCCTTCATGATGAGGGGGCGACAAACGCAGCGACTATATTTTACACTATTTCAAAGGCAAAGCTCCAATTCCCAGGGGTCCGGGTCAGCTATTTCCCGCATCATTCTCATTACTCCTGTTTCAGATTTCCACTTTCTTTGTAATATAATTCAATTCTCGGGGGACAGAACGTCATCGGCGCTCTCATCGTTCATAATATATTAAGTGGTATGGAGGCTCTTATGATCAATCACATCCTGGTACCATTGGATGGATCCACTCTGGCCGAGTGTGTACTGCCCCACGTGGCAACCATTGCGCCCGTGACCCATGCACGCATTACCCTTTTGCATGTTTTACAGCAGGCTCAGAATGGAGGCACCACCCCAGCAGTCGACCCGGTGGAATGGCATTTGCAAAAACAGAATGCGGAAAAATATCTGGAGGGAATCGTCAACCGGCTGGGTGAGACTGGTATCCTGGGGGTTGAGCCTGTCATCCTGGAGGGAAACCCGGCAAGCAGTGTGATCGATTTCGCCCGCGGCAATAACGTGGATCTAATTGCACTCAGTACCCATGGGTACAGTGGTTTAAGCGGCTGGAACGTCAGCGGCGTCGTGCAAAAGATCCTGCTGCGCTCGTATAAATCCACGCTGCTGGTGCGCGCCTACATGCCGTCCTCCACAGGAACGACCAAAATCCGCTACAAACGATTGTTCGTAGGCATGGATTGTTCCGCCCGTTCTGAATATGTCCTGCCCTTTGCTATCAACCTGGCGCAGTTCTATAAAGCTCAGTTGATTCTGGAGACTGTCATTGAAAAGCCTCGCCTCATTAATCGAATGCCCGTTTCTCAGGAAATCCTGGAGCTTTCCAATCAATTTGTGGAGAAAAATCGACGGGCCGCATCACACTACTTCAAGCAACTTCTGGGGCAGTTTTCCGCCAAAGACTTAAAGATCAAGACCCATATATCGATCGGTGACAACGCCATTGCCGTTCTGCATGATATGGCAGAGGAGTCGAACCCTGATCTGGTGCTCCTGGCCGCGCACGGCGAAACGGGTGAAAGACGCTGGCCCTACGGAAGCGTAACGACCAGTTTTATTGCCTACGGCAACACCTCGCTGTTAATCATGCAGGATCTGCCCGACGGCGAAATCCATCCCACACGCGCCGAAATGGCGATTAGAGAAAGCAAGGGACATTGATCGATGCATTCCACCGCACCCATCGAGCAGGCTAATCCTCCAAAACAAAATATCCCTCTCTCCAGCAATGACCCCGACTACGCCATTGCTGAACTGGCGCGGCAATTGACAGATTGCACAACGCGGCGCGCAAGGTTTACGATCCCGGCCCGCCTGAAACAGTTCATGCGCTTCTTCCAGGAGTGCTATGAGTACTTCGAGGAAACTAACAAGACCCAGGTTTCCACCTCACAGACCTCCGAATGGTTGATGGACAATTTCTATGTGATTGAGCAGGCGGCCCGGCAGGTGGAACAGGATCTCCCGGCCGATTATTACCAACGTCTGCCTAAAACGCGGGATGGCCGTGTACGCATTTATGTCCTTGCCCTAGCGAATACACGGCGTGGAGAAGCGCGGCTTGAGATCGATCAAATCAGGCACTTTCTCAGGGTCTTTCAAGACATCACCCCACTTGACACCGGCGAGCTCTGGGCGCTGCCGTTGATGCTGCGGTTGAGCGTACTTGAATCTCTGGCGGAGGCGCTCTCGTCGGTGACCAAGCTGAAGTGGGATGCCATGCCGGTACCGGTGCTGACGGGGGAAGGATCCGATTTGTCCAACGTCCAGGCTGACCCTGACCTGATCGTTGCCAATTCCATCTTGAATCTGCGCCTGCTGGCGACGCAGGACTGGAAGGTATTTTTCGAATCCACCAGCGTTCTCGAAAAAATCCTGCGAGCCGATCCTGCAAACATCTACGCCGAGATGGACTTCGAAACGCGTAACCGTTATCGCAATGTGATAGAAGACCTGGCGGCTGGCTCCCCCAAGGACGAAGCGGAGGTTGCCACACAGGCGGTTGAGCTCGCGCAGTCAGGTGCGTCGGCGCGCGAAGGACATGTTGGATACTATCTGATCGATGCAGGCAGGAAGGCGCTCGAATCACAGATCAAATTCCGACCGAAGTTTTCGCAAGCACTAGTCCGGAGCATTCAGGGAAGTGCCACCGTCTTCTATCTCGGCAGTATTGCGCTGCTGACCTTCACACTCTGCCTCCTCCTCATCCTTTACACCTTGCGCGCTGGAGGGACTCTGATCCACGTGCTCGTAGCAGGGATATTCAGCCTTTTGCCCGCCTCTTCGGTGGCAATCGATCTCATCAACGGGCTGGTCATCTCGCTGATCCCACCGCGGACACTCCCGAAGCTGAACTTTGAGAATGGCATACCAGAGGAATGCCGCACGATGGTTGTCATCCCGGCCCTGCTCGGCACCGAACGCGATGCGCCCTTCCTGCTCAGCCAGATCGAACGGCACTTCATCGGCAACAACGATCCAAACATCTTCTTTGCCTTGATCACGGACTTTGCCGACGCAGATGAAAAGGAGATGCCAGACGACCGGGAACCGGTCGCGCAGACCCGTGCTGCCATCGAGGCATTGAACCAGAAATATGCGAACGGCAATTACCGTCCCTTTTACTTCTTCCACCGCGAGCGAGTCTGGAACGAGAGCGAGGAACGCTGGATGGGCTGGGAGCGTAAGCGCGGCAAGCTCGAGGAATTCAACAAGCTGTTGCGCGGCAGCGACTCAACGACGTTTATTATCAAGGATGGCGACTTCAGTGTTCTGCCCACCATCCGTTACGTCATTACGCTGGATGCCGATACGGTCCTGCCCCGTGAAGGTGCCCGTCAGCTCGTCGGAACGCTGGCTCACCCGTTGAACCGCGCCGAGTTTGATTCCACGACAGGCGAGATTAAAGCCGGGCATACCATCCTCCAGCCGCGCACCCAGGTACGACCCGCTTCTGCAAACCGGTCTCTCTTTACACGCGTCTATTCCGGCGATTCAGTGATTGATCTGTACACGCGGGCAGTATCGGATGTCTATCAGGACCTGTTCGATGAGGGCAATTATGTGGGAAAGGGCATCTATGACCTGGATGCTTTCCAGAAGAGCCTGCACGATAAGATCCCTGAAAACCGCCTGCTGAGTCACGATCTATTCGAAGGGATGCAGGGTCGTTGCGGGCTGGTAACCGATGTGGTCCTGTTTGAGGACTATCCGCCTCATTACCTGGTCTACACGGACCGCATGCACCGCTGGGTGCGCGGCGACTGGCAGCTCTTGCCCTGGCTGGGGAAATGGGTTCCCCACCGCACCCAGGGCAGGGCACGCAACACGCTTTCCACGATCGACCGCTGGAAACTATTTGATAATCTGCGGCGCAGTCTTCTGCAACCCGGAATCATGGCATTGCTGGTCTGCGGATGGCTGTTCCTACCCGGCTCCGGCCTGTTATGGATGCTTATTGCATTGTCTCCCTATCTAATGGCCGTAGCTGCCAACTTTATCGCCGAAGTCCGGCACAGTTTCTCCAAACAACACTCCACGGTGACCTCGCGCCCAATGCGGCTGGCAACTCTGCGCTCGCTGTTCGAGATCATTTTCCTGCCGCATGAGGCGCTGATCGTTTTCGACGCGATCACCACAACCCTGGTGCGGCTGTATATCACCCACAGACATATGCTGCAATGGGTCAGTGCGGCGCATACCGTCCAGCTTTTCGGAAAGAGATTGCATCTGAAATCCGCGTGGCAGGCGATGATCATTGCACCGCTGCTGGCGCTGCTGTTTGCCATCATGCTGTTCGCGCTTCAGCGGGATGTCCTGCCCGAGGCCCTGCCGCTTCTGATCGCCTGGATTGCATCGCCGTACCTTGCAACGCGTATCAGCGAACCTTATCGCCAGCCTGTCACAAAAATCATCCCCGCCCAGGAACACAAGCTGCGGCTGCTGGCGCGTTCCACGTGGCTGTATTTTGAGCATTTCGTAGGGCCGGAAGATCGATGGCTTCCACCCGATCATTTTCAGGAAAGCCCGCGCGGATTGGTAGCGCACCGCACCTCTCCAACCAACATCGGCCTTATGCTGCTTTCCACGCTCTCAGCTCATGATCTGGGGTATATCGGCCCGCTGGAACTTTCCCTGCGCCTGCGCGATTCGTTCGACAGCATGGATGCACTCGAACGCGTGCGAGGGCACTTCCTGAACTGGTACGATACGCGCAGTTTTGCCCCACTCCCGCCGCGCTATATCTCGACCGTGGATAGCGGCAACCTGGTAGCCTGTTTGATGGGGCTTCGGCAGGGATGCTACGGGCTGAATCAAACAGAAGTAGTCAACTGGCAGGGATTGCGGGACACGCTCGACATGCTTTCGGTCACATTGGCCCAGGGGCGTCTCGGTCCTGCCGCCGATACTCTGCAGGCTGCGATCGATTCCTTGCAGGCTCTCGTTCAAAAATTGAACGACCGCAGCCAGTTTACGCCCGCTTTGCTGCTGGAACTCTTCAAGGAAGGTCAGGCAGAACTCGAAGCCATGCTGTGGGAGGCGGTCCAGCAAACGGATGAAGAGACAGCCCCCGATACGCTGCGCAAACTTTCGATCTGGATCGATCGTGTCCGTCATCAACTGCGGCGCATCCGCATCGACATTCAGGTGCTTGCCCCCTGGCTGCTCGTGATGGGAGAGATGCCGCGCCCGGCACAAATCGACTCCAATGCCGAGCTCTCTTCTGCCTGGCAGGCATTGCAGGCAAACCTGCCTCTGCATCCCACGCTGGGAGAAATTCCGGATATCTGTAAGCGAGCCACAAATATTATTGAAGAGCTGACCGGCTTTCTGGATCAGGATGACCTGGCTGTATTCGAGTGGTGCGACGCACTGGCTTATGATCTGGAGTCGGCACGCAAGAATTGTGCATCTCTTCTGGAAAACTATTCTGTGCTTGCGTCAAGAGCAGAAAGCTACGTGCAGAGCATGCCGTTCGGCTTCCTGTACGACTCTCAGCGACATGTCTTTCATATCGGCTATAACGTGGAGTCCGGGCGGCTCGATTCTAATTACTATGACCTGATGGCCTCTGAGGCGCGCATTGCCAGCCTGGTTGCCATTGCGCGCGGCGATGTACCGCAGAACCACTGGCTGTATCTCTCGCGCCCGCTCACCGAATTCGATGGGGCACGCTGTCTGCTCTCGTGGAGCGGCACGATGTTCGAATATCTCATGCCTCCCTTGTTCATGGAGAGTTATCCGAATACTCTCATGGATGAGAGCTGCCGCGTGGCGATCGAACAGCAGATCGAATATGCGACCGAAAAGGATATCCCCTGGGGCACCTCGGAGGCGAGTTACTACAACTTCGATACTCAGCAGATCTACCAGTATCAGGCATTTGGTATACCCAGCCTGGGATACAAGCGCAGTTTATCTCAAGATCTGGTGGTCGCGCCCTATGCGTCCATGCTGGCACTGTCTTTCACGCCTCAGGCAGTGATGCAAAACCTGGCACGGCTCGAGAATTTGAAAATGTGGGGACTCTACGGTCTTTATGAATCTGTGGATTTCACGCCCGAGCGTTTGAAGACGGGTGAGACCCATGCCGTGATCCGCTCCTTTATGGTGCACCACCAGGGCATGATCCTGCTTTCGCTGTGTAATTATCTATTCGACAAACGCATGATCCGCCGCTTCCATGCAGACCGGCGTATCGAAAGCGTAGAACTGCTTTTGCAGGAACAGACCCCTGCCCACGCGCCGACTGAGCATCCACGTCACCAGCAGGTGGAATCAATGCGGCCCTCCGCGGCTATTCCGCTGGATCCGTGGAGCGTTTCACCGGAGGCGCCCTACACACAGGTTCATGCCTTATCGAATGGGAAATACAGTCTGCTGATTAGCGCCGCGGGATCAGGGTTCAGCCGCTGGGACGAAATGGAGCTGACGCGCTGGCGCGATGACCCCACCCTGGATGATCGCGGGAGTTGGATTTACGTGGAGGACCGTCTCAATGGACAGTTATGGTCTGTCACGCACCAGCCAACCCTGGCCCCTCCGGAGCGGAGTGAAGTGAACTTTTACCCTCACCGCGTCGAGTTCGAACGCCAGGATGGCGATATTGTCCTGCGAACGGTGGTTAGCGTGGCGCCAAATGACGATGTGGAAATTCGACGGGTGTACCTCACGAACCATGGCAAAAACTCGCGCATTCTGGCACTCACAAGCTATGCCGAGATCATCCTGAGCCAACAGTCTGCCGATCTGCGTCACCCGGCTTACAACAAGATGTTTATCGAAAGCGAATTCCTCGAGAAGGAAGGCATTCTGCTCTTCCGCCGCCGTCCGCGTTCGGCGGATGAGAAGCCTGTATATCTGGCGCACTTCTTTACCAGTAACAATGCGGAGGTGAGTCTGACGGGCTATGAAACCGACCGGGCAAAATTCCTGGGGCGCGGCGGCACAGTCCGTCGCCCGCTTGCATTCTCCACATCCACCCAGACCTCCGTGCTTTCCCGCACCACAGGCTCTACTCTGGACCCGATCTGTGCTCTGCAGGCGGAAGTGATCATCGAGCCGTATCAAACGGTCCAGGTTGCGTTCATGACCCTGGCTGCCAATTCCCGTAAAGAGGCGCTGGACCTGGCGCGGCGTTATCATCGCTGGTCGCAGATCAGCCGCGCAAACCAGGAGATACGCGTCCAGGCGGAAGAGGAGCTTGCGCAGCTGAATCTCACCTCACAGAAGGTCCGGCAAATTCAAAAACTGCTTTCCCCGCTGCTCTATCTCTCGAATGCGCTGCGCGCGGAGCCCGCCATACTCAACAGCAACAAGTTAGGTCAACCTGGCTTATGGGCATTTGGCGTTTCGGGAGATTATCCCATCCTGCTGGTCCGCCTCAAGCGTAGTGAAGATTTCGATCTGCTTGGCGAAGTAGTCCTTGCACACACCTACTGGCGCAAGCGCGGACTGATGATTGACCTGGTCATCTTTAGCCAGCGTGAGACCAGTTATGAACAGGATTTCAAGAACAGGATCTATCGTCTGTTGGAGCGCACGGCCAGCGAGGACTGGCTGAACGACCGCGGCGGAATCTTTATCCTCCAGGAAGACCAGATGACGGAAGAGGAACGAATTCTTCTGATGACGGTCGCGCGTGTCGTCCTGGACGGGGAAGCAGGTCCGCTCGAACGCCAACTCGCCAGATTGGATGCAGCGCCCGTCCGTTTGCCGCGTTTTGTGCCGATCGAGCCGCTCTATCCACTCATGGATGTCCAGCCGGCGCTCAAGCGTCCCGACGACCTGCTCTTCCCGAATGGGATCGGCGGCTTCGCCCCCGATGGGCGCGAATATGTGATCTACCTCGAACCGGGTCAGTGGACGCCCGCGCCCTGGGTCAACGTCATTGCCACACCTGATTTCGGATGTGTCGTATCGGAGACCGGCATGGGACCGACATGGTCTCTGAACAGCGGCGAGAACCGTCTTACACCCTGGCGAAATGACCATGTCAGCGATCCTCCCTCAGAGGCGATCTATCTCCGGGATGAAGATACCGGTCAGATCTGGTCCCCCACACCCCTGCCCGCGCGTGCCGACGCGCCTTATCTGATCCGGCATGGAGCCGGCTATTCCATTTTCGAACACGCCAGCCATGGTTTGCTCCAGAATATGACTGTCTTTGTCGCGCCGGATGAGCCGGTAAAGATCGTCCAGCTAAAGCTCCAGAATACGACCAGGCGAATGCGTCGCATCAATGTGACCTATTATGTGGAATGGGTGCTCGGCGGCGCACGTGAACAGACCGCGCCCTATATCACACCCGAGTTTGATTCCAATTCGTTCGCCCTGCTGGCATGCAATGGTTACAACACCGACTTCGGACAGCGCGTCGCATTCCTGGCGAGCACCCGCGAACCCGCCGGCGTTACGACAGACCGCACAGAATTCCTTGGGAACCTCGGCAGCTACATCCGCCCGGCGGCATTGGAGCGTGTCGGCCTCACCCCGCGTGTGGGACCGGGGAGCGATCCGTGTGGCGTATTACAGTTTCTACTCTGGCTGCAGCCCGGGGAAACAAAGGAGATCACCTTCCTGGTTGGACAGGGTGCAGATCGTGCGGACGCAGAACGTCTGATCAGCCAGTTCAAAAATATTCAAAATGTAGAGACCGCGCGGAGACGCGTCGATGAATTTTGGAATGATATCCTGGAGCAAACTCAGATACAGACTCCTGACGCAGGCATGGATATTCTGATGAACCGCTGGCTGCTCTATCAATCCCTCTCCTGCCGTTTCTGGGGGCGGACGGCATTCTATCAATCCAGCGGCGCCTACGGGTTTCGTGACCAGCTTCAGGATGTGATGGCATATGCCCACGTGCGTCCTGACGTGGTGCGCCAGCACATCCTCGAGGCGGCGGCGCACCAGTTCGAGCAGGGCGATGTGCTCCACTGGTGGCATCCGCCCGGCGGGCGGGGCATCCGCACGCGCTGCTCGGATAATCTGCTCTGGCTACCGTTCGTCACAGCCCACTATGTGCGCGTGACGGGCGACCGCTCCATTTTGGAACAGGAAGTTCCCTTCCTGCGCGCGGAACCTTTGAAACCTGGTGAGCAGGAACGATACGGGCACTTCCCGGAGGGCGAAACGCAAACACTTTATGAACATTGCTGCCGTGCTATCGCCAAAGGAATCACTGCCGGTCCGCATGGCATCCCCTTGATGGGCGCGCATGACTGGAACGATGGCATGAGCCGCGTCGGTCATCTGGGAAGAGGGGAAAGCATCTGGCTGGGTTGGTTCCTCTCCTCGACGCTCAACGATTTTGCGCAGATCTGCGAGCAGACAGGTGATACCAAACGAGCGGACGAGTATCGGGCGCAGAGGGTCAAGATCCACAAGGCGCTCGAGAAAAACGGCTGGGACGGAGAATGGTATCTGCGAGCCTACTATGACGATAGTTCCCCGCTCGGATCATCCGCCAACAACGAATGCCGCATCGACTCGATCGCGCAGTCCTGGGCAATTATCTCCGGGAATGCCGACCGCGAACACGCGCTACAGGGGATGGAGTCGGTGTATCAGAATCTTGTCCGTCCAGAGCAGGAACTGATCCTGTTATTCACGCCTCCCTTCCAGCGCACGCCGCGTGACCCCGGTTATATCAAGGGGTACCCGCGCGGCATTCGCGAAAACGGCGGACAATACACGCACGCTGCATTGTGGGCGATCTGGGCTTTCGCGCAAATGGGACAGGGCGACCGCGCTGCGAGCCTGTTCCGCATGATCAATCCTATTTATCATGCAGATACACCCGAGAAAGTAGAGCGCTACCGGGTGGAGCCTTATGTGATCGCTGCGGACGTATACAGCGTCACTCCGTATGTCGGGCGCGGCGGCTGGACGTGGTATACGGGCTCCGCAAGCTGGATGTACCGTCTTGGGGTCGAAATGATCCTTGGCCTGCAGCGCACCGGCGACCATCTGCAAGTCACTCCCAATATCCCGAAAGACTGGACTCATTATCAAATCACCTATCGATTCGGCAGCTCGCTCTATCACATCCAGGTGAAACAACAAAATGGAACGGCAGGGGAAAATCAGATTAGCATGGATGGCAAAGCTTTGCAAGACGGGTTGATCCCACTCAACGATGATAAAAAGACCCACGAGATTGTGGTAACAGTCTCTGTAAAATAGGTTCTCCACCCCCACTTCCATAACTAAAAGGATACGCTCCGACCACAAGCGGTCGGAGCGTATCCTTTCGCTAGTACATCCCTTTTACCCCATGTGTGCACTTTCCTCCTGACTCGCCCTCCTACTTGCCAGGCATCCAGTAGGGAGAATAACCATAGTACTCATAGAGATCAAGCAGCCAGCCTGCTTCATACTGAGCAGCATCGGGCCAATGATCCTTGTCAAACCCGGGTGCTTTGCTCAATACCTCTTTCTTCACATCCAGGAGGAACGTACGGTCGTTCGGGTTCGGTATGAGTGCCTCCCAGGGAATAGCCAATAATTTATCGCCCATTCGGAGAATTCCTCCAAAAGACAGGACTGCATACACTATACGCCCATCCTCGATGTCGATCACAAGATCCTTCAAGCTGCCCAATTGCTCGCCAGAGCGATTGAGAACCTTGTTACCAAGGATTGTGGTTGCCTGTAAAACCTGTAGATACTCATGCATGCGTTCGTTCGCTCCTGTTTGCTTGAATGCACCAACTATATAAGTTTGCCAAACTTACAGCAATGGGGAATATACCTACTTCTGATCTGTGGGTGTCCTATTTGCACATAGGGTATTTTTTGATTCTGATTTCGTCTCTATTTTTTGATAAACGCCAGATAGGAAGCTGCTTCCTGCCTGCTGCTGACATTTAATTTCTCAAGGATTCGATGCACATGATTCTTCACCGTACCCACCTCCACCACCAGGCGTGCAGCAATCTCCTGATTCGTAAGCCCCTCGCTAATGAATTCGAGGACTTCAAGCTCGCGCGAGGTTAAGCGTACATCGCCGTCCATACGGTTTTCAACAGCCGAAAATACGCGGGCAAGACGAAAGAGACGTTCCATCATCGCGCCTGCCATGCGCGTGGAGACTTGCGCCTCTCCCCTTTGCGCCAAACGAATGACATCGATCAATTCCTTCAGGGAACTATCTTTGAGGATATACCCGGCGGCGCCTGCTTCAATATATCGCAGCGTATTCTGTTGATTTTCTTCTGAAAGCCCTAGAACCAGCACCTTCGTGGCAAGGGAACGTTCCATGACAGTATGGGTCAGCCTGAGAGCATCCTGATCCGGCAGCCCTGCACTGACTAATACGACATCCACCTGGTGTGTCTCCAGGAATTCCAGCGCGTCTTCCAGCGTGAAGACAAATCCTGCAATCTCCATACCAGACTCATCTTCCAGTACAGAGGCAAATAGATTGGCAATGAGCCGGACCTCGATAACCAGGAGTACTTTAATTGGAATTGGGTTCATAGGTGCCTTATCGATACGAGTAAAAGAGAAACCTACTTCTCCAGGCGGCTGACCGTCCTTACACTCGAACAGCCGCGGTTCGTTTGTGCTGGATGGTAGATGTTTTCCTTGTTCGCGGACCTCTTCAGCCAGCTCATGGACACGACCCTCGACATTTCCCGCTACAGTTTTCGCGCGCTCCTGTGCGCTCATCACCTCACCCCGGAGGCGACGACGCGTCTCTGCTCCGGCAGGGGGCGCTATCAGCCAGCCAAGAGTTGTTCCAACCACCCCACCGACCAGAATACCCTGAACAAGTGTTGCAGCCAGCTTTCCGGTTCCGTTTGTGGCTCTTTTTCATCATGTCTCTCCTTGCATGGATTCAGCAGACTCTTAAATCGTTTCTCTACCCACCTAACTGAGGTCTACTTCTTAATATAAGAGCGAAGGGAAAAACTTAATATGGGGTAAATTCCTAAGCATATTAGGGGAATGCCCTATAGCATGGAATCAGATTCCTACTCCCTTTACAGGCATATCATGAATTGTCATTCATTTTTGCAAGGACTATAGTTGCAGAAATATAAGCGAGCGGAGGTTCAATTGTTATCCTGGTCAGTTTTCTTCCTGATGATTGCACTGGCTGCAGCGTTTCTGGGATTTTCAAGTCTCGCTGTAGCGGCAGCCGGGATAGCAAAAATCCTGTTCGGGGTATTCCTGGTCTTGTTCCTTGTTTCCTTTTTCTTGGGACGTGGGATTGCTTAAGACCAGTCAATGTTCGAGTGGCACCGGTTCTGGCGGACAACGTCCTTAACCATCAGGTGCCACTCGAATCACATTAATTCAAAAAAGATTTCCACAAGGAAAGGAAATATACCTTGATCAAGTTAGGCTATGCCTTATCCAGTGAAGAGCACGAACCGCATCAATTGATTGCGAATGCCCGGATGGCAGAGCAGGTCGGGTTCAAGTTTCTTCTGATCTCAGATCATTTCCATCCCTGGGTGCCTCAGCAGGGAAACAGTCCCTTTGTATGGAGTGTGCTGGGCGGAATAGCGCAGGCGACCCAACGCGTCAGCGTCGGCACGGGGGTCACCTGTCCAATCATGCGTTTTCATCCGGTTCTGACCGCTCAGGCTGCCGCGACGGTTGCCGCCATGATGCCCGGTCGATTTTTCCTGGGGCTGGGAACGGGTGAGTATCTGAATGAACACATTTATGGGGATCCCTGGCCGCGCATCGATACCCGCCAGGAGATGCTGTCGGAAGCCATCGATATTATTCGGGAGCTTTGGAAGGGGGAAGAATACTCCTATGAGGGAACCTACTACACAGTACGGGATGCGCGCATTTATACGCTGCCCGAGAAACTTCCTCCGATCTACGTGGCAGCCTCCGGGGAGGAATCCGCCGAGCTGGCTGCTGAGATCTCAGATGGGCTGATCAGCACATCCTTTGGGGATGACGTTGTAAAAGCCTTCAAAAAAGCCGGAGGCGCAGAAAAACCGCGTTATGGCATGGTCAAAGTTTGCTGGGCGTATTCGCAGGAAGATGCAAAAGAGACGGTGAAACACTGGTGGCCCACCTCCACAATTTCAGGGCCTCTCCATTCCGACCTGCCCACTCCCGAGCACTTTGACGATATCGTACAGGCTATGGGGGAACCAAAAATTCCCGATGATACGATCCTGGGATCGAATCCCAATTCCTATCTCAAAGCCATCCAGACTCTTCAGGAAAATGGGTACGACCATATCTATCTGCACCAGATCGGGCCCGACCAGGAAGGCTTTTTCAATTTTTTCAAGAGTGAGCTAATGCCTTTATTGGAAAAGGAGGAGCTCATTCAGGAAACGATCTGAGGATGTTCAATCTGCTCAAGGATACGTTCCGGGAATGGCTTGAGGACGGCGCGAACAGGCTTGCGGCCGCCCTGGCATACTATACAACCTTTTCGCTGGCGCCCCTGCTGGTTTTGATCATTGCTATTGCAGGTTTGGTTGGCGGACGCGAAGCCGCCCAGACTCAGACCATGGCGCAAGTGGAGGATCTGCTGGGGACAGAGGGGCGTGAATTTGTGCAGGGGATGATTGAAAGCGCCAGCAAACCCGAGACCGGGCTCACTGCCACACTGCTCGGTTCCATAACGCTTCTGTTCGGCGCGCTGGGCGTGTTTGGTGAGCTGCAAAATTCACTCAACACCATTTGGGAGGTGAAGCCGAAGCCTGCACAAGGCATCCGGGATGGGATCAAGCGCTTCATAGTGAGACGGCTCCTGTCGTTTACTATGGTGCTCGGCATTGGTTTCTTGCTGCTCGCTTCTCTTGTGGTCAGCGCAGCGCTCAGCGCGTTCAGTGAGTATATTGGCACCCGTTGGGCATTTGCAGATTTTTGGCTGGAGCTCATCAATTTCATCATCTCCTTTATCGTCGTTACCCTGCTCTTCGGCATGATTTTTAAGTTTTTGCCGGAAATCAAGATCGCCTGGAAGGATGTCTGGCTGGGTGCGGCAGTCACCTCAATTCTCTTCAGTCTGGGCAAATTTCTGATCGGTCTATATCTCGGGCGCAGCGAAGTGGGAAATACGTTTGGAGCGGCAGGTTCCTTAGCCATTTTGCTGATCTGGGTCTATTACTCAGCGCAAATCCTATTCTTTGGGGCAGAGTTTACGCAGGTATACGCTAGCCGATATGGGTCGAGAGTTGTTCCTGACCCAGACATGGTGAAACTTTCAGAAATAGAACGCGCCGAAAAGGGGATCCCCCATAAGAAAAAACTGGAGAAAGCCGGCAGCTGATGCGATGGAAATCGATGTAAAAGAATTACTATATACGGCTCTGCGGGCGAGCTTCGTTTATTTTTTCCTGCTGCTGGTCATCCGCATCCTGGGGAAACGAGAAGTTGGGAACACCAGCGCCTTCGACCTGATCGTGGCACTGATTCTGGGCGAGGTAGTGGATGAGATCATTTATGGCGATGTGACCATCCTGCAGGGGGTGACGGCCATCACAGTCGTCGGGATCTGGCATCTGGTCAATTCATGGGCAAGCTTCAAGAGTGAGCTCATAGACCAGCTCACCGGCGCTCCTCCCACGGTGATGGTGGAGAACGGTCAGATTCAGCGTAAGAACCTCGCAAAAGAGCGGCTTAATGAAAGTGAGCTCTTCTCAGAACTCAGGATGATGGGTGTTGAGAACGTCAAAGAAGTGAAGCGGGCAACCCTGGAGCCCAATGGGAAGATCAGCGTGCTGCTGGAAGAGTGGGCAAAGCCGATCCAGCGTCAGGATCTGGCGGAACTACCGGCAAAGAGGAAGTCTTGATCCGATGGAACTCGACCTGACCGGCATTGTGTTCAGGGTTTCGGTTATGTACATGTACGCCCTGGCGCTCCTTAGAATTTCCGGAAAACAGAGTGTCAGTCATCTCACTACGCTGGATTTTATTGTGACTCTCATTATTGGTGATCTCTTCGACGATGTCTTTTGGGCCGAAGTATCGATCCTGCAGGGGATGGTTGGTTTTGCCGCAATCGCCCTGGTGCATACCCTGATCACATATGCGGCTTCCCTTAATCAGACCATTCATCATCTGGTTAGTTCTTCCCCGAGACTGGTTGTCGAACATGGGAGACTGGTGCTGGGGAATCTACGGCGCGAGAGGCTGAGACCTGAGACAGTCCAGTCTGAGTTGAGGCTCGAAGGAGAGGAGCATCTCAAAACTATCCGTGAGGCGTGGGTTGAGCCGAAGGGAAAAATCAGCGTTCTGAAGACTTCATCCAGCAAACCGCTTCAAAAGAAAGACAAGCGCCTACTCCGCTAGGGAAAGCCCTACTCACCTTGCAGCACCATCCCCCATTGTTTGTTCCCCCTGCGAAATTTAGAATGATTATGTCGAAAATAGACTAAATTAGGAACTGGAGGTTGGTTATGGCTTCAAAAATGGCAACTTTGGAAGATCTTTACACAGACTTGCTCAAGGATCTGTACAGCGCGGAAAAGCAACTGGTAAAGGCTTTGCCCAAACTGGCAAAGAATGCACAATCATCGGATCTGCAAAAGGCGTTTCAGGAGCACCTGAGGCAGACTGAGGACCAGGTAGACCGCATCGAACGCATCTTCACTGAGATGGGCGGTTCTCCGCGCGGCAAGAAATGCGTGGGCATGGAAGGCTTGATCGAGGAAGGCAACGAGTTG
>Ga0114129_10000566_pt1 | contig 45463 bp, 43 predicted proteins | sample RhiMetdeltSRZDD1_FD_80071 | JGI IMG/M metagenome (GOLD analysis project Ga0114129, IMG submission 80071) | Populus rhizosphere microbial communities from Tennessee, USA - Rhizosphere MetaG P. deltoides SRZDD1 (version 2) (version 2) | ecosystem: Host-associated > Plants > Roots > Rhizosphere >...
AGATCATCACGTTTGAGGCCGGCAAGAACACGCTGCTGATTGGGTGCAACAGAAGCTGGGTTGCTGTTGTACACAACCAGCGCCCGCACGGGCGGATTCGCATTGGTGAGCGCTTCTCCCAACCGGCTCATGTTAATTAACCGGGGTTTTCCCTGAATCAAATCGGGACGCTCCAGAGCTGCCGTATCGTACTTGAAAAAGCCACTCGTGCTGAGAACCGCGCCACCGCCGGGATAGCGCCAGGCTCCGATCAAGGCAGGCAAACAGAAAATATTCCGGACCGCCATGGCTCCGCCCGCATGGCGCTGCAATCCGTAATTCACTCGGATAAACGCTGGTGCGTTTGTCGCGTATTCACGTGTCAACTGCTCGATTGTCGATTGAGAAATGCCCGTAATCTCGCTCACCCGCGACGGCGGATATTCTTGTACACGAGCCTTCAATTGATCGAAGCCGATTGTGTGCCGCTGGATGTAATCATCGTCCTGAAGCCCATCTCTGAGGATGATGTGCATCATCCCGAGCGCAAGAGCCCCATCCGTACCAGGCATAATCGCAATGTGCTCATCCGATTGCTCCCCGGTCTTGGTCAGCAAGGGATCGATGGTGACGATCTTGGCTCCGCGCGACCGTGCCCTCAAGATGTAGCGCCACAAATGTATGTTGGAAGTGATGATGTTGGAACCCCAGATCAGGATGTACTTCGCCCGATCCACAGTTTCCGGATTCGTCCCGACCGACGCACCGACGGTATACCGCATACCAAACATACCGGCGGTCGAACAGATAGTTCTGTCCAGCAAAGATGCGCCCATCCGGTGAAAGAATCGCCGATCCATGCTGCTGCCCTGGAGCAGACCCATTGTTCCAGCGTAGCTGTAAGGCAGAATGGATTCGGGATTCTCCGCCGCGATTCTTCGGAGTTCTGTGCCGATCGTGTCTAGCGCTTCATCCCACGAAATGCGCAGGAACTTGCCATCACCTTTTCGGCCTGCACGCTTCATCGGGTACAGAAGCCTCTCTTCGTGGTATGTCCTCTTCTCGTAGTGAGCGACCTTTACGCACAAACCGCCGTGCGTATATGGGTTTTCCGGATCGCCTTTCACCCGAACAGCGCGTCCCTGGCCATCAACTTCGACGAGCATCGCGCACGTATCCGGGCAATCATGCGGGCAGACGGCTCGAACTGTTTTCATCGTGTGAGAGTCCCCACTTTCAATGCGGCGTTCCTCATCGAACTAACGAGTTCTTGGCGTCGATGATAAAGACCCTTAACTTTACGCGGCTCACGTTTGTGCATGGCGTACGCCGTGAGCAGCGGCAGGGCCACCGTTGAATCAAGGTAACAGACGACTGCGTCCGGCAAGCGGTCCGGGTCGACCTTACCCCAGGTGACTGCCTCGGCCGGGGTCGCACCCGACAACCCACCTGTATCCACGCGCGCATCGGTGAATTGCAGATAGTAATCGTGGCCTTTCTCGTCGAGTCCGAGAACTTCTTGAATTTGTGGTTCGGTCTGGAGCACGAAATTCTTGGGGGATCCCCCGCCGATGATTACGATGGCGCTCTTGTTCCCGCCCTTCTTAGCTCCGTAGACAACAGCTGCGGTTTCGTTGACGTCTGCGTTGACGTCGAATTGAAGTTTGTTGCCTTCTAAGGCTTTTGCGGCCACATTCATCCCTATCGAGCTGTCACCGGGCGATGACGTATAAATCGGAACGCCCAGTTCGTGGGCCGCGCCGAGAAGCGACTTGTCTTTCAGGCCAAGAACGCGGCTACGCTCCAGTACATATTTACCCGCGAGATAGTGGAATTCAGCGGTGCTCATACTCCGCTGAAACTCCGGACCGCTGATAATTTCGCGGAAGAACTGATCCGTCTTTAGAAGGACATCATACTGAAAAAAGATGTCGTATATGCGTACGACGCCTTCTTCGCGCAGCACGCGATCATCAAGATTGGCCAATCCTCTGCGCATTTCCAGGCCGATGCCGAAGTGCGTGTCATGGTAAAGATTCGCGCCCGTTGAAACGATCCAATCGACGAAGCCCGCGCGCATCAAAGGAATGATGGCGGCCATCCCGATTCCTGCCGGGGTCATAGCGCCGGAAATACTCATGCCTACCGTCACATCGTCGGCAAGAATTCGGTCCGTAAACAGGTGGCATGCTTCGCGAAATCGAGCAGCATTGTAAGCGTTGAAGGTCTTGTCAATGAGATCGACAATGGAAATGCTTGCGTCAATTGCAGGCGGCTCAATCCGTTGTCCATGAAGGAAGCGACTTTTATTCTTCATTGGGCAATCATTCTAACCCATATAATTTCGCCATGAACGAAGCACTCATCGAATCACTGCAGAAGGCTCTACAACAAAACAACCTGGACGGTTGGCTCTTTTACAGTTTCCGCGGCAGCGACCCTATCGCTGAAAATATTCTCAGGCTCGACCACGCAAAATTCACAACACGTCGTTGGTTTTACCTGGTACCGGCAACGGGTAAACCTCAGAAAATCGTGCACGCGATTGAGACCGGTACACTCGACAGCTTGCCTGGAGAGAAGCATGTGTACCTGCCGTGGCAGCAGCTCCATCAGTTGCTCCGCGAGAAGTTGGCTGCCGTCAAGAAGCTCGCAATGCAGTACTCTCCACTAAATTCCATCCCCTATATTTCACGGGTTGATGCCGGTACCCTCGAGCTGATTCGAAGCTTCGGTGTAGACGTTGTATCGTCAGCAGACCTCGTGCAGATATTCGAAGCCGTCTGGAGCGACCAACAACTCGATACGCATTTGTACGCGGCTAAGCACATGAGAGAGATCGTCGATGAGATCGTGAGGGAGGTTCGAAGACGGGTCCTGGACAATGTTTCGGCTACTGAAGTCGAGATTCAAGAGTTCATCCTGAAAGAATACGAGCGGCGTGATCTGACGGCGGGGCATCCTCCTATTGTCGCGATCAATGCGCATAGCGCTGATCCCCACTACGCTCCCAGTCTCGACGACAATCTGCCGATGCGAAAAGGCGACTTCCTTCTGGTGGATATGTGGTCCAAGCGGCGTACACCACACGCCGTTTACGACGACATTACGTGGACTTTTTTCATCGGCGATTCCGTGCCAACAGAACACCAGAAAATTTTCGAAGTTGTTCGTAATGGCCGCGATGCGGCAATAAAGGCGGCGCAAGAACGCTACCGAACGGGAGAGACCTTGTACGGTTGGCAAATCGACGAAGAGGCACGGAAGTCGATCACGCAAGCAGGTTACGGCCAGTATTTCATTCACCGCACAGGACACTCGATCCATGAAGAAGTTCATGGGAATGGCGCAAATATCGATAACCTCGAAACGCAGGATAACCGGCGCTTGATGGCGCGGACATGTTTCTCAATCGAGCCCGGTGTCTACCTGAAAGGGACCTTTGGTGTCCGTAGCGAGGTGGATATGTATCTTTCGGACACGGAAGCTATTGTCACAGGGCTACCGATACAGACCGAAGTCATTCCAATTTTGAGGTGATGAATGCCATCTGTCTTGTTAGTGATGACGATGCTGCTGGTCGACGACAAAATTGCCGATCGGCTCTGGGAATCGTCCAAAGTAGTAGATGAACTGGTCAAAGCTCCCGATTCCGGCATTCCGAAGGATTTGCTGAAGAAGGCCGAATGTGTCGCGGTGATCCCCGGGCTCAAGAAAGCTGCGTTTGGCTTTGGCGGGCAACTCGGCCGCGGCGCCGTGACGTGTAAGAAAGATGCCGGCAAGGGACCTTTCGGTCCGCCAGCGATGATCTCCCTCCAAGGCGGCAGTTTCGGATTGCAGATCGGCGGTCAGGAGACCGATCTCGTGATGCTTTTCATGACGCCGGACAGCTTCAAGCATCTTATGCGCGACAAAGTAACCCTCGGCGCTGACGCATCCGCCGCGGGAGGGCCCAAGGGCCGTACTGCTTCAGCCGAAACAAATGCGACAATGCGCGCGGAAATCCTTTCCTATTCACGAAGCCGCGGCGCGTTTGCGGGTATCTCCCTCAAGGGTGCTGTGCTCAGGCCGGACAACGACGCGAACGAGAATCTCTACGGGCGTGAGGTCCAGATGAAGGAACTCGTCGAGGAAGGCAATGTGGAGATTCCGGAGCATGGACGGAAATTTGTGGAATCGGTAAGCCAGGCTTCGGCGGCTGCGAACTAAATCGTTCCCGATTTCGCTATCGGCTAAACCGCTTTGGCAGCTTTTGTTGTTGTTCGGGAGTCAGCAGTCCTTTCAGTCCCGACATGAACCGCTGGTTAATGTCACGCGCACGTTCTCGGGTGTCCTTCAGTGACAGTGTTGCATTTCCAACATCCGCCGGGTTCGGATTCGCTGCCTCCATCATTTGGCGAAGAGTTTGTTTCTTCTGTCGCAGTTCCTGCCGTAACGGCTCCATTTCCTTTCGGCGATTTTCATCAAGAACGCGGATCCCACTCAGCTGGCTTTCATTCAATCCAAGCTCTTTTTGGAGATGTTCCAGCCGCTGAGGCGAGAATCCCCCGTCCCGTCCTCCTCTAAACTGCCGCCCCTGGGCGTACGCCACGGCGGCCGCAAGTAGTAAAACAAGACTTGATATGATCAATGTTCGTCGAAACATCTGTTTCAACCTCCTTATTAATGCAAATCAAATAGACAGTGAGCGGCGCCCGACGTTTAATAAAAGAATGCTTGCTGAATACTACAAGGCGGCCACGGAGGCAGCCGCAGTCGCCGAAAAAGACTCTTTTGGTGTGGTGAAACTGACGGGCACCGAGCGCGTCTCCTGGCTTCAAGGAATGATCACCAATGATGTCCAGAAGCTTGCGGCCGGGGCTGGCTGCTATGCTGCGCACCTGACTCCGCAAGGCAAAATGGTGGCGCAGATGTCCGTTTTGATGGACGAAGATGCTGTCTGGCTGTCGCTTGAACGGGCCGTAATTCCTAAGTTGATCGCGGCATTTGAAAGGCTGTTGATCATGGAGGATGTCCAGATTGCTGATATGTCCTCCGACTATTCGATCCTCGCTCTATTCGGTCCAAAGGGACGTGTCGTGCTGGACAAGTGGTTGGGGGAGGCGTCAAACCTTCAGGAAGCTTACTCCCACCGGAAATTCGAGCAGAGCCGAGTTGTTGTTTCTGAAATCGAATACGATATTTGGGTTCCTCGTGACCAGGTCGATGGTGTCGTGCGATCTCTGGTCGACTCCGGCGCAAATGCAATTGATCACGGCACCTGGGACGTGTTGCGCACAGAAGCGGGGATCCCTGTGTTTGGAGTGGATATCGACGAGAGCACAACGATGCCGGAAATCGGTTCGCGCGGCATCAATTACGACAAGGGCTGCTACATTGGGCAGGAAGTCGTGGCCAAGGTGAAATATATCGGCCACGTGAATCGGAAGTTTGTAGGGCTCACGTTTTCCGGTAACGAGGTTCCTGAACTCAAGAGTGCGATTCGCAAAGGCGGAAGGGAAGTGGGGTACATCACGACGGCGTTGTTTTCTCCTCGGCTCAATAAGCCGATTGCTTTGGGGTTCGTGAGTCGGTCCGCCTATGTTCCAGGAACCGAGGTCGAAGTGGGAATGTCTTCCGCGGTGATCGTGGACTTGCCCTTTGTCTAACTCTTGCCGTTGCGAGGATTGAATGAAGAAGCCTTCGCAAGCTCCTGGAACAGTTTCTTCTCGGTGGCAGTGAGTTCCTTCGGAACCACAATCTTCAAACGTACGAAATGATCGCCACGGCCGCCGCCGCGCATATTCAGGCCTTGCCCGCGCAGTCGCAGGCGTTGGCCAGAAGCGATTCCAGGTGGAACGCGAATTTCAGCGTGTCCCTCGAGGGTCGGCACCTCCACGCTGGCTCCGAGGGCCGCTTCCCAAGGTGTTATGGCGACTTCAACCTCGGTATCGTCGCCTTTGACTTGGAAACGAGGGTGCGGCTGCTGACGAAGGCGAACATAAAGGTCACCGCCATTAGGTCCACCTCCGGGAATTCGAATCTTAGCGTCGTCTCGGGCGCCGGGAGGAATGCGGATGTCGATGGTCTTTTCCGCATTGCCAAGCCTTACGGTCAACTTGCGCATCGTGCCTCGGTGCATATCTTCAAGCGGCAACGACAACTCGGTTTCGCTTTCCGTTCCACGAGAAGTGCGGCTGCCTGCCCGCGTGCGCCTGCCGGTCTCGGCATCTGTTCCGCCCATGCCCATCCCCCCGAATAGCGCCTCAAAGAAGTCGCTGAAGGAGCTGCCACGGTGGCTTCCCGATCCGGCTCGCCCGAACAAGTCGTCCATGTTGATGGTGCCCTGAAAGCCGCCGCCCTGACCGCCCCAGTTTGGAGGCGGTGTGAAGTCCGCGCCGTTCTTCCAGTTCGCGCCCAGTTGGTCGTATTTGCGGCGCTTCTCTGCGTCACCAAGGACCTCATAGGCTTCCTGGATCTCTTTGAATTTCTCCTCAGACTGCTTGTTGTTCGGATTCAGGTCGGGGTGATATTTACGCGCGAGCTTCCTGTACGTTTTCTTGATTTCGTCTTCTTTAGCGGTGCGATCAACACCCAGAATTTCATAATAGTCGCGAAACTTGACGGGCATGTTCCTGAGTTTACTACAGACTAACTTCGAGACCTTCGCGGGCCGCGATGACGTTGGGATACAGTTTGCGAGCATCATTCAAAATGCTCTCGACGTCCGAATCCTCGTGGTAAGGATCGTGATGGTAAAGCGCCACGCGTTTGACGCCGGCCTGGATTCCGGCCTCAATCGATTGCTTCCAGCTGCTGTGGCCCCATCCGGTGTGATCGGCAAGCTCTTCCGGTGTGTACTGCGCGTCGACTATGAAAAAATCGGAATCTTTTGCCAGCGTCATAATGTTCTTATCGCTCCACTCCACGCCATGTTCCACATCGGTGCAATAAGAAATGGTTTTGCCATTTTGCATGATTCGGTACCCGAAACAGCCCTGCGGGTGATTCAAGGGCAACACGAGAATTCTGGTATCGGCCACCGTGAAAGTACCTTCGGCGAGGTCGACATACTCTCGGGAGCATGGAAGTTTCGACATATCCACAGGGAAGTAGGGATTTGCCATCATTCCCGCGAGCGCGTCCATGACGAGGTTTGCATCTCTTCGTCCAGCGAAATAAAACGTGAAGTGATTGCGTGGGTTGTAGAGAGGCCGAAAAAAGGGGACGCCTTGTATATGGTCCAGATGAAAATGGCTGAAAAAAATATGAGCGTTTATGGGGTTATCGCCGAACTCCTGCAGCAATTCATTTCCGAGGAGCCGAATGCCTGTCCCCCCATCAAAGACGAGGATCTGATTTGTGTCCGTCCGTATCTCGATGCATGAGGTGTTTCCGCCGTACCCCATGTTTTCCTTTTGGGGCGTGGGCGTCGAGCCGCGAACGCCCCAGAACCGAACACGCATCTAACTCCTCCCAAGGTTCGCGAGTATAAATGATTTGATCAACTAGACCTCCAGAATCTTAGGGATTTTGACCAGGTTCTTACACCCCGTTTTCGTCACGATAACCACGTCTTCAAGCCGGACGCCGCCCATCCCTTCGTAATAGAGACCAGGTTCAACAGTAACGACATTGCCTTCGCGTAGGATGTTCTTGCTTCGTTGGCCGAAGGCTGGAGCTTCATGGATATCCAGCCCAAGGCCGTGGCCGGTGCCGTGGAAAAATCCCTGCATGCGACCGTTGATCGAACCTGTGGGAAAGCCTGCGCGATCGAAGAAGTTCACGATTTCATAGTGAATGTCATATGCATTTGCGCCGTCGCGAATACGATGAAACCCAATCTCCTGTCCCTTTTCTACACACTGATAGGCGTGCTTCAGACGCTCCGACGCCTGGCCCCGCACGATTGTTCTGGTGATGTCTCCGAAATATCCGGTCGATTGAGAGCGTGGGAAAATATCCATAATGATCGAGCTGTGAGCGCGAATTGGACCGGACCCCTGATTGTGTGGATCAACGCATTGGTCGCCCGATGCAGCGATAGTGTGACTTGGAACATACCCACGCGACATGATCGCCGTGTTGATTATGCTTTTAAGAATCTCTGACGTGAGCTGCGTTCCGTCGAAGTAGAGAAATCCATCCTTGCGGATTTTCGTGTTTCGCACGGCAGCAATACCCGCTGCTATTCCAATTTCTGCAGCGCGAAGCGAATCGCTGATGAATCGGACCTCTTCCTTGGTTTTGAACTCACGTTCGGCCCAGAACGGATCGGGTTTCGGTTGTACATGGATGCCGAGGCCGCGCAATTGGTCCGCTAGACCAACGGGGAACGTCGCTGGGACTTCGACCACCTTGATTTTCAAGTCAGTGAGCACGTCTGAGAGGATCTGAGCAACCGTTGGAAATTGCGTCCCACGGCCCTGCCATCGTCGTTGGTAATCAGAATAGGCAAGTACTTTGTCGACGCTTGCTTGTTGCTTTGCGCGATCAATCTCGAGGTCATTCATGACGAGGAACCGCTTGCCACGTTTTTGAATGAAGATGAAAGGATCGGGAGCAAAGAATCGTGTAGCCCACAGCATGTTGGCGTCGCTCTCGCTGGCGCTGCAGATCAGAATGGCGTCGGTCGGTGTTGATTTAGGCATGTTATATTGAGAAGGCTTAGCGCTAATCCAATGTCAAAGAGTGCAGCAATCATTGTCATCGGAAACGAAATTCTTTCTGCAAAGACGAGAGATGAAAATTCGCCTTACCTGACGCGTGAATTGCGCGAGCTTGGCGTCGATGTTCGAAAGATTTCCGTTATTCCGGATGAGCTGCATTTGATTTCCCGTGAGGTTAGAGAACTTTCCAACGGCTACGATTATGTTTTTACCACAGGTGGCGTTGGACCCACCCACGATGATCTCACAATGGACGGAATCGCGCGGGCGTTCGGCCGCCGAATCCAGAGAAACCCTGAGTTGGAAGCTTCAGTGCGTCATTTCTATTCGCCGGAGCTTGTGGAAGGTAATCTTCGGCTGGCAGACATTCCCGAAGGCGCACGGCTCGTTGGGGGAAAGGGACTCTGGTTTCCTGTCGTTGCTGTCGAGAACGTCTACATTTTTCCCGGAGTTCCGGAGATCCTCCAGAAAAAATTCGACCGAATCAAAGAGATCTTTCGCGAGGCACCGTTTCATTTGCGTCAGATCTTTTTAAAGGCCGACGAAGGACAAATCGCTGGAATCCTGCATGGTGTGCTCGGGCGTTATCCGGAGTTGTTGTTGGGCTCATACCCCTACTTCGACAACCCTGTTTATTCGATCAAGCTGACCCTGGAATCGAAAGACGCTGTTTATCTCGATGGCGCATACGAGGTGCTTCTTTCAGAGCTAGCCAAGGTGAGACTCAACCCTGTAAACCTGTAGCCGCGGTCTGTGACCGCGGTCATAGAAGCTGTAAATCAATGGACGAAGTGTGTCGTATCAGGCGAATAATCCCCTCCTCACGGAGGAGGGGAATGTCGCCTAACCCAAACACATCAAGTTCGTTCACACCCTCATAGACCGCAAGTCTACAGTGAGAACAACGTCGGTTGGGCGAGAGGGATATCCGCCATAATTTCCGCGAACCCTAGTTCCGTGCACAACGAGCGTAAAACGCGATGATCGCCGCGGCGGTAACGTAAGACTTCCGGCGATGCTTCCAAAGGAACATCGCAGCAGATCGTGGCGAGCTGTCGACTCAAGCGGACGGTTTCCATGTTTTCACGAATCCGCCTCAGAATTTCATCACGTCGCCGGAAACTGAGTTTTGCCGAGAGATCACCCCTGGCGACATCCTCTACAGTCCCGTAAACGGCCAAGATCTCTCGTGCCGTCTTTTGGCCCACACCGGCTACACCTCTTATGTTATCGACGTGATCGCCGTGTAGTGCGAGAAGATCCGGAATTTGACGGGGAGCAACACCGAATTTTTCGCGGACCGCAGCTGTATCCATCCACTGTTGTTTGCCCATGTCATATACGTGGACGCTATCGCATACGAGCTGCGACATGTCTTTATCGCCCGTCACAATTACGACGGAATGTCCGAGTTCAGACATGCGGTGTGCGATCGTCCCAATCACGTCATCAGCTTCGTAATCGGCTGCCTCCAGGCATGCGACGCCAACCGCCTGCGTGATCTTCCGGCAGTAATCGAACTGAGGCTGCAGGTCTTCCGGGGGCTGCTTCCGATTCGCTTTGTATTCGGCCGATATTTTGTTTCGGAACGAGGTGTCCTGTTCAAAAGCGGCAGCCATGTATTCGGGCTTCCGTTCGTTTATGATGCGCAGCAGCGTGCGCAAATAACCAAGTACGGCGTTTGTCAGCATGCCGTCGCGGGACGTAATGTTGTCCGGCAGAGCGTAATACGCCCTGAAGATATAATTCATCGCGTCGATGATGTAGACAGGCTTCTTCATGTCCGGACTGGTACAGGTTGGCCGTTCGCATCAACGGATACATAAATCACTTCGGCTTCGGTTACTCGGACAGTTTCTTTCGTTCCCTGCAGGCCAAGCCTCTCGACCTCCACTTCGACGGCTACGGTAATTGAAGTGTTTCCGATACGCAGCGTGCGTGTGTAGAAGGTGAGAAGGTCACCAAGATACACGGGTGCGACAAACACCACCTCGTGCATCGCCTTAGTAACGAACTTTTTAGGCCACTGGCGCCGGCACTCGATACCGCCTGCAAGGTCGATATAACTCAGAATCACGCCGCCGAAGATTGTTCCATAGGCGTTTGTATCCTTAGGCAGCATCGTCAATCGGATCGCCGGAAAACGTTCGGTCATTTCAGGAACGGATTGTACCGTTTTTCAAGGCCGATTGTGGTCGATTGTCCATGGCCGGCGATTACGAGTGTGTCGTCATCAAATGTCAGAAGCTTCTTCTGAATGGAAGTGATAATTTCCGGATAAGATCCACCCCACAAGTCGGTGCGCCCGATGCTTTGCGCAAAAAGTGTGTCTCCCGTAAACAAAATGTTTCGGTCTCCAGCAAGATGGAATGTGCTGCTGCCCGGAGTGTGTCCAGGTGTATGGATGACACCAATCTCGATTCCCTTGCATGCCACAGCGTCGCCGTCCTGCACGAAATGATCGATCGTGCCACGCCTAGGCATTGGCATACGAATCCATTGTGCTTGGACGTCGAGCTTTTCAAACAAAAAGAGATCGGCTTTATGAATGGCAGCGGGCGTCTCTGCCTGTTCCTGCAATTCACAAATTGCTCCGACGTGGTCAATGTGTGTATGCGTACATACGATCTGCTTTGCGATCAAATTGTGTTTCGCAAGCCGGGCAAAAATCTCTTGGGGATCGTCGCCGGGATCAATAACAATCGCTTCTCGCGTGTTCTCGTCCCCCAGAATCGTGCAGTTGCACTCCAACCAGCCGACGGGGAAGGTCTCGATAATCATAGGTAGGGGTTACTTCACCTGTTGCGCGCCAACTACTTTTAATGTGCCGCTCGTAGCCGAACCCCGGCTCTTGAAATCCACGCTACCGATCAATTTCTCGTCACCTGGTGGAAGTTTTTGATGGACGACAAGCTTGTCCGTTTCGAGAGGCTTTCCTTGTTCGTCCATGTATGTGGCTTCGAGTTGGATCTGATCGTATGTGAATTTGTTACTGTTGTTACGGAATCCAATGATCCAAGCGGGCTTTGAGCCTGATAGTTCGGGACGAAACTCGACGTGAGTAATCGCGATATCTCGCGGCGGATTCGGCCGCTGGAGCATCGTGACAAGTCCGCTTCCGTACTGGCGGATGGCAACGACTAAGAGAATAGCCACCAATACCAGCCGCCGCGCAAATATCCACTGACGGGAATTCAAAAATTCCAGCATTACCGCCTGGGTGTCTCCTCGAGCGTGATCGGCAGATTCACTTTCTTGTTGTCGCGAAGAACACTGATTTGAACCTTATCTCCAGGCTTATAGCGAGCGATTTCGCTTTGCAACTCCTGAATTGTGTTTACCGGCTTGCCTTGAATTTCGAAAATCACATCACCTCCAGCCGGCAGCCGCCGATAGCCGATTCTGAGCTGCTGTGTGGATTCATGAATGCCGCCTTTATCCGCAGGACTGTTGCGATAGATATCAACCACCATGAGGCCGCCATCCATGCTAAGTCGTAAAGCGTTCGCATACCCTGGGTAGTCGGAAAGCGCAACCATGCTTCGAATTCCGAGCCAGGGATAGCGAACATAACCAGTCGTGATCAGCTCGGATGTAATACGGCGAACCGTGTCTGCCGGAATCGCGAACCCGATACCGATACTACCTGAGTTCGAGGGCGACAGGATCGCTGTGTTGATACCGATCATCTGGCCTTGGCTGTTCAACAATGGTCCGCCCGAATTTCCGGGGTTGATTGCAGCGTCGGTTTGAATGATGTCGTCGATAATCAGCCCGTTTTCTGCCTGAATCGATCGGCCCAGAGAGCTGATGATGCCCGTCGTTAATGTTCGATCGAGCCCATACGGATTGCCGATGGCCAGCACCTTCTGGCCAACCAAAAGTCCTTTTGAAGTGCCCAGAGGAATCGGAGTGAGACGGCCTTTCGGTGCATTGACCCGGATCACGGCGAGGTCCTTGTTGGCATCCGCGCCGACGAGCTTCGCTTCAAATTTCGTTTTATCTGGAAGCGTGACTTCCATTTGCTCCGCGCCGCGGACAACGTGGTAGTTCGTCACGATGTGACCCTGATCATCGATGACAACGCCGGAACCGGTACCGGACTCGGTGGGCACCGGCCGAAAGAAGAAGTCATAAGTCAACGTGGTCGTCGTGATGTTCACGACACCCGCGCTGTCGTGTTGGTAGATCTCAATGTTATTTTTTTCCTCGTCGCTAAGGTTCGCCGGCAAAGGTGCCGGCGTGTTGACGTTCGACGATGACGCCCAGCTGACATCGGGCGGCCGCGACAAGTCTGATCGCAATGGTCTCCATTCGAGAACCACATAGACCATAGCAGCCGTGATTACCGAGCTTAGAAAAGCAACTTTCATGAGTTTTCTCATACGTGCAACTCCAAAATATCGCCTTCGCTGATCACGAAATCGCGAGGAACCATGATGCCATCCGCTTTGCCTTCGCCCCAAATTCGCGCGAACTTGAGATTCTCGAAGAAATCGCGATGCACCTTCTCCGCAACATCTAATACTGTACTGCCCCGATCGACAACATAGGGATCCGTGAGATCCGGTTTCTTTCCTGGAATCTTGGTATAAACCCTAACAACATCCAGAAAATCGTACACGACTCGCTTGAACTGTTCTATCTCGTCTGCAGACGCGCATGTTGCCGAGATAGTTGTCATAGGAAGGCGGTAAACTTCAGCTATGATTCCAGCGCGTTCGTCTGCCCCCGGCGCGTCCTTCTTATTGCCTACCAGCAGAACTTTCTTTGACTCGAGATCCGCATGCCCATCTGCCAGCAATGTCCGCGTCTCCTCCAGCTTATCTAAAAGGTCGTCGTCCGATAAATCAAGCACCCATAGTACGGCGTCGGCATTGCGGACGATTGTGGCGACCCACGGCCCTGTGTGTACAGAGGATATTGGCGGGAGATCAATGAGCTGTAACCGTACATTTTCAAAGAGGAGCATTCCTGGAATGGGGGTTCGAGTTGTGTACGGATAATCCGCGACTTCCGGCGTTGCATGCGTTAACCTCCGCACCAGTTGCGACTTGCCCGAATTGGGCGCCCCCACTATAGCCAACTGCCGCGCACCTTCTCTTTCAACGATGAACACGTCACGCCGTCCGGTTTTCTTGCTGTGTTCCGCGTCCTTTCTCAGCGCAGACATCTTCTTTTTCAGATCTGCCTGAAGCTTTTCGGTTCCCTTGTGTCGAGGGATTGTCGCCATCATCTCTTCTAGGGCGACGATCTTTTCCTGGACGGTCTCCGCCTCTTTGAAGCGCTTTTCCGCTTCGATGTATTGCGGAGTCAAATTGGCGGGCATGGCGACAGGATAGCAAAAGACTGCGACTGTAGGCGCGGTCTATGACCGCGCGGTTTTGCTGGAATCAACGAAAAACAGGCGGTCATGCAGTGAGCTCTGATCAGGTTAGTCGCCAAAACTGACGGAGGGCTCGGAAACATGCGCCGGATGGCGAAGCCGGACCTGGAACTCCTCCAGGTAGAGGTACAGCACAGGCGTGATGTAGAGCGTCAGAAGTTGTGACACGACCAACCCTCCGACAACGGCAAGACCCAGTGCCTGCCGGGCGTCGGCACCTTCACCATAGCCCAACGCGACGGGAAGGGTCCCAAAGAGGGCAGCCATGGTCGTCATCATGATCGGGCGAAAGCGCAGGATGCAACCTTGGTAAATTGCTTCCGCAGGACTTTTGCCTTCGGTTCGCTGGGCTTCGATAGCGAAGTCGATCATCATGATCGCGTTCTTCTTGACAACACCAAACAACATGATGAGCCCGACAAAGGCATACAGATCGAGTTCTTTGTGAAACAAAACAAGTGTGAGAAGCGCCCCAAAGACCGCCGAAGGCAATCCGGACAGGATCGTGATTGGATGAATGAAGCTTTCGTACAACACGCCCAGAACGATATAGATCACCAGGATTGCGACAATCAGCAATATCGTCAGGCCTTGGAAAGACTCCTGAAACTCTTTGACCGTTCCCTGGAAACTTACAGTCAAGCTTGCGGGCATGCGGAGTTCCCGGATCGCTTCGTTCACTCGCTGCGCGGCTTCGCCCAGGGAGAAATTCTGTTGCAGGTTAAATGAGATCGTTGACGCTGGGATTTGCCCAAAATGATTCACGCTCAGAGGTCCGACGCCGCGGACGACAGCTGCAACCTCATCAAGCGGAACCAATTGTCCCTTGGCTGAGCGAATGTAAAGCTTCTGTAAAGCCTCCGGCGATCGCTGATACTCCGGCTGAACTTCCAAAATGACGGAGTACTGATTCGCCGGTGCGTAGATGTTCGACACCTGACGGTCCCCGTACGAACTATAGAGGGCATTCTGAACTTGCTCCGGCGTCACTCCAAGCGACAGCGCACGGTCACGATCGATGTCGACACGTACCTGCGGGCTGGCGATCAGCAGATCGCTGCTCACATCTACAAAGCCAGGTAGTGTTTGGATTTTCTGCGTCAGTTTGGGCGTCCAATTATAGATGTCCTGCAAGTTCACGCTCTGCAGCGTCATTTGGTAAATGCTGGTCGTGAACTGTCCATTGATCGTGATCGGCGGCGGATTTTGCAGGAATGTCATGATACCCGGTACCTGGGCAACTTTCGGACGTAGCTGTTCAATTGTCTGGTCTACCGACAACTTTCTTTCTTTACGAGGCTTCATCAGCGAAAACGCGTATCCGACATTGCTCTCTTGTGAAAAGGCGACAGACCCCTCGATGTTGGGATCGGCGCTCATGATGTCAGCCACGGCCTTTTGCCGTTCCGCCATAGACTGGTAGGAGATGTCCTGGCCTGCCATGCTCACACCAAAGATGTAACCGCTATCCTGGCTGGGAATGAATCCCGTCGGCATGGTCATGAAAAGGTAGATGGTGCCGACAAGCATTGCCAGCCCCACGAACATAGTCGCGAACCTGTGACGCAGAACCGCCCTCAACGTAAAGTCATACGCTCTCGCAATCGAGTCGAAGGCTCTTTCGAGACCTCTATAGAGCGCACCATGCGTCCTCGTCTGGGGAGGGAGAAAACGGCTTCCGAGCATCGGCGTGAATGTAAGTGAGACGAACCCCGAAATGAGAATGGCGACGATGATCGTCACCGAAAACTCATGCAACAAGCGTCCGACCATTCCGCCGAGAAAAAGCACCGGGATGAAAACGGCGATTAGCGACAGCGTCATGGACACGATCGTAAATCCGATTTCACGGGACGCCAGCATTGCGGCTTCGTAGCGGCCCTTGCCCATTTCCATATAACGGACAATGTTTTCGAGCATGACGATCGCGTCATCCACAACAAAACCAACGCACAATGTAAGGGCCATCAGCGATAACGTGTTTAGGCTGTAGCCCAACAAATACATTACGGCGAAGGTTCCGATGATAGACAGCACGACGGCAGAGCCCGGAATGAGAGTGGCCGAAAGATTCCGCAGGAAAAGAAAGATCACCATTACGACGAGCGCGATCGTCAACACTAGAGTGAATTCGACATCGTAAATGGAGCCGCGAACCGATTCGGAACCGTCGAACAACAGCTCGAACTGAATTGCCGGAGGAAGTGCGGCCTGCAATTGGGGAAGCAACTTCCTGACGTTGTCGACAATCTCGACCGTGTTTGTGCCCGGTTGTCGCGACACCGCGAGAATGATTCCTCGCGTACCATTGTTCCAGGCGATGGTTTTGTTGTCTTCGACACTATCGATGACGTTGGCTACTTCCTCGAGCCTAAGCGGAACGCCGTTTCGCCACTCGACAATCAATGGCCGATAGGCGGACGCCTGCATCAGCTGACCGCTCGACTGCACCGTAAATGACTGCTTTGGACCACGCAAGCGCCCTGTAGGGAGGTTCACGTTGCTCTGCTGGATTGCTCGTTGAACCTCGTCGAACCCCACCTGATGTGCAGCCAGCCGGTCCGGATCGACTTGGATGCGAACTGCGTATTTTTGAGCGCCAAAGACCTGCACGCGCGAGACGCCACTCACGGAGGACATGCGCTGAGCAATCATCGTCTCGGCATACTCATTGACCGTGTACAGCGGCAGCGTGCTTGAATTCAGCGCCAGATACAGAATGGGTTGTTCGGACGGATTTTGTTTCGCGTAAGACGGAGGCCGTGGCATCGGCGGCAGAATCGCTTGTGCGATCGCAGATTGAATATCCTGAGCGGCTGCGTCAATGTTGCGATCGAGCGCGAACTGGACAGTAATGGTGCTGATGCCTTGCGTGTTGGACGAACTAATCGACCGCACACCGGCAATCGTCGAAAACTCGCGTTCCAGCGGTGTGGCAATTGACGACGCCATCGTTTCCGGATTCGCGCCGGGCTGCGATGCCGTAACCTGAATCGTCGGATAGTCGACACTCGGCAGAGCGGCGATCGGCAGAGCATGGAAGCCGACAATTCCAAAGAGCAGGATCGCGAAGGTGACTAGCGTCGTCATGATCGGACGCTCAATAAAAATGCGCGAAAAATGCATGACTAATTCGCCCTGGATTCCGCCTGCGGGTTTGGTGTGATCTTCGCTCCGGGAAACAGACGAGATTGCCCGTCTGTCACAATCGTCTCCCCCGCGCTCAGACCTTTTTCGACTACGATCTTAGTCGACACTGTTTGTCCGACCGTGACGGGACGAGGTTCCACAGTTTGGTCTGCTTTTACGACATAAACAAATGACCCTTGTTGCCCCACTTGAACCGCTTCCGATGGAATCAAAATAGCCCTTTGTGTATCCAGGGTGAGCACGACGTTCACAAACTGTCCTGGCCACAAGCGAGCCTCTGTGTTCTCGAAAACGGCCTTCAGACGGATCGTTCCAGTGTTCACGTCGACCGTATTATCAATAACCATCAAAGTGCCCGAGGCAGGTGTGGACTCCTTTCCGGGAGCAGCGTGAACAGGTAGCTTGCGTCTTAACTGCTGTTGTGCGATCGAGTTCAAATATCGCTCCGGAACGCCGAAGCTGACAAAGATCGGTCTGATCTGATTCAAAACCACCAGCGGATTGTCCCCGTTGGCCTGCACCAGATTTCCTGGATGTAACAAAAGATTTCCAGCACGGCCGGAAATCGGCGCACGAATTTGACAGTACGCAAGGTTGAGCTTTGCTTGTTCCACTGCAGCACGATCGCTCTCGAGAGCGGCACGGATACTCTCAATCGATGCTTCGTCACCACGCATTGATTGTTCCGCCACATCAGCTGCGGTTCTAATTTGATCTTCCTGCTGCCGAGTGGTTATGCCTTCCTTAGACAGCTGCTCGATCCTTGCAGCATCCGCTTGAGCGTTCTTCAGCTGTGCTCGACTGCGCGCTAGATTTGCTTCGCCGACCCGCAACTGAGCCTGATCCTTAGCAACAGCGGCTTCGGCCTGTCGAAGAGATTCCTGGAAGGGGCGCGCATCAATTTCAAACAACAGGTCGCCGCGATTCACGTTCGCACCTTCCGTAAACTTCACGCTAACTATCGGTCCTGCCACCTGGGCTTTTATGCCGACGGTGGCGTAGGGCTCGACGGTGCCGACCGCACGTAGCTGGATCGGAATAGAATCTTCCGTTGCCTGGTTGATCGCCACGGGAACTGGAGGAATTGTCGCGTTTCCTGATTGTGCCTTTGGCGAACGACATCCAGCGATGATGAGGAATGTGGACGTGGCTATAGCCGCAAATCGGTTCATAAGGATCACCGGGCAGTTTAGCAGATTATTGACTTGGGTTTCGTGACGGTCCGCGTACTCTACACTGCCATACGAAGGCGAGTCTCAAATTCACCCAAGAAGAGGTCGACCTCCTTCTCAGCTCGTCGCTCAGCGTATCCATAACGGGCCCTGAGAAGCTTGACCAGTCGAGAACGGTCCGCGCCGCACTCTTCGATCTCAGAAGTGGTGAGTTGCTGCCACCGACGTAATATTTCTCCGCGGAGCAGACGATTTAAATTTCTGTGTGGCTTTGCACGCGTCATAACCGACTCCGTTTCGAATAACCGAGAAGTCCGACGATGTATGGCAGGGCAGGCAGGCGTGAGTATGACCCCGTTAAAGAAGTGAAAGCAAGAACTTTCGCGGATGAGTATGCCGTCGTGGGTCGAAAACCGCCCACCTAAACTTCCTTTTTCCAGAAAAATTTTTCAGATATCTGAATTTTCATTGGACCAGATTGTCCCAAGTAGTTGAGCGCAAAAGAATGTCATTTGGTCAAATAGGTGCACTTGAGATCAACGGTCTCATTGGGGGGAAAACCTACATAGCCGCCGCTAGAAGTGCAAAAGCAGGTGGGAAGGTGGGGGGTGTTGGAAGACGAAGCGCTGGCAACTGTGGTTGTCGGCGCTTTTGTTTTAACGGATCGTTAGAACTTCCAACAATAAGTTAACGAAGAGAGCAATATCAAAGGCGATCAGGAACAGCGTCGCAATTCCGAATTCATTTCCATTTCGCGAAAAGATGTTCGCCGTTTTCCAATAATGTTCTTCCGCGTTCTTTATCAGGAGGTACTCAGCCACCATGCGATCGTATGTTGGAGCTGGAATCGAGAGCTGGAGGCACGCGTAGGCGACACACCTGCCGGAGGAGTGATCACGAATCTCCGTTTGTGAATAAGGCGAGATAACATAGGTGCCACGCTTTCCGGCAACCTGGATGACGCCTTTGTCTTCAAGTTCCGACCATTCATTTTCAGGTAAGATGGACCGGAGTAACTGGCGCGCCTTATCTTTAGCACGCTCGTAGTCGTCCTGCGTGGGATGGGAAAAGATATCCAACCTCTGCAAAGGAAAATTTTCCTGAATGCGAGTAGCCATACGTCGATCGGTCCATGCTACGTTGATCGGAATTTCAGGTTGTATTATTTTCCGCCTTGGACTCTCGGGATCAGCAGAATCTCTGCGTTAGGGTCGAACTCGCGAATCAGTACATCGCGTTTCTCGGATATATCTGCGGCAAACCAACCCTGAGCGACTTTGTCGTTGAATTCTTTCTCGATTTCGGCGAGACGTTGCGCGCTGACGCTCTCGGTATCCCACTCAGCAAGGGTTTTGTCTCCGCCGGCACAAATCATTCGAAGTTTCTTTAACGCCATGGTTTATCCCTTCCCTCGAGCCAAGTTCTGTCCAAACACTCTGGTTTCAGTCTAGCAATTCCAATACCGAGGTTAGGTTTTCGGAGTCGTGAAGCAATCCGAAAGGAATTGGGCTGCCACTCGCGCAGATCTTGAGCCTCGCTTCAGGTATGGCGGACGTGGAAAACGGGGGCACCTCTCGAGAGCTTTGCGGTAACAATCTTCCTCAGCTTCGTGGATTGTTTTACCTTGTGCTCGAACGACGATAACAGACGTCGAGGGATTTCCCTCGCGCGCCATCTTCAGCAGACAATCGTAACGATTATGTTTTCTCGACAGCTCAATGTAGAAAAAATCTCCATTCGGAAATGTTCGAACAGGCTGCGAAACTACAATTACGTCTTGAGCGAGACGTGGCATCCAATTTCCTCCGTGTTCCCCGTGTGAGGGCTGGATTGGACCACATCATGACAGTTTTGTAAATAGTCGTAGAAACCGCGTCCCATTTGGGTTTCAGCCGATCGCATCATCTGAAGGGCTACCATTCCTGGCTTGAAGCTTCGACGTTTTGTTACGATAGCTGTGGCATTAGTCTTCAGCACGGCACTTCGATGAAACACCCGTCTCAATTGCGTTTGGCGATCGCACAAATTAACGTCGTCGTCGGGGACATTGACGGCAACACGCAAAAGATCCTGGAATGGATGGATCGCGCGCGTGATGTCGACGCAGATATTGTTACGTTCCCCGAACTCGCACTCACCGGTTATCCGCCCGAAGACCTTTTACTGAAGCCGCAATTTATCGACGCGAACCTCGCGGCTCTCGACAAAATTGTGAATAGGAGCCGTGACATTGCGGCTGTGATTGGTTTTGTCGACCGGCAGGATGACATTTTCAATGCCGCTGCGGTTGTCCAGAACGGAAAGCGAGTGACGACGTACCACAAGATATATCTGCCGAATTACGGCGTGTTCGACGAATTTCGGTACTTTCAACCGGGCAATCGCTGCCCTGTGCTTCAAATGGAGAGAGTAACCATCGGAATAAGCATATGTGAAGACATCTGGTATCCGGATGGTCCGGTGTTTCAACAGGCGCTCGCAGGCGGTGCCGAAGTCATTATCAATATCTCGTCGTCTCCCTATCATGCAGGCAAACGGCGTTGGCGAGAGCGCATGCTGGGCACCAGGGCATCCGACAATACTGTCATCGTTGCTTATAACAACCTGGTGGGCGCTCAAGATGAGCTTGTGTTCGATGGCGACAGCCTTGTCTTCGACGAGAACGGCGATCTCATCACGCGTGGAAAGCAATTTGAAGAAGATTTAATCGTCGTCGACTTGGACACTGAGGCGGTTTTCCGACAGCGTCTGCATGATCCGCGGCGCCGTCAACAAAAGTTGAGTGCTGCGCCGGCAACCGATGTCATTGCACTCGCGTCTCGCACCCGTACGCCACGGCCGGTTCCGGCGAGCGTACATCGGGAGCCGCTGCCGGACGTCGCAGAAATATACCAAGCGCTTACCGTCGGAACCCGCGACTACGTTCGGAAGAATGGGTTCAAGAAAGTCGTCCTCGGTTTGAGTGGTGGGATTGATTCGGCACTAACAGCGTGCATTGCAGTCGACGCACTCGGAAAGGAAAATGTTGTCGGCGTTCTGATGCCGTCGGAGTTCTCTTCGCAAGGAAGTATCGAAGATTCCGAACAACTCGGCAAAGAGCTGGGCATTGAGCTTATGACTATCCCGATCGGGGATGTGCTGCATTCATTCATCAGCGCTCTCAAAACCAGCTTTAAAGGTGCTAAGCCCGACGTTACCGAAGAAAACATCCAGGCGAGAATTCGAGGAACGTACCTGATGGCACTTTCGAACAAGTTTGGATGGCTCGTGTTAAGCACCGGGAATAAGAGCGAAATCAGCACCGGTTACTGCACGCTCTACGGCGATATGGTCGGTGGCTTTGCGCTGCTGAAGGATGTAATGAAGACCACGGTGTATCAGCTGTCGGAGTACTGCAACCGTATTCCGCGGGCAATTATCGAAAAGCCGCCGTCGGCAGAGTTGCGTCCGAATCAACTCGACACGGATACGCTGCCGCCATACGAGGCTTTGGATCCCATACTGAAGGCGTACGTGGAAGAGGATCGCAGCCTTTCCGAAATGATCGAAATGGGTTTCGATGAACAACTGGTAAGTCGTGTTATCCGTATGGTCGACTCGAATGAATACAAGCGGCGTCAGGCTGCCCCAGGAATCAAGATCACGCCACGCGCTTTCGGGCGCGACCGGCGAATGCCAATTACGAACAGGTTTCGATGATGGACGACAAACCTTTTGGAATTCTGGAGCAATGGGTCAAAGAAGGACGCATTCATCTGTCTCTTCAGCCCTCGGAGGCCGCTGAGGCAGAACCGCGGGATTTTCCTGTGGAAGTGATGCCGCCGGGTCTTACCGACGACGAGCTCTTTGAATTTGCAATGAAAGACGTCAAGTCGCTGGGCTGGAGCGCGGTACCATTGCACAATCGCCCTCCGGTAGAAATTCAGGCGCAGGATGAAGAACAGGACGCCCTCCGCGCACTTGAAGAATTTGTGCGCCAGGGAAATGTCGAGATCGAAGACACCGCGGAGTACATCGAAGGCTCGGTTCATCCGCATGGACGGCTGTATTTGAAAGATCTACGGTCCGGCCGGTTCTCCGTCCAGGCACATTTAGATCTTCACGGTCTGAATTTGCAGGAAGCGCGTTTCGCGCTCGAGGAATTCCTCTTCGAATCCGTTCGGACCGGTTTCACCTGTGTGCGAGTGATTCACGGGCGCGGGCGCCACTCTCATAAACATCATCCGGTGCTGAAAGAAAACATCCAGCGGTGGCTTTGTACGCGTCGGATGAGTCGGCGGGTCATTGCCTACACGTCTGCCCGTCGGTGCGACGGTGGCGGCGGAGCTGTCTATGTACTTTTGAGGAAGTGAACTCGGTCGGCCAGGGCGCAAAAAGATGCAAGAAAGTGAGAACGCGTTCCTAAATCATTCGGTCTGCGGCGGCAGATAACAGCCACGTTCGTTCCCTTTTCAACCATCGATTCGAGTTCCGACTTAATGAGTCCTAAAGTGTGAGCGGCCTCACGAGTTGGTATGGAGGCGTCGTACAAAGGTTCGAGCAGGTCGGCGAGAATCATCGCGCCGGGAGTTTCATCCTTGACCACTTCGACGGTGACATCGTCGATTGTATCGTCGGCGACATAAACGATTAATTGTCCGGTCTGGGCTGCTGTAATCATTTTTTCATGACGCGAAGAACACCCATCACTCTTCCAATGATGCTGAAGGATGCTGCATCGCTCCTTTCGATCTGGATTGGTTCGAATTTGGGATTTTCCGCTTTCAATGTAATTCCGTCTTCTGTGCGGTAGAACCGCTTGACTGTAGCTTCATCGCCGATCAGCGCAACCACAATCTCACCGTTTATGGCGTCCTGTTGCGGATGAACCAACACGTAATCTCCATCCAAAATATGAGCGCCTTCCATGCTGTTGCCCTGAACTTTCAGCAGAAAGGCGCCCGCTGGAGCCCAATCATTGGGAAGTTGGATCATGTCTTCAACATTCTCCTCTGCCAGTAGCGGCAAGCCGGCGGCCACGCGGCCGACAATAGGAATGCCCTGTGGATTGTTCCGGCCGCCAGACCGGAGGGAGCGCGAAGGCGCCGAAACGGACAGCGTCCGCGATTGAAACCTTTTTTTCTGCAGATAGCCTTTCCGTTCCAGCGCAGAAATGTGATCTTGAACCGTAGCCGGATAGATATTGAATTGCCGTCCAATTTCGCGTACCGATGGGGGAAAACCGTTCGCATTTACGTATTCGTTAATGAAATCTAGGATGGCCTGCTGGCGCTCGGTAAGCATTCTCGCTTTATACCGAACAAGTGTACGGTAGTCAACGGGAATAATTTCGGCAATTGGGGAGTGCTGATTCGCTGATCGTGGGAATGGCACGATTCCACTTGCCGCTCACGTGTCACGACGCTAACGTGCTGCCGGGGGCAACCGTGGAGCACGACCGCGGCGTCGCTTTGATCCTGGCATTGCTGGTACTGTCGTTCCTAACGGTCATCGGCAGCGCCTTTCTTACTGCGTCGACCATCGACATCTGGATCAGCGAGAACTACAAAAGCGCAACTCAAACGTTGTACGTAGCAGAAGCAGGCATCGATCACGGGAGAGAACTGCTACGTACGTCGCCTTACGCGCCGAATGACCTTCTGGCTTCATCGGCAGGTCCTGATCGTGTTCTTTCGACATCAACGGATTCAGTCGCTCTGCCCTTGAGCGACGACAAGCCATTCATCCCTCCGCAAAAGTTGCCGGCCGGCAATTACACCGTGTGGCTGAGAAATGATGCATCGGACGGTTTGGAAACCCTTACGGACACGAACGAGGTGTTGACGCTCGTCAGTCTTGGCCGTGTAGGCATGAGCCAGAAACTGATCGAGGCCGTCGTTCAGAAGGGACGGTTTCCGGAATCGGTCCTCGACCAGCGGTTGAAAACCGTGAATGGTCTCGAATCTCTCGCCTCAAGCGTGACAAGAAATGCGACGGACCTGTACACGGCGCCTGGCTTGAGAGACGCTGGCGAACCATCGGATTACCGAGTCGTCGCAGTGGATGGAAATATCGAACTGGGACCGGGCATCGGATATGGAGTGCTTCTGGTGCGCGGAGAGGCACGTGTCACCGGCAACTTCACCTGGAACGGGTTGATGCTGGTTATCGGACAAGGTGTTGTGCAGTTGGATGACGGAGTTTCCTTAACCGTGAATGGTGGGAGGTTCGTTGCAAGGACTCGGGCACCGGACGGCGCACTCCTGTCGGCTCCCCTCGGTGCAGGCTTCGATATCACGGACCTGGCCCAGATCAAGGCAGCAAACCGCATTTTTCCCTACACGCTAGTCTCCATCCGAGAACGTTAGAGAAAAGATCCCAATTCCCAATTCCCAATGCTCAATTCCCATCCGATGAGAATCGAGAATTGGGAATTGAGAATTAGGAATTGACTAGGCTTTCGCCTCCCGCGCTTTTGTGGCGGGATCTTCGTATAAGTATTTCACGCGATTCTTGAAGATGAATAGGTTGGGCTGAGTTTCGCGGGTGATACGGATGATGTCCTTATCGTAGTACTCGATCCATCCACGCACTTCTTCGCCGTCGATCAGCTTCACGATGACTCGTGTCTTATTCTTGGAGAGTCGATCAATGTATTCGGCCTCACGGAAAGTCGTTTCTGGAGCGGCTTGCCGTCGGTCTCTTCGGCTCGTGTACTCGTGCGGTGTACGTAGTGCCATGCCCGCAGTATTCAGTTTTCGATGCTAAGATTCAAGAGTGAAGATTGAAGCTATCCTGTTTGATCTGGGTAAGGTCCTTATCGATTTCAACTTCGAAACTGGGGTTCAAGCCCTCCATGCCTCCTGCTCGATTTCACGTACCCGTTTTGACCAAGTCCTGTGGGATACGACCTGGATCCGGCGTTACGAATGCGGCGAGATTTCCACGGCTGAATTCCATGGCTACCTTTGTGAAACGGCAAATATGAGCATGCCGTTGCGGGATTTTTGCCGGAATTGGTCGTCTGTTTTCATACCGCAGCCGCTCGTCTCCGACAATTTGCTCGCTTATCTGAAGCGGAGGTATCCGTTAATCCTGGTTTCCAACACGAACGAAGCACACATTGACTTCATCCGTTCGAACTATCGCGTGCTCGAGCATTTTGACCACCACATCTTTTCGTATGAAGTAGGCTCGTTAAAGCCCGACCGGAAAATCTTTGAGCACGCGATTGCCGCTTCGGGATTTCCCGCCGAAACCTTATTCTTTACGGACGATCGGGAAGAAAACGTCGTCGCGGCGCGAAATTTGGGGCTCCACGCTCATCAGTTCAAAACAGAATCGGCACTGGTCAATGCGCTGGCAGCGGCCGGCGTCTGCGTCGGCATCTAGGGCGGGTAACGCCTAGAGTAGTTTTAACGTATGGAAACTTTATTTCGTTTCCAAGTAGAATGGATCCGCTTGCCGAACCCAAAAAATGAACAGTGAGGAAGAAAGGTTACGGCTTATCCGCTAAGGAACGTCTAACCTCGGGCTAATGAGCACCTTTGAATTTTTCTTTAAATACAGACCAATTGTTTATCAGAAGGGCCATTTGGCGTTTCAGCTATTGGGATCGCGATGGCTATTCTTACTCTTCATTATTGCCGCCGGTATCGGCGCTTACTACGCTTACCGCCACGTTGCCCGGGAAAAATACTCCGTAGGGTTAGTGGCCCTGCGCACTATCACGTTTATCGTTTTGGCATTCATCTTTCTTCGTCCAGTTTTGAATGTCTCGACGGTGCTTCCCCAGGAAAGCTATCTTGCTGTGGTCATCGACAACTCGGAGAGCATGAAGATCAAGGACGATGGGCAGGTGTCCCGCTCCGAACAGCTTCAGAAACAACTCGAAACCACCAACTTTTTGAAGCGGCTCAGCGAGAAATTCAAGGTCCGGACTTACCGGTTCGACAGTTCGGCCGAGCGGATCGATCGGTTGGATCAGTTGACGTTCGCTGGAAAGCGTACGAGGTTGGAATCCGCGACGGATCTCTTGCAGCAAGAACTAGGCAGCGTCCCGTTGTCCGGCGTCGTTCTGATCACGGATGGTGTGGACAACGCCTCGAGGCAGTGGACCGAATCCCTTTCAAAGCTCGAAACGCACAAAGTTCCGTTCTATACGGTCGGTGTTGGTTCCGAGAGCATTACCCGCGACGCCGAAATCGTCAAGATTTCGGCTCCAAGATCCTCACTGAAAGAATCGACAGCGGTCGTTGATGTGTCCTTCCGCAGCCATGGTTTTACGGGACGAAAGGCCACTCTGTACGTTCGTGAAAATGGAATCCTGCTGAAAACCGAGCAAGTCACCCTTCCCGCCGACGGCGAGATTTCCGAAACGACACTCGATCTGCCCGTGAAGAACGAGGGAACGCGACTATTTTCGTTTTCGCTTCAGGCACCCGAGGACCGAATCGCAGAAAACAACACGCTCGACGCGTTAATCGAGATCAAGAACGACCACCCTCAAATTCTCTATATAGAAGGTGAACCGCGCTGGGAATTCAAATTCCTGCGCCGCGCGATGCAAGACGATCCCAATATTCGGCTGGTGACATTGCTGCGGTCGTCTCAAAATAAGTTTTATCGACAGGGCATTGATAAGGAAGAAATGCTCTCTGAAGGTTTTCCCAAAAAGCGCGAGGAACTCTTCGCATTCAAAGGTTTGATCTTCGGAAGTATCGAGTCCACATTCTTTAATCAGGACCAACTCAAGAACGTCGTTGATTTCGTCAGTACTCGTGGCGGCGGTTTCATGATGATGGGAGGTCGCAACTCATTTGCGGCGGGGCGTTACGAGAACAGTCCGTTAGCGGACATTCTTCCGGTCCAAATGTCTTCCGGGGATCGGACGCCCATCATCGGTCGTCTGAAGCTAGGGATTACTGATTATGGTCGGACCCATCCCTTGATGAGATTGTCGTCGGATGCAAGTGCCAACGTAAAGCAGTGGAACGATCTCCCGCCATTGAATGATTTCAATAAGACGCTTGAAGCGAAGGTGGGCGCAGTTGTTTTGGCGCGAGGCCAGTCGGACCAAAAGAGCTCCGGCGATCCAATACTCCTGGCGTTCCAGCGTTACGGCAGAGGGCGGACGATGGCCCTGGCCAGTTCAAGCACGTGGCGCTGGCAGATGCAGATGGACCATCAGGATCAAACATACGAGACCTTCTGGAAGCAGGTTCTAAGGTGGTTGGTGAGTACCTCACCGGATCCCGTGATGATCACTTCCGACAAAGACACGTATCTTCCGGGCGAAGCCATACGCCTGTCGGCAGACGTTGCTAACAAGAGTTTCGAGCGGATGAACAGCGCCAAGGTGGTCGCAAAAGTTACGAACCCCGACGGAGTAACCGAATCGCTTGCATTGGATTGGAGCGGTTCAGCCGAAGGCACCTATCAGGCTGAGCTGAATGCGACTACGCCGGGCATCTACAAAGTCGAGGTTGATGCGACGCAGGGCTCCGAGAGTTTAGGGACGAACCGTTCAGCGTTCCAGGTTGAGGATCGTCCTGTGGAGTTTTACAACGCGTCGCTCGACTCGCGGCTGCTCCAATCGGTAGCCTCCTCGACGGATGGCCATTATTATCCGCTGTCGAAAATGGGAGATGTGCCGGAGGACGCGCAATACGTCGAAGGCCAGAGTTCATTAACCGAGCAGAAGGAACTCTGGGATGTGCCGTTTCTTTTTATGCTGCTCTGCATGACGTTAGGCGGCGAATGGTTCTGGAGGAAGAGAAAGGGGCTTGCATGAAATGTGTGACAGCTCGTCTGCCAGCCTTCCTGATCGGTCTCGTCCTGCTTCTGCCGGGTACCGCTTTAGCCGACTCGAGCGCACTCATCCTGCGAGGTGTTGCCGGTAGTCCGGAGCACGAACAAAAATTCGAGAAGTGGACAGCGGGCACGGCAAAAGCGCTCGTCGATAAATTTGGCTTCTCCTCCGATCGTGTGATCGTGCTAACAGATAAAAAAACCGCCCAGGCCGAAATCCAAAAGGCATTCGCAACCCTAAAGCAACAACTCAAGCCCGCTGACACGTTTTTCTTATTTTTCATCGGCCATGGAAGTGGTGAAGATGGCCAATACAAATTCAATATCAGTGGTCCGGACTATACAACCGACGATTACAACAAGCTGTTGAGTACCCTCACGGTCGGGCGAATCGTGATCGTCGCCGGCACTCCCGCCAGCGGCGCTTCTCTCGAGAAATTTGGCGGCAAGAACCGCGTTGTCATCACGGCGACCCGCAGTGGACAAGAGGGTAACGATATCGTTTTTTACGAATACTTCCTGGAAGCGCTTCAGAACTCTGCCGCTGACGAGGATAAAGATCAAAAGGTCTCCGTATGGGAAGCGTTTAAGTACGCCGTGAGCGCGACCGAGCGCTTTTATAAGGAAGAAGGACGCCTCGCTACCGAACATGCACAGATTTCGGACAATGGAGCTGAAAAGACCGACATCAAGGCCAAAGAGCCGCCGTTGCTTGCTCGTGCGACGAGCTTCCAGGTTGATCGACCGGCCGTTTCCAGTGATCCGAAAGTGCAGGCGCTGCTAAATGAGCGAAAAGAAATCGAGCAGAAGATCGAGGCGCTGCGCATAAACAAGAACTCGATGCAGGAGGCGGATTACAACAAACAATTGGAAGAGCTTCTCGTCCAACTTGCTCTGAAGAATCAAGAAATCCGGCAGCAGGAGGGAACGAAGAAATGAAGCCGATCAAACGTGCTGCTCGTTTCCGCAGTCTCCTTTCATTCTCACTCCTGCCGTTTCTGTTGCTCAGTTGTGGCGCAATGTGGCAGTCCGACTCAAAGAATCCGGTCGAACTCGCCCGCACGGGGCAGTACACGCAAGCCGCGGCAGCGCTCGAGCCGATGGTGGCAGGAGGGAATTTCGATCCCGCGGTTGTCGAGAGTTTGTATTACTCGTGGATTCGCACCGGCGAATATGTAAAAGCGAGGGACAAATTTGAAGCGTGGTCTACCGCGAATGCGAACGCCGGTCCGGTGAGGCTGGCGGCGGGACGCATCAATCACCTTACCGGAAATTATGAACGTGCGCTCACACACCTCAATGCGATCGTGAGTGCGCCCAACGTCGCCATTGCGGCGCAATTTGAGCGCGCCTCTGTTTTGGATGACAGCGGAAAGCACTCGGACGCCCTGGCCGGATACAAGAAGCTCATCGACGCTTTTCAGGCCGGTACCACGCGATCTCCCAGCGACATGCAGTGGATTGCCCGCGCCATGTGGGCTACGGAGTACTTTCACGACGCTAATGATGCATTCAAGCTCGTTACTCAAGCCAATCCGCGTAGCGCGGAGGCATTCGTGGCGTGGGGCGATCTCCTTGCCGAGAAATACAACGAGCCGGAAGCGATTGCGAGCTATCAGGACGCGCTGAAGATCGATCCGAACCTGCCCGAAGCGCACCTCGGCATGGCCCGCGCTCTTGCATTGACGGAGCCGGAAAAGGCTTCAGCTGCGCTCGAACGTGCGATGAAGACAAATCCGAATTTTCCGGACGGGCACCTGCTTGTCGCCGAGCAAAGTTTGGATTCAGAACAGTTCGACAAAGCAAGGCAAGACATTGCCAAAGTTTTGGATGTCAACCCACAATCGGCGCAAGCGATAAGTTTGCTGGCCTCCATCGATTTTTTAAGGGATACCAAGGATGTCGAGACCTTCGTCAAAACGAACGAAAATGTTCAGAAGGTTTTGAAGATCAATCCGAGCTACAGCAAGTTGTTCGATATTCTCGCCGAAAACTGCGTTTCACTTCGTCTGTATCAGCAAGCCGTAGACTTCTCTCGCAAAGCTTTGGAGATCAATCCACGAGATTGGAATGCGATGAGCACCCTCGGGGTGAACCTCATGCGAGTCGGGCAAGAAGACGAAGGCAAGGCAGCTCTCGATAAGGCGTACGAGGGAGACCGCTTCAACGTTTGGACCGTGAATACGCTCACTCTGCTGGATAGTTTTGAGCACTTCAACCGTTTCGACACACCGCACTTCAAAGTAAAGCTTCACGAAAAAGAAGTCGCAGTATTGCGGCCATACGTTGCCGAGCTTCTCGAGAAAGCCTACGACACACTTAGCGAGAAGTACGGCTTTAAGCCCGCGGGTCCCATTACCTTTGAAATGTATCCGGATCATGCAGATTTCGCTGTCCGCACACTCGGCCTGCCTGGAATTGGCGCGCTAGGAGTCTGCTTCGGCAAACTTTTTGTCATGGATTCCCCTTCGGCGCGTAAGCCGGACGCGTTTAATTGGGGCAGCACCCTATGGCATGAATTTACACACGTCATATCTCTTCAAATGACGGATCACAAGGTGCCTCGATGGTTTTCGGAAGGTCTCTCTGTCTTCGAAGAGCGCAAAGGCTTTCCCGGTTGGGGCGACGATCTCAAGCTCGATTACCTTGCTGCGATCAAAGAAAAGAAGTTTCTATCGACGGCGGAATTGAACGAGGGCTTTATCCGTCCAAAGTACGAACAGCAGGTCCTGGTTTCTTATTACCAGGCCTCACTTATCTGTGAATACATCGATCAGAAGTACGGATTCCCGGCACTCAAGAAAATGCTTCTTCTCTATAAGGACGGGAAGAACACTGCAGACGTCTTCAAGGAAGCCATTGGGCTCACGTTGGATCAATTCGATAGTGAGTTTTTCAAATGGGTCGATGACCGTGTGAAGGATTTGGATGTCAAGGCGGTCACGCAGCTCATGAGTTCCGGCCAGGAAGCCTTGGCAAAAGGCGAGACGGATAAGGCCATTGAAATTCTCAAACAGTCCATCGAACTCTATCCCGAATACACTGATGAGCATAATGCGTACGAACCCCTTGCCGACGCCTACTTGAAGAAGGGAGACAAGGCCGCCGCGATCGATACGTTGAAAAAGTTCATGCAGTATTCGGAGACGGGATACAAGGCGAGCTTGAAGCTTTCGGATCTTTTGCTCGAAGCGGGCGATCCCGCTGGCGCGCGCCAGGCGCTCGAAGGGGCCATGTACATCCGTCCGCTGGATATGGAAGAACACCAGAAGCTCGGCGATCTTTTACTAAAGCAAAAACAATATGCTCCGGCTATCCGTGAATTCGAGGCATTGCTGGCTCTGAACACGCCGGATAAAGCGGGAGCTTTTTATAAATTGGCAGAAGCCAATCTCGGGCAAGGCAAGAAGGATGTTGCGAAGACGAACATCATGAAGGCACTCGAAATCGCGCCATCATATGAGCCTGCTCAGGAGTTGTTTTTAAAAATTGTGAGGTAACTGTGGAACTTAGCGTTGAACAGAAACAGGAACTGGAAATCGTAGAGCGGTTTCATACGGAATTAAAGAAGATCGATCACGAAATTCGAAAAATCATTGTGGGACAGAAAGATGTTGTGGACCAGGTGATGATCTCAATGCTGACGGGCGGGCATTCCATTATCACCGGCGTTCCCGGACTCGCCAAGACGCTGCTCATTGCCACTGTTGCGCAGGTTCTGCATCTCGATTTCAAGCGTATTCAGTTCACCCCGGACTTGATGCCCGCGGATATAACCGGTACCGAGATCATCGAAGAAGACCGCGCCACTGGGAAACGGGCGCGTGTATTCGTGAAAGGCCCGATTTTCGCGAACATTATTCTGGCTGACGAAATCAATCGAACGCCTCCGAAGACACAATCGGCGCTGCTCGAGGCGATGCAGGAAGGATCGGTTTCGATCGAAGGCAATACGTATATTCTGGAAAAGCCCTTTTACGTTCTTGCCACGCAAAATCCAATCGAACTCGAAGGTACTTATCCGTTGCCGGAAGCCCAGTTGGACCGCTTCATGTTCAATATCGTGATCGAGTACCTGTCTGAAGAGGACGAAATTCAGGTCGTCAGTCAAACTACGACTCTACGCAAAGTCGAGTTCGAAAAGACCATTAGCGGCCCGGAAATCCTGGAGTTCCAGCGTCTGGTGCGCAAGATGCCGGTGGCCGAGGAGATCATGCGTTACGCCGTCCAGTTGGCTCGTACAAGCCGTCCAAGTGCCGCGAACCCTCCGGATTTCGTCCGGCAATATATCAATTACGGAGCAAGCTTGCGGGCATCGCAGTTCTTGATCCTCGGATCTAAAGCGCGGGCTCTTGTTCACGGCCGCTACCACGTTGCCGTCGAGGACATACAGACACTGGCATATCCGGTATTCCGGCATCGCATTCTCACGAATTTTCACGCTGAATCCGAAGGAATTAAATCCGAAGATATTATCAAGCGTTTGCTCGAAACTGTGCCTGTGCCGAAGTCGGGATTGAAGGAATAAGAAACGGAACACAAGACGCACCAGATGCACAAAACGTTGTACTTTTGTACCTTGCGGTCCTAATAAAGTATGAGTACGCCGATAGTAGAAGAAAAACCCAAGAACCGATTTATCGATCCTAAGGTTCTGATCAAGATCCAGAATCTCGAACTCGTCGCTCGAACGGTGGTCGAGGGATTTGTGCAGGGACTTCATCGTTCGCCCTACATGGGCTTCAGTGTGGACTTCGCTGCTTACCGGCCTTACATGCCGGGTGATGAAATCCGTCGGATCGATTGGAATGTGTTTTCCCGTTCCGACAGGCTTTATATCAAGCTGTACGAGGGCGAAACCAACACGCGCGTTCTCGTTCTGCTTGATATCAGCGGATCAATGAACTACGGCTCGGCCGAACCGAAAAAGATCGATTACGCCCGTATTCTGGCTGCGTGTTTGACATACTTTGCTCACCACCAGCGGGACGGTGTGGGTTTGCTGACGTTCGACACAGAAGTCCGCACGCACCTTCCTTCCAGCCGCCGCCGGGGTCATCTCTTGACGATTCTTTCGGAGATCGATCGTATCCAGCCGACTGCACAGACGGAGTTTCGCAAACCTCTTCGGTTCCTTGCAGAGTATTTAACGCGGCGCGGCGTGATTGTATTGATCTCCGATTTATACGACGAGCCGGACAACATCATAGCCGGTCTGAAGGCGCTGAAAGCGAAGGGCAACGATATTATCGTCTTTCACATCATGGACAACTTCGAGCTGACGTTTCCTTTCGAGGACATGGCACAGTTTGAAGACATGGAGACGAAGAGAAAACTACACGTGATTCCCGAATATCTGCGAACCCAGTATCTAGTAATTTTGAAGGATCATATGGAGCGCATCCGCAAGGAGCTGTCGGGTGCGCGAATCGATTACTGTTTGATGGATACGAGTAAGCCGCTGGATGCGGGTTTGTTCACATACTTGGCCGCAAGAGCAAAGAGTATTTAATGTCGTTTCTAAACCCATTTTTTCTGTTTGGTTCACTCGCACTCGCCGTACCGGTTTTGATTCACCTGGTTCGCCGCGAGAAGTCGGAAATCATCCCATTCAGCTCGCTGATGTTTCTGCTGAAGGTACCTAAGCGATCTATTCGACAGCAGAAGATGAAGAACTTGTTGTTAATGGCGTTGCGGTTGCTGATCCTGGCCTTGCTCGTTGGCGCATTCGCCCGGCCGTACATGACGCAGCCTGAAAGGCCGACTGCCGGCGGAAATTCCAATCGCGGGACAGTCATGATGCTGGATACGTCTTACAGCATGCGGTACGGCAACAACTTCGACAGAATGAAATCGGAGGCCCAGAAGAGAATCGACGGTCTTCGCGCAAGCGATCGCATGGCGATCATTGCCTTCAATGACAGTGCCACGCTACTCACTCAGCCGACGACGGACAAGAGTGCCCTGAAAGGGGCAGTCGACACGTTAGAGCCATCTTTTGGCGGTACGCGCTTTTATGATGCATTCACTCTTGCCGATCGCGTTCTTGGTCAATTTGTGGGAGAACAGCGGCAATTAGTCGTTATTTCGGATTTTCAAAAAAATGGGTGGAACCGTTCCAGCCGGGAAAGTGTCATTCCTATTGACGTGAAAGCTGAAACCGTCAATCTCGCCGTCAAGGAATGGACGAACATGGGTATCGATAGCGTCAGCGTCGACCAGACGAGCTTTACCCGTACGTATTCGGGACGGCTGATTGCAAGGATTCACAATTACAATAAAGAAAAGCCTACCGAGGTTCCAGTTTCGGTCAGCCTCAACGACAAAGAAGTGGAGCGGAAGAAGGTCATAGTTTCGGCCAATTCCTCAGCCCTCGCAGAGTTCACAGGGTTCGACCTTCCGCTCGGATTTTCCAAAGGCCGCGTCCGCATCGAGGCGGAAGACCCCTTGAAAATCGATAACGATTTTCTGTTTGCGATCGAACGGCGCGAAAAGTTGAAGTTGCTCGTTGTCGATGCCGGCAAACCCAAGCAAAGCGTGTATCTACGTGATGCCTATACCTCCGCTCCAGATCTACCCTTCGAGGTGACGATTGTTCCAGCGTCCGGACTCACGGCGGACGAGGTGGCGAAGCACGAACTAGTTATCATCAACGATGTCGCGCGGTTGCCGGATAACGTGCGTGAGAAGATGGACGAGCGACGAAAGTCCGGCCAGGGACAACTCGTTATCTTAGCTGAGAATTCAGATCCAGGCTGGTGGGGCGGCTACGAGAAGTTACCGGTTAAACCAACCCAGAAAATCTTCGTGAACAAGGATCGCGGCAAGCCCTCCGTATCCCTGACCACATATGGCAACCACAGTATCTTCAAGCCGTTCGAGAAGAGTACAAGGGTCGCGTTGAATTCGGCGCAGTTCTGGGCCTACGTAAACGTCGAGCCCAAACCCGGTGCAATTGTCCTGGCAAAGTATGAAGATGGTGCTCCGGCCATCGTGGAGTCCTCTAAGAACGATGGCGGCATGATCGTATTCAATTCAACGGTGGACAGTAAGTGGAACGATTTTCCGTTCAAAACCTCGTTCCTGCCGTTGTTCCACGAAATACTGCGTTATCTGTCGCGGTATAACGAGGGCCGGGGTTGGTATGCGCTCGGCGATGCAATACCGGTTGTCGGCGGTTTGGAGACGGCTGCGGCGGCAGTGATCGGTCCAACGGGGGAACGCCAAGCGCTAGGGAACCTCGAGGTGGGCCAATCCAAGTTCTTTACTCCGAGCGTCCCGGGCTTTTACGAGATCCGCGTGGGTCCGGATACGCGAAGGGTGGCGGTAAATCCGCCGGCCTCTGAAGGCAACCTGGACAGCATGCCGCCGGAGGACCTCCTGGCTAGCGTGCAGCAAACAAAAGGGGAGTCCCGACAGGCTGGATTCTTCGGGGCCGAAGAAAAAGACGACTACGCCCGCCGCCAAATGGGCTGGTGGTATCTGTTATTGTTTGCTTTATTAGCGGGTATGGCGGAGATTTATATAGCGAACCGGACCTATAAGACATCCTGACGTTAAAAAGGGAGACAAAGCATGGCGCCACATGAAGAGTTGCTCCAGAAGATCGCAATTGTAAGAAACAAATGGAGGGCATTCCTCTGGCTTCGAGGCCTGGCCTGGGTTCTAGGCGTGACGACCATTGCGCTTTTGATCGGTCTCTACTTAGCGAACTCCACCAGTGTTTCCGGTTGGACTGTCAGCGTGTTGCGCTTGCTTGTGGTCGCCGCAGTAATCGCAACAATAATCAAGGCTCTTGTCTTGCCTTTGCGCCGGACGCCAACGAATACACAGCTCGCACGATTTGTTGAGGAGAAAAATCCAGGACTCAAGGATAGTCTCGTCAGCGCGGTCGATGCGATTCAGAACGCGAGACCGGAACAGCACACATTCGTGCACCTTCTGACGAAAGATGTTTTGGACCGGACCAAACACGTGCGGTTTGGTGATCAGGTCAACAAGCGAAAATTCAGCGCGTTTGCCGGGTTGACCGGAGCATTCGCCCTGGCGCTTCTAATCGCCTTGTACCTGGCATCTGTGTTCTTTCCAATCGGAAGTCCTAAGCTCATCGGCTGGTCGTTGAAGCCGCCGAACTTGGATCAGATCCAGTTGCAGGTAACCCCGGGCGACAAGACGGTCGCAAAGGGAGACGACGTGATGATCGAGGCCGTCGCCATGGGCTTCGATCCGCAACGCGCGATCATCCACCTTCGTTACTCGAACGGAACAGAATGGGAAACCTCGACGATGGAGGTGACACCGCAAAATGTTCCGACTTTCCGTCATCTCATCTTCAACGTACAGGAACAGATCCATTACTTCGTAGATGCCGACGGACGCAGATCGAAAGAATTTACGCTCGACGTCGCGGATCTTCCGCGAGTGGAGAAGGTGAATTACACCTATCACTATCCACAGTACACAGGCCTGGCCGTCAAGAACGAAGAGAATGCATCCGATATGGTTGCTCCGAAGGGTACGGAAGTGGAAGTTACCGTGTCGGGCAGCCAGGCTCTTTCCGGCGGCAGAATTGTATTTGCGGATAATAAGAGCGTTTCTCTGCAGCCGAACGGCGAGAAGACCATCATGGGCAAGGTCACTGTCGATCGCACCACCACGTTTCGGATCGAACTGACCAACACGAGTGGCAAGACATATCTCGGTCTTGAAGAATACTCGATGGAAGCGCTTGACGACCAGAAGCCTATCGTTCAATTCACGAAGCCGGGACGCGACACCAAAGCAACCAAGGTTGAAGAAGTATTTACTGAGCTTCGCGCAGAAGACGATTTCGGAGTGAGGCAGCTCGAGCTGCATTTCTCCGTCAACGGAGGACCGGATCAGAAGGTTGACCTTTATTCGAGTAAGGGTGGCCCCACCAAGGAAATCTCAGCGAGCCATACATTCTTTCTTGAAGAGTACGATCTCCAGCCAGGCGATATCGTGACCTACTACGGCAAGGCTCTCGATACGCGTAATCCGGCAAATACGGTTTCCACGGACATCTACTTCATCGAAGTGCGGCCGTTCGGGCGCGAGTATCGTCAAGGTGCGGCCGGCGGCGGTGGCGGCGGCGGCGGTGGCGGCGAAGGTGAGTCGATGGAAGCGCTCCTGAAGCGGCAGAAGGACATCATCGCTGCGACACACAAGCTCATCAATAACAAAGATAAGTACAAAGATAAGGAATGGATCGATAACGTCCACTCCGTATCGGCGAATCAGACAAAAGCTCAAGACCAGACGACGACACTGGTCGAGCGCATGTCCCGCCGGGGTCTCACAAACGAAGACAAAATGATCAAACAGATGGCGGATAATTTGAAGAGCGCCATCGAGCAAATGAAACCGGCCGCAGAACAGCTCAAGGCTGAAAAACCTGAAGCTGCCGAGCCGTTCGAACAAAAAGCTCTACAGTTCCTCATGCGCGCCGAGGCGTTGTTCACGGAAATCCAAATCACAATGGGCCAAGGCGGAGGCGGGCAAGGCGGAGCGCAGAGCGCCCAGGATCTGGCTGATCTCTTCGAGCTCGAATTGGATCAAAACAAGAACCAATACGAAACCGTACAACGCGGAGAAATGCAGCAAGGCAGTCAGGATGTCGATGAAGCCCTCCGTAAGCTGAAAGAGCTTGCCGAGCGGCAGCAGAAACTCCAGGAACGGCGCGCGCAACAGAGCCAGCGCGGCGGTGGAGGTGGTGGCGGCAGCGATCAGATGACCGCTCAAGAGCTGCAAAAAGAAACCGAGCGTTTGGCAAGGCAACTCGACAAACTCTCCAGAGAAAACAATAACCGTCAGATGGCGGAAGCCGCTCGTGCCCTCCAACAGGCCGCTCAGAATATGGCGCAAGCCCAGAACGGAAACCCGTCGCAGCAACAGCAGGCCGCTCAGCAAGCCCAGGAGCAACTGCAACGCGCGCAACGCCTGTTGAGCCAGGGTAAGAACGGCTCTATGGAAGAGCGATTGGCTCAAGCACAGGAGCAGGCGAAGAGGCTCAAGGAACAACAGAGCAAGATTGCGGAGGAAACACAGCAGCTCGCCAATAGTCCGGGCAACCCAGGTGACGCGAAAAAGCGTGCTCAGGAGATCAATCAGCAGAAGGATGGGGTTTCTTCGGAACTACAGTCGATGACGAAGGAACTCGAAACCCTCAGCAACAACCAGGAAAATCGCGATGCCGCAAACAAGGCTCGCGCAGCTGCAAATACGATCAAGGGACAGCGTATCCAAGACCGTGTGGAGCAGGGCCGGCAATTCCTCGATAACGGTACGCCGCAGAACGGCTATTTCGGATATGCAGCTCAAAACGAGCGCGCTATCGAGAAAGCCTTAGACGATGTTCAGAAACAGATCGGCCAGGCGGCCTCGGCGGCCAACAATTCGGAAGAGAAGAAGCTGCAGAACGCGCTGAACCAAACGAGCGAGTCCACGAAAGCTTTGCAGTCCTTGCAACAGCGTTTGCAGAATCAACAGCAGCAGAATCAGCAGCAGCAAAATACGCAAGGAAACCAGAACCAGCAGTCCCAGCAAGGTCAGGAAGGGAAGCAGGGGCAAGGCCAGCAGTCACAGCAGGGCCAGGAAGGCAAACAGGGCCAGGGCCAACAATCGCAGGGGCAGGGTCAAGGTCAAAGCCAGAGCCAACAGGCGCAGGGACAAGGCCAGGGCCAGGGGCAAGGCCAACAGAATCAGGGTCAGGGCGGACAAACGGGTGGCCGTGTTCCGAACGGAGGAGAGCAGAACTTTGGCGACGCTTCTGGCGGCGTGATTGGTGGCTCTCAGCGTCAGTATGCGCGTGAACTCCAGGAGCGATACAACGAGCTTCGCGAGCTTCAGCGGCTGCTTGGACCCAACAATCCGCTTTCTCGAGACCTGGCAGGCATCGCGAACAACGTTCAGGGATTAATGAACGACCCAAGAATCGCGGGGAACCCCCAGGCGATCGATAGACTAACGAACCAAATCATCGACCCGCTCCGGGGCGTGGAGTTGGAACTAAGCCGCGCGCTAAACATTATGATGGCGAAGGATAATATTCGATCGGCGCAGGAAGATGAAATTCCAGAGGGCTATCAGAAGCTGGTCGAGGAGTATTACAAGAAACTCTCCAGTACGACGCAGAAACAGTAAAGCCACAAAAACGACAAACGGGCACAAAACAGGTTCTGTTTTGTGCCCGTTGTGCTTTTTGTGGCTGAAACAAGGTCTCAATAAAGCGGAAACTTCTCACAGAGCCGCTCGACTTCACTCCGCACTCTCTGCTGCACAGATGCCTCCTTGATATTGTCGAGCACGTCCGCGATCCAATCCCCGATCGCCTCCATCTCCGGCTCTTTCATACCCCGAGTCGTCAGTGCGGGGGTCCCTATGCGGATACCGCTAGGCGTCAGCGGCGGGTTTTGATCGAATGGAATCGCGTTTTTGTTCACCGTTATTCCGGCACGGTCGAGTGCTTCCTCCGCCTGCTTGCCGTTAATTCCTTTTGAAAAGACATCCACCAGCATGAGGTGCGTATCGGTACCGCCCGAAACGATGCGGAACTTTCGTGATGCGAGCTTCTTCGCGAGCGTCTTTGCGTTCTTCACGATTTGGCGAACGTAGGTTCGAAAGTCTTCAGATGCAGCTTCTTTGAAGCACACGGCCTTTGCGGCGATTACATGGACCAACGGTCCACCTTGCATTTCGGGAAACACCGATCGATTCAAATCCTTCGCAAATGATTCGCGGCACATGACCATACCGCTTCGCGGGCCGCGCAGGGTTTTGTGCGTTGTGCTCGTGACGAATTCCGCAAACGGAACAGGAGACGGATGTTCGCCTGCCGCGACCAAGCCGGCGATATGCGCAATATCAACCATCATCATGGCCCCCGTCTCTCTGGCGACACTTGCAATGCGCTCAAATTCGATCGTACGCGGGTATGCGCTGGCGCCAACAACGATGAGCTTGGGTTTGTGCTCGTGCGCGAGCCTGGCGAGTTCGTCGTAATCAATAACTTCAGAATCTTTTCGCACTCCGTATGGCACGATGCGATAGTACTTGCCCGAAAAATTCAAAGGATGGCCGTGGGTCAAATGACCGCCGTGAGAGAGATTCATTCCCAGAATCGTGTCTCCGGGTTTCAATACCGTGAGATAGACGGCCATGTTTGCCTGGCTTCCGGAATGCGGTTGCACATTGACGTGCTCGGCGCCGAAAAGTTTCCTGGCGCGCTCGATTGCGAGATTCTCCACGATGTCTACAAACTCGCAGCCGCCGTAGTACCGCCGGCCGGGATAACCTTCGGCGTACTTGTTCGTGAACACCGAGCCCGTAGCCTCGAGCACGGCACGGTAAGTAAAGTTTTCGGACGCGATCAGCTCAAGGCCAGTCGATTGACGCCGCTGCTCATTCTGAATTGCGGCGTGGATTTCGGGGTCGAGCTCCTGGAGAGAAGAATGAATACGATTCATGCGCTAAGATTAGCCACAAACGGTGCAAAAAGCACGGAAGCAAATTTCGAATGTTATAATTTCGCGCCATGTTTGGCCTGAGCCGCCGGCAGATTCTGATCGGTCTGGTGGTCATTGCTTTGCTGTACACTGCGGCCCAGTACGTGCCGGCCTATGTTGCGGCTTTCCAGCTGAATGACTTCATCAGACAGGAAGTGAAATATGCGGCCACTTCCCGAAAAACGATGGATGTTCTTCGTGCCGATATCGTGCGGAAGGCGGCGGATCTGGAGATTCCAGTCAAGGCCCGCGATATTCGTATCACTCGGCGTGGTCCATCGTTCACGCTTGAGTTAGACTATCGTTGGCCAATTGACATGAAGCTTTATCACCACCAGTTGGTCTTCCATACGTCCGAATCGGGGGAAACATTCGAGAATGCTTCCGATTGAGCGTGGACTGGAAATTGTCATGTCCACAGCTCGGGCAAAAGACCGTCCCGACTGGATGCCCGCTGAATCCGTATCTCTGCTCGACTCGATCCATCGCGTCCTCCGCGAAGACGTTTTTTCGGACGCCGATTCCCCACGCTTTGACAAAGCAATTCGCGACGGCTTTGCCGTGCGGTTCGAAGATGTTGTACAAGTCCCGGCCGTTCTCAATGTGATCGGCGAATCCCGCGCCGGCGCGGGAGCCGACGTGGTTGTGCAGCCGGGACAGTGTTGCGAGATCATGACCGGTGCCCCCTTACCCGAGGGAGCAAACGCTGTCGTGATGCTCGAAAACACAGAACGTCTCTCCCCGTCCTCCGTACGCATTCTGAAGGCGGTCCGCGAGAACGAAGGGCTCCTTCGGCGTGGCACCGAAGCCCGCGAGGGCGAAAAGATCCTTTCCGCGGGCAACCGCATCGGCCTGGCCGATATTGGATTACTGGCCGGCACAGGCAAAACAACGGTTATGGTGTCCAGGAAACCGCGAGTCGCCGTAATCGCCACAGGAGACGAACTTGTCGAGGTTGGTGAAGTTCCCCGTCCAGGGCAAATCCGGAACAGCAATACTTACACTATCTGTGTCCAGGTAAAGGAAGCCGGCGCCGAGCCCATCGAGCTGGGCATCGGGCGAGATAATCTCGAAGATTTGCGTGAGAAGATCGGCAAGGGCCTGGAGCACGATATTCTGCTGGTTTCCGGCGGCGTCTCGATGGGGAAATACGATCTTGTCGAGAATGTGTTTGCCGAATTCGGTGTTGAGGTGTTGTTCGACAAGATCGCTATGAAACCAGGAAAGCCGACAGTGTTTGGTCATCGTGGCAGCACCTATGTTTTTGGCCTGCCTGGGAATCCAATTTCCACGATGGTTGCCTTTCACATGTTTGTACGACCGTTGATCCTGCTTCTTTTGAAGGCGATGAATACTGCCCCGAGAGTGCTCGAAGCAAAACTCGAATCTCGCGCAAAATGCGATCCGGAGCGGGCGGCGTTGCTTCCGGCTCTGGTTCGATTTGATGCAGGGCAATATTGGGTCAAGACAGCTCCATGGAAGGGGTCGTCCGATCTCGTAGGGTTGGCACGGGCGAACGCGCTCATTATGATTCCCCGGGGCTCAGGCAATCTGGAGGCCGGACAAAACGCGCAATTCCTGTTCATGGAGTAAAGGTGGCTTCGCGTAAGACTCAACTGACTCACGTCGATCATGAAGGCCGTGCGCGGATGGTTGACGTAACGGAAAAATCCGAAACGGTGCGGCTGGCGCGAGCGGAAGCATTCGTTACCATGTCGCGCGCGACGGTCAAGCTGCTCCGGGACCACGCGCTACCAAAGGGAAATCCGCTGGAAGTGGCAAGGATTGCGGGCATTCAAGCGGGCAAGAAGACATCGGAGCTGATTCCGCTTTGTCATCCCCTCGCCCTCACACATCTGGATATCTCGATAGACGTGGTTGATACCGGCGCCCGTATCGAAGCAATTGCCCGCACAAAAGCCGAAACTGGAGTTGAAATGGAGGCTATGACGGCGGCATCAGTGGCTGCACTCACTCTCTACGACATGTGCAAAGCTGTCGAGAAGGGGATCACGATTGGACCTATCTCTCTCCTCGAAAAGAGCGGCGGTAAAAGCGGACATTTCAAGAAAGGAGATTAGCCAAATAATGTTGGGTCGTGCCCTTGTACTGACAATCAGCGATAGCGCCGCGGCCGGAAAACGCGAGGACCTCTCGGGTCCTGAGGCGAAGAGAATTCTGGAGGAGGCCGGCTTCGAGGTCGTTGCCGTTGAAATTCTGCCCGATGAGCGGAGTGCGATTGAGAGCCGGCTTCGATCGGCATCGGACGAAGATCTTCGGTTGGTGGTAACATCGGGAGGGACTGGTCTCTCGCCACGCGATGTTACTCCCGAAGCCACGCTGGCCGTAGTAGATCGACATGTGCCGGGAATTGCCGAGTTGATGCGTATTGAAAGCCTGAAAATCACGCCACGTGCAGCACTTTCGCGAGCCGTTGCAGGAATACGGCGATCGACGCTAATAATCAACTTGCCTGGAAGCGTGAAAGGCGTGCGAGAATGTCTGTCGGCCGTGCGGCCCATTTTGGGACACGCCGTCGACGTTTTGAAGCAGTCATCGTTAGGTTGTGGAGAATAAATGATCCATCCGACACTTGCGGCATACCTACCCATTTTTCTGTTCATGGTACTAGCATTTCTGTTTCCGGTTGTTACGTTGCTGGTCGCACGACTGATCCGTCCGCAAAGCGGAGGAGCGGGTAAGTTGGCCCCATATGAATGCGGTGTGGATCCGGATTCGGATGCGCGGCAACGGTACGCGATCCGGTATTACGTCGTCGCGATTCTGTTTGTGATCTTCGACGTCGAAACCATCTTCCTGTTTCCCTGGGCCATTATTTATCGGCAGCTACAACTATTTGGACTTATTGAGATGCTGGTATTTCTCGGCATCCTCATTGTCGGATACATCTGGATTATTAAGAAGGGCGCTTTGAACTGGGCGTAATTCCGGTACGGAGAAGCATTCATGCCTGCTTGGATTGAAGATCGATTTGAAAAGAACATCATCACGACGACCGTCGATTTCGTCTTTAATTGGGCCCGCAAGTCGGCACTCTGGCCCATGACGTTCGGTCTCGCTTGTTGCGCTATCGAGATGATGGCTACCGGTGCCTCCCGCTTTGATATGGATCGGTTCGGAGCGGGCATTTTTAGGCCGAGCCCACGGCAGTCCGATCTCATTATCGTTGCGGGGACCGTGACGCTGAAGATGGCTCCGATCGTTCGACGTGTTTATGACCAGATGCCTGACCCGAAATGGGTGATTTCGATGGGCGCTTGCTCGAACGTCGGTGGACCATTTGATACCTATTCCGTTCTCCAGGGCGTAGATCACGTAATCCCGGTGGATGTGTACGTTCCGGGATGTCCCCCACGACCTGAAGCCCTCTTGTATGGTTTGATGCGGCTTCAGGACAAAATCGACCGCATGACAATCGCGAAGAAACCTACCGAGGTACGCCTCGACGACGTAAAGAACGATCCGCGTATTTCCCGGGCCGCCAAGGAAGAGATGGAACGCATTGGAATGAAGATTTAGTCCCCATCGGTGACTTTCGAAGAGTATCTTCGCCGCAAGATTCAGGAACAAGGGCCTATCCCGTTCTCGGCTTATATGGATGAGGTCCTCCGCCACTACTACTCCACAGAAAGGAACCGTATCGGCTTTGAGGGCGACTTTTATACCTCGGCCGATCTCGACCCCGTTTTCGGCGAGCTGTTGGCACGACAATTCCAGAAATGGGAAGAAGAGCTGGGAACCTTTACCGTTGTTGAATTAGGGGCGGGCAAAGGACTCCTTGCTCGCGACATCCTCCGGCATCGGCAATTTCCTTACATGATTCTCGAGCGCAGCCCGGCGATGCGACGCCGTCAGCAAGAGCTTTTGCGTCAGTACGACATTACATGGATTGATGAACTACCGGCGGGTCTGACAGGCTGTATCTTCTCCAATGAATTTTTTGATGCTTTACCGGTGCACCGAGTCGTGAAGCGGGATGGCACCTTGAGAGAGATTTACGTCGATGAAGATTTTGAAGAGGTCGAAGGAGAGCTTCAATTTCCGATCGAAGCTCCCATTGCCGAACGCCAGATCACGGAAGTAAATCTGGAGGCGCGCCAGTGGATGCGCCGCATCGCTACAGCTCTTCGAAGTGGTTATCATCTCGCTATTGACTATGGATACCTGCGTCAGGAGTTTTTCGCTCAGCCCCGCGGCACCCTCATGTGTTACTGGCAGCACCAAGCTGTTGAAAATCCATACGTCCGGGTCGGCGATCAGGACATCACGGCACACGTGAATTTTTCCGACCTGATGGAAGAACCTGGGCTGCGAACCATACTTTTCACGACGCAGATGGAGTACTTGATCCGACTCGGCATCCTTGAGGACATCGAAAAGCTCGCGGAGACCGGGGACGCTGCTTCCATGCAGCGGCTCATTCGAATCAAGAAACTGATCTTGCCCGAAAGCATGGGCGAGAGGTTTAAGGTTTTGGTGCAAACTAAAGAATAGGACGTATGCCACTGTGCGCGCGGTCTATGAACCGGTGAACGAATTGACGAAGTGTGTGAATCAGGCGAATAATCCCCTCCTCACGGAGGAGGGGTGGCTGCGCCAGTAAGAAAATATCGAGAAGCTACCGAAGCGGCGCAGACGGGGTGGTCGCTCACAACGAAGTTTTCGGTATACATTCACGCAACGTGGCTTGTGAGCGACCACCCCGTCCGCTCCAAATAAAGTGGCTTCGCACCATTTTTCTTGATGTCGCGTCCACCCCTCGGTGAGGAGCGGAATATCGCCCGTCCCAAGCAG
>Ga0114129_10000567_pt1 | contig 45429 bp, 74 predicted proteins | sample RhiMetdeltSRZDD1_FD_80071 | JGI IMG/M metagenome (GOLD analysis project Ga0114129, IMG submission 80071) | Populus rhizosphere microbial communities from Tennessee, USA - Rhizosphere MetaG P. deltoides SRZDD1 (version 2) (version 2) | ecosystem: Host-associated > Plants > Roots > Rhizosphere >...
CCACATCGAGACGCACACCCACAATCTGGGCGCGCTCGCCTCGGGCGCGGGCGTGAGTCTCGGACACTTCTCTTTCGATCAGACCTTCACAGCGGTACCGTACGTCCAGGCGACGGTGGCCTCACAGGTCACGCCCGTCCCCGTCGGGTCGGGCGAGCTGATCGTGACGGTCTGGAACCTCTCCGCGACAGGCTACGACCTGCGGGTCCACAACAAGAGCGCGGGGACCACGGTCGCCAACGAGCACTACATCGTCGTCACGGCGATCGACTCGACCTACGACACATCAGGAGTCTGACATGGCCCTCATGCCCCTGGCCGACGGACGCTCGGCCGCCTCGTGGCGGCGGTCGTACACGGCCAGCGCGCCCCGCGCCCGCGCGACGGGCGGCGGCGGGTCGCCTGCCACGCGGGCCAGGCGGCGCCCTGCGGTGAGCGCGAGCGCCCGCTACAGCCCGCCCGCGCGCCGCTCGTCGGCTCCCGCCCCGCGGCGCACCGCGGGCGGGGCGCCCAGGGCCGCCGCGCCGCGCGCGGCGGCGCCGAAGTACTCGGGGCCGCCGCCGCCGTCGGCCACGCTGATCAGCCAGCTCTACGACCAGCTCGGCGGGGTCCGCCGTCGCCAGTCCCAGCTCGGGGCGGACTACAACTTTGGTCGCTCCCAGCTCTCGGCGGGCCGCGACACCTTCCTCAAGCAGCTCGCCTCGACGTACTCCGACCGCCAGAACAACCTGGCCGCCGACTACGCCAACCGCGGACTGGCACAGTCGGGTCTGCTGAACGAGGCGCTGGCCCAGCTCGCGCGTGACCGCGCGGGTGAGCAGGCGAACTACGAGACGGACTTCCGCGGCCAGATGGCCCAGCTCCTGCGCCAGACGACGCAGGGCAAGACGGAGGCGAACTCGCAGGCGTCCGCGATCCAGCAGCGCTACAACCAGGCGCGGGCCGACCGTGCCCGCATCCTCAAGCTGATGGGAGGCTGACGTGGATCACACACTGGTGACCATCCTGATCATCGTCCTGATCGTCCTGGTCGTGCTCGCCATCGCCCGCAGGGTCTGACGTGATCACGGTCGGCAACGAGCGCCTCGCGCCGCCGCGCCCGACGGCGTTGCCGAGCGTGCGCCGCGGCCTGCCGACGTTCCCGAAGGCGGGCCGCAAGGACGCCAGCCTGCCCGCGCGGCCGTACCCGACGCCGCGCTTCCCCGCGGGGGCGCCGACCCAGGGCGCGCACGCGGTCCCGCCCGTGCCGCAGGTCAGCGCCGCAGGCGACCAGCGCGCGAGCGCCCTGGCGTTCCTGCGCTCGGGGCCGAGCAAGGACCGTGACGCGACCAGCAAGCTGATGCTGGGTCGCCTGACGGGCGGCGGGCGCCCGCAGGGGCCAGCCGTCCAGGGGTACCTGAACCAGCTCGTCCGCACGCTCCTGGAAGGCTACTAAAGATGCCGACGGACCCGTACGCCGCTCAGCTCGCCAGCTTCACGGCGTCCAAGGGCAACGCCCGTCGGGGCCTGGTGGACCTGTACAAGCTGCGCAAGAAGGAGCTGAGCGCCACAGGCAAGGCGAACAGGGGCCTGTGGGAGGACACCTACAACCGCCTGAACACCAGCTACGGCGCGGGGGACAGCGCGCTGGCGGCGGCGCCAGGGCAGGCCTTGAGCGCCGTGTCCAGCTCGGGCTACAACCTGGGCTCGGACCCGAACCAGTTCAAGGATCTGACGGCCATCGCCTCGCGCGGGGTCGAGCCGTACCGCGGCTACAACGCCGCGATGCGGGGCGCGGAGCTGGCTCGGGCGAAGTCGAGTGTAGGCGAGGAGATCGGGGCGACCAGGTACGCCCAGGAGGGTCTGGGCCGCGAGCAGTCGGCGGCGCAGGCGGAGCTGGAGTCGGGCATCATCGACACGGTGGGGATGCTCCAGCAGGCGTCCTCGCAGTTCCAGAGCCAGGCGGCGCTCCAGGCCCAGCAGCAGGCGTACCTGCGCCAGCTCACGGCGAACATGGCGGGCGGGGGCGGTCAGGGTGGTCTCGGTCAGGGTCAGCCGTTCCCGCAGGGCAAGGGCGGACTGAGCGGCGCCGAGCAGTGGATCATCCAGCGCGAGTCCAGCGGTCGCACGACGGCCGACAACCCGACCTCGACGGCCTTCGGTCTGGGTCAGCTCCTGATCTCCAACCGCCGCAAGTATGCTTCGGCCCTGGGCGTGAGTCCCGACACGACGGACTACAATGCCCAGCTTCAGATGATGCGCATGTACATCCGTGACCGCTACGGGACCGCCGAGAACGCCGCGGCGTTCTGGCGGGCACATGGCTGGTACTGAGGAGGTAGCCGTGTTCTTCTTCTTCCTGATCGCAGGGGCCATTCGGCCCAACCGCTGAGTTTCGTTCGTTACGCGAGAAGGTGCAGGTCGGGGGCTCGGCTCTGGAGCCTGAGCCCCCAAAGTCCCCTCGGAGGTCGTCTTGCCCACAGGCTATCCAGTGCCGCGTTACAACAGCCCGAGCACGGGTGGCTGGGTGGCGCCCGCCACGACCGTCCCCCGCGGGGCGCAGCGACCCAACGCCACCGCCCCGCGGCGGCGCACCGCCAGCCAGATCAACGAGTCCTCCCCGCGCGGGCGCACCCGCTACGCCGCCCAGCAGCGTGACCAGCTCAAGCGGCGTGGCGACGACCGCGCCAGGCTGCTCGCCGAGCTTCAGAAGGCCCTCGGCGCCAGCGCGAGCGGCGCAGGCGGCGCCTTCGGGGCGGTTGGAGGCGGCGCGGCGGCGCCGACCGTGCCGCTGGAACCCGTCGCGCCCAACCGCTACGAGGGTGTGCAGGGCGCCATCGCCGCCCAGACGCGCGACTCCCAGCGCTACCTGGCCAGCCAGGGCAACGCCATGCGGGGCCAGCTCGCCGCCAACGGCGGCGGCCAGCTCCTGGAAGGCGGGGCGGGCACCTTCGCCGAGCAGCTCGCGCAGACCCTCGGGGCGACCGCGGCGCAGTCGCGCTCGCTCCAGTTCGGCGCCCAGCAGGCCTACGCCTCCGACGAGCTGCGCCGTCAGGGCGAGCAGGCCAAGGCCCTGTACGACCAGGCCACCAAGCAGTACCAGGCCAACCAAGAGTCGGGCGGCAACCTGTCCATCTCCATGATCGAGGCCCTCGCAGGCGAGGGCCTGGACCCTGGCCAGTTCATGGGCAACCCGATCGCCGCCGCCATCGCGCTCGGGCGGCTGCGCTACGCCCGCCGCGGTGAGGCGGGCGGGATCACGCCGTCCATGATCGCCCAGGCCGCCCAGCTCGGCCTGGACTACCGCCAGTTCGACTCCGCCAACGCCCTGGCCGAGGCCCTCGGCCAGGCCCGACGTGGCCAGTACGGTTCTACCGACCTGGCTCAGCAGTTCCTGAGCTTCCTGAACTCATGAGCGGACTCACCGACCTCGCGCCCTCGTTCAACCGTGCCGCGTTCAACCAGGACGCGGCCAACCTGCTGCGTCCCGAGGAGCTGAAGCGGTTCCGCCCCGCGCTGGACGCCGTCTGGAATCAGCGCCAGCGCCGCTTCGCGGACGCGGCCATCACCGCCGACCAGCAGGTCCAGAACTTCACCTCGCGCGCCTACGGCTTCGACTCCCTGCGCCAGCAGGCGGGCATCGGCGGGACAGGCCCCGCGGGCACCCCCAGCGGGGCGTCGGTGCCGTGGAACCAGTTCGTGCGCTCCGACGGCTCGTTCAAGCTGCCGCCAGGCGCCCGCGCGGGGCTACGCCAGCTCGGGCTGGACGAGCCCGCCATCGCCGTCCTGGAACGCAAGGCGGCCGAGAAGCTGAAGCTCACGGCCGCCCAGGCGCCCACCTACCAGCAGGGCCTGTCCTCGCCGTACCAGCCGACCGCACCCGACCCGAACGCCCCGCCCGATCAGAAGCTCGCAGCCTCCAAGCGGCTGCTGTTCGGCAAGGTCCAGTCGGCCCTGAACGCCAAGCCTGATGCCTCTGATGCCGAGGTCGGCGCGATCCTGCGGGCCGCCTTTGGCGGGCCGAACGCCGACCAGCTCGTGAAGGAGTTCGGCACCTTCCAGCAGGCCCAGGGCAACTCCCAGCGCGACCTGAGCGGCGTCGCGGGCGTCTTCCAGGACGTGCAGAGCGTCTACAACAAGGCGCCCAGCGCCCTGCGAGGACCGATCGGGCAGATGTTCCGTGCCGTCCAGGCCCCAGGCGACCTGGTCCGCACCCTGCTCGGTGTCGCCGTCGGGGCCAAGGCGGGCGGGCGAGACGACGACCCCGCCCTGCGCCGCGACCTGACCCACGAAGACGTGCAGGCCGCCGTCGGCAACCTGCTCAAGGGCGTCGTCAACTTCACCACCTTCGGCACCTCGGGCACCCTGGTCCCTCAGCTCAAGGCGGGTGGTCGCGGGGCCACGGGCTACGCCACGATCGCCGAGACGGCCAAGGTGAGCACGCCCGTACAGCTCCTGACGGGCCTGTGGACGACGGGGGCCGCCAGGCGCTCGGACAATCGCGCCGTGCGCGACCTGGGCAACGTGCTCGGCTTCGTCGGCGACATCGCCACCGACCCGCTCAGCTACGTCACCTTCGGCGCGGGCGGCCTCGGTGAGGCCGCGACCAAGTCGGTCGGCAACGCCGCCAGGCGACTCACCATGCTTACCCGTCTGGGCGTGGACGCCGAGGCGGCGGCCCCGCTCGCGCGAGCCAGTGAGGCGGCCTGGTCCAAGGAGCTGGCTCGCCTGGCCGAGACGCACCCGCCCGAGGTCTTCAAGGCGGCCGAGCAGGCGGCCGAGGCCGCCGCCGTGCGGGCCGAGAGCGTCCACCACGCCGACGGTTTCAAGGGCTTCTCCCGCTGGCTGAGCAGCGAAGTCGGCGTGGACGCCGAACAGGTGTTCCCCAAGGCGTTCGCGTTCGGGACCAAGGCCGACCGCGCCGCCCTGGCCGCCCGCGGGGGCGTCAGCCTGCGCGGTGGCGTCCCTGGTCTGCCGCGTGCCTCGTTCGGGGTGAACCTGGCCAAGGGTACGGGCGCCCTGCACGGCATCCGACCCGTCAGCGCCTGGTGGCTGGAGCCGTCCAACGCCTTCACCCGCACCGCCTCCAAGACCCTCGACCAGCTCGCGGCCACGTTCAACCTGACGGGCGGCGGGGACCGCGCCTTCGCCCACGAGCACCGCGGCCTGCTGAACGCGGCGGCGGCCGTCAGCCATCAGGCCGACGCGGTCCGCACGCGCGGGCGCTTCTTCCGCGAGCAGATCACCCACGCCGAAGCCGACCTGCGCCGTGCCTTCCACGGCGACCCGAACGCCGAGGCGAAGATCACCAGCCTGCTGGAGGAAGGCGACGCCAGCCCGTACGCGGGCATCAGGGCGCTCGGCAAGCGCCAGCACCAGGCCATCGAGACGATCCGCGCCCAGATCGACTCGGCCCGCTCGCTCGCGGCCGAGCACGGCGTCACGATCGCGGACCTGCGGGAACTGAGCGACAACCAGGCCATCCTGGAGCGCTACTTCCCGCACCGCATCCAGCAGGAGATCTTGCTCGGTGCCCAGCGCAGCAACGGTCCCGCCCTGGTCGGCGCGAGCAAGGCTCGCGGGCTGCGCGCGGGGCAGACCCTCGTCGGCCCCGCGGGCACCGCCGAGACGCTGGTCAGTGGTTCTTTCCGCGAGATCCAGGACGTGACCAGTCGCCTGTTCGGGGCCGAGGCCCTCCAGGGCGACCCGTTCGCGGTCGCCAAGGCCTACGTCGCCTCGGTCACGCAGGCCGCCTCGGTGAACAAGCTGACGACCGACCTGGCCAAGCGGGGCCTGATCGCCCCCGCACACGACGACCTGCTCGCCCGCCTGGCGCCCACCGCGGGCCGCGTGGGCGCGGGCGACCCGATCCGCAGCGTCTGGGAGCGCCCGTTCGAGCGGGCCGAGGCGCTGCGCAACCAGGCGGTCCAGGCCCGCGACCTGCTCGGCGAGCAGGCCAGTGCGCTGCTGGGCAAGCGGGCCGACTCGCTGGAGCGCCGCGCCCAGCTCACCGAGACGCTCGCCCAGCTCGCCGACCGCACCACCCAGCACGACGCGCACATCGACGTGCTCACCAGGACCGTGGCCGAGCGCCAGGAGCTGGTGGACCTGGCGCGCGAGCAGCACGGTCAGGCCCTGACCGAGGCGAAGGCCTGGCACACGGCCGCCAAGCGGGAGCAGACCGACGCGATCCGTCTGGCCGTGCGGGACACGCGCGCCCAGCGCCGTGAGACGGCGCGGGCGCTGGCCCAACTCGACAAGAACTATACGGCCACCGTGAAGGGGATCGAGTCCCGCTTCGCCGCCCAGATGACGGCCCTGGCCGCGGACCCCGCGAAGGTCCGCACGGCGCTGCTGGCCGACTTGGAGCGGGCCGCGCAGGACGCCCGCGACGGGCTGCGCAGCTACGCCGAGGTCAAGACCGAGCTGAGCGCGACCCGCGACCGTCTGGCCAAGCTGGAAGGCGGCGACCTGAGCGCCGCAGGCTCGGACGCCCTGTACGACTCGGCTGCCGCCGCGATCGGCGCCAAGCGGGCCAGGCTCGTCGCGCTCCAGCGGACCAAGGCGGCTGCCGCGGGCGACCTGAACGAAGCCATCGACGTGGCCAAGACCGAGTGGCGCTACGCGCAGAACATGGGCAAGGGCGTCAACGCCGCCTACCAGCGGCTGAACAAGCTGATGGTCGAGCGCAACCAGCTCCTCAGCGACGCCGAGGCCTTGGCCTCGCGCGCCGCGGACCTGACCGACACGGTGGACTCGGCCCAGGCCGCCATGCGGGTCGCGGCCCTGCGCGAAGGCACTGACCTGGTCAACGAGGTCGGGGCGGTCGTGGACATCGGCAAGGGGCTGCCCCCCGCGCTGCGGGAGCCGCTGGCCAAGCTGCTGCGCGAGCACGCCGCGGACCTGACTCGCGCCCAAGGGCGCATCCTGGCCGACTCACCGAAGCTCAGCTTCCTGGAGCAGGCCGTCCGCGAGTTCGACTCCCCCACGATCGGTGCGCTCGGACTCGTCGTGCGCAGCCCGAACGTGGGCGAGGCCACGGGGGCGTACCTGGCCGAGGTGGCACGGCGCGGGGACGACCTGCTGTCTTCGTGGGAGGCCGCCGTCGGCGGCGCCGACAAGGCCTACGCCGAGGCGCGAGCCGAGTACGGCCGTCAGTGGACGACGCTGCTGGCGCGCGAGAACGACCTCCAGGAGCGTGCCGCGCGGGCCAAGGCGATGGACCCGTTGCACGCCGCGCAGGCCACGGCCCAGCGCGAAGGCGACGACCTGAACTTCTTCGAGGCCGAGCTGCACCGCGACCAGTCCCAGCTCGACGCCTGGATCGACAACCGTGACGAGCTGCGGGCCACGCAGACGCTGACGAACCTGGCCCTGCGCGAGACGGTGAAAACGGACGCGGCCCTGCGTGACGCCCTGTACACGACCCAGCGGACCCTGGACACCGACGTGGCCACCGCGGTGGAGTCGTTCACCGAGCTGATGGGCGACGCCCGCATCTTCACGATGATGGCCCCCCAGATCGAGCACCTGACGGCCGTCGCGGGCAAGGTGCCGTTCGTCAACAACGGCTACGCCTGGCCCGACGAGATCAAGGCGGTCGCCGACCGCGTGCTGCACCTGAACGACGACTCCAAGCGGCGCGCGTTCACGGGCGTGCTCGAACGCTTCAACACCTTCTGGAAGCGAGGCGTGCTCCTCGCGCCAGGGTCGGCGGTGCGCCGCATCACGGGCAACGTGTACAACGCCGTCGTCCTGGCGGGCGTGACCCCGCGCTCGTTCAGCAAGGCGTTCGAGGCGTACACGATGCTGCGGGGCGCCAAGACGCTGGACCAGATCGCTAACCCCGCGGTGCGCCACTACATGGAGCTGGCCTTCGAGCACAACATCTTCGAGGGCCAGACGGTCGCCCAGGCGGTCAGCGAGACGCCGCTGCTCGGCGGCGCCCGTCACCCGATCCAGGCGGCGGAGCAGGCCGTGTTCACCGCGGCGATCCGCGGCGAGGACATCGCCCGCCTGGCACAGTTCATCGAGGGCCTGGACCGTGGAATGGGGCCAGAGGCCGCGCGGCTGTGGACGGGGAAGTACCACTTCTTCAACCACGAGCTGACCGAGCGCGAGCGCAACCTGATCCGCCCCCTGTACCCGTTCTACGCCTACCTGCGCAACAACTACGCCCTCCAGTTCTCCACGATGTTCCACCAGCCTGGCAAGACGGCCCTGTACGGGTACGTTATGCGCGACTTCGGCTCGCGCACCGAGGCCCAGCAGGAGCCGAACTGGCTGGCCCAGCAGGGCGGCTTTCCCATCGGCCTGCACCACGGCAGTGACCAGGAGCTGCTCCAGAACACGATCCTGGACACGTCCCCCATCGGGGCCGCGAACCTGATCGGCGGCCTGGAGCAGAGCGGGCAGGGCGCGGGCTTCGACCCGCAGCGGGGCGACCTGGTCAACTCGGCCTCGCCCCTGCTCCAGGTGCTCGGCAGTCAGGTCGCGGGGACCGACCTGATGACGGGCCGCGACCTGGGTCAGCCTGGCTCGCCCGCGAGCGGGCTGTGGAACACGCCTGGCCTGCGGCAAGGCTTCGAGGCGATCGGTGCGATCGACCGCGAAGGCAGGGTGTCCCCCCGCTGGGACATGACCGTCTCCAAGCTGCTGCCCCTGCTGGCCCGCGGCCAGCGTCTCGGTGGTGGCGGCAGTCCGAACCAGCAGGAGGGACGCCTGGAGTACGCTTTGAGCGTGCTGGGCGGTCCGAACCTGACGCGCAACACCCCTCGTGCCCAGAACGCGGCGACACGCGAACGCATCGCCACCATCCAGGACATCATGTCGGGCGCTCCCGCTGGCACCTACCCTGACGCACAGGACACGCGACGTGTGGCGCGCGACGCCGCCGTCGAGGAGCAGATCAGGCGTCTGCTCGGTCGGTGACAGGAGCGTGGGAGGATTCTGTGAGGTACCGTGAGGCTACGCTTTCCATCCTTCCCCCAACTGGTGGGCGCCCTGGGGGCGTTCATTCTGCTGCAACAGCTCCTGTTCGCTCACCCGCCCGAGGCGATCCTGGTGACGGCGGGCACGACGTTGATGGCGGCAGCCTTAGCGCGCAAGGGCGACGAGTCGCGCGGGAATGGATCGGGGCCAACCTCCTCCTGATCTTCGTCATCGGTGTCTACATCGTGGGAGCGATCGTCCTGTGCCTGAGCGACTGATCATGCCCGTCGTCAGCACCTGGCGACGGATTCAGCAGGCGGGGCTCGGCTGGTTCCTGGCCGCCATCCTGGTCCTTGGCGCGGGTCAGCTCTACGGGTACCTGCTGCTCACCCAGACCCAACATCAGAGCTTGCACCTGGCGTACGAGCAGTGCCTGAGCCGCAACGCCGACCAGCAGGTCTTCCGCGACCTGTTCGACGAGCTGCTGTCCAGCTCGCCGCGGCCCGCCGCGCGCGAGTTCTACCAGCGTTACCGCGCCCGCCTGGGCGACCCGATCGACTGCAACACCTGGCTGAGGAGGTAGCCGTGCCCGCTCTCTGGTGGCCCGAGGCCGTCCGCCGCGAGCTGACGCCCGAGTCCACGACCGAGCCGCTGCGTGTGCCCACGCAGTTCATCCTGCACTCCATCGTCGGCAGCGCCGAGGGCGCGCTGAGGATGTTCCAGAACTCGTCCAGCCTGGAGTCCACGTTCATCTTCCCGAAGGTCGGGCGGCCGTGGCAGCTCCTCCCGATCAACCGCGAGGCGGACGCGAACCTGGAGGCCAACCGCTCCGCCGTCTCGGCCGAGACCGAGGACAACGGCCACCCCGACACCGACCCGTGGAACGACAACCAGCTCCACTGGATCGTCGAGCTGGGGCTGTGGCTGAAGTCGGAGTGGTCGATCCCGACCGACCACGCGATCACCAAGGGCCGCTGCTTCGAGGGGGGAACGGGGTACCATTCCCTGCATCACCTGGTGGACGCGAGCGGTGTGTGGACGGCGAACTGCTGGACGCCGTCGCGGGGCAAGACCTGTCCTGGCCTGATCCGTATTCACCAGTTCGAGACGATCATCATGCCCGCGCTGCGCGCAGGGCGAATGGAGGACACCGTGGCAGGGCTCGTGTTCAACAGCCGCGAGGAGTTCGTCGCGGCCGTCAAGGACGGCGCCGTGGCCGCCCAGAACGAGGCAACCATCTTCGGTCAGCCGAACTGGATGGAAACGGTCCGCGACGTGATCGTCGCGGGCATCCGTTCCATCGACGCCAGGACCAACGACCTGGCTGTCAAGCTGACCGACCTGGCCGCCCAGCAGTCGCAGGGCGGCACCGTGAACCTGTCCCCCGAGCAGCTCGACGCCATCGTGGCCGAGCTGCGGGCGACGGGCAGCAACCCCGACGAGGTGCTGGACAAGCTCCAGGCCCGTCTCGCCGAGTAGGAGGCCACCGTGCGCCTGTCCAAGCTCAACATCTCCCTCCAGCCCCTGTGGCGGGTCTTCGTGACCGCGCTGCTGGCGCAGTCCGTCACGATCGGCAACACCCCCGTGAACGTCGCCGACCTGGCCCACGCCCCGTTCTGGGCGACCGTCGCCAGCTCGGCGCTGGCGGCCGTCGCCGCCGCCGTCCTGCGGGTCGCGGTGCCGCAGCCCGTGGACGCGCCGAACGTGGCCGTCCAGGGTGTGGAGGCCAAGCCCACCGTCTAACCGACAGCAGAAGGGGGCCACCTACGGGTGGCCCCCTTCGTCGTGTTGACGCTGGTCAGACGGTCGGTTCTGGAGCCTGCGGCCCATGCAGCGCCGCCAGGGCCTGCACGTCACTGACGAGCGCGGCGTACTCCTCGCGCACCCGCGCCAGCTCGTCGATGACCTCGTTGTACTGGCGCTGACGGATTGCCAGCTCGGCGGCCAGATTGTCGTTCTCGGCCTGGCACCGCCGCAGGTTCTCCTCGCCGTTGTCGTGCGTCGCCGCCGAGGAGACGGCCACCGCGGGGTCGGTCAGCTCTCCTGGCCGCCAGCCCTGCTCCACGCGGGTCACCCGCTGCTCGACCGCATCCAGGCGGCGGCTGTGCTGGTCGTCCACCACCTGTGCGCGGCCGAGCGCCTCGTCGTGCGCGCCGAGGCGGCGGTTCAGCTCGTCCGCCTCCGCCTCCAGCAGCTCCAGCCGCTTGGCCCGAGTCGCCTCCAGACCAGGCGGGTTGTTCAGGTCGGGCAGCGTCAGGTCAGCCGACCCTGGCGTTGGGTCCGTGGTCATCAGGCGGTTCCCTCCGTTGCGTCGCCCAGCCGATGAACGCTTCCACGTCGGCGTCGCGGGCGCCCTTGTAGCCGATCCTCATGCCACCGAAGAACGCCCCCGCGAAGGCCAGCAGCAGCAGACCCACCACGGGGGCACTCATCAGCAGGGCAACCCACAGCACCAGCAGGAACGTCGCGAAGACAACCCAGCCCCAATACTGTCGGATGCCCTGCACGTCAGGGCACCCAGACGATCGGGTGACCGTTCGAGGCGTCGTCGTAGTCGGACCAGGTCGTGTGAAAGCGCGTGTTCGCGCCGACGACGAAGTCGGTCGTGTAGTTGCCGTACCAGCGGAACGTGCGTGACGGGTCGATCCCGTAGCACTCCTCGGAGCTGGGCGGGCCGATCGTGGCCTGCTTGGTCGAGATGTTCTTCCAGATGTTGGTGTAGCGGTCGGTCATCGGGCCGCAGGTCACGTTCTGCATCGTGAACTTCAGCTCGGACTCGATGTTGGTGACGATGTAGGAGCCCGTGTAGTAGTAGTCCACGTAGATGCAGGAGTTCCAGCGGGTGTCGCTGCCCAGGTCACAGTCGATCTTGGTCGTGACCGCCTGGGCGCCGACGGGCTGGCCCGTCACGCCGTCCACCTTGCCGACGACCTCGTCGATTGCGGCGGCCCGCAGGTTGGCTTCGGTGTACGGCAGGCGCCGCCCGTCGGCCGTCAGCACCTGGACGACGCCGCCCTCGTTGGGCGGGGCGTCGGCCACCAGGTGGACCGACCTGGTGTGCAGGTCGGTGAGCTGGGCCGAGAGCGGGATGGACTGCGCGAAGATGGGGACCAGGGCCAGGACGCTCAGCAGCGTCCCGCCAGCCAGCAGTCGCCTCAGACTCATGTGATCTCCTTCTGCTCGATGCGCACGATGTGATCGGCGCGCAGGGCCAGCTTGTCCACGTACGGACCCCACTCGGGGTTCGGGTCGTCGTGGAAGATCACGAAGCCGCCCTCCAGGCGGAAGCCCCCCGCGATCACCGTCTCGGTCTGGGCCGTCTCCTCGCTCTCGTTGACGAACTCGGGGCCGTAGGAGACATCGAAGCGCTTCGGCGTCCGCCGCGCGGCGGCGGCCTGCCTGATCTGCTCGTCGTTCAAGCAATGCTCCCTTGCGTGAGGTTCTCTGGCGGCAGGACCGCCAGCGTGTTCATGAAGTCGAGCATGGCCTGGGCGTAGTCGGGGTGTCGCACCGACCCCAGCCGCAGCTCGACGCGGCTGTCCTCCTCTCCTTGGACGAAGTTGACCAGGACGATGTCGATGGAGTCCAGACCCTCGGGTGCGGGACGGAAGACGAGGCTGGTGACCATGCCGTTCGTGCGGGCCAGGCTCATCGAGCCGATCGGCTCAGATGTTGGGGAGCTTGGCGGTGCTGGTGTGGTTGGCGGGGTCGGAGCCCTGCCCGTGGTCCCACCAGGCGTCGTGGGCGTGGCCGAAGGCGCTGGTGCCCGCGGGGGCGAAGCGCTCGTGGGCGTGGTCTGCGGTGGGGGGATGGGCGTTGTCGTGCTCCTGCCGTGATGGCCAGGCCGACCCGTCTGCGGTGGTCGCTTTCCCTTCCTCCTTGGCACGCTGCTCCTCCTCCCAGAGCACGAGCCCGATCAGCCCGTACACGACCAGGTCCATGAACGAGTCACGGGCACCCTCGTTGGCCAGGGTACCCCGCTGGGCGTACACCTGGAGGCGGGCCAGCTTGTCGCCTGCCCGCATGAGCGCGCCCGCCCAGACGGGCACGCCCCACTGGAGCGCCGAGGAGCGCACGTTGAAGAACGGGTCGTCCCCGCGGCCGTAGTCCTCCTGCTTGCGGTCGTGCAGCTCACCGATCTCGGTGAGTAGGTCGTGGAAGCGCTGACTGGACGGGTGACGATTGGTCTTCAACTCGAAGACGGTTGGCCCAGGTTCACTGCTCACGACGCCCTCCTGTCGATCGCTTCCACCCAGGCCGTCGCCACCGCGGCGACCTGGACCAGCTCGGCTCGCAGGCGGTCGTTGTCCTCCAGCGCCTCGAACGCCTCGGTGACCTCCTCCCACAGCACGTCCTTCCAGGTTGGCTCCCCCGCCAGGCGCTGGCGGATCACCTGGAGCAGGTCACCCGCCGTCTCGGCGCTGATCGCCTCGCCGTTCGGGTGGTTCTGCTCGCCCCAGGCGGCGTCCTGGCGCTTGCGCTCCTGGCGGACTTCCTCCAGCACGGCGTACGTGTCCGCTGCGCTCACTTCGTCCTCCTCGGACTCATCTGGACGACCAGCTCCTCCAACGAGCTGATACGGCGGTAGTCCCCGCCCCGCGAGCGAGGGATCACCTGGTTCCACGGCTGGGAGTAGACGACAGGCCCGATCGGGAAGAACGAGGTGCGGTTGTGCAGGATCGCGTCCGCGATCACGCTGGCCCGATCGTCCACGAGCGTGTCGCACGCGAGCCCCGCCGCCGCGCCGACCTTGTCGCCTGCCTGCTCGACGACGAACAGCCCCTGGAAGGGTGCCTCCTGGTCGGCCATCCACTCCAGGGTCGGCACGCGCGCGACGCGCGGTCGTGAGGTCAGGATGACCACGTCGTAGCGGTGCGCGAGCGTCGCCGCGGCCTCCGCCTCGCCGACCCGCAGGGGGACCGCACGCCACCAGGACGCCTCCCCCGCGGGCACCTCCCAGAACCAGCGCCAGTTCGCCTGCCCGACGACGTGCTCCATCCAGTCGTAGCGGTCCTGGCGGGCCGCGCGCAGCGAGGCCACGTCGAACGGGACAGGGAAGGCGTCAGGGTCGCCGTCTTCCTCCTCGAAGGTACGGATGAAGGCCTCCAGCCAGTCGAAGACGACCTCATCCAGGTCCAGGGCGATCCTCGGTCGGCTCACTGCTCTCCCCCAGCGCCATGCTCAGCGCCACCTTGGCGCGCACCATCCTGCCCACCGCCGCGCGGTAGGTGATCCCCAGCCGCCGTCCCGCGGCGGCCAGCGTCAGGCCCTCCCAGAACACCATCTCCACGATCGCGCGTTGCGTCGCGGGTAGCGCCTCGACCGCGTCCACGACCTCCTCGTACCGCGGGGCGAACCGCGGTGGCGCCGCCGCGGGCAGATGCTCGAACTGCGCGGGGGACCACGTCAGTGCCGCGACGCTCGCGCCGCGGCGCCCTCTCCTCGACGTGCGCGACGAGCGTGGTCCACGCGACCTGGTAGTAGGGGTGGTGTCCATCGAAGCAGCCCATCTCCCCTTCCGTCTCGGCGCGACTGCACAGCTCGGCGATCAGCTCGATCGAGGGCTCGACGATCGTGCGGGTCACGTTGTTCCAGACCAGCAGCGTAACAGGCATCTGCTCGCGCCAGAACAACAGGGCAGCCAGCTTGGCGACCTTCAGCTTGAACACGCCGTCGCGACCCAGGCCCTGCACCTCCACGTAACGGGCGCCCGAACCCTTGACGACCTCCAAGTAGTCGGGGCGGTAGCGCTCGTTGACGTGCAGCGCCGTCGGGTTGAACGGCGGACGGTTCAGGCCCGCCCTGATGAAGCCGATCCCGTCCGCCAGGCGGTCCATCTCGTACACCGTCTCGGCTTCGTCGCCGAGGCGGGTGAAGCGCTGGCGCCAGTCCTCGTCCTTGAACGACATCAGTCAGTTCTCCGTCCACACGGTGCCGTCGGCGGCCACACCAGGCACGCCCTTGGAGTCCTTGCACTTGCCGACCGCGAGCCCCGCGAGCTTCAGCTCGATGCCCGCGGCCTTGACGATCTCACGCAGGCGGCCGATAAGACGGCAGCTCAGGTCGTCCGTGTGCCAGGCGCACGGGCTCGGATGGCACCTGGCCCAGCTCGACAGTGCGCTCGTCGCGAAGCTGATCGGCGGGCTCGTCAGCACGATCCTCTCGGGGGCCGACGGCTCGCCCTTCGGGCGCTCCACCAGCGTCGCCCTGATCACCCAGGTCCGCTCCATCGGTACTGCGGGCGCCCTGCGTGCGCCACCTGTTCGCGAGGGCATTGGCCAGGACTCCTCTCAGCAGGGCCGCCTGCTGGCCGATGATCACGAAGATCACCGACGAGGCGGCCAGGATGGTGATGATGCGCAGCGGGCTGGACCCCGCCAGGGTCCGCGCGGCGCCCGACAGCGCCCAGACGAACAAGCGCAGCCACAGCGCCCAGCCGAGGCCGACCAGCATCCACCAGAGGGTGGCCAGAGCCACCTTGCCCAGCAGCAGCAGCCGTTCGGCTCGGGCCTCAGACCACGTCGAATCGGGCAGCACTGAACGCCGCCAGTTGACCATCGGTTGCCTCCCCTTGCAGCTTCGGCTGACCGCCACGATGGCGGTTCAGCTCCCCCGCCCAGGCGTAGAACTGCGCCTCGGTCATGGCCACGAGACGGTCGTGGCGCCGTCGGTCGCGCACGAGCGTGGGTCGCGCCCACAGGATGACGGTCGCGATCCGCCGTCCGCGGCGACTCGTCTTGCCCAGCGCCTTGATCAGGGCCGCGTGCAGGCTCATCTTCTCCCGCGAGCGGACCTCCATGACGACCCGTTGCGGGCCGACCCAGAACTCAACGTCCCCTTCGTCCGCGGACCCGCCTTCCGCGAGCCGTCGCGGCAGGAGGCCGTGCGCGTCCGCTTGGCGGACCTGACGCATCTCCTCCTCGGTCCCCTGCGCCTTGTTCTTGTTCATCTCGGTTCCTTGGGTCGCCGACGACACTGAACAGCTCGATCACGCGCCCTGGCAGTGTCGCACGACCCGTGGCCCACGACCACCAGGTGAGCAGCAGGTACTGGCCGCGCTCGACGCTCAGGTCGCCTTGGCGGATCTGCCGCAGCAGCTCGTCGTAGGCGTAGAACGTCTGACGCTCCAGACGCAGCCACAGCTCGGGACTCGCGTCACCGAAGACGGACCGCTGATGTTCGACCACCTCGGCGTGCGCCTGGGCGCTGACACGCCGCAGTAGCTCCGCGGGGCTCTCGCTGCGCTGGCGAGCCTCTGACCAGCGACGAACCAGCGAAGGGTCGAGATTCAGTTCGGCCGTCAGATACTCCACGGCCGAGGTGAAGTCGCAGTCCAGGACCGCCTGGACCAGATCGAGCACGTCGCCCCCGCGGTCGCACACGAAGCACCACCAGCGCCCGAGGCCCTCGTACAGGTGGCAGCTCGGCCGCTCGTCCTCGTGCAGTGGGCACAGCGCCTTCGCGCCGCTCGTGGGCCAGTCGAGCCCGACGTGCTCCCAGACGGTGCGTAGCGGGGCCGCCTGCTTCAGCCCCGCCACGTCCATCAGTCAGACTCCTTCGGACCCTCGTCCACCCGCGGCGGGAACACCGCCGCCTGGATCGGGGAGACGACCTCGCGCAGCACGTCCAGGTTGTGGTTCAGCACGGCGCCCTGCGTGCTGGCCGCGTTCACCAGGGCGTTGTGCGCCTGGGCCTGCGCCTTCTGGTTGCCGTTCAGGTCGGCCAGATGGCCATGCACGTCCTCGCTCAGGGCCGTCATCGCGTCCGCGGTCCGACGGCGCACCCACTCCGTCCACGCCAGCGCGGCGGCGCCGACGGCGCCCGCCGCGAGTACGGGACCGATCGGGTGATGGTGGTGCCTAGTCATTGTCCTCGTCTCCCACGGGGAGGCTGGCCTGTGTCGCCAGGTACGAGATGGACCGCTCCCGCGGCGTCGGGCGGGGCTCCCAATACTCCCGCGCGTCGTGGTCGTAGTCCTCGGTCACCCGCAAGGTGAACGGGTTCCAGCCCATCTCGTGCGGCTCGGGCTGGGCCTCGTTCGAGCGGGTCTTGAGCACCTGGGCGTGGATCGTCCAGCGCTCGTAGGCGTACTCCTTCGGGTTCTCCTTGACCTCCTTGTCGTTCACCCGACGGAACAGGCCGATGACGTGATCGGCTTCCGTGCCGCCCGCGTAGCGGCCGTCGTTGAAGTGCAGCGGCCCACCGTGGCGCTTGTCGAGCACCTCCCCCACGACCTGGTGGGCGACCAGGACCGCCAGCTCGCGTTCCTTGGCCAGCTCGCGCAGGTCGTTGAACTTGCGCTTGGCGTTCTCCACACCCTCGGTGCCGCCACCGATCAGGTCCAGGTAGTCGATCATGATGGCCTCGGGCCGTTGCCCGAAGCCCTGCTCGTACTCGTCCAGGGCGCGACCCATGCCCTCGACCGTGATGCCGCCCTGACCGACCAGGCCCAGGCTCGGCAGGGCGTCGCCCAGCTCGCCCTCGATCATGTAGCGCAGCCGCTTGTCCCCGCGGCGCAGCCGCTCCTCGATCGTCTTGTACTCCTCGCCGAACACAATGGAGAACAGGCGGGCGGCGACCATGATCTCGGGCATCTCGATCGAGAAGAACAGCAGCGGGGTGGTCGCGTTGAACGCGGCCACGTTGGCGAACACGGTCGTCTTGCCCGTGAAGCTCGGCGCGAGCAGGCAGGTCACCTCGCCTGGGGCGGTGCCGCCGCGCATGACGGCGTCCACCCACGGCAGCCCGCTGCGAAAGCGCGCCCCAGGCTCGACCGCGAACGAGACGTACTGCTTGGCCACGTCACCGACCGAGCGGACCAGGCCACGGTTCATGCGGCCCAGGTCCATCGGGCGGTGCTGGCCCGCACCGTTGGCTGCCGCCTCGACCCTGCGGTCGCCGAGGGCGCCCGCCAGTCGGCCGAGCGTGGCCACGTCGCCGATCGTGGCCAGCGGGTCGTCGGGTGGGGGAGTCGGGTCAGCCACCTTCCCTCCTCAGTCGCGCGGCGGCCACGGCCGCGACCGCGCGCGGATCGGTGACCGTGGTCAGCACCGACTTCTCGTTGTACTCGACGTAGCGCAGCGCCTCGAACACGGCGAACTGGAGCGCGACGAGGACACCGCTGACCTCGCGCTGGATGACCTGGCGCTCGCCGCCCTGCTCGATCAGGGCGGTCTGGAGTCGGGACTCCAGCCCGAGCGCGAGCGACGTGAGCTGCTGGCCGAGGTGGTTCCAGAGGTTGGTCCCCTCGCGCAGCACGTCCTGGCTGAAGTCCGCGTCCTCGTGCTTGGCGGGGTCGAACTCCCAGGCGGCGGGGTTCAGCCCCATCAGCTCGCCCCCTCGTGGACCTCGTAGTACTCCTGGCTGTCGTGCAGGCGGACCACCACACGATGCTCGGAGTCGTCGATGTCGGTCAGCTTGATGACGAAGTTGCCCTCGATGATCACGCCCTCGTTCTGGAGCAGCGTGTCGAGTCCGTTCACGGCGTCGGCCAGGCGCTTGAGCAAGGCGGCGTCGAGCTTCATCACGCCTCCCGACGGGCGATGGCGGCGTTGGTGTAGAACTGCGCCTGCTCCAGGTAGGTCAGAGCCAGGCTCGTCTCGCGCGAGACGGGCAGCTCCTCGTCCAGGCGCTCGGCCAGGGCCTTGAACTGCGCCCGCAGACCCGCCATGCGGGTCTGCTGGCTCTGGTCAGGCTGGTGGTAGTCGAAGCGGGTGTCGATCTCCTGCTGTCCCATGTTGCCTCCAGGCAGACAGGAGGGGCGCCCTGGCGGGCGCCCCTCGGTCGGTCAGTCGGAGCGGCGCGAGCCACGACCGCGGCCACGGCCGCCGTCGTCCTTGGGCGGCCACCAGCCCCACGGGTAGCCCTTGCCTGCGTCGCACTTGGCGTTGGCGCACTTGATGTGCGGCCCCTTGCCGTCCTGCGGACGGTTGTCGAAGAACTCGTCGCCGCCGCACTCGGGGCAGCGCTCGCCCCGCTTCAGCTCGTCGAGGAACTCCTCGGGCAGACCGTCGTGGGCCTTGATCTTGGCCGACCCACCACCGCCACCCGAACCGCCGCCGCCGCGGCTGGCGCCGCGCGGGGGTGGTGCCGACTTCAGCGTCTCGTAGGCCAGCGCCTCGTCCGAGTCGGACTCGAACGTGCCGTCGGGCTCGTCCAGGGCCGCGTTCACGTCCCCGCCCGCCAGGACGGTGCCGCGCACGGCGTAGCTGAACGACTGGATCATGACGCGGGTCGTGCCCTCGCCGAAGACCTCGATCAGCACGTCCTCGATGTTCTTCAGGCTGGTGCCGCGGACGTGCAGCAGGTCACCCTGCTGGTTGCGCAGGTCCAGGGCGACGGGGAAGTCCCCGCGCGGGGCGTCGGTGAGCGCCTTGACCTTCTCCTCCAGCTCCGCCACCGCGGCGATGAGCTGCTCGCTTGTGTTGTCGGCCATGTTCCCTCCGTGGGTGTGGGCCTGTCAGGGGGTCGTGCGGTTGGCGACGTAGTTGTCCAGGATGGCCAGCTCGTCGTCGCTCGGGTACTGGCGCTGGTTGGTCAGGAACTCGTTGGCCAGCGCGTTCGCGCGGCGCTTGCGGTCGGTGTCACGGGCGGCCTGGGTCTGTTCGCGGATCACGCGGACGACTTCCTTGGCCGTGTCCACGTCCTCGTCAGCCAGCCGCTGGGTCAGCGCGTCCGTTCGCCTGCTCATTCTCACCTCCCCCCTCGGCGGTTGCCGTCGGGTCCAGCGCGGACGCTGGACAGGTGGACCAGAACGGGCACCACTCGACCGAGCACAGACCCGAGGAGGTGTTCAGGGGAAAGATCCCCGCGGCCTCCTGCTCGCCGTAGTCGTTGACCAGGCGGATCAGGAACTCCCACTCGCGTTGCGGGTCGGTGTCGATCGGGTACTGGCGCACGGCGTAGCGGGTGCGCTGCTCCTTCTTCAGCAGGGTCCGCTCGCCTACGACGAACACGAACTGCTGGGGCCACAGGTCCACTGCGCCGTGCGCGATCCCCGCCGAGTAGAAGACCCGCTGGATCTTCTTCTGGCCCTTGCCCTTCGCCCAGCCCCAGCCCGAGCGGGTGTTCTTCCAGTCGATCAGCACGTTGCGCTCGGTCAGCACGTCGGCCGTGCCGCTGATCGTGTGGAGCCCGCCTGGGATGGCGAGACGGTCGAAGGCGTACTCGACTTCGCGCGGGGCGCCGTAGGCGTCCCAGATGCGAGGCAGCGTGTCCGTCCAGACCTCGGCGAGACGGCGCACGTCGGCGGTGCGGGCGTCCAGCGCGCCCGCCTCCCACGGGATCGGGTTCGGTCCGCGACCGTCCTCGGCCACCAGTCGCTCGAAGTTGGCCAGGGCCACGCTGACGTTCTGCTCGACCGAGGTGATCTCACCGTGGTCGCGCAGTGCCAGCGCGGCCTGTTCCAACATGAGGTGCTCGGCCGTGCCGATCAGGTTCGAGGCGTTGTTCTCCTCGATCCGCGGCCCGCCGTCACGGTAGCGACGGCGGTACCGCTCGGGGCACGTCATGAACGTCTCGATGTGCGACTGGTGGTAATCGGTCACGCCACACACGCCCTTCGGGGGTGCGTGGCAGACGCACAGCCGTTGCTGTGTGTCATGTCACCTTCACCAGGTTCTCGATCCGCACCGTGGTGCGCCGACCGCTCGGCTGCTGCTCACGCGAGGACCGCGTGGGACGGACGTGGGCCACGTCCTTGCGGCTGGACCAGGGCGGCTCGTTCTGCTTCACGGGCGCGTCCAGCTCGACCGACTCGACGACGGCGACCGTCATCCACAGGTTCGAGCCGACCCGCACGGGGTAGGCGACCACGTCGCCCACTCGCACCTCCTGGCCCAGGAAGGTGACGGGCAGCCCCGCGGGGGACCGACGGTTCATGGTGCTCCCTTCACGGCCGTGGCGGTGACGACGGCCGTCATGAAGTAGACGAACAGGATGAAGGCGACACCGCCGATGACCGACCAGGGGACACCGAGCTGCCGCAGCTTACGGATGGTCCAGAGCAGGAACATCGTACCTCCTACCGCGGCAACAGGTCGCGGATCTGCACGGGCACGCCGAGGGCGGCCAGGACGATCAGGAACACCCGCAGGGCGGTCTGGAGCACGAACAGCACCGAGCCCCACCAGACCCCCTCGGCCTGGATCGAGGGCCGCAGCATGTACCCGAACCAGACGCAGGCGATGACGAGCATCAGCTCGGTGCGGGCCTTGATCGGGTGACGCAGCAGCTCGAACAGCAGCTTGCCGATCCACAGCACGATGAACAGGCTGACGAGCGCGACGATCACGTCGCGCCCGAGTGAGGGCACGTTGACCCCCGCGGCCAGGATCACGACCGCCTCCTCCCCCGCGAGCGCGTCCCGCGCACGGCGGGGGCGCTCACCTTCGGTTCGTGGCCTGGCGCGAAGCCACCAGGCGCCCGCTCGTCGCGGGTCACCGTGTGCGTGCCCTTGGCCTCCAGGTACGAGGCGACACAGTGCGGCGAGCAGAACTGGAGCACGGTGAACTCCAGCTCGCCCGTCCACTCCAGCAGGGTCCGCCACGACGTGACAGGCAGGTTCAGGCTGCCTGCACCGTGCCATTCGCAGAAGCGCGTGTCGCGGCCGACGACGGCCGCCGCGGCAGCGTTGATGTCGCGCTCAGATGACACCTGTCACCTCCTCGTACTCGTGCGTGACGGGCATGATGTCGGACAGGTCCACGTCCTTCTCGGGGTTGTGGTCGGCGGTCGAACCCGCGCGCAGATCCTCCAGGGCGGCGTCGTGGTTGCGGTGCAGCTTGGCGTGGTCGCCCTTGTTGTACAGCAGCACCTCGCCGTGGTGGGTGAGCCCGTGTTCGAGCAGGGCGCTGCGGTTGAAGCCGACCCGCTGGGAGTTGGCTCCCGTCTCGGCGGGATGACCCCCGCTGCACGGGGAGTCCTCCCAGACCAGCGGCTGGTCGCTCACGTCCGCGCGGGCGGGCGGCGCCGCGCGTCGCGGTACGCTCGCACCCGTTCGGCGTGGTTGCCGCCCTTGGCCCGTTCGGACGGCCCGCGCACGCAGGCGGCACCGACAGCCGCCAGGCAGCGCGGACAGGCCTGGCCGTCGCGGACCTGCTCGACCGTCAGGGTCGGCAGGATGATCGGCTTGCGCTCGTTCACGACTGTCCCCTGGACTGCGCCAGCGCCGTCAGCGCGGCGATGGCGTCGTCGGCCTTCAGGCCGATTCGATCGAACCCCGTGTGCGTGACCTCCAGGCCGAGCTTGCTTGCCAGCTCCTCGACCTGCTCGCGCAGCTCGCGCACTCGCGCGACGCGGGCCTCGCGCTCGCGGGCCTCGTTCAGCACGGCCGCCTTCTGGCTCGCGAACGCCTCGGCGGTCATCGCCTCCACGAAGCGGCGGGACGACAGCGCCCAACCGTCGCGGGTCTTGTACACGCCGCCGTAAGCGTCGGCGATCAGCGCGGTGAGCGGCTTGGACCACGAGTCCCGAGGCGGATCGTAGAAGTCCAGCACCTTGACCTCGTGCGCGACGACCAGGCGGGGGCGGTAGCGTCCGTCCAGCACCTCGGTGTTCGTGGTGACCACCTCGACCAGGGCACGCCAGTGCTGGTAGGTCGCGCCAGGCGCGACCAGGTAGGTCTGGCCGACCTTGATGTCGTTCTTCCTCATGGCATCCTCCTCACGGGCTGGCCGCGGTACGGCGCGGGCGTGTGCCCGCGCACCTCGGGTGGGGTGCGCTCGACGGGTGTCGGCCAGGCGGGAACACCGTCGCGCATCAGGTCGCGCAGCATCGTCAGCGTGTCGATGACGATGGTGGCGCCCGCGTCGTAGCCGAGGACGGGTCGCCCGATGCTGCGCTCGTCGTCGGCGCGGCGCTGCTCGGCGGTGGCGTAGGCGTGGTCCAGGTTGGCCTCGAACCAGGCGGCCAGGTCCGCTACCCGCAGGTAGTCCTCACCGTTGATCGAGGCTACCAACAGCCGAACGGGCGTCAGTGCCTCCCCACGCCCGTCAGGCTGGGGAGCCGACTCACTGACCTGCGCGTTTGCGGCGGAGCCGCGATCCTCGTGGCGGGCATCGTCTTGCATGTCACGTCCCCCTGACGGTGGGTCTTGGAGTCCCGCCGCGCGGTCGTCTGGTGGCGGTCGAAGTCGGCGTCGGTCGCGAACGTCTGATGGCACTCGGCGCAGTGCGCGGGCGCCGAGGAGAACCACGTCGCCCCGCACGGGCACCAGCCGCGCGCCTCGACGGGCGGACGGGCGTGCCACTCGATCCGAGCCTTCACTGGCTTCGCCTCCTGCGTTCCAGGCGGACCACGTCCGCGACGTGCCCAGGCGAGGGCACGAAGTCGTCCTGGCCGCGCGCACGTCGGCGGGCACGCGCCAGGTCACGAAAGTGCAGCCGCTCACGGACCAGCGTCGGTCCCACGGCCGCGTGATGATCGGCGAGCTGGCGGCGGCGCCGCGCGCTCAGGTACGGGGCCAGCTCGTGCGCGGCCTCCTCGGCGGCCTCGCCTTGCACCGCCCAATGGAACATGCCGTGCTTGTCGGGTCCGTTCAGCGACCCGCCGAACAGGCGGTGCAGCCACGTCAGTGGCTCCGCCGTCTTCTGGCCCGCGGCCAGGCGCAGGTAGCGCTTGCCCGCCTTGCCGCGCGAGCGCGACCGCGAGGAGGCGAACCATCCGTCCCCCTCGAAGAAGCCCGCCGCGCGGGCCAGTTCCTCCTCGCGATCCATGTCAGCCTCCCTTCACTTCTTCGGGATCGTGATGATGGCCACCGCGGCGACCAGCATCGCGACCGTGACCACGACGCTGTACACGGCGCCGTAGTAGCTCTCCGTCGAGGTCGAGTCGGTGACGCTCGTGTACTCCCAGACCCCGCCGATCATGGTGGCCACGGCCAGGGCGGCGATGAGCATGTGGGCGCGACGCGACCACTGCGGCGGGGGCGGAGGCGTGCTCACCGCCGCCGCCCCCGCCCGTTCAGGGTGATGGCCAGCCACAGGTTGACCACCCAGATCCCGATGGGCAGGGCGCCCACGAAGTCCAGGTGGCCACCCAGGTTGCCGACCAGCAGCATCCCCAGCCAGGACCAGAGCACGACACCGACCAGGGCACCGATCACGTACGGCATCAGCCCACGCCTCCTCCGAGCACGCGGTCCAGCCGCGCCTGCTCGTTCGGGTCGATCAGCCGCCAGTTGGACGGGTCGTGCCCGTCGTCTTCCAGCGGCTGCGGGTTGTACTCGCCTGCGGGCGCCGCGCCAGGGCGCTGGTGCGCCACCGAGTGGGCCAGCGTCTGCTCGTCCGCGACGGGCAGATCAGCGTCCGAGGGCACCTCGACGACGACGCCGTCGCCGTACGCCGTCGGCCTACTTGTGGTCGTGGCTTCGGTGTCGGAGCCAGGGACCGCGGTGGACGTGGCGGTGGCCGAAGACTCCGATCCACTCGATGCGCCCGTCGGCGCGGTGGCGGTGGGCACGCCCCTCGTCGAAGGTGTGCCCCTCCTCGTGCCGCCGCGCCTGCGGCGACCGTTCCTGCTTCTGCTCATCGGTGACTCCCATGTTGCCTCCTGTCGAACAGGGCGGGGGGCCGATCGGCCCCCCGCCCGCTGACCCCCGCGCAGTGAGGTCAGGCTCAGCCGTGCTGCTGCCCGAGCGCCTGGAGCAGCTCGGCCAGCTCGGGAACGCTGCTCCGCTGCCGCTGCTCGTGCTGCTCGCGCTCCTGGACCAGCTTGTCCTCCGCCGTGACCCGCTCGTCCTCGTTGAGGCGGTCGAACAGCTCGGCCGCCGACGGCGGCTTGGCGACCGACAGCGGGCCGTTCTTGCTGGTGTTGAAGCCCTCCTCGGCGGCGGCCACGAACACGAACTCCTGGACGTGCCGCTCGCTCACCAGGGCGTCGATGTCGAACGCCTGACCCGCCTGCTGGAGCAGGGTGGCGCCCATCTCGTCCAGGTTCACACCGAACTGGTCCAGCTCGTCGTAGTCGGCGGCCTGGCGCACGCCGTCCTTGGTCAGGACGTGGCCGCGCCCGTACAGCTTGCTGCCCGCCTCGTAGCGCTCCAGCAGCGGCTTGGTCGTGTCGCGGTACGTCGCGCCCGCCTCCTCCAGCAGCAGCGGGGCGAAGTGGTCGGTGACCTGCCCGAACGAGCGGGCCGCGGTGATCGCGGTGGCCAGGGCGCCGAAGGCGTTGGCGCCGTCGCGGGTCACGGGGAAGTTGGCCAGCAGCAGCTCCCCGAGGATCTTCGGCTCCTCGCGCGGCTCGTCGCCGTCCTCGATCGCCTTGTTGTTGCGCTCGATCGTCTCGTGCAGGGTCAGACCCAGGGCGTACAGGTCGTTGGTGGTCGTGTCGCTCACGGTGCCTCCTACCACAGATGGATGATCATGGCCACGGCGTACAGCACGCCAAGCCAGAAGGTCGCGACCCAATCAGGGTCGTGCTCGCGGTACCACTGCCACATGCTGCCCTCCTCAGCAGCTACTCGGGTACGGCGCCCCGTCGGGGCGGTGATGCGGGACCAGCTCGGGCAACGGCAGCGCCTCACGCTCGCAGTGCGAGGCGATGGCGTCGGCCAGGCGGCCCGCCGCCAGGCGAACGTACTGGCTGGCCCACTCCAGACGGTCGGCGCACTCGCCGACCGTCTGGGCGGCCAGGGCGTCGAGCTGGGTGGCCTGGACGAGCAGGCCCTCACGCGCGGCCACCATCTCCTCCAGGCGCACCGTTCAGCCCGCCGTGGTCGTGCGCAGGCGCTTGCCGAGCGCCTTGGCGGCCTCGGCCGCGAGCCACGAGTAGCCCTCGGGGCTGCCCTTGCGCAGCTCGATCAGCTCCTTGGTGCTCACGTCGCCGAAGAACTCCTTGATGGCGGCGCTGCCGCCGATCTCCTCGTTCATTTCAGCCATCCTTTCCCGTTGCAGGTCGGACACGGTGAGGTCTGCTCGAAGTCGCCCCGACGGCGGACGATCACCTTCTTGCCGTTGCACGTCCCGCAGATGCGGGGCGGGCGTTCAGGCGGCTTCTCGCGGGGCACGGCTCAGTCCCAGCCCGAGTGAGACGACTTGGCATGGCCGCAGTTGTCGCAGGTCGAGCCCCCGATGTCCTGCTTGGAGCGGGGGCACGAGCACTTGGCGTCCTTCTTGGAGTCGTAGGCGAAGCAGCTCATCACTTGCCTCGCTTGTTGGCGGGGTTCTTCCTGCACACGCCCAGGTGGGCTGACTCGGCGGTACGGGCCTGGCTGTTCGACCCCGAGCTGCCCGAGGCGCCACAGTAGTTGCACCACCAGACCCACGTCTCACGGCCACGCGAGTCGGTGTGCTGCTTGCTGACGCCCATCAGCTCCTCCTCTGGCGCTGCCGATCGGCCTCGGCCAGTTGCTTGCGCCGACGCTCCTGACGCACGGCCTCGGCCATCCTCAGCTTCGCCGTCTGCTCGCGCTCGCGGGCCTGACGTTCCCGCTCGCGGGCCTCGCGGTCCTGGCTCATTTGACCTCCGCGTCGATCGAGTCGATGTCGGCCACGACGAACTTGCCGTCGGTGACCTGGTCCCAGACCACGCCTCAGGCGCGGTGCGGGTCGGGCTGCTCGCTGACCAGGCTCACGGTGGTCGTGATCGTCACCGTGTACTGGCGCTCGACTGGCACAGGCTCGACCAGGTCGAACAGCAGGTACTGGACGCTGTCGCCTTCGCGGGTGCGCAGTCGCTGGCGCAGCGCGCCCAGGCGCAGCAGCGGACGACCGTGACGGGCCAGGGTGTCGTTCAAGCGCTCCAGCTTGCGCTCAGCGTCCTCGCGGGCACCCGCGTCGCCTCGGGCGGTCAGCTTGGCGGCGAAGCCTCGCTCGGGCGAGCCGCGCCCGTAGGCGTCCACGTAGCCCGTGATCCCGACGAAGCGCACGATGCGCAGCTCGTCGGTGCGGTACTTGCGGTAGCTGCCCACGTCCACGCCGTACGGCACGGCGCCAGGCTTGACGGTGTGGTCGGTGCGGACCTGCGAGCCCAGCACCTCGACCTCGACGACGACAGGCCCCCAGCGGGCCGCGACCCGCTCGTGGGCGGTGTAGTACAGCCCGACGACGCAGCTCAGGGAGCTGTCCAACTCGACAAGTGAGCGGTGGACGGTGTCGGGCAGGTAGAGCTGCCCGCCACCCGAGTAGACGGGACCAGCCAGCTCGGTGCTGACCGCCTTGTAGTACTTGGTCCGCATGGTGCCCTCCAGGGTGAGATGCGGGTCGTGCTCCATTGTACCGCGTTGGTGTCCCCTTGGTCGGAATCCAACCGCCACCGTCCCGCCGTCAGCGCGCACTCGCGTTCGGGACAGACCAGGCATGGAAGGGGTCGCTACTTGGTCGGGGCCTTGTGCGTGTCCTCGGCGATGCGCTTCAGCCCCTCGCGGGCCAGCTTGCCCTGACGGGCGAAGCGTCGCGGCACGACCAGCGCGGGGGCCTTCTCGATCTCGTCCATCAGCTCGTGCGTGTCCGCGTGGCACGCACCGTCCAGGTCGATGAGGTTGTCGGCGGTGGAGGCGCCCCCGCGCGCCTGCGGACGGATGTGGTGGCGGTTGACCCGCACCGTAGTCCGTCCACAGAGCGCGCAGCGGCGCAGCGTGAGGCTCACTTGACCTTCAGCTCTCCCTTGCTGTTCAAGAAGGCGGTGCCGTACCAGCGCCGCACGTTGTACGGGTCGGGACCGACCAGCAGCACCTCGCCTGCCTCGGCGAGCGCCTCGGCGAAGTGCTTGGGTGAGCGCTGGGTGGCCTGGAAGCCGTTGGCCACCGTACCGATCTCGGTCCAGCGCAGGTCCGAGGCGGTGACCTCCAGCCTGTCGGCGGGAAGGTCCGACCAGGGGTCGTGCAGTCGCACGGTCTGGCCCATCAGCAGGTTCTTCAGCGCCTGCTTGCTGGGCAGGTTGATCTGACGCTCGCGGACGACGGCCTGGACGTGGATCTCGGCGTGGCGCTTCATGCTGAAGCCTCCTGGACGACGCGGGCGGTGGCCCAGCCGTCGCCGTAGCGGTTGTAGACCTCGCTGCCGACCACGTCGGAGACAAGCTCCTCGATCTCGCGCTTGTCGCCCTCGGGGGCGTTGACCTCGACCTCCAGGGTGAATTTCATGGCTTGCCTCTCCTCAGCTTGTCCTCGCGGCGCTCGTCACGCGAGCGCGAGCGCTTGCTCGTGCCCTCCTCGCGGACCGTGCGCCAGTCACCGAACCGTTCGCGGGTCAGCTCGTTGATCAGGCCCGACCTGAAGCGGTGACGCTCCAGGTCGCGGCCCTCCTCGTCTCGACTCATTCGCCGATCCAGCGCTCGTCGTTGGCCAGGTCCGCCTGCTCGTCCGCGTAGGCCTCAGCGTCCAGAGCCGACTCGCTGGCCAGGGCGTTCTCCTCGAAGCGGTTGTAATCCTCGGCGGTGGCCAGCTCGTCCAGACGCTGGGAGTCGTCGTACTCCCACTCGGCCGCCAGGGCGGTGAAGTGAGCGTCCTCGGCCTCGCGGTCCAGGGCCAGGTCCGCCTCGTGGTAGGTCCGCTCGGGCCACTCGTCGTACGTGAGCGGCACGCTGGCCAGCGACGCTCGCGCTCGCGCGACACGCTCGCGCTCACGCTCGGCCGCCTGGTCGATCGGCGTGCCCTTGTCCCAGGCCGTGACCACGCGCCCCTGCTGCTCGAAGGCCCAGGTCATGTACTCGCGCCCGAACGCGGGCGAGGAGGCCAGGCCGTTCCACGCCTCGACCGTACCGTTGGCGTTGGTCAGGAAGTCCAGGTGAAAGCCGCTCATGATGTCCTCTCCTCGTTCACGGCGTGGACGACCTTGGCCCACGCGCCCCGCAGCAGCGCCTCGGCGCGCTCACGGTGCGCCTTGAGCTGGCGGGCAGTGATGTACCAGTGCCACGCGGCCAGCGTGCGCCGCTCGTCCAGGTGATCCCACGCGGCCGTGATCTCCTCGGTCGAGGCCTGGATGAAGTTGTTGGTGCGCTGGACCTCACGGTCCAGCGCGCCGATGGTGAGCAGCAGCTCGTCGTCGGTGAAGTCGAGCCTGGCCATCGTCAGACCTCCTTGGCTGCGCCGAGCAGCTCGTTGCGCCAGACCACCCACGCGATGGCCTGCGCCTGGTTGGGCAGGATGCCGAGCCGCGCCGCGGCCGTGCGGTAGGCGTCGCTGACCAGCTCGTAGTTGTTGCGCGAGCGGGTCGGACGAAGGTAGGTGTTGCGCTCGGCGTCGGTGAGCACGCGCCCGAGCGCGAGATGCACCGCGTGGCGGTCGATCACGACGTGGTGAGTGTTCTCGGGTCGCCAGATGCACTGGTAGAACGCGGTGACCTTGTCGCCGCTGACGGCCTTGGCCTTGATCGGTTGGCCTTGACGGGAGGCGGTGTAGGTGACGGTCAACGGATCAGCCGAGTCGCTGACGATCAGGGCGTTCGCCTTGTCACAGTTGCGACTGAACGTGCCACCGTCGCAGCGCCCGTCACGGGCCGCTGCGGCGGCCAGGGCAATGTTGGTCTCCCACGACGTTTGCGGGGACAACACGGCCAGGACAGCGGACCAGGTACGGACCTTACGCGAGCGGCCACGGCCGCGCGCACCACGCGAGTCGGCCAGGACGGCGGCGATGTCGTGGGCACGGGTGTACCAGTTCAGGCCCTCGTCGCGTTCGCTCGCGCTCGCGCGGGCGATCACGGTCAGGATGTTTTCAACCATCTGTTCACTGCTGACAGTCATCATGTCCTCCTGGACAGAGTAGGACGGCAGCTCTGATGAGCTGCCGTCCGTAGACTGGTCTGATCGGTTCTGATCAGTACTGTCAACCCCGCGCGTGCCTACGCGCGCGAGGCGAGATGCGCGGCGGAGCGGGCATCGATCGGGTTGCCCTCACGCTCGCCGATGGCCTCGGCGGCGTTCAGCTCGTCGAGGTAGGTCGAGTACTCGCCCGTGATCAGGTCGGAGTGACCGTCGGCGATCAAGGCGATGGCGTCCTGACTGTGTCGCTCGGCGAGCAGCGACAGCGCGGCGCGCAGTCGCAGGACGGACGAGCTGGCCTGGTCGTCTGAGAAGTCCACGCCGACCACGACGTGGTTGGCCTCGGGCACGTCGTCCCATTCGCCTTGGCCATCGTTGGCGGCCGTGACGGTGTAGCCGTGGGCGCGGACGAGCTGCTGAAGATGGTTCTTGAACAGACGCCAACGGTCGGACGGCATAGGCTTGGAACCGATGTTGCGACCGATGGTCACGACGATTGCACGCATGGTTAGCCTCCCTGGTGAGCCATGCTTATTCGTGTCCCTGCGACACGATAGAGCGGCCAGGGCAAAAGCCCTGGCCGCTCGACTTGTGTAGGGACTTGTTGCCGATCCCTGCCTCGCGTCGGCACCGATCGATGAGCACGCGCGCCGCTCGCGCAGGGGTGATGCGAGCGACTGGCCTGCCCGCCGATCGGTGCCCACGGAAGGCACTATCGGCCGTGGTGAGGAATCAGACCTTGGGAGCGTTGCTCTCCTCATCGCGAGATGAGAGGCCTTGACGTCCTGCGCGACGCGAGTCACCACGGGCGCACGGCTGGCATATGACCGTGCGGGGGACGTATGAAGTTCTGAACGATCGGGTGAAGCGGTGCCATCGTCCTAGTACCGCGTTGCCCTGTCAAGGGCATCGCGGGTCACAGAATGGTAACGATGACTGTTTGCCCTGGTCAGAGGCTTGGATGCCCCCTGCTTCGCGGGGGCATAGGTCACCGTCCGAAACAGACTGTTCCCCGTCTGGGCGCGCTGGTGGTAACGCGCCTGATTGTCCGCCTCGCGAACCACGGGGGCGGGCGTTCAACAGGCGCGTTCTGTAACACGATCGTTACACGATCGTTACATTGCGGGTGCGGTTGCACCCGCCCACCAACCATAGGGGGGTAGGGCCGCCACGCGGGCGGCCTCCAATACGGGACAGCTCAAAATCACTGAGACCGTCACCGAAGTTGGTAACGCGGCACCACCAGGGGGCCGCGTTCAGCCCTGACTGGAGGGCTCAGCAAACGGTAGGAGGCCCCCGCGGGGGCCTCCCTGTTGGTCGCACTGTTCAGTTGCGGATAGCGTGGCTACGGTCCAGGCGCTAAACCCGACTTTCCCGTCAGGGCGCCTTCACCCGCGCACCTTCCCCCGCGCCAGTCACCTCCGCCCCGTGGGGTGGGCTCCTGTGCGTACGTCCCTGCTGCGCACGACCGCATCTCGGGATCGTCTTCCTCGTCCAGGCCGATGACGGTGATCTGTCCGAGGTCGAAGGCGGGGAGGTTCCCCGCCGCGGGAGTCTGTCGCTACCTGCTCCAGGGTCATAGACCCTCTACTTATCCGCGCCAATGTAGGAACATTGAACGTTCAACCACACCAGTTGCCCAGGTCAGAGGACTGGACCCACTTGGACCGTCGGCCGAGCTTGGTGAGGCGGACCTTGCCCGTCTTGTCCGCTTCGCGGACCTGCCAGCACTCGCCCTTGTACTCGCGGAACGCACTGCGGAACGGCCCGAAGCGGGCCGCGCTGGTCGGACGTGTCCCCCGCAGGGGCATGGCTACCTCCCGATGACGAGGCTCATCAGCCAGGCGCCCAGGAACCAGGCCGCCACCAGGCCGAAGGCCAGGCTGAACACGAACTCCTGATGCTTGGCCCACCACGCATCGATGGGGTGAAGCTGAGTGTAGCGCCGCGTTGTCATGGGTCAACCTTCCTGGTTTGGCACGGATAAGTAGAGGCACACGTTTCGTTGCGGACCACCGAGCACCAGCTCGGGGTGCCGTCCCTTCGCGGGGTGCCCGCCCTGCCATCGATCGGGCGGCCCCATTCACGAGCAGAGGATCATCATGTCCAAGAGCACCACCACGACCACCACCAAGCCGACCTCGCCGCCCGAGGGCGAGCGCACGCCCGAGCCCGAGCGCGACCCTGCGCCGCGCGACGAGAGCGCCCGCACCGAGGCCGACGACGACGCGACCCGCGTGGCCGACAACGACGAGCGGGCCGACTACGTCGCCAAGTCCATCGTCGGGGACATCGCCCCCGCCGCCGCCCGCGAGCAGGCCATCGTCGCCCGCAGGCGGGCCAGCGCCGAAGACCCCGAGCAGGCCGCCGTGGACTCCCGCCTGGCCGAGCTGCTGGACGCCAAGGCCGACGAGTGGGACAAGCAGCGGGAGCTGGAGCGCAAGGCCCGTGGCCGCACCCGCGGGCGCGCGACCGTCCACGGTCCTGGCTCGGCGCCCGTCGGCTCCGACATCCCCCACGCCATCAAGCGCGGGGACCAGATCGCCTACCACACCTCCCCCGATGTGCCTGACCAGTTCGGCTGGGTCGTGCGCCTGCACCCCGAGGCGGACGACCACAAGCGCTACCTGGCCGACCTGTTCATCGTCCCCGTCGTCGAGGGCTCCTCGGCGGCGACTGTGACCAACGTCACCTACGGCCCTGGGCTCGGGCAGTTCTCCGAGCTGCCCAAGGACGAGGACGACATCGGCCGCGGAGACGAGGGCAACACGATCCACAAGCCCTGGCAGGGCGGCTGAGCATGGCCCTGGACTCGACGCAGCGCCGCTACCTGAACTGGCTCCTGGACCCTCGACCCGAGCGGCCCAAGGACGGTGACCCCGACTCGGACGCCTACAAGCGTCCGAGGAGGGAACTGGCGCGTGCGCTGCGTTCGAGCCTGGGGGCGTTCGACCGCTACGAGCACGACCCCGAGTTCGTCGCCGAGTGGGAGAAGACGATCGCGGAGGTCAGCGGGGGGCCTCAGCGACTCCAGAAGCTCCTGGACGGACTGTACCTGGTCGCCTCGGGCCAGGTGGACGGCACCCGTCCCGCGGACATCATCGCCGCGACCCGCCTGCACCTGGAGGTCACGGGCCGCCACGAACCCAAGCAGCGCATCACGATCGACGATCCGCGCCTGGTGCGGGCGACCGACGAGGAACTGAGCCGCAAGGCCACCGAGCGCAATAAGCGCTTGGTGGCACTCGGCAAGCAGGTGGACGAGGTGTTCGAGGGCTCAGATGGCGTCGGCTGAGGTCGCCGAGGTCTACATGGAGACCTCGCTGGCCGCTTTCGAGGCGTTCCCCGAGGAGTTCTTCGAGGAGTGCATTCTGATCCGCACCCCGCAGGGGCGCGTGCCGTTCAAGCTGCGGTCCTACCAGCGCAAGATGCTGCGCAGCTTCCTGACCAAGCGCTACAACATCGTCCTGAAGGCCCGCCAGCTCGGCTTCACCACCCTCGTCAGTGCGTTCGCTCTGTGGCTCGCGCTGTTTCGTGAGGACCAGGTCATCGACATTTTCGCCGACAAGGAACTGTCGGCCCGCAAGATCATTCGCATGGTGCGCCTCGCCTACGACAACATGCCCGATTGGGTGAAGCAGGCGCTGCCGCGGCCGATCAAGCGCAACGAGCTGATGTGGGAATTCGACAATGGTTCCACCATCCAGGCGTTCACGGGAGCCAAGGACGCGGGCCGCGGTGAAACCGCGACCCTCGTCATCCTGGACGAGTGGGCCGCGTACCGTAATTCGACGGCGACGGGGGACGCCGCCGAAATGGCGTGGGCCGCGATCGAGCCGACCATCGACATCGGCGGCAACTTCATTGGCGGGTCCACCGCCCAGGGCATGGAGAACTACTTCTACACCAAGTGGCAGGCGGTGGCAGAGGACAAGCAGTGGGCTCGCCATTTCTACCCGTACGACGTGGTGCCCCACCGCGACCTGCGCTGGTGGCACAACAAGATGGCAGGCTACGAGCGCGAGGGGACGCCCTGGATCATGGCTCAGGAGTACCCCCGCACCGAGGAGGAAGCCTGGGTGAAGTCGGGCATGACGGTCTTCGACACCGACCGTCTGGTCGCAATGGAGCCGCTCATGGTCGCGCCCTGGTTCGCGGGGCGCATCGACGCCGAGTTCTACCTGCACGAAGACCCGAGCGGACCGTTTCGGATCTACAAGCGGCCCGTCATGGGCTGCGACTACGTGCTCGGCGCGGACGTGGCCGAAGGCCTGGAGCGAGGCGACTTCTCCGACATCACCGTCATCCTGGCCACGCCGTACTCGCGCGACGGGGCGGCCGTCGGCCGCCGCGGCGAGATCGTCGCCCGCTGGCGAGCCAAGATCGACGCCGACCAGTTCGGTGACGTGATCAACACGATCGGGCGCTACTATCGGACCGCCCTGGTCGGTGTGGAAGGCAACAACCACGGGCTCACCACGCTCACGCGCCTGCGTGACCTGGGCTACCCGCGGATCTTCATGAGCGAGGTGCTCGACCAGCGCACCAAGAAGCCGACCGAGCGCATGGGCTGGTACACCTCGATGCGGACCAAGCCGCTCGTCATCGACGGGCTCGCGCGGGGACTGCGCACAGGCGAGCTGGTCTTCTGGGACGACACGCTGCGCCGCGAGATGCTGATGTTCGTGCGCCAGCCCAACGGGCGCCTCGGCAAGCCGAACGTCCACGACGACGCCGTCATGAGCGCGGCCATCGCGTGGGAGATGATGGGCCACACCTACGAGCCGCGGTACGCCGTCAAGGACCGCGCGCAGCCCTGGACGTTCAAGTGGTTCGACGAGTACACCAAGGCCCAGGCAGGGTCTTCTGGACGAAAGTGGATGTGATGGGCTGCACCGACTGTCCTGACCCGCGCGACGACGTGCGCGGGAGCCGTTCGACGACCGACGTGCTGCAAGGCTCGCGCGGTCAGGTGAATCCGCCTGCCCCGCAGGAGGGCCGCTCGGTGCCAGGCATCGTCGGCATCCACGCCCGCACGCACCCGACCTTCGTCGAGGGCTGCTTCGCCTGCAAGGTCGCCTCGGTCGGCGTGGCGCTGCCCGCCCACGCCTCCACGATCGGCGACGGAATCGGCGTGGCCAGCGACCTGAAGCTCGCGCACACCGAGCGAGCCAAGTCCGACCCCGAGCGCTACGTGCCCGCCACGTCGAGGTGGATCTGACGTGGCCAGGCGGCCCAAGCGCCTCAGCGAGGCCGACAAGCTCACCCGCTACAAGTCGGACGTGAGCCTGGCCAGGCGCGTGATGGAACCGCTGCACGAGAAGTGGAAGCGGTACGCGCAGTTCTACGCGGGCCAGCAGTGGGACGAGAAGACGATGCTCGCGCCCGACAACGCCGTCACCGTGAACCAGATCGGGCCGATCATCAACACGATCCTGCCCTCGATGTACACCCAGCCCCCGCGGGCGCGGGCCAAGCCGCTGCGCCCGCAGGACGAGGACACCGCCCCGCTGGTCGAGTCGATGCTGAACTACGAGTGGCGCCGCATCGACGTGGACGCCGAGCTGCGCCTGGCGGGGCTGGACATGCTCGTGTTCGGTGTCGGTTGGGCGCTGGTCGGCTACGAGTACGAGGAGGTCGTCGTCGATCGCGACCCCGCTGCCATCCAGGCTGACCTGGAGCAGGCGACGGCGATGGTGCAGGCGATGGCGGCGGGGACGCCGCCGACGCCCCCGATGGGCGCGGGGGCTCCTCCTCCCCCTGGTGCCCTCGGCGCGGGAGGGGCGCCGCCCCCTGGCGCCCCTCCCGCTGGGGAACTGATGCCGCCAGGCGACCAGCAGGGACCGATGGACCCTGCGGCAGCGGCAGGAGCCGCCCTGCCCGCCGCGGGGGACGCGGCGGGCCTGCCACCTGTCCTGGGCGCGCTCCTGGCCGAGGAGCAGGGCGGCGGGCCTGCCGAAGACCACTTCGACCCGTCGGCCACGCCCGACGTGCTCGGCGAGGGCCTACCCGCCGAAGGTCAGGTGCCGCCCTCGATCGACCCGTCGCTGCTGCCGACGCCCGAGACGCTGGCCGAGATGGTGCCCAAGACCGAGGTCAGCGTGCTCAAGGACGACATCTTCGCCGAGCGCGTGAGCCCGTTCGACGTGTACGTGGACCCCGAGGCGCGCACCCTCAAGGAAGCGCGCTGGATGGCCCGTCGGCGGGTCGTGCCCCTGGAGGAGGTCAAGGCCAACCCGACCTACAAGCACACCAAGAACCTTCAGGGGACGCTGAAGTCCCCCGCGGTCGAGGGGCTGAACGCCCGCCCCGACGCCCTGCCTGGCGTCGAGGGCCAGTACATGGGCACCGATTGGTCGGACCGTGTGGAGCTGTGGGAGTACTACAACCTGCGTGAGAAGACGCTGTGCGTCTTCGTCGAGGACCACGATCGCATCCTGTACGAGGACGCCTTCGCGATGCCCTTCGACACGCCGTTCGTGATGCTCCAGGACTACATCGTCCCCGAGTCGATCTGGGCCTACGGGGAGGTCGAGCTGGTCATCGACCTCCAGGTCGAGCTGAACCGCACACGCACCCAGATCATCAACCACAATCGTCGCTTCAACAGAAAGCTGCTGGTAGACGAGACGGCTCTGGACGAGCGCGGCCGTGCGGCACTGGAGAACCCCACTGACGGGGTGATCATCCCGATCATCAACAACAAGCCGCTGAAGGACGTGGTCCTGCCCGTCCCCGACTCGCCGCTGCCCGCCGACCGCTACCAGCTCTCGCAGATGATCGAGTCCGACATCACCTCGATCACGGGCATCAGCGACTACGAGCGCGGGGCCTACAACAACGTGCGGCGCACCGCGACCGAGGCGGCCATCATCCAGGACGCCTCCTCGCTGCGCCAGCAGGACAAGCTGCGGCGGATCGAGGACGCGGCGACCGAGATCGCCCGCCGCATCAAGTCCCTCGCGCAGCAGTTCTACGACCGCGAGCGCTGGATTCTGGTGACGGGCGACGGCTGGAGCGTGCCGATCCGTTTCACCGCCCAGGACATTCAGGGCGAGTTCGACATCAGCGTGGACGCGGGCTCCACGCAGCCGCAGAACCAGGAGGTCCGCAAGCAGGAGGCGGAGCGGTTGTTCATGCTCCTGTCGCCCAACCCGATCATCAACCAGCTCGAACTGGTCAAGTACCTGCTGAAGGCGCACGGCGTCAACGCTCCCGACCGCTTCATCAACCAGGGCGCGGTCGCCATGATGGCGATGCAGGGCATGATGGGCGGCATGGGTGGTCCACCGCAGCAGGGCGCCCCAGGGCCGCCTGGCCAGCAGCCAGGCCAGCTCGGGCCAGGCTCCCCGACCGAAGTTCAGCAGGGCGTCCAGGGTGGCGCCCAGGCAGCAGGAGTGCAGTGACATGGCCAACGTTCAGGGCGAGACCCTGCTCCAGTACGAGGCGTCCACGGCGCCTGGCACGGTGGACAGGATCCTGTCCACCGAGGGCGTGAGCCGCCTGCTGCTCCAGGGCGGCGCGGGGGACGCCAACACCACGATCCAGGTGGACGGTTCCTTCGACGGCGGGGTGACCTTCCCGACCTCGATCGTGGCCGCGGGCCTGCCTGGCACCGTGGCCCCCGCCGCGGGGACCATCGTGAACGCGGCGCACTCGATCGTGCGGGTGCGTATCGTGCAGGCCACCACCACGGTGACCGTGCGTCTGGCGGTCGCGGGGGTCGCCTGATGCTTCCCTCGCGCCCCCGTGAAGCCGACCAGTCGCCCCCCGAGCTGGACGTGAGCGCCCTGCTCGGTCAGGGCGGCATCGGCAACGTCGCCGAGCAGCCGCTCGCGCCGCCGCGGACCAAGCTGGTCGGCGGCTCGGTGCGTACGGCCGACATCGGCCAGCGCGGGGCGGACTTCCGTAGTCTGCTGCTGCGCAATCTGATGCAACGAGGTGGCTAACATGCCAGGACAAATTGGGTACGTCGGCAACGCCCCGTACCAGCCCGTCAACTACCAGAAGGGGGGCTACGTGCGCTCCTACGCCCCGAATCAGGGTGCGGGCAAGCCCGCGAAGGCTCGCTCGAACCAGATCCGCCAGGCCATCCGCAAGCGCGGCAAGCTGCACGGCGTCGCCCTCATGGCTCAGCGCGTCCCCTCGGGACCGCAGGGCGTCCGCTCCTCGCGTGCGGCCGACCGTGGCCAGCCGCCGATGACCAACACCAACGTGATCCACGGCCTGACCAACCAGGCCCTGCCGCCCACGCGCGTGTCCAACCAGCGCAACCAGGGCGGGCGCGGGAGCGGGCCGTTCCCTGGCTCCAACAGCCCGCGGGCCAACAAGCAGGGCGTGACCAGGCCCAAGCGTCGCGTCTCCCGTGGCGTCTCCTACTGACGATGGTCGGCGACCTGCTCCACGCAACCGATGTCGCGCGTGCGCTGAGCGCGCGACGACCTCGGCGTGCCGCCTCCCGCCCGCGGCCCAGGCCCGCCCCTGCCGCTGCGCCGACGGTTCACGTCACGGTGAACCTGCACGGCGCGGCGGCGAGCCCCGCCCCGAAGCGCCCACGGCGCAAGGGCTCGGTGAGCCCCAAGCGCCTGATCGACTCCTCGCGTAGCGGCATCCGTCCGACGCGCCAGATCGGGCCGAGCGCGGGCTGACGTGGCCATCAACCAGACCGCCGACGAGGCGGAAATCCAGCGGACCGCGATCTACGCCTACGATCCTGTCGCAGGCAAGTTCCGTGTCGTCAAGCTGGACGCCTCGGGCGCCGTCGTCACCGCTGGCGGGGGCGGCGGCGGTGGGGGGGCGATCACCTCGGGCGAGATCGCGCGGGCCACGGCGGCGGTCACGACCACGGGCCAGTACCTGACCACCACGGTCGCGGGCTACTCGACTGTGATCGTGGACCTCACGGGCGCCACCTTCGCGGGGCTCGCCTGGCACTTCCAGGGCAGTGCGGACGGCACGAACTTCTTCAACATCGAGGGTCGTGTCGCCGACAATCAGCAGTGGGAGCGCAACCCGTCGGGCTACGGCAACGCCCAGGCGCCCAAGATGTGGACCGTGGACGTGACGGGGTACACGACGTTCCGCATCGACGTGACCGCGTTTACCTCGGGCACGGCCACCTTCGGGGTCAAGGCCACGGCGCTCGGCAACCCGCGCGTCGTCATCCCCACACAGACCAGCGCAGCGGACCTGGCCATGACGGCAACCCAGGGACCACCTGGGACCGTCGCGAACTCCTGGCGCATGGTCGTCACGGACCTGACCGACATCATGGCGGTCAACGCCGACGGCTCGATCAACGCCGCACAGGGTCCGCCTGGCACGGCCGCCGCCGCCTGGCGGGTGGCCGTCACCGACTTCACCGACATCCTGGCCATCAACGCGGACGGGTCGGTCAACGTGACCGACAACGGCGGCTCGCTGACCGTGGACGGTACGGTGGACGTGTCCGACCGCGACGCTCGACTGCTGGGGCGCGCGAAGATCCTGGACTCAGGCGGAACGGTCATCGACCCGCGTGACACCTCCGACCGTGCCGCGCGCCTGGTCGGTGTCGTGTACGGTTCGCAGGGCCAACAGCTCAAGCAGACGGCGACGAACTTCAACCTCCAGGCCGAGCTGGCTGTTGGCGCCACTCTGATCGACCCGCGCGACGTGTCCGACCGCGCGGCCCGTCTGCTCGGCGTGGCCAAGATCGTGGACACGGCGGGCACCAACCAGCTCGGCGTGGACGCCTCCAACCGCGCCAAGGTGGTCGCTGACCTGAATGCGGGGACCAACCGCATCGGTTCGGTGCGGCTGGTGGACTCCGCTGACGCCGACCTGACCAGTGCGAAGGACACGCAGACCTCGCGTATGGTCGGTGTCCAGAGCGTCGTGGACGCAGGGCGTACGAAGTGGCAGGCAGGCACCGAGTCCAACACCACCCTGATCACGACCTCGGGTACCGCCAACACCGAGGTGGCGGCGACCCTCGGTATCCGCAAGGGCGACGCCGCCCAGACAACGGGCAGCTCGTACACGGTCACGTCAGGCAAGAAGCTGCGACTGACTGCGTACACGATCGACGTGGCGCACTCGGCGGCAGGCTACGCGACCTTCCGCATCCGTTTGACCACCACCCTCACGGGCAACATCCTGTTCGACATCGAGACACGCGCGCAGGCCGCGGCGGGTATCTCCAGGGCGCTGGACCTGCCTGACGGCTTCGAGTTTGCCGCGGGTCAGGTGCTTCAGTTCTCGACGAAGTCGTCCACAGCGAGCCTGGCGATCTCCATTCAGCTCTACGGCTTCGAGTACTGATGTTCCTACTTCTGCGCGGATAAGTAGGAGGGCTCATCGCCCTCCGTCAACAGAGAGGCCCGATTGGGGTCGCTCACGGACACGTCGAAGCCACCCCCGTTGCCAGACGGGGACACGGCTCCAGGCACCCGAAGGAGAACCCCATGACGATCGGACCTTCCGTCGGTGACGCCACGAGTGGCGGTCCTGCGTCCACCGCGGGCGCGCAGCAGCTTGCGCGCGGCGGGTACGAGTCCCCTGCGGCCCAGGAGCTGGGCGGCGAGCCCAGCTTCACCATCAACGGCCAGCAGGTTCCGCTGAGCGAGCTTCAGCGGGGCTACCTGCGCCAGGCGGACTACACGCAGAAGACCCAGGCTCTGGCGGCACAGCGCGCTCAGTACGACGCGGCTTCCCAGCTCGCTGAGGCGCTCCAGGCGGACCCACTCGGCACGCTCCAGGTTCTGGCACGGGAGACGGGAGTGGACCTTCGGGAAGCGATAGGTGGTGCAGGGGAATTGGGCCAGCAGCAGAACGGGAACGACCCGTACGGGCAGCAGGGCCTGGACCCCAACGACCCCCTGCACCAGGAACTGGCGCAGCTTCGTGAGATCGTCACGGGGCTCCAGGGTCGGTTCGACCAGGCGGGGGAGCAGGAAGCCAACGCCTGGCTGGACGCACAGATGTCGAAGGTGGACGAGATCGCGCAGCGGTTCGGGATCGAGTACGACCCCGACGCCGTGTACGAGCACGCCTACTCCAACGGTATCGACGACCCTGTGGCAGCGTTCCTGGCCATGAACCAGGACGCGCTGCTTCAGGGGCAGCCGCAGCAGGGGCCGCAGGTGCCTGCTGGCATGGAGCGCTTCCTCTCCGAGGGCGCTCCACAGGCACCCGACCCCGCGCGCCAGCTCGCCAAGCAGCAGGTTGCGTTCCAGGCCCCGCGCTCGGGCATCAACCAGGGCGCCGTTCCCACGGCGGAGCCTGAGCCGCAGTCCTTCGCGGAGGCTGCGGCTCAGGCGATGCGCCAGCTCGGTGTGACCGACTGGTCACAGGTGAGCCACGAAGACAGCCAACCAGGGGTGTACGTCCCAGGACAGTGACGGGGCGTACCTGATAACCCGAGGAAGACATGGCCAACCCGAACTTCGACACGATCCTCTCGACGACGATGAACAAGTATCGTCGCAAGCTGGAGGACAACATCTTCCGCGCCAACCCCCTGATGTACTGGCTTCAGGAGGGCGGGCGCCTCGACAAGGAGGACGGCGGCAACAAGCTGATCGTCCCCGTGATGGGCGTCAAGAGCACCGCCGTCGGTTCCTACGCCGACTACGACTCGCTCTCCTCGTTCGTGACCAACGCGCAGTCCACCGACTTCACCGCCGCCGAGTACGCCTGGCGCCAGTACGTCGGCATCGTGGCCATCTCGGGTATGGAGGAGGCCAAGAACAACGGCGTCAGCCAGGTCATCCGTCTGCTCGACGCCAAGGTCCAGCACGCCGAGCTGTCCATCGCCGAGGCGATGAACCAGATGTTCTTCCTGGACGGCACGGGCAACTCGGGCAAGGACTGGTGCGGGCTGGCGGGCATCGTCTCCGCCGCCGACCCTGGCGCGGGCGGCTGCACCGCTGGTGGCACGGGCCTGGGCAACATCGCCGTCGGCACCAACACCTGGTGGGTCAGCTACGTCGAGGCCACCGCCGAGGCGCTGACGCTGTCCAGGCTGACCACGGGCTACAACTCGGTCAGCAAGGGCAACGACCATCCCGACCTGATGCTGACCACGCAGACCCTGTTCGAGAAGTACGAGGGCCTGCTCCAGCCCCAGGCGCGCTACACCGACATGAAGACCGCCGACGGCGGCTTCCAGAACCTGCTGTTCAAGGGCGGGGTCGTCATGTTCGACCTCTACGCCCAGGCGGGCGTCTGGTACTACCTGAACAGCAAGTACCTGTCGCTGCTCGGGCACACCCAGACCTGGTTCCGCAACACGCCGTTCATCAAGCGGCACGACGTGGACGCGCGGTACTCGCAGATCCTGACCTACGGCAACCTGACCACCTCGAACCGCGCCCGCCAGGGCAAGCTCACGGGCAAGACGGCCTGAGCGGTTCTCGACTCGCAAGGGGCGGCGGCCGAGCCGCCGCCCCTTGGTCGTAGGAGGTTCACATGGGGGCCATGACGGTCGCCAACAGGATCGACTCCAACGTCACCATTCACCCTGGCATCCCGATCGCGGTCGGCCCGCAGGCGGGCAAGATCGTCTACTCGGGCGCCTTCCGCGCGGTCCGCTGCCGCCTCACGGGCTCGGGCTCGTACGCGACGGGCGGGGACACTCTGCCCGATGTGGGCCTCAAGCACATCGAGGCCATCCTGGTCATCGCGACCAACGACGCCGCCGCGATCAACACCGACGGCAACACGCTGGAGTTCCAGACCTCGGGTGCGAACGCGGGCAAGGTCAAGATGTACTCCACGGGCTCCAACACCGAGGTCGCCAACGCGACCAGCCTCGTCGGCGCGAGCTGGGAGGTCATCATCCTGGGCCGCTCGGGCTGATGAGCAACCTCGGCACCCTGCGCAACAACGTCCGCCTCCTGGCCGACGTTGACACGACCGACGTGTCGGACGCCGAGATCAACCGCTTCGTGCAGAACGCCTACGAGGAGGTGCTCGCCGACGACCAGTGGCCGTTCCTGATGGCCAGGGCCACGTTCTCGACGGTCGTGGCTCAGGCCGAGTACGCCTCGGCGGCCATCGCCTCCGACGTGGAGGCGCACCGCATCACCCAGGTCATGGCGCAGGGTGTGGTGCTCGCGTACCTGCCTCCCGAGCAGTACTTCAAGCTCGCCCCGTACGGCCAGACGACGGCGTCGTCGTCCACGACGCCCTCGTACTGGACGGTCCTCCAGGTCGAGAAGCTGGCGCTGTGGCCGACGCCGCAGTCGATCTACTCGGTCCAGGTCGTGTACGCGACCGTCCCCGCGAGCCTGAGCGGGGACACGGACACGCCGCTGCTGCCGTCGCGCTACCACCACCACCTGGAGGCGGGCGCGCTGGTCTGGGTCTACCAGAAGATCGGTGACTTCGAGGCCGCGGACGTGAAGAAGAAGGAGTTCGCCGACGGGGTGAACAACATGCGCGACGACCTGCTGCGCGCCCAGCGGCAGACGCCGATGGTCTACGGCGGCCAGCAGGAGCGGCCGACGCTGCTGTACCGCCCGCCGATGCCCTGGGAGCAGTAATGCCCGTCCGCGATCAGCTCGTCGAGCTGATGACCCTGGGCGGGGGCCTGAACCTGACCTCCGACCCACTGCATGTCAAGGACACCGAGACGCCCGACTGTCTCAACGTGGACTTCGACACGCGCGGGGCCGTGCGCAAGCGCGACGGTATGACGCTGCGAGGCACGGCGGACACCAACGCCGCCTACGACCATCTGCTGCCGTTCCGCCGTTCCAACGGCACGAGTGTGCTGCTGATCACGCGGCCAGGGTTCGCGACCCGTTCGATGGACTCCAGCTACGCCCTCAGCGACATCACCTCCTCGACGCAGACGGCGTCGAGCGTGAACGCGGGCATCGTCGCGGGGGACTCGGCCTGGATCGTGAACGGCGTGGACGGCACGCTGAAGTACGACGGGTCCACCGCGGTGCGCTACGGCACCACGGTCGGCACCACGGCCAACCACCCGCTGGCCACGTCGATCGCCTTCCACAAGAACCGCCTGTTCCTGGGCGGCGGCGCGAACAAGAGCCGTGTCTGGTTCACGGGGTCGGATGCGACACCGACGGACCTGACGATCGTGAAGACGACGAGCTTCATCGATTTCGACCCCGACGACGGCGACGAGGTCGTGGCCCTCGTGCCGTTCCTGGACCAGCTCACCGTCTTCAAGCGGAACAAGATTTTCACCCTGCGGGGCAACGACCCGCGCTCGTTCGTGAAGGTGCTGGCCAACCCGTCCCTGGGCACGGTGGCGCCCCGCACGGTCGCCGCCTGGGACAAGGGCGTCATGTTCCTGTCCTACCGCGGGGTCTTCTCCTTCGACGGGGCGAAGGTCACGCGCGTGAGCGAGAAGATCGACCCCGCGCTGAACACACTGCCCGTCGGCAACCTGGACACCGCCTGCGGCGTCGTCTACCAGCAGCGCTACTACCTGTTCGTCAACGAGGTGGGGGCGAACGCCTACAACGACACCGTGTACGTCTTCGACTTCGTCACGGGCACCTGGACGAAGTACCGCTCGTGGGAGATCCGCCACGCCGCCATCTGGAACAGGGTCGGCGGGGAGGAGCTGTTCGGCACCGACGACAACACGCGCAACAAGGTCTTCCAGCTCCGCACGGGCGCGACCGACAACGGCGGCGCCATCAGCGCCTACTTCACGACCAAGTGGCTGGACTTCGGGGTGCCCGAGCGGCGCAAGATGGGACGGCGCCTGTACACCTTCTTCACGGCCGAGGGCGCCTACAGCGTGAGCGTGGACATCGCCAAGGGCTACCAGTCGGCCCAGGTGATCACCAAGACGGTGAGTCTGGACCCGAGCGGCATGACCTGGGGCAGCTCGCCGTGGGGCTCGCCGACCCTGTGGGGCGCGGGCAAGGACGTGATCCGCGCCCGTTTGGCGGGCCTGGGCACGAGCCCCGCGTTCCGCATCAAGGTGTACGACAACTCGGTCAACCCGTGGACCCTGCTGGGCTTGAGCTTCGTGCTGAAGCCTCGGAACCTGGCTTAGGAGCACCATGTCCAGCGTCGCTGTCACCTACACGTTCGCCAACGCCACCACGGCGGACGCGACCCAGGTCAACCAGAACTTCTCCGACCTGGTCACCTTCATCAACAACAGCGTGGTCCACACCCACGACATCGCGCGGGTCGGCTGCCGCATCCGTCGGGCCGCGAACCAGTCGATCAACGACTCGACTGGTACGCAGATCAGCTTCGACACCGAGGACCAGGACACCGACGGCTTCTTCGCGCCGACCTCGACCACGGTGACGATCCCCGCGGGCAAGAGCGGGATCTACGTGATCCGCTTCAACATCATCCCTGGCACCACGATCAACAACCGCCTGCTGGGCGACATCAAGTACGCCAACGGCACGGGCACGCTGCCGACGGGGCAGACGACCCAGGTGCGCAACGAGGGCAACACGCCCTCGACGCGCGCCTCGGTGACGGACGTGGCCGCCCTGGTCGCGGGGAACCAGGTCACCTTCGAGGTGTTCCACACCCACGGCACGGCTCAGAACTTCACCGCCGACGTGAACCTGATGCGGGTGGCCATCTGATGACCAACCCGAACGTCCCGTGGGAGCTTCAGTCGCTGGACCCCGACCAGGACGCCCCGCGGATTATGCAGGACTTCGTGGCCCTGCTCCAGTACATGCAGTTCGAGCTGGTCCACACGCACCACATCGAGACGCACACCCACAATCTGGGCGCGCTCGCCTCGGGCGCGGGCGTGAGTCTCGGACACTTCTCTTTCGATCAGACCTTCACAGCGGTACCGTACGTCCAGGCGACGGTGGCCTC
>Ga0114129_10000568_pt1 | contig 45423 bp, 42 predicted proteins | sample RhiMetdeltSRZDD1_FD_80071 | JGI IMG/M metagenome (GOLD analysis project Ga0114129, IMG submission 80071) | Populus rhizosphere microbial communities from Tennessee, USA - Rhizosphere MetaG P. deltoides SRZDD1 (version 2) (version 2) | ecosystem: Host-associated > Plants > Roots > Rhizosphere >...
CGCCTGCCGCCGTTCGATCAGGCGGCGATGGCCTCCTCCGCGCCGAAGACGGGCGTCGTGACCGACAAGGCGGTGCTCGTCGCCGATCTCGTGGCGGGGACGAAAGCGGAGCTCACCGTCGACAAGGCCAATCGGGCGACGGCGGTGGCGCTGAACGGGGACGGCGCTCGCGTCGTCTTCGGCCAGCAGATGGGGCAGGCGCAGGTCGTCGAAGTCGCCAGCAAGAAGACCGTGGCGCAGATCTCCGGAACGGGCTCGCGCGTCAGCGCCCTGGCGTTCTCCGAGGACGGGAGCTTCGTCGTGCTGGGCTCCGCCGGCGGAATGGTGCAGGTCAACCGGCTGAACCCAACAGCGGAGAAGCTCGGCGAAGGGCCGCACCACAAGACCGTGGTGATGGCAGTCGCCGCAGCGCCGAAGGGTCAGGCTTTCGCGTCGGGTGACGATTCGGGACAGGTCGTGCTGCTCGGCAAGAACGGCCAGAAAGTCGGAGCTGCGAACATCGGGGGCCGCGGCGTCAAGGCGCTGCTCTTCCTCGGCGAACAGGCGCTCGCGGCAGGTTGCGGAGACGGCTCGGTGAAGATCCTGAATCCGTCGACCGGAGCCGTGCTCGCGACCCACAGCGTGGCGACCGTCCCCATCACCGCGCTGGCCTTCGCAAAGGACAAGCTGGCGCTCGCAGTCGGCACGCAGTCCGGGCAGGTGACGCTGCTCGCGCTCGAGGCGTGACGAGCGCGGCCGCGCGCAGGCGGTCCTGCCCACGCGCGGCCGCTCCACCGCAATGCGTGATTCAGTCGCGGTCCGCGCCACCGCAGAGCGCGCGGACGCGGTCTTCGTCCTTGGACGACTTCGTCCACCGATCGTTCTTCGTCTCGAAGACCTGTGGAACGAGGAAGTCGTTCGGATCGATCTGCAGGCGGAATTCCGGCCACTCGCTCTGCGGGAAGCCCATCGCCAACGCCGTGTCTCGCCAGCTGAGCTTGTGGTAGATGGCCGAGCCCGGCTGCGCGACGTCTGTCACGTGGCCTGGATAGTAGACCTTCGGCCGCAGGTGGCGCGTGTAGTCGATGATGTCGCGCTGCTGGTTGTTCGCGGCGCCAAGGCTGACGATCGAGCCGAGGAAGACGTCGGTCTGCGGCAGGCCGTCCATGAGCTTGAACAAGCCCTTGCCGATTTCCGCGGCGAGAGTGATCGCGGTCTTGTTGTTGGCAGGATCGTTGAACTGCGCCAGCGTGATCAGCCCCGGAGAGCCGGCGCCGATCCCCTCCCTCACGGGTCCGGCCGAGTTCGCCCAGGAGAGCGTGAAGTCATGGCCCTCGCCGCGCACCACGAACTCGTAGAAGATTTCGATCGGCCCCGCGGTACCGCCGAATCCCGTGGTCCGCGTGTCGATCTGCCCGGGCACCCTCTTCGTCGGATCGGTCGGCGGAGTGAAGGGAGTGCCGGCGGGGAACATCGCGGGGAACGTGACCGCAGGGGCGGGCGTCGTGATGACGCGCCCGTCGTAGCGCGGATCGCCGAGGTTGGAGAGCGTCGCGTGCGGGGTGAAGCTGTTGTCGACGGGTGCGGCCCCCGAGTGGATGTGCTTGAAGGTCAGGACGCAGACGTTCGGATCGAACTGCGTGATGCGGCGGACCGTCGTCTTCCCGTTGAACGGATTGTTCAGCGTGCCGGTGTACTCGCCTGGGGGCGAGTTGCGCGGTACCGCGCCGATGCAGTTCACCGGATCGGCGTTGGGGATGATCTTGGCGCCGCCGTTGTTCAGGTTCGGATCCGCCGCCATGCGCGCCACGTCCTGCTGCATGACGTCGCAGGTCTCCGGAGATGCGTAGATCGGGCTGCCGGTCCACTTCGCCACGTAGGCAGCATTGTCGGCGTGGTCGCCATGGCCGTGCCCGATGAAGATCGCCTCGGGCCGCGCGTCGATGAAGTCTTGCGGCAGGATGGGAGTGCGACGCCGGTCGATGGGCGCCGTGGGCAGCTCCGGACGGTTGATGTAGCTGTCGAGCAGGAAGACGTGTCCGCCGGCGGCGACCATGTAGGTCGTGTTGGACGCCCAGGAAACGACGACCTTGTCCTTGGCGACCGCGCCTCTCTCGTCGACGTTCTCGATCCCGAAGAAGTTCTGCCGGGCGCGCATCAGCGCGGGATCGGAGTCGCGAGCCGCCGCGGGCAGGGCGGCCGCGGACAACAGGCACCCTAGGACGATCGAGGTCGTTTTCGCGCACTTCATCACGAGCTCCTTTTCGCGGGGGGCTTGCGAAGTACTCGGGTTGCAGGTGGGCTTCGGCGGGAAGGGCTTTCGCTCTACCGGGTGGTCGGAAGTAGAGTCAACCCGTGCTTCGTTTTTCTCGCCTCCTCGCCTGGAGCCTGACGGCGGTCTTCGCCGCGGTCGCGCTCGGGATCGCGTCGCAAGTCGCGGGCGACGTCTCGCTCGAAGAGGTGAAGCGGAGCTACGCAAACGGGGCGTCGCGGTTCGTCGAAGTGAACGACCTGCAGGTCCACTACCGCGACGAAGGGCAGGGGCCTCCGTTCGTGCTGCTGCACGGGACGGGCTCGTCGCTCCACACCTGGGACGCGTGGGCGGAGTCCCTCCGCGGGAAGTACCGCGTCATCCGGATGGACCTGCCTGGCTTCGGCCTCACGGGACCGGATCGACGGGATGACTACCGCATCGACGCGTACGTCGAGTTCGTCGAACGCTTCCGCAAGCGCTTGGGGCTCGAGTCCCTCGCGCTGGCGGGCAACTCGCTCGGCGGGCAGATCGCCTGGAGCTACGCGGCCGCGCACCCGGAACGGGTCCAGGCGCTCGTGCTCCTCGACCCGACCGGCTATCGCATCGACCGGCCGGCGCTGGTCTTCCGACTCGCTCGCATTCCCGTCGTGTCCTGGCTGATGACGAAGCTGGACCCCGGGCGCATCACGGAGAAGACGCTCCGCGACTGCTACGCGGACCCGCGCAAGGTCACGCCCGAGCTGGTCGAGCGGTATCGCAAGCTGGCGCTGCGCGAGGGCAACCGGCGCGCGTTCGTGGCGCGCGTAGCGACGCGAGCGACGGACCGCAGCGCGGACATCGCGAAGGTGCAGGCGCCGACGCTCGTGCTCTGGGGCGCGCAGGACCGGCTCGTCCCGGTCGAGCACGCGTACCGCTTCCAGCGCGCGATTCCGGGAGCGAAGCTCATCGTGTACGAGGACGCCGGGCACGTGCCGATGGAGGAGATCGGCGGGCGGTCGGCCGCCAATGCCGATGCGTTCCTCTCGGCCGCGTTGCGCCCGCAGACCGCCAGCGGGAAATGACCGCCTCGCCATCGGGCCGACCTCGCCTCGCTCCCGGGCGTGCGCGACCTCGTCAGATCGTGCGGAGTCCGCCCGGCGTCTGGATGTGCGCGACGAGGTGCGGCTGTCCGCTGGCGCCGGTCACCGACAGTGGACCCTCGAACGAGATCGACTGCAATAGCCTGGTCGCTCTAGGCGCGTCGGGGTGGAACGCCCAGACCCGCACCAGCGAGCAGCCCGTCTCCTGCATCCGCGAAGCGGGATGCGGCTGCGTGCGCCACTCGATGAGCGCGGGCGCGATGCCGCCCAGGCGCAGCTTGCCGTCAGCCGGGATGGTGATGAGCCAGCTCAGATCGTTGCGGCTCATCGGTTCGACATCGCCGAGCGGCTCGGCAGCCGCCGCGGCGGCGGCCCGGACGTCGTTGCACCGTGCGACCCACGTAGCGAGCCGCGGCGGACTCTCGGGAGTCAGCAGATCCAGCTCGAACCACCGCGGCCGACCCGGCGCGGGCGCCTGCGGGTTTGGCGCGATCACCTCGAGATAGAGCGAGTCGCCGAGCCGCAGGACGCAGTTGTGCGTCCCGAGCCGCACGTGCTCGCCGCCCGTCTGCGGCGTCACGCCGAGGGCGCGACGTACGTGCGCAACGCCGCTGGCCAGGTCGGGCGCGGTGACGACGAGGTGATCGATCCGGCAGGTCACCGCTCGCGGTTACTTCTTCTGCGCACGTTGTGGCTTTGGTTGCCAGAGCGCGATGGCCGCTCCGGTCGGATCGACGATCACGCTCATGAAGCCGTAGTCGCCGACCTCCGTCTTGTCCATCATCACCTTCGCGCCCAATTCCCTCGCGTTGCGCGTCGAAGCGGCGACGTCTTCCACACCCACGTACGCCTGCCACCGCGGCGGCGATCCCGGCGGCTGCGCGGTCATCATCCCGCCACCGGTGCCTTCGCCGACGTCGATCATCGTGTACGTGCCGCCGCCGGGCATCTGCATGTCCTGCAGCTTCCAGCCGAACAGCTTCGAGTAGAAGGCCTTCGCTTTCGCGAGGTCGTTGGTGTGCAGCTCGACGTGCACGAAGGGATTCGCCATGGATGTCTCCTTGAAAGCACCGCGGAGCCTGCGCCGCACGGTGCGCCCAGTCAACGGACAATCCTGTGACGGATTCCGCGCCGCCCGCCGGCAGTCACTGTTTGAGCGCGGTCGCCAGCTTGACCATGCTGTCCTTCGCGTCCCCGAAGAGCATCAGGACGTTGTCGCCGTAGTAGAGCTCGTTGTCGATGCCGGCGAATCCGGGGTTGAGGCTCCGTTTGCAGACGATCACGACGCGCGCCTTCTCCACCTCCAGGATGGGCATCCCGTAGATCGGGCTCCCCGGCGTGCGCTTCGCCGCGGGATTGACCACGTCGTTCGCGCCCACCACGACGACCACGTCGGTCTCGGAAAAGTACGAGTTGATCTGGTCCATGTCGTGCAGCTCGTCGTACGGCACGTTGGCCTCGGCCAGCAGCACGTTCATGTGCCCGGGCATCCTCCCGGCGACTGCGTGGATCCCGTAGCGGACGGCCGCGCCCTTGCCCTTCAGCATGTCCGCCAGCTCGCGCACGCGGTGCTGGGCCTGCGACACTGCCATCCCGTAGCCGGGCACGAACACCACCGATCGCGCCGTTCCGAGGATCTCCGCCGCCTCTTCGACGGTGGTCTGGTGGATCGGCTTCTTCGTCTCCTGCCCGGCGGGGAGCTCCTGCACCTTGCCGAAGGCGCCGAACAGGACGTTGGTGATGGGTCGGTTCATCGCGCGGCACATGAGGACCGACAGGATGAAGCCCGACGATCCGTCGAGCGAGCCGGTGATGATCTGGATCTTGTTGTCGAGCATGAACCCCATGGCCGCGTCGGTGAGGCCGCCGTAGGAATTGAGCAGCGCGATGACCACGGGCATGTCGGCGGCGCCGATGGGAAGGATGAGCAGCACGCCGAACACCAACGCGAGGCCGACCATCGCGTAGAACGCGGCGCCCGTCGCGGGCGAGAGCGCCAGCACGACGGTCAGACCGGCCATGCCGGCGAGGAGCGCGAGGTTCGAGACGTTCTGTCCCCTGTACGTGATCGGGTACCCGCGGATGAGCCCTTGCAGCTTGCCTGCCGCCATCAAGCTGCCGGTGAACGTGAGCGAGCCGAGCATCACCTCCACGCCGATCACCGCGACGCGGACGCCGCCCAGTTGAGCACCGTGGCGGGCGTACTCGGAGAAGCCGACCAGCGCCGCCGCGAGCGCACCGAAGGAGTGCGAGAGGGCGGTCCGCTGGGGAACGGCCGTCATCGGGATCCAGATGGCGAGCGGGGCGCCGATCGCCGTTCCGAGCACGAGCCCGGCGACGATCCAGCGGTAGTCGACGATCTCATGGTGCAGCAGGGTGCCGACGATGGCGAGCAGCATGCCCAGCTCGGCCAGGAACATTCCCCGGCGGGCCGTCTTCGGATGGCTCAGCCCGCGGAGCCCGAGGACGAAGAGGACCGCCGAGATCAGGTAGAAGAGCTGGAGCAGGTTCCGCTGCATGGGGTCACCTGCCCGCCTTGAACATCTTCAGGATGCGATCGGTGATCAGGAATCCGCCGACGACGTTGATGGTCGAGGCGGTGACGGCGATGAATCCGAGCGTCGTGCTGAGCGGGCCGTGACCGGCTCCCGCCACCACCAGCGAACCGACCAGCGAAATGCCGGAGATGGCATTGGTCGCCGACATGAGGGGCGTGTGCAGCAGCGGAGAGACGCGCGAGATGACGTACTGGCCCAGGAAGCCGGCCAGCACGAAGACGTACAGGTCGCCGATCAGCCCGGGATCGATCATCGTGCGTCTCCTTCAGGCGTTGCGATCTCAGTCCGGCTGCGCGAGCTCACCTCCGCGCGCGACCAGGCAGGCCTTCACGATCTCGTCGCCGCCATCGACGGCGATCTTCCTGCCCTGCCGGTCGTAGAGGTGGAGGAGGAAATTGAGCACGTTCCGCGCGTACAGTTGTGAGGCCTGGAAGGCCATCGAGCTGACGAGATTCACCGGGCCAAGGATGCGCACGCCGTGCCGCACGATCTCCTTGCCCGGCTCGGTGAGCTCGCAATTCCCGCCCTGCTCGGCGGCGAGATCGACGATCACGGAGCCGGTGCGCATCGCCTTCACCATCTCCCCGGTGACGAGCAGCGGGGCGCGCTTTTCCGGAACGAGCGCGGTGGTGATGCACACGTCGCTGGCCTTCAGCTCCTCGGCGACGAGCTCTCGTTCCTTGCGGGCTGCGTCGGCGGAGACCTCCTTGGCATACCCCTTCGTGTCCTCCGCCTGCTCCTCGGCCGCGACGGCGACGAAGCGCGCCCCGAGGCTCTCCACCTGCTCCTTGACCGCGGGACGGATGTCGAAGCCCGTGACCAGGGCGCCGAGCCGCCTGGCGGTGGCGATGGCCTGCAGCCCCGCCACGCCGGCGCCGAGGACGAATACCTTGGCGGGAAGGACCGTCCCGGCCGCCGTCATCAACATGGGGAAGAATTTCCCCAGCGCGTTGGCCGCCAGGAGCACGCTCTTGTACCCGGCGATGTTCGCCATCGAGCTCAAGACGTCCATGTCCTGCGCGCGGGCGATCCGGGGAATCAGGTCGAGCGACAGCGCCGTGATGCGCCGCTCGCGCAGCTTGTGCGAGAGCTCCGCATCAGTGCGCGGACGCAGGCCGAGCGCGATCAACGCGGCGCCTTCCGGAAGCCGATCCAGCTCGTGACGATTGTCCAGCCGGAGGGGCGCCTGCACCTTGAGGACGACGTCGGCGCGCTCGAGCGAGCCCGCGTCGACCTCCGCGCCGGCCTCCCGGTACTCGGCGTCCGCGAAGCCCGCGGCGAGACCCGCCCCGGGCTCGACGGACACTTCGACGCCGGCCTTCACCATCTTCTCGACGGTGGCGGGGACGGCAGCGACCCGCTTCTCGCCGCCGGCGACTTCCTTCGAAACGAAGGCGCGCATCGCCGTTCCGCCGCGTCGGATGGAGGCTCAGCGCGGGGGCGTGGCGTCCGAGAAGCCTGCGTCGTCGCCCGTGTCTTCGGTCGGCAGCAGCCCAGGGTTCCGCTCGAGGAACCGGACGCACGCGTTCCAGCGCAACACTGCGTCCTCGTTGCCGGGCGGGCTCAGCGCCTGCGCCTTCTGGTACCAATCGAGTGCATCGAGGAACCAACCGGAGGTGCTGCCGACGTGCGCGCCGCCCTTGAGCTGCGCCTTGACCCATCTCTCGCACACGATTCCCGAGTAGTAGGCGCGCTCGTAATCGCCACGGATCCGATCCACCACCTCGTGCGCCTCGGCGACGACGTGGTCGGCGCCGCGGGCGAACTGGTCGGTGACTGCGAGCAGCAGCATCGCCAGCACCTCCTGGTTGTCCGGATCGGTGCGGAGGATGTCGCGGCAGATGCTCTCCGCCTCCTGCGGCTCGTGGAGCAGGCGGTAACGCTCGGCCTTCGCCATCGCCCTGGGGATGGCGGACTCGCTGAGCGGCTTCAGCTCGAACATGACGGTCCCCTTTCAGCTCGCGGCGCGGAACACGCGGAAAAGCCGCCGCAGCGGATCGTACACCTCGTCCACCACCCGCTCCTTGAGCGGGATGATGGCGTTGTCGGTGATGGCGATGCCCTCCGGGCATACGCGCGTACAGCACTTGGTGATGTTGCAGAGGCCGACTCCCTGGGCCTCGCGCAGCTCGGCGACGCGGTCCTCCACGTCGAGCGGATGCATCTCAAGCGCCGCGACGTGCATGAGGAAGCGCGGCCCGATGAAGCGGTCGTGCATCTCGTGCTCGCGCAGGACGTGGCACACGTCCTGGCAGAGGAAGCACTCGATGCATTTGCGGAACTCCTGCACGCGCTCGATGTCGGCCTGGGCGATGCGCCACGTCCCGTCGGCCGCGTCGGGTGGCCGCGGCTTGAACTCCTTGACCTTGCGCTTCACCCGGTAGTTCCAGGAGACGTCGGTCACCAGGTCGCGCACGATGGGAAAGGTCTTCATCGGCCGCAGGGTGACCGGACCCGCGAGGGAAAGATCGGAGAGGCGCGTCATGCACATGAGCCGCGGCAGACCGTTCACTTCGGCGGAGCACGACCCGCACTTCCCGGCTTTGCAGTTCCAGCGGACCGCGAGGTCGGGCGCCTGGTCCGCCTGGATGCGGTGGACCGCGTCCAGCACGACCATCCCCGGGGCGACCTCGGTGGCGTAGTCCGCGAAGGAGCCTCCCTGCGCGTCGCCTCGCCAGATGCGGAAGGTCGCGGTCGCCATCACTTCATCTCCTCGACGATCTGCCGCAGGTCGGCGCGCAGCTCGGGGATGGGCCTTCGTGCGACCTGCATCGCGCCGTCCCGATCGCGCCGCACGACGAGGTTGATTTTCCCGGAGGCAGCGTCCTTGTCCGGGTAGTCGTCGCGGAAATGCGCACCGCGGCTCTCCTTGCGCTCGAGGGCGGACCGGGTCACCGCTTCCGAGACGGTGAGCAGGTTGCGCAGCTCCAGCGCGGTGTGCCAGCCGGGATTGAAGGCGCGGTTGCCGGCGACTCGCACGCGGTGGGCGTGGTCGCGCAGGCGCGCGATCGCCTCGAGGGCGCGCACCATCTCGCCCTCGCGGCGCACGATGCCGACCAGGTCCTGCATGGTCTGCTGCAGCTCGTGCTGGATCTGGTAGGGCGCAGACCCGTCGCCGCTCCCGTCCGGCTCGAACGGTGCGAGCGCCGCGCGGGCGGCCTCGTCGATCTCCGCTCCGTCGACGTGCGTGGCGCCGCGCTCCTTCGCGAAGCGCGCCGCGTGCGCGCCGGCGCGCTGCCCGAAGACGAGCAGGTCCGAGAGGGAGTTGCCGCCCAGGCGATTCGCGCCGTGCAGCCCGGCTGCGCATTCGCCCGCGGCGAAGAGCCCCGGCACGGTCGACATCTGCGTCTCCGGGTCCACGCGGATGCCGCCCATGACGTAGTGCGTGGTCGGCCCGACCTCCATCGGCTCGCGCGTGATGTCGATGTCCGCCAGCTTCAAGAACTGGTGGTACATGCTCGGAAGCTTCTTCTTGATGACCTCCTCGGCGTTGGGAAGCTTCTTCTTGATCCACGAGATGTCGAGGAACACCCCGCCGTGCGGGCTGCCGCGCCCCTCGCGGATCTCGCGGACGATGCAGCGGGCGACGTGGTCGCGGGTGAGCAGCTCGGGCGGACGGCGCGCCGACTTGTCGCCCTGCGTGTAGCGGAACCCCTCCTCTTCGTTGTCGGCGGTCTGGTTCTTGTAGGCGTCGGGGATGTCGTCGAAGAGGAAACGGCGCCCCTGGCTGTTGAGCAGCACGCCTCCTTCGCCGCGCACGCCCTCGGTGACGAGGATGCCCTGCACCGACGGCGGCCAGATCATCCCCGTGGGATGGAACTGTACGAACTCCATGTCCATCAGCTCGGCGCCTGCGTGGTAGGCGAGCGCGTGCCCGTCGCCGGTGTACTCCCAGCTGTTGCTGGTGATCTGGTACGCCTTGCCGATTCCGCCGGTCGCCAGCACCACCGCTCGCGCGCGGAAGACGTGGAGGAGGCCCTTCTCGCGATCGTAGCCGAACGCCCCCGCCACCCGCTCTCCGTCCTTCAAGACGGCGGTGAGCGTGTGCTCCATGTGCACGTCGATGCCTTGGTGGATGCCGTGGTCCTGCAAGGTGCGGATCATCTCCAGGCCGGTCCGGTCGCCGACGTGCGCGAGTCGCGGGTAGCGATGGCCGCCGAAGTTGCGCTGCAGGATGCGGCCGTCCTTCGTCCGGTCGAAGAGGGCGCCCCAGGCCTCCAGCTCGCGCACGCGGGCCGGCGCCTCCTTCGCGTGCAGCTCGGCCATGCGCCAGTCGTTCACGTACTGGCCGCCGCGCATCGTGTCGGCGAAGTGCACCTTCCAGTTGTCGCGCTCGTCGACGTTGGCGAGCGCCGCGGCGATGCCGCCCTCGGCCATCACGGTGTGCGCCTTGCCGAGCAGCGACTTGCACACCAGGCCGACCGAGACGCCCGCCGCGGCGGCTTCGATCGCGGCGCGCAGGCCGGCGCCTCCCGCACCGATCACGAGGACGTCGTGCTCGTGCGTCTGGTATCGGGTCGCTGCGCTCAGAGGATCCTCCAGTCGCGGATCACGCCCATCGAGCAGAGCCGGACGTACAGATCCGCGATCGCCACACTGAACAGGCTGCACCACGCCCACGTCATGTGCCGCCGGTTCAGGCAGCTCGCGCAGTCGTAGGCGGCGCGCCGGACGCGAGCGCCGGACAGAGCGTCCCTGCGCCCGCCGACCACGTGCCGGAGCGAGTGGCAGCCCAGCGCGTATCCGCCGAGGAGGACGACGTTCGCCGCCAGCACCAGCGTCCCGACGCCGATGCCGAAGCGCGTCCCGCCGCCGGGCGCGGGAAACCACAGCGCTTTCCACACGTCGGAGGCGAGGATGAGGAGGAGCGGCAATGCCAGGTACATGAAGTACCGGTGGACGTTCTGCAGGATGAGCGGGAGCGAGGCTTCGCCGCGGTACAGCGAGCGCGGCTCGGCGACGGCGCAGGAGGGCGGGTCCGCCCAGAACGCCTTGTAGTACGCGCCGCGGTAGTAGTAGCAGGTCAGCCGGAATCCGCCGGGCGCCCAGAGGACGAGGAGCGCCGGCGAGAAGAGCAGCCACGCAGGCCACCACGACGGCTTGGGGCCGAACCAGCTGTGCGGCGAGTCGCCGAACAGCTCCGGCGAATAGAAGGGCGACAGGTACGGCCCGTACGTGTAATGCGTCCCCTGGAATGCGGCCCAGGTGGCGTAGACGACGAACGCGGAGATCCCCACGAACGTGAGCGACGGCTGGACCCACCAGCGGTCGAGCCGCGCCGTCCGTCCGAACCCGATTTGCGTCAGACCGAGGTCGACCTGGGCCATGGCAGTCCCCTTCCTCCGCCGACCCGCGCCGTCGAGCATAGCGATGTTCGGCGGTGGAAGGGTAGCTGCCCGTCTCCTGCATCGACGGGCGGCGGCGCCGGCCGCACGAAGCTGGCGCCGCCGATCCGCTCGGCGACTCAGTCGTCGTCGTCGCGGTCGTCGTCGCGATCGCGCCCCTTCTCCGGCAGCGCGAATGCGACGATGGCGTCGCCGACCTTGCCGCTGTTCCGGTCGACGAACGAGGCGAAGTTGTTCCGGTCGGGCACGTTGCCGCCGAAGGCGTAGGCGACGAACTCACGCCCGTTCACCATGTAGACGGCCGGCGACGAAGCGCCGCCGCCGGCGTTGGGAATCCTCTTGATCGCGTCGAACGTGAACAGGATCCTGCCGTCGCCCGCGTCTGCCGCGTGGAACTTCCCATTGCCCTCCGAGAAGAACACCACGTCGCCGCCGATGGCGAGGCCCGACTTCGCCGGCAGGATGTCCTTGTCTCCCGGGCGCAGCTGGAAGTTCTTGTCGACCCTCGGGAAGGTCCACCGGATCTTTCCCGTCCTCGTATCGGTCGCGCCGAAGAGCCCGAACGGATGCGAGCCGGGCACGCTGTTCGTGAACCTCGAGCCGAGGTGGAGATCTCCGGTCGCCGTGTGGATCAGCTCCCGGTTCCCGGACTTCGTCTTGAACGTCGTCGGCTCGTAGCGCGTGCCGTAGTAGACGAAGTTGGTGCGGGGGCTGAAGGCGGCGGGGCCCCACTCGCAGCCGCCGTCGTCCCCGGGCACCATGACGAACTCCGTCTCGCCGGGCGGCGTGTACTGGATGACCGGCGGGAAGCCGGTGTCGTTGGGCCGCACGAACGTCAGCGGGGTCAGCGGCTCGATGGCGATCGAGAACGGTTGCGTGAGAGCGGCGTGCTGGAACGCCGGATCCTGCGGGACGTGGACCTCGACCACCGGGAAGAGCGGCGTGCCGTCCCGCCGGTCGAGGATGTAGTACTGGCCGTTCTTGCTGCAGTGACCCAGCGCCGGGATGGTCTTGCCGTTCCTGGTCAGCGAGAAGAGCACCACCGGCTGCGCGCTGTCGTAGTCCCAGATGTCGTGGTGGACCTCCTGGAAGTTCCAGGCGTGCGTGCCGGTCCTCAGGTTCAGCGCCAGAACGGAGGTCGCGAAGCGGTTGTCCCCCGGCCGGTCCTCTCCGAGGATGTCCGGGGCCGCGTTCCCCGTCGGCATGTAGACGAGGCCCAGCTCGCGATCGATTGCGGCGGGATTCCATACCGCCGCGCCGCCGCGCAAGAACTGGGTGCTCCCCGTCGCGGCGCCGTAGCTCGCTGGATCCGTCGTCTGGAATTCCCAAACCACGGCGCCGGTCGCGACGCTCAGTCCGAAGACCCTGCCGCGCACCTCGAACTCGCCGCCGGACAAGCTGATCACTGCAATTCCGTCGGCGACCTGCGGCGCATTGTTGATGGCGTAGCCGGTCCCGTTCTGCGCCAGTCTCGTCTTCCAACGGACCTGGCCGGAGCCGGCGTCGAGCGCGACCACCACGTTGTCCAGCCGGCCGACGATCACCTTGCCATCCGCGACGGCGACGCCCTTGTTGTTGCGGCCGCAGCAGACGATCATGTCCTCGATCGGCGCCATGTCGTCGGTCTTGGTCGGCCTGTACTCCCAGATCTGCTTGCCGGTCGCGGCGTCGAGCGCGAACACGTCGGAGTGGCCGCTGGTGACGAACATGCGGCCGTTGACGACGATGGGCGAAACCTGGAGCTCCGCGAGCGGGTCGAGCGCTCCAGTCTTGCTGTCGAGCGTACGCGTGTGGAAGACCCACGCCGGCCGCAGCTTGTGCGCGTTCTTCGGGTTGATCTGATCGACGTTCTGGAAGCGTGTGTTGTGCAGGTCGTTGCCGTAATTCGGCCAGTCGACGTTCTTGGGCGCGGACGACGCGCGCGAAGGGAGCAGCAGCACGGCGGCGGCTCCCAGGAGCAGCACCTGCAGCGACTTTCGTTTCATGGATTTCCCCCTTCCAGAGAGCCAGCGCGAACGTGCGCCCCGCGGCTGCGAGTCAGCCGGTGGAAGGACTTCCTGATGTGAGGTTCGCGGACATGCGAACGACCTCCGGGGTCGCACGGTCCTGCGTGCCTCAACGCGCTTTTGCTTCGAACAAGTCAAGTCGCCCTGCGGCATGACCGGGACCGAGGAGCAGGAGGGCCCGCGTGCAGCGTGCCCCGAGGGTCGGAAGCCCCTGCTTGCCTTCTGCACACGGCGGGGTGTATGGCGATCGCGCGATCGAGGGCGTGCCCTCGGTCTACTCGAAAGGGAGGGCGCCATGACGTGGATCAAGCCCGCTTTCGAAGAGATCAAGATGGACGCGGAGGCGAAGTCTTACAGCGACGGACTGACCTGGTAGGACGCCGCTCCGGAGCGACGGGTGGACATCCGCGTGCTGGGCTCGGCAGCCGGTGGGGGCTGCCCGCAGTGGAACTGCGCCTGCCGCAATTGCCGCGACGCGCGCGCCGGCGCGGCACGCATCGAGCCGCGCACGCAGGAGTCGGTGGCGGTGAGCGCGGACGGCGACGCGTGGTTCTTGATCAACGCGTCGCCCGAGATTCGCGCGCAGATCGAGAGCTTCCCGCCGCTGCATCCGCGCGCCGTCCGCCACTCGCCCATCGCCGGAATCGTGCTGACGAACGGCGACCTCGACCACACGCTGGGCCTGCTCTGCCTGCGCGAGTCGCACCCGCTCGTCGTCTACGCGACCGACTCGGTTCGACGCGGGTTCGTCGAGGGCAACGTGCTGTACCGCACGCTGCAGCGGTTCCCGGGCCAGGTGACGTGGAGGACGCTTCGCCTGGGCGCGGAAGTGGAGCTTCTGGCGGACGGCGGAGATCCGAGCGGCCTCACCGTCGAGGCGTTCCCGGTGCCCGGCAAGCTCCCCGTCCATCTCGAGGGCCTCGGCATCGCCGCTGACTCCGGGAACAACGTCGGGCTCGCCATCCGGCAACGCGGCTCGCGAATGCTCGCGTACCTGCCGTCCGTCGGCCGTTTGACGCCCGAGGTGATCTCCGCCGCGCAATCCGCCGACTGCCTCTTCTTCGACGGCACCTTCTGGTCCGAGGACGAGCTGCGGGACGCCGGCGCCTCGGACAAGCGCGCCTCCGACATGGCGCACGTTCCCATCGGCGGCGAGGGGGGGAGCCTGCGCGCGCTCGCCGGCTCGCGGCCTTTGCAGCGCATCTACATCCACCTCAACAACACGAATCCGGTCTTGCGTGCCGACTCGCGGGAGCGTGCCGCGGTCGAGCGCGCGGGCTTCTCCGTCGCGCGCGACGGAATGGAGATGGACCTGTGATCGAGCCTCGCGCGAATACTCGCCTCGGAAGCGACGAGTTCGCCGCCTGGCTTCGGCGCGAAGGCGAGCGCCGCTACCACGACCGCCACCCGTTCCACGTCCTGATGCACGAGGGGAAGCTCACGCGCGCGCAGCTGCAGCGCTGGGTGCTCAACCGCTACTACTACCAGACGCGCGTCCCCATCAAAGACGCGATCATCCTCTCGAAGTCGGAGGACCCGGCTTTCCGCAGGATGTGGATCCAGCGCATCCGCGACCACGACGGCGACCGCGACGGCGAAGGAGGTCTCGCGCTGTGGCTCCGCCTCGCCGAGGGCGTCGGGCTCGACCGCGACGAAGTCGCCAGCTGCCGGTCCGTCCTGCCGGGCGTGCGGTTCGCGTGCGACGCGTACGTGCAGCTCGTGCAGCAAGCCAGCCTCGTCGAAGCCGTGGCGTCGTCGCTCACCGAGAGCTTCGCCCCCGACCTGATGTCGAGGCGCATCGAGGCCTGGGAGCAGCACTACCCGTGGGTGCGCGCCGAGGTGCTGGAGTACTTCCGCAGCCGCGTCCCGCGCGCGCAGCGCGACGCGCAGCAGGCGATCGAGTTCGTCTGTCGTCAGGCGACGACCTACGAGCTGCAGGAACGCTGCGTCGCGGCGCTGGTGAGGAAGACGGAGATCCTCTGGCACCTGCTGGATTGCGTCCTGGCAGCGGGAGCGTCGCCGTGATCGCGCCGGAAGCGCGGCCGGCACTCGCGGCAAAAGCGCGCCTGCGATTCGACCAGACGTCCGGCGGATACCTGCTGCTGTACCCGGAGCGGGGCCTCGCGTTGAACCCGACCGCGGCGAGCATCCTGAAGCTCTGCGACGGCGAGCGGACGGTGGACGGCATCGTCGAGCAGCTGCAGCGCGAATACGGCGAGCGGCCCGCGCCTCAGCTCCGGCAGGACGTGGTCGACTTCCTCGACGAGATGGCGCGGCGCGGCCTCTTGCAGGTGTCCGGGTGAGCGCGCCGCGCCCCTACACGCTCGTCGCCGAGCTGACCTACGCCTGCCAGCTGCGCTGCGTGTACTGCTCCAACCCGCTCGCGTTCGCCCGCCACAAGGACGCGCTCGACGCGGCCGGCTGGCGCCGGGTGCTCCGGGAGGCCGAGGAGCTGGGCGTCGTGCAAGTGAACTTCACCGGCGGCGAACCGCTGCTTCGCCCCGATCTCGAATCGCTCGTCGCCGAGGCGCGCCGGCTCGACCTGTACTCGAATCTGATCACGAGCGGCGTGCCGCTGACCCGCGACCGGCTTCTGCGCCTGCGCCGCCTGGGCCTCGACAACGTGCAGGTCTCCATCCAGGACGCCAGGCCGGACGGATGCGATCGCATCGCCGGCGAGGAGGTCTTCGAACAGAAGCTGCGCGTGGCGCGGTGGGCGAAGGAGCTGGGCTTCCCGCTCACCCTGAACACGGTGCTCCACCGGGGGAACCTGGACCGGGTCGGCGAGGTGATCGCGCTCGCCGAGGAGCTGCACGCCGACCGCCTGGAGCTGGCGAACGCGCAATACCTCGGCTGGGCGTTCTTGAACCAGCCGGCGCTCCTTCCCACGGCGGCCCAGCTCGAGCGCGCGCGCTCGATCGCCGCCGCCGCGCGATCCCGACTGGAAGGACGGATGGAGGTCGTCTTCGTCGTCCCGGACTACTACGTCGAGTTCCCTCCCGCGTGCATGGACGGCTGGGGACGCCGTTTCGTCGTCGTCTCTCCCGACGGGCTCCTGCTCCCGTGCCTTCTAGCGCACACGCTGCCGGGCCTCGAGTTCGGCAACGTCCGCGACAGCTCGGTCGGAGAGCTGTGGGCGTCGTCGCCCGGCATGTCGGCGTTCCGCGGCGAGGAGTGGATGCCCGAGCCGTGCCGCAGCTGCGAGCGGCGGGCCGTCGACTTCGGCGGCTGCCGTTGCCAGGCGTTCCACTTGACCGGAGACGCGGCGGCGACCGATCCCGCCTGCTCGCTCTCGCGCGACCATGCTCTCGTCGAGGCGGCGCGGACAGGCGCCTCGCGACGGAGCTCAGAGCTGGTCGACTTCACCTACCGGACCTCGGCGGTGCACGCGCGATGATCGCTGTCCGTGTCGCGTGCCTCGCCACCCTCGCCGCGATCGCCGCGCGCGCCGACTCGATCTTCGTGAGCGACGAGCGCGGTGACGATGTGCGGGTCATCTCGCTCCCGGACCACCAGGTTGCCGCCGCCATCCCGGTGGGAAAGCGTCCGCGCGGGATGTCGCTGAGCCCGGATCGGAGGACCGTCCACGTCGCGCTCGGCGACGAGGACGCGGTCGCGATCGTCGATGTACGGACCCGGAAGGTCGTGCGGAAGCTCCACGCCGGTCGCGATCCGGAACAGGTCGCGGTGAGCCCCGACGGCAAGGTCCTCTATGTCTCGAACGAGGCGGCCTCGACTTCGACCGCGATCGAGATTGCCTCCGGACGCGTCCTCTTCGCCTCGCCGGTGGGGACCGAGCCGGAAGGCGTCGCCGTCGCGCCCGACGGCAGCAGGATCTACGTGACCGGGGAATCCACCGACGACGTGACGGTGCTCGACGCGCGCTCCGGTCGCGTGCTCGGCAAGTTTTCCGTCGGCGCTCGCCCGCGATGGGTTGCGTTCTCTCCCGACGGCCTCGTGGCGTTCGTCACCGCCGAGGTGGGCGGCACGTTGTCGTTCGTCGACGCGCGGGCGAGCCGCGTCGCGGGCACTGTGCGCATCGGCAACGGCCAGACGAAGCCGGACGGGCTGGCGGTCTCGCCCGACGGCAAGCGCGTGTACGTCTCCGAGGGTCGAGGAGCCGCGGTCACCGTCGTCGATTCCGTCGGCCGATCGGTCCTCTCGCGCATCCGCGTCGGCGAGCGGCCGTGGGGGATCGCGCTCTCTCCCGACGGGGCGCGGCTGTACACCGCGAACGGTGCCTCGGACGACGTGTCCGTCGTGGATACCGCTGCCGGGAAGGAAGTCGCGCGCATCGCGGTGGGCAAGAAGCCCTACGGCGTGTTGTACGTGCCGGAACCGAAACCGTAGCCGACGCCCGCGAAGGCCTGGAATGGCCGCCCCGGCGTCAGGAAGGGCTCCACCGGCGCGCCGGGCACCTTCGGATTCGGCGCGAACGTGCCGAAGGTGCTGTAGCGCGCATCGAGCAGATTGGTGAACCGGATCCAGGCGGCGAATCCGCCCGCTTCCACCCGGACGCCCCCGTCGAGCGAGAAGTACGGGTCCAGCCGGGGCGCGACGTTCTCCTCGTCGCCGCGGAGGCGCTGCGCGCCGACGAAGGCGCCCGAGAGGGACACCGACAGCCAGCGGAAAGGGTGCAGGTCGACGCCGGCGCGGGCGCGATGGCGAGGGACGAGCGGGAACTCGCTGCCGGCCCGGACCCGCTCGGTGCACGGCGGCGCGGCGCAGTCCGCCGTGCGCCGCGGCGTGGCGATCACGACTTCCTCGTCGAACCGCGCATCGGTGAAGGCGTACGAGAGCGTGGCATCGATCCACTCCGCGAGCTTGCCGCGCAGCGTGGCCTCGACGCCCTGGCGGTGCGTCCTCCCGACGTTCTGGAAGTACACGCCGGTGTTTCCCGCAGGCGAGATGGAGAAGATGTCGTCGAGGACGTCGATCCGGTACGCGCTCGCCTGCGCCGAGAGCCAGCCCAGCGGGCGCGTCCGTGCCCCGATCTCGTAGCTGACGGCGCGCACCGGCTGGAGAGGAGGATCGGGCGAGGTTCCCGCCTGCAGCCCGGGGCAGATCGCCGCCGGTCCCGCGCAGGTCAGCTCGAGCAGCGCCGGCGCCCGGAACCCCTGCGACCACGAGGCGTAGATCCCGTGGTCGCGGGAGAAGTTGTAGTTGAGCCCGATCAGCGGGTCGAGGCGGCGGAACGCCGGTACGCCGCTCGCGTCCTCGCGGCCGGCTCTCGGCGGGCTCTGATCGGCGATGCGGTGGCGGATGAAGTCCCAGCGCACCGCGCCGGTGAGGATGAGCTCGTCTCCTTCGCGCAGCGCGCCGCGAGCGAGCTGGAACGTGTCGCGCAGGTAGCCTGCGACCGCGTCCTGGCGGTCGCGGATGTCCGTGTCCAGATCGGGCTCGTCGAAGACCTTCACCTCGACGTCGCTGTGCGAGTACTCGATGCCGGCGGTGGCGACGTTCGACCGGCCGAACAGCGGCGCGGTCCGGTCCACCTGGAGCGTGCCGCCCGCCGAGGCCGTGCGCGAGAACAGCCGCGTGTTCTCCGCCACCAGGTTGACGTTGAACTGCTCGACGCGCAGGAACCGGCCGAATCCGTTCACCGAGACCGCGAGGTTGGCTCCGAGGTCGCGGCGCGCATTGAGCGCGAGGTGGTCGAGGCGCGGCGCGAAGAAGTCTCCCGCCGTGTAGTTCGTCGCCGGGTCGCGGGACAGCTCCGCAGGCGGCAGGGGCCCCGCCTGCGAGATGCGGTTGTCGACGTGCTGGTACGAGAGCGCGACGTCGCTCGGACCTTCGCGAAACCCGAGCTTGGCGAACAGTTTCGACACCCGCGCGTCCGTCGCTTGCCTCCATCCGTCCTCTTGGGTCTGCGCTCCGGAGAGGTAGAAGTCGACGGGGCCTTTGCGTCCGGCGAACCTCGCCGTGTACTTGCGCAGGCCGGCGCTGCCCGCGGATACCTCGGCGAAGGCGCCCGCGCCCTCGTGGCCGCGCCGGGTGATCAGGTTGATCGCGCCCGCGAGCGTGTTCCGTCCGAAGAGCACCGAAGGGCCGGGCATGACCTCGATGCGCTCGAGGTCCTCGGTGGGCAAGAGGTCGAAGTTGATCTCCTCGGCCGTCGGCTCGTTCACACGGACGCCGTCGACGAAGACGCTCACTCCTTGGGGCACGCCCGTGACGGAGGTGGCGTGGAAGCCGCGCAGCGACAGATCCGGCTGGTACGAGTTGCCTTGCTCGTCCGAAAGGCTCAGTCCCGCGAGGTTGGCGGCGAGCGACTCGGGCAAGCTGCGCAACCCGGAGCGCTGCAGCTCGGCGCCGTCGACGACGTGCACGGCGGCGGGCACGCTGGAGGGCGGCAGCGGCAACTGCGGGAGCCGGCCGACGACGACGATCTCTTCCGACGCCTCGACGCTCTGCGGGGGCGCAGGGTTGGCGCGGCCGTTCTCTTCGCCTCGCGCCGCGGCGCACACGAGGGCGACGGCAAGACAGGGAGCGGAGATCGGCGCTCGCCCTCCCATTCAAGTCCCCCGGCAGCGAGCTTGCGAGGGCGACCAGCATAGCCACCTTCCGCGTCCGCTGGCCAGTGGCGTAGCCTCGTCACCCGAGGCGAAGGTGAGCGAAGGCGCGCAACCATCGATGCGCAGGGCGCTGGTGCTCGCCGGCGGCGGCAGCAAGGGCGCGTTCGAGGTGGGCGTCCTGCAGCGCTTGATGGGCGATCAGCAGAACGACTACGAGCTGCTCTGCGGCACCTCGGCGGGGGCGATCAACGCGGCATATCTCGCGCAGACGCCTCTGGGGCAGCCGCGCGAGGCGATCGCGAAGCTGCGTGCGCAGTGGGACACGGTGACGACGGACAAGGTGCGCAAGCGCTGGTTTCCGTTCGGGCGCGCGGAAGCGTTCGTGAAGCCGTCGGTCTACGATTCCGAGCCGGTCCAGACCTGGATCCGCTCGGCGTTGGACGCGAACGCCGTGCGCACATCGGGCAGGCGCTTGCGCGTCGTCGCCGTCTCGTTCGGGACCGGGGAATCCTTCGTCGCGGACGAGCGGACGCCCGACCTGGCGGAGTGGGTCATCGCGTCTTCGGCGTTCCCGGTGATGCTGACGCCGGTGAAGATCGGCGGCGACCTGTGGACCGACGGCGGGCTGCGCAGCGTCACCCCGCTCGGTGAGGCGATCCGCGCCGGCGCCGACGACGTCGACGTGGTCCTCACCTCGGACCCGTTCGCGAAGTCGCCCTTCGACGTGGAGAACGCGCACGCCATCCCCCAGCTGCTCTTGCGCTCGATCGACACCATGAACGACGAGGTCAGCCGCGCCGACCTCCGCATCGCCGGGTTGAAGAACGACCTGTCGGAGCTCCGGCCGGAGTACCGGAAGGTGCGCATCCGCCTCTACCAACCTGCGCAGCCGTTGCCCTACGATCCGCTCGACTTCGACCCGAAGAACATCCGCGCGATGATCGACGCCGGCTACTCGCAATCGGCGACGTTCACGGCCGTGTAGACGCGTCGGCCCTCGCGAGGACATCCATCCAGCGCGCGAATGCGGCGAGGACGGCCGCGAGCCGGTCCCGCGTGGAAGCGTCGGTCAGCCGGCCGGACTCGTCGAACAGTCGCCGCGCGTCGCGCAGGAAGAGCGCAGGGCGGGGCAGGACCGGCGACTCCGTCGCATACAGCACCTGCCGCAAGGCGGCTTGCGACAGCCGGGTGCCCCACGGACCGCCCGACGCTCCGACCACCGCGACGGGCTTCCCCGCGAGCACCTCGCCGCCGGCCTCCCTCGACAGCCAGTCGATCGCGTTCTTCAGCACCCCGGGAATCGAGTGGTTGTACTCGGGCGTCGCGATCAGGAGCCCGTCGGCCGAGGCGACCTTCGCGCGCAGCCGCGAGACCGGCTCCGGGCCGCCCGCGGTCGCGGTCTCGAGGTCCTCGTCGAAGAGCGGAATCGAAGCCAGGTCCTCCTCGACCGCGATGGTCATTCCCGCCGGCGCGAGCCCGGCAGCCGCTCGCAAGAGGAATCGGTTGAGCGAACCGCGCCGGAGGCTTCCTGCAATGGCCAGCACCTGTCTCATGGGCTACCTCCCGCGACGAGCCGCAGCGCCGCCGTGGCGGCGGCGGCGCAGACGATGACGACGATCGCCGGCGCGCGCAGGAAAGCGGCGGCGAGGGCGATGGCGAGTCCGAGCAAGCGCGCATCGACCGTCAGCCGGTGGCCCGACGCGAACGTCTGCGTCGCGACGAGCGCAGCGAAGAGCGGCGGGGCGAGCAGCGAGAAGACGGGGACGAGGGCACCGGGGATCGGCCTGCCCCCCAGCAAAGCCGGTCCCGCGGCCTTGATGGCGGCCGTCGCGGCGCCCACGAGCAACACGACGAGCCAGCCGCGAGTCACGGCTTCCTCAGCCCGATCAGCGACACTGTCGCGGCGGCGGCGATTGGGACGCCGACGGGGACGATCGGCGTCAGCAGCAGCGCCAGGGCGGCTCCGAGCGCGGCGGCGATGCGCCCGTCGCGGCTGCGAAGATGCGGCCGGAGCAGGACCACGAACAGCGCGGGGAATGCGGAATCGATCCCCCACGCGCCCGGGTCGAGGCGAAAGCGCGCCCCCGCGAAGGCTCCGACCGCCGTCGAGCCGACATGGGCCGCGAATAGCGCGAGCCCGGCTCCCACCAGGCGCTCCGGGCTGACTTTCCCGCCTGGAAGCCACGCCACCGCCCAGGTCTCGTCGACGGTGAGCTGGGCGATCAGGAGCCGCTTCCACAGCGGGGCATGCAGGGCCGGCGCGACCGCTGCGCCCATCGCCGCGTACCGCGCGTTGAGCAGCGCGGCCGAGACCACCGCCGTGCTCACGGCGCCGCCGGCTCCGAGGATCCCGACCGCGGCGAACTGGGCCGAGCCCGCGAATGTGGTCGCGGACATGGCCACGGCAGCGGCGGGCGTCAGGCCGGCCGACACGGCGAGCGCGCCGAACGTCACGCCGAGCACCAGGACGGCCGCCGCGAGCGGCAGCACCGCCAGCGCGCCGGACCGGTACGTCGCCCGGTCCATTTCATCCGTCCGAACGTCCATCGTTGCCACGGCAATAGTTGTCATGAGAAATAGTACCTCGGGTTCCTTGTCGCTGCAAGTATCGCGGTGCTACCTTGCCGCGGTGGCCGAGAAGCTCACCGACGCCGAGATGGAGGCCTGGCAGGCCCTCCTGCATGCGCACGAGCAGGTGACGCGGCAGCTGGATTCCGAGCTGCGGGCGGAGCACGGCCTGGGGATGAGCGAGTACGACGTCCTGCTCCGGCTGGCGCGGGCGCCGGAGCGCAGGCTGCGCATGGCCGAGCTGGCGGAGCGCATCATGTTCTCCCCGAGCGGCCTGACCCGGGTCGTCGACCGGCTCGAGGGCGAGGGTCTGGTGGAGCGGCGGCGCGACGGCGACGACGCGCGCGTCGTACACGCCGCGTTGACGGCGAAGGGGCGAGAGAGGCTGAGAGCGGCCGCTCGCACGCATCTGCGCGGAATCCGCGAGCATTTCACCGGGCGCTTGAACCAGTCGCAACTCAAGGAGATCGCCTCCGCGCTGCAGGTCATCACCGGGCCTCACAAGCCGCACTGACCGGGTGGCCGCGAGTTGCGCCCGCGGGTCGATTCGCCGTTGAGACCCGTTCGAATCACCGAAGTGGCCCCGCGCCCCGCGGAGGACGCGTTCGCTCCTGGCTCGATCGTCGCGAACCGCTTCCGCATCGAGCGCAGGATCGGGGAAGGCGGGATCGCCGAGGTGCTCGCCGCGCGCGACGCGGACGGGCGCCAGGTGGCGCTGAAGATCCTCCATGCGCACCTGGCGCGGAACGCCCTGGTTCGCGAGCGGTTCCGGCGCGAGATGGAGCTGACGAGGACCCTCGCAGGATCCGGCGTCGTGCGCGTGTTCGGAATGCACGAGCACTGCGGGCGGCCGTTCCTCGCCATGGAGCGGCTGCACGGGATGACGCTCGCGCGGAAGCTTCGCGACGGGATCACGGTGGAGGAGGCGCGGCGGACGGCGCGCGAGATCTGCCTCGCCCTGCAGCAGGCCCACGACGCGGGAGCCGTCCACCGCGACCTGAAACCGGAGAACGTCTTCCTCGCCGGCACGGGCGTGAAGCTGCTGGACTTCGGGTTGTCGAAGGCGGTCGGGGATGCGCAGCTGACCGCCTCCAGCCGGGTGCTGGGAACGCCGGGAACCATTGCGCCCGAGGTGTGGGACGGCGATCCGGCCGACGCGCGCGCCGACCTGTACGCCGTCGGGGCGATGCTGTTCGAGATGCTGGCGGGCCGGAAGGCGTTTCCCGTCGAGGACCCCTTCCTGGCGGCCGCCGCGCAGCGCGACCCGCCCGACCTGCGCGACGTCGTACCGGGAGCGAGCGCGCGCGACGCGGCGCTCGTCGCTCGCGCTCTGGCGCCGGACCCCGAGGAACGGTTCCTGACCGCGGCGCAGATGGTGCAGGCGCTCGAGGGCGGCCGCGTCGCTGCCGCGCCGCGCGCCTCGCCGCGGCTCTCCGCCGGCGGGCACGACGTCGTCGTGCACGAGGTGGTGAACCTGCTCGCGCCGTTCAAGCGCGGAGTGGGAATCCGCGTCGTGCTGGACCGGCTCGGCGCGACCGCGCCGCGGCGCTGGCGGTGGCAACTGGCCGGCGCCGGCGAGGCGACGCTCGTCACCTCCGCGAGCCGCGCCTGCGCCGAGGCCATCGCCGCGCTCTGCGCAGAGCACGGCGTACCCGCCACCGTGCGCGCTGCGCGCGATCGTTCGCGCGCCGAGGCCTGGCTCGCGCGTCGCGGCGCCGCGCTGCTGGTGATCTGCTTCGCGCTCCTGGCGATCGCGGCGGCGCTCTGGCTGCGCGCGCCGGCAGCGCACACGGCGGTCGCCGCCGCGGGCGGAGCACTCTTCGGCTACCTCTTGTCCTGGGGCTTGCGGCCGGCGCTCGGCCTCGCGCCTCTGCGCGATCTGCCTGTGCGCACCAGCGCGCGCGGGCGATTCGCGGCGGGACTTCTGCGCCGGTCGGCCACGGCGGAACGTGAGGCAGTCGCGACTCCGCGCGAGCGGCGCGTGGCGCTCCGCGACGCGGCCCTCCGGGCGCGCGCGGCAGCGGAGTCGCTGCGCCTCGACAATCGCGCGCCGGTCCCGTCCGCCATGCTCGCGCTGGCGGCCGAGCTCGACGAGATCCTCGAGCGGAGGAACTGATGGAGCGGTCCGAAGCTCTTGCCGACCCCGTCCCGCCCGAAGGAACGCCGGTCCTCGGCGCGCCCAGGTTCCGTTCGCCAGGTGCACGGACCGCCCCCGAGTTGGTGGTCGCGTTCCATTGCGACGCTCCCCTCGCCGGGTCCTCCCGGCACTGCCTGTCGGGGGTGGACTCGGTAGTGCTCGCGAGAGGCGACGAACGTCGCGCGACGCGGCGGTCCGGCGAACGGGATCTGTTGCTCGAGCTGCCGGATCGCTGGGTCTCCTCCGTGCACGCGCGTCTGTTGCGGCGCGAGCTGGGCTGGTCCGTCGCCGACGCGGGCTCGCGCAACGGCACGCTGGTGAACGGCGTGCCGTGCAGCGAGGCGGCGTTGCACGACGGCGACGTCGTCGAGGTCGGCCGTACGCTTCTGTGTTATCGCGCCTCGGCGGCGCGCGGCGCATCGGACGACGAGGATACGCGCCGGCTCGACGGCATGCCGTCGGGCCTTTCGACCATCGCGCCGGCGATGTCGGCCGCGCTGGCGTCGCTGCCGGCGGTCGCGCGCACGCCGCTGCCCGCGATCGTCGTCGGCGAGAGCGGGACCGGGAAGGAGCTGATCGCGCGCGCCATCCACGCGCTTTCGGGGCGGCGCGGCCCTTTCCAGGCGGTGAACTGCGCCGCGATCGCGCAGACGCTCCTCGAGAGCGAGCTCTTCGGATCGCGCAAGGGCGCCTTTTCGGGCGCGACCGAGGATCGCCCGGGCCTGATCCGCGCGGCGGACGGCGGCACCCTGTTCCTCGACGAGATCGGGGATCTGCCCATTCCCGCGCAGGCAGCGCTGCTGCGCGTCCTGCAGGAATCGGAGGTGCTTCCGGTCGGCGCCACACGGCCGGTCCGCGTCGACGTGCGCATCGTCGCCGCGGCGCAATGCGACCTGCGCGCGCTCGTCTCGAACGGGCGTTTCCGTGCCGACTTGCTGGCGCGGCTCGACGCGTTCACCGTCGAGCTGCCGCCGCTGCGCGAGCGCCGCGAGGACCTCGGGCTGCTCGTCGGAGCGCTGCTGCGCCGGCTTGCACCGGATCGCTGCGACGGGGTGCGCCTCGAGCCCGGCGCCGCGCGCGCGTTGCTACGACACGCGTGGCCGCTCAACGTGCGTGAGCTGGAGCTGTGCCTCGCGACCGCGCTTGCCCTGTGCGGCGACGGCCCGATCGACATCCCGCATCTTCCCGCGGCGATCCGGGGAGGGCAGGCGCTCGCGACCCAGCCCTCGGGTGGAGGGCTGCGCGAGGAGCTGACGGCGCTCTTGCACCAGCACCGCGGCAACGTCGCCGAGGTGGCGCGGTTGCTCGGGAAAGGGCGCATGCAGATCCACCGCTGGGCCAGGCGGTACGAGATAGATCTGGCGAGCTTCCGGCGCTGAGCCTGGCACAGCCCGAAGCCGTCACGCCGTTCCGCCGAAACGTGACGGCGTGACGCACGTCGTTGCCCCCTCCGTCCACTGTTCCGGTGCTTGCGTCGTCCTCCCGATGGCCCGCCGCGTGCTCAGCGGCTCCCTGGAGGAGGAACGATGCTCATCGGGGAGCTGGGCGAAACCGAGGCGAGCGCGTGGGACGCCTACGTCGACGGACACCCGCGCGCCAATTGCTACCACTTGCGCGCGTGGAAGGTGGCGGCGGAGGCGGCGTACGGGATCGAGGCGCCGTTCCTCGTCGCGCGCGAGCACGCGGGCGGCGCGCTGCGAGGCGTGCTGCCGCTGTTCGTCGTGCGCTCCGCGCCAGGAAGCGCGTACCTGACGACAGGGCTCTTCGGCGCGTACGGTCCCGTGCTCGCCGACGAGGAGGCCGCGCAGGCGCTCATCGCCGAGGCCGTGCAGCGGGCGCGCGCGCTGCGCGCACGCTTCTTCGTCGTCAAAGCGCTCGGGTCGCAATCCCATCCGCGCGGATTCGACCCGGTGGACCGGTGGGTAGTCGCACGCCTGCCGCTTGCGCCCGATCCCGACCTCCTCTGGCGCGGCTTCCGCGACAAGATGCGGAACGCCATCCGCAAGGGGCAGCGCAGCGGGCTCGAACTGCGCACCGGCCACGCCGAGCTGGACGGCTTCTACGACGTGCTCGCCGAGAACATGCACCGCAAAGGCGTCCCGATCTACGGGCGTTCGCTCTTCCACGAGCTGGTGCGCGACCTGGGCGACCGCGCCGAGATCGTCACGCTCGCCGACGGGACCCGCACCGTCTCCGGCGCGCTCGTCATCCGCTTCGGCGGCGTCGCGACGGTGCCATTCGCATCGTCGCGGCCGTCCTCCTTCCACCTGAACCCCAACAACCTGCTGTACTGGGAGATCATCTCGCGCGCCTGCCGCGCCGGGCTGCACACGCTGGACTTCGGACGTTCCCTGCGCGATTCGAGCGCGCTTTCCTTCAAGCTGAGCTGGGGAGCGCGCACCGAGTCGCAGCCGATGTACGTGCACGCCGTCCGCGGCGCGCCGCCGCGATTCGACGTCAGCGCCCGCTCCATTCGCTTCCTGGTGGGCCTGTGGCGCTCGCTGCCGCGGTCGTTCGCGGACGCGCTGGGACCGCAGATCTGCCGGCGGTGGCTGGCTTGAGGCCGGCTACGCTGCGGCGTACTGGCCGCGTGCTCGCGTTCGCCGCGGCGGTCGCGCTCGTCGTTCTCTTCCTGCGGCGCATGCCGCTCACCGACATCGGCGCCGCCCTGCGTGGCGCGGACCCGCTCCGGTTCGTGCTCGCTCTCGCGATGAACATGGGACTCAATACCGCTGCGAAGGTGCGCAGGTGGAGCGAGCTCTTGCGCCCGGTGGCGCGTTCCGGACCCGAGGTGGGTGGCGTCGAGCTGGCCCGGATCCTCTTCGCGAGCCAGGCCACCAGCAACCTGCTGCCGGCGCGCGCAGGCGAAGCCGTGCGTGTGGTCGAGCTACGGGGTCGCGGTTACGCCGTGCCCGGCGTCCTCGCGGCACAGCTGGTGGAGAAGATCGTCGAGGCGGCGAGCCTGTGCCTCCTCGCAGGACTCGCCGCGGTCGCGGCAGGCATGCCGCCCCTGCTTCGCGTGCCGCTCTGGAGCCTGACGCTGCTTGCGGTAGCGCTGCTCGCTTCGATCCCGCTGCTGCGTCTGCTTCCGGCGCGCCAGCGCGAGCCGTCCGGACGGGTCGGCGCGTTCCTCGCGCACCTCGCGGTCGGCATCGAGGGCGTCGGCCGTCCGGCGGTCCTGCTCCGCAGCCTGCCCTGGTCCTGCGCGTCCGACCTCGTCGACGCAATCTCGCTCGGTTTGTGCCTGCAGGCCGTCGGCGTCCACCTCGGGCTCGCCGCGTGGCTGGTGGTCCTGCTGGCGATCAACGTCGCCATCCTCGTGCCGTCGACGCCCGGCCACCTCGGCGTCGTCGAGGCGGCCGCCGCGACTGCGCTGATTGCCCTCGGCGTCCCGCCCGAGCGCGCGCTCGCCGGCGCAGTGCTGTACCACGTCGTGCAGATCGTGCCGCCGACGGCGGTCGGCCTGGCCGTGCTGCGCGATCGCTGGATGCGCGAGCGGAGCGCCGCGTGAAGCTTTTGCCGTGGCGCGCCGACTTGCTGGCCGGATATCCCGCGTGGGTCAGGAGACATCGGCGATCGATCCTCGGAACCGCGGCGGTGCTCGCCGCCGGCGCAAGTGCTCTCGCTGCGACCCTGCCGATCCACACCGACTTCGGCCAGCTCCTCCCCGCGCGCGAACCCTCGGTCGTCTCGCTGCGGCGTCTCCTGGCGCGAAAGACGACTACCGCTGTCGTGGAGGTCGGCATCGCCGCGGACCGGCCGGAGATCGCCTCCGGGTTCGCCGCCGCGCTCGCGCGCGAGTTGCGGCGGCTTCCGCCCGACCTCGTGCGCGAGGTCGACGACGACGATCTGCCGATGCGGAGGTTCATCTGGGAGCATCGCGATCTCTACGCTTCCGAGACGGACTTGCGGGACGCGCTCGCGGCGGCGCGGAGGCTGGTCGCAAGACAGGTCCCGCTCTTCGTCGACCTCGAGGACGACGAGGAGCCCGCTCTCGATCGGCTCATGACCGAGGCGCTGCGGCTTGGGGCAGCCACCGTCGATCGCCCTCCCGGATACGTCGGCGAAGAGGGCCGGCTGCGCATGATTGTCGTGCGGGCGCCGTTCAGCGACACGGAGCCGCGCAAGGGAGAGGCGCTGCTCGAGGTGTTGCGCCGCACCGCCGACGCGTTGCTCGTCTCATCCCCTGGCGTAGAGGTCGGGTATGCGGGCGACCCCGTCACGGCCGCGCTCGAGCACGCGCTCGTGTTGCGCGACGTGGCGGTCTCGGGGGCGGCATGCCTGTTCCTCGTCATTGGAATCCTGCTCGCCACGTTCCGGTCGCCGCGCATGGTGCTTGCGCTGTGCCTGAACCTCGCGGTCGGCTGCGCGCTGACGTTCGGGTGGACTCGCCTCGCCATCGGCCAGCTGAATTCCGCGACGGCGTTCCTCGGCTCCGTCGTCGCGGGCAACGGCATCAACTTCGGGATCATCCTCGCGGGCCGGTACGCGGAGGAGCGGCAACGGCGAGGGCACGCCGACGCGCTCGCCCAGGCGCTCGCGAAGACCGTCGTGCCGACACTCGTGGCTGCCACGGCGGCCGCCGCGGCCTACCTGTCGCTCCTCGCCACTGAGTTCCGCGGCTTCAGCGAGTTCGGCGCCATCTCCGGAATCGGGATGCTGGTCTGCTGGATCGCAACGTTCCTGGTGCTGCCCGCGCTGCTCGACGTGCTCCGGCCCGCGCCGGCGGTGCGCGGCGGTGCGCTGCCCGTGCGCAACCTCCTGCCGTCGCGCGCGCTCGCGCTCGGCGTGCTGCTCGGCGGGGCGGGTCTCGCCTTCGTGGGCGCGCGCACGCTCCTGCGGGAACCTTTCGAGGACGACCTCGGCGCGCTCCGTAGCCGGTCGTTGCCGTCGAGCGCCGCCGGCCGCTGGAGCCGCCGCCTCGACGCGGCATTCGGCCGGACCCGATCCGGCGGGTTCGTCGTTGGCATGGAAGATCCGGAGGACGTGCCCACCGTGCTGGCTGCCATCGACCGCGCGGAGCGCGGCGTGGATCCCGCCGCGCGCGTGCTGGGGCAGGTGGACGCGCTGCCACGGGCGCTGCCGGGCCCCCCTGACGAGCAGCGCCGCAAGCTCGAGTTGCTCTGCGAGTTGCGCTCGCTGCTGAAGCGCGCGCTGCCGCGCCTCGATTCCGGGATTGCCGGTCGCGTTCGCGCGCTCGTCCCCGAAAACCCCCCGCGGGTGCTCGGCCTCGCCGATCTTCCTCCCGCCGTCCGCGACGCTTTCGTCGAAAACGACGGCCGCGCCGGGCTCCTCTTCGTCGTGCATCCGGGGCCGGCATTCGAAGGGTGGAGCTATCGGGGGATCCGCCGCGCCGTGGAGCACGTGCGCGACCTCCGCTTCGACCGGCCGCTTCGCGGCCGGTTGGACGTCTCCGGCCCCGAGGTGCTCTTCGTCGACATGATGAGCGCGGTCGAGCGCGACGCGCCGCGCGCGGCTGCGATCTCGGCGCTGCTGGTGCTCGCCTTGCTCGTGGCGGCGCTCGGACCCGGACGCGACCTCGCCGCGGCCGCGATCGCGCTCGCCCTCGGCGTCGGAGGCATGCTCGGCGCGATGGCGCTGCTGCACGTGCGCCTCGACTTCCTCAGCGCCGTGGCCGTCCCGATCACGATCGGCATCGGCGTCGACTACCCGCTCAACATGATCGTCCGCGCCCGCCAGGAGCTCGCCAGGCGCGGCGACGTCCGCATCGCGCTGCGGCGGACCGGCGCCGCCGTCGCGCTCTGCTCGGCGACGACGGTCATCGGCTATCTGGTCCTTCTCGCCTCGGACACGGGCGCCATCCGGTCCTTCGGCCTCGCCGCCGTCCTCGGCGAGGTCGCGTGCGTGGCGGCGGCGCTGCTGGTCGCTCCCGCCGCCCTGGTGCTCTTCCGGCGCTCGACAGGATAGGATCGGGCGCGACGATGGCGCGCCTCGACGAGTTCGCCCCCGAGCACCAGTTCAATGAGGTGCACGCGGCCCGCGTCCGCGCGCCCCGGGATCGGGTCTACCGCGCCATCAAGGAGGTCACCGCGGGCGAGATCACGCTTTTTCGCACCCTGACCTGGATCCGCCGCCTCGGACGCAAGGGCAAGGAGGGCATCCTGGATCCGCCTCCGGGCGAGCCGATCCTCGGCGTCGCGACGCGAACCGGATTCGTCATGCTTGCCGACGACCCCGAGCAGGAGATCGTGGTCGGCATGGCCGTCATCGTCCCCGCCGGCGGGCACAGGCCGCAGACGGCGGAGGAATTCAAGCGCATCGCCGGACCCGGCTTCGCCAAGGCGACGCTGAACTTCCGCATCGAGGACGCCGGCGACGGCACCGTGGTCGTCTCGACGGAGACGCGCGTGCACGCGACCGACGCGGAGTCGCGGCGCAGGTTCCGGAAGTACTGGACCTTCATCCGTCCGGGAAGTGGATTCATCCGCCGGATGTGGCTCCGCGCGATCCGGCGGCGCGCCGAGGCTCCGGATGACTCGCAACCGGGTGCGCGGCCGCGATGAAGCTGTTCGCGACCCTGGCGCTGATCGCCGCGTTCGTCGGCGCCGCGGCGTTGCGCTATCGCGCGCCGGCGCCCAGGCCGCCCGACGCGCCTGCGCAGGAATTCTCCGCGGGGCGGGCCCGCGAGCTGCTGCGGGGCCTGGCCGGAGACGGACATCCACACCCGACGGGTTCGGCAGCGGACGCGCGCGTGCGCGGCGCGATCGTCGCCGAGCTGGCGCGGCTCGGGTACGAGCCGCGGGTGCAGGAATCGTTCGCATGCGGCTCGGTCGGGATCTGCGCGCGCGTGGCGAACGTCACCGCGCGCATCGACGGGACGCACACGGGCAAAGCGGTGCTCTTGTCCGTCCACTACGACTCGGTCGCCGCCGGTCCGGGCGCGAGCGACGACGGAGTGGGAGTCGCGGCGGCGCTCGAGGTGGCGCGCGCGCTGAAGCAGGGCCGGCCTCCCCCGAATCCGATCGTGCTGCTCTTCAACGAGGGCGAAGAGGACGATCTCCTCGGTGCCGAGGCGTTCGTCGCGGCGGATCCCTCGGCGGTGCAGGTCGGCGCGGTCGTGAACCTGGAGGCGCGCGGCACGACGGGCGCCAGCCTGATGTTCGAGACGAGCGACCAGAGCGGATGGATCGTCGACCTGTTCGCGCGCAGCGTCGCAAGGCCCGCGAGCAACTCGATCTACTACACCGTCTACAAGCTGCTCCCGAACGACACCGACCTGACCGTCTACAAACGCCACGGGATCCCGGGGCTGAACTTCGCCTTCATCGGCGGCGAAGCGCGATATCACACGCCGCGGGACGATTTCGCGCACGCCGACGCTGCGAGCCTGCAGCATCACGGCGACAACGCGCTCGCCATGGTGCGCGCGCTGGCGGAAGCCGATCTCGAGGCTCCGCGGCGCAGGGAGCTGGTGTTCTTCGACGTGCTCGCCTTCGGCGTGGCGCGCTGGCCGCTGCGCTGGATGCTTCCCCTGGCGATCCTCGCCGCGCTCCTCTGGGCGGCCGGAGCCGCGCGGTCCGTCCGCCGCGGCGACGTCGGGCCGGCGGCGATCGGCGCCGGGCTCGCCGCCTGGGCGCTCGGCCTCCTGCTCACGGGCGCGGCCGCGTACGTGCTGCTGCTCGTGCTGCGAATTGCCGGCGCGGTCCCGTATCCGTTCGTCGCGCACCCAGGATTTGCGCGCGCCGCGTTCCTCGCGGTCCCGGTGCTCGGCGCGGCCGGCGCGGCCCTCTCCGTCGGCCGTGGCGCCGGAGCGGCCGGACTGTGGTGGGGCACCTGGGGTGGCTGGGCGATCGCCGGCCTCGTCGCCGCGGTCGCGAGCCCAGGGTTGAGCTACCCGTTCGTCCTCCCCGCGTCGATCGCCGCAATCTGCGGGCTCGTCACAGGCGCCCACGCTCGCTGGGTGCCGCTCGTGCTGCCAGTCGCCACCGCGGCGCTCGTCTTCTGCCCCGTCGCGTGGTTGCTCTACGACGCGCTGGGCGTGCCCATCCTGCCCGCCTCGTCCGCGGTCCTGGCGCTCGTCCTCGGAGCTGGCGCAGTTGCCTGGCTCGAGGCCGCGCCTCGTCGTCGCCGTGCCCTCGTCGCGGTTGCCGGGGCCATCGCCGCGATCGCGGCGCTCGCAGCCGCCATCGCGCCGCCGTTCGACGCCGACAACCCGCGCAAGCTGAACCTCTGGTACCGCCTCGACGCCGCGACGAGAGAGGCGCGCTGGCTCGCGTCGGCCAGCACGGGGCGGCTCCCGCGGGAGATGTCCGCCGCGGCGCCGTTCCGCCAGGCGTCGGTGCCCGCACTGGAGTGGGCGCCCGGCGTCCACGCCTACATGGCGCCGGCTCCTACCCTGCCGCTCGCGCCTCCGGAGCTGGCCGTCGACGACCAACGCTCGGGCGGCGGAAAGCGGTCGTTGCGCGCGCGGCTGCGTTCCCCGCGCGGCGCGCGGCTCGCGGGCATCGCGCTGCCCGCCCTGCGCATCGCGTCCGTCCGCATGGACGGCGTTCTCGTGCCGCAGTCCTCGTCGAAGAACCGCGTCGGCGCTGCATTCGGCGACGGACAAACGTGGCGCGGGTACGTCTGTACGACGACCGCAGCCGGCGGCACCGTGGTCGAGATCGAATTCTCCGGAGAGGCGCCGGTCGACGCATACCTCTGGGACGCGTCACCTGGTCTGCCCGCGGACGCTGCGGCGCTCCTCACGTCCCGCCCGGCGTGGGCGGTGCCGTTCCAGACCGGCGATAGCACCCTCGTCGTCTCGAAGCTGAGGCTGTAGCTCATCGCGCCGCGGCTTCATCGTACAATCGCCGGTAAGCGTCGATCATGCGCGTCCGCGTGTAGTGCGCCTCGACGCGCCGGATGGCGGTCTCCCGCGCAGCGCTCCACCGCGCGTGGTCGCCCGACAATGCGAGCACCGCGCGGGCAATCGCGTCCGCATCGCCGACAGGGACGACCGCGCCGGCGGCGCCGAGAGCGCGATCCTGGGCGTCTCTCCCCTCGATCAGCTCGCGACACCCGCCAGCGTCGGTCGCGACGACGGGCACGCCGGCGGCGAATGCTTCGACCGCGGCCATCGGAAACGCTTCGCTGGTCGACGTCAGCACCAGGAGCGAGAGGCAGTGCAGGATCTCTTCCGGTGGACGGACCCCGAGGAACCGGACCTTCCGTTCGAGGCCGAGCGCGCCGACGAGCTGCAGACACTCGGCGGCGTAGCCTGGATCCTCGGAAGTGGACCCGACGATCCAGGCCTGCGCGTCGGAGCGCTCGGCCACCACCCTCTTCATCGCCTGGATGAACGTCTTCACGTCCTTGGCCGGGATGACCGGCCCGATGAAGGCGATGACGCCCGTCGCCTCGCCGCCGTCCCGCGGTCGCAGGGGGATGAACCGCTCGACGTCGACTCCGACGGGAATGATGCGCGTTCGATGCCGGTCCGCGCCCTCTTCGATCTGCACTCGCCGGCTTTCGTCGTACAGCGCGACGATCGAGTCCGCCGACGCGTACGCGATCTTCCTCAGCGCCTCGAAGAACCGCGTCCACAGGCGGCGTGCGCCCATGCCGCTCTTCCCGTGGGCGCTCTCTCCGGGGAAGGCGTCGGCGGAGGCGAGATCGATGAGGCGCTCGCGCGTATAGACGCCGTCGTCGGTGAGGACCAGCGGCCGGCCACGCTGGTGGGAGAGGAGCGCTCCTAAGAAGCCCGCATATCCGGTGGAAAGCGGGTGGTAGAGCTTCGCCGGTGGCAGGTTCGCGGCCACTTGGGTCAGCGCGAACAGTGCGATGTGCATCGCGCGCATCGTCCAGAAGTAGTCCGTGAAGGAGAGATCCGCGGCCTCGCGCCGGTAGGTCGCCGAGATGGATTCCCATGCGGCATCGCCGTGGAGGAACGTCCGGCTCGACTCGGCCGGCGCTCCCAGGCCCAGCGCGATGCGCCTCGCGACGTCGCGATCGACCGTGGACTTCGGCTCGGCGCGCAGGCGATCCAGGAGCCGGTCGAAATGCTCGAACACGCGAACGTCGCCGAAGAACTGCGGTCCTGCTCCTCCGTCGCGCGACTCGTACAGGTATTGCCGCTCGAAATGGACGACGTTGTAAGGCAGCGCGGGATTTCCCGGCCGGACGCCGGCGCGACGGCCGGCCAGGTAGACCAGGGAGAACGCCGTGTCCGGCGACGATTCGACGAGCTTGTGGACCCACTCGGCGACGCCGCCGCGCAACGAGTCCGAGCCTTCGAACAGCAGGGCTACGTCGGCTGGCGCCGCGGCGCGGACCGTCTCCTTCATTTCCAGAGAAGCGCGACCGATGACGGCCTGCGGGACTGCACGACTGCCCCCTGGGCAAGGTTCTCGTTCAAATCATTCCCACGGAGCGGAAATGGAAGCCGGTGAAGCTTTCATCCCAGTGCGGGGAATGATTGGCGAATCGGTTCAGGGAAATCCCTGCATTCAAGGCTGGACGAGGCCGCGGCGAATCGCGTACCGCACCAAGGTCGCGGTCTCGTGGATGTCGAGCTTGCGCATCAAGCGGGCCCGGTGCGACTCGGCGGTCTTGGTGCTGATCCCGAGGAGCCGCGCGACGTCCTTGGTGGACTTGCCCTCGCCGACCATCTGCAAGACCTGCCGCTCGCGCGCCGTGAGCGGGTCCGCCTCGGCCTCGGCCTTCCCCAAGTACGCGTCGACCAGCGCGCGGGAGATGTTGGGGCTCAAATAGATGCCGCCGCCGCCGACGTGCTCGATCGCCTGGACGAGATCGGGGGCGGACTGGTTCTTGAGCACGTACCCCTTCACTCCGGCGCGCAGCGCCTCGCTCACGTACTGCACTTCGTCGTGACGCGTCAGGAGGATCGTCCGGGTGCCCGGCGCCGTCTGCTGGATGGCGCGGGCTGCGTCGATGCCGTTGAGCAGCGGCATGCTGACGTCGAGCACTGCGACGTCCGGCCTGGCCTCGGCGACGACGGCGACGGCTTCCTGGCCGTCGCACGCCTCGCCGGCGATCTCGAAGCCGGCCCTCTCCAAGAGCGCCCGTACGCCCTGCCGGACGAGCGCGTGGTTGTCCGCGAGCACCACGCGCAATTCACGCCTCCGCCGGGACTTCCACCCGGAGCTCCGTGCCCCTGCCCGGCGTCGAGTGGATGCGCAGCGAGCCGCCCATCGCGTCCACGCGCTCACGGATGCCCAACAACCCGAGCCCGGCGCGCCGCCGTTTCGAAAGCACGGCGGTGTCGAATCCGGTTCCGTCGTCGGCGACGGCGCAGCGGACGTTGCCTTCGCGGTCGCAGTCGAGGCGCACGGAGGCGTTCCTCGCGCCCGCATGGCGAACGACGTTCGTGAGCGCCTCTTGCACCACCCGATACAACGCCGTCTCGACCGCTGCCGGCGGCCGGCCCTTGAGCTTGCTCTCGACACGGACGCGCACGCCCGACCGCCTGGAGATGCCGTCGGCGAGGACCTGCAGCGCGGCGACGAGGCCCAGGTCGTCGAGAATCAACGGCCGGAGCTCGTGGGAGATCCGCCGCAGCTCGTTCTCGGCCCGATCGAGCATCGAGGCGACCTGGCGCAAGCGCCCTCGGACGCTCGGGTCGGCGTCGCGCGCCAAGGCGCCGATGGCGAGCCGCGCGGCATCGAGCAGGCGGCCAGCCTCGTCGTGCACGGAATGCGCAATGCGCTTGATCTCGCGCTCGGTAATCTCGTTCAAGACGGGCAAGCGGCCTCGGCGGTTGCGATCGAGAGCGGTCGCGACCGAGCCGCCTGGCGCCAGGCCATCGTGCATCGAGGTCCCTTTGTTTTGTCGAGCCGCCGCCGAGCAGAAGAGCGTTACTGGTACCCCGGTCGTCGAATTTACGGACGTAGACACCGCCGAGGAAGTGCATCCGCGCCGCTCATTTGGGCCTGCCTGCCGAGCAGGGAGACGGCTGAGTCATCGCTGCCGGCGCAGCACGACGAAATACTGGTACGGCAGAAAGGTGTGTTCCTCGACGACCGCGAATCCGGCGGCGTCCGCCTGCGCGAGGAATTCCTCGCGGGTCAGCTTGTGCTCGGGTGCAGGACCGACGGGGAGCTCGCGCTTGTGGAAGTCGATGTTGACCAGCCGCCCGCCCGGACGGAGTGAGCTCGCCAGCCGGCGCAGGTACGCCGGGCCGCCCGGGAAGTGGTGGTACGTGTCGACGACGAGGATCAGGTCGCACGCGGCGGGCGGAACCAGCGGGTCGTCGTCCACCGCGAGCACCGGCATCACGTTTCGCAACCCCGATTCGCGAAGGTGCGTGCGCAGCCGGTCGAGGATGCGCGGGTCCACGTCCACCGCGTACACGCGGCCCTCGCTCCCCACGGCGCGCGCGATGGGCAGCGCGAAGTATCCGGGGCCTGCTCCGATGTCGCAGACGACCTGCCCGGGCCGCAGGGCCAATGCCTTCAGCACCTCGTCGGGCTTCTGCCACACGGCACGGCCCGGGTCCTCCATCTTCGCGATGTAGGACGCGACGTCCTCGGGGTTACCGTGGTGTCCGCGGTGTCGGTGCATGGTCGGCCCAGTGGATAGCGCAAGAGCGGCGGCGAGGACCAGCATGCAGCCGTCAGAGCAGGAGCCACGAGTCGCCGAACTCGTGCGTCAGGTAACCAGCACGCTCGGAGTGCACGGTCGCTCGGGCGAGCAGCTCGGCGGGGGCGAAGGCGCGGAGCAGGGCGTAGTGGCTCGAGCCCGTCTCGTGCACTCCGGTGAGCAAGCCGTCGACGATCGCGGGACGATATCCAGGACCGAGGACGAGATCGGTCTCGCCCGTGAAAGCGACCAGATCGCCACCGTGTTGTCGCGCGGCGCCTTCGAGCGCACGCACTGCGGTCGTGCCGACGGCGATCACGCGGCCACCGCGGTCGTGCGCCCGCGCGACCGCTCCCGCGGTGGAGGCGGGCATGGAGAAGCGCTCCGCCAGCGGAAGCGCCGCGTCCAGCGCGGGATCGCCGGTGGAGGATAGCCCGGCGGCGTGCGTGACCGTCGCGAGGTGCACCCCTCGCCGGCGCAGCTCGAGCAGGAGCTCCCAGCGCAAGGGGCGGCCCGCGGAAGGCATTTCCGCCGCCCACGGCCGCGACCCATACGGCACCTGGACGTGCCACGACTCGAGCTGCCCCGCGGCGTAGGAGTACTGGATCGGCCGGCCATGCGCGTACAGCACCAGCCAGAGACGCTCGCGTTCGACCTCGAACCGCAGGTCGACGAGGCGCGCAGAGACAGGCGAGACGTTCTCGACCCGCGCGGAGACGTCGCCGAACGAGAGCCGGTCGCCGCGGGCGACCAGGGGCGGCGGCGCGCGATTCTCCGTCGGAGTGCGCCAGTCTCCGGATCCGAAGAGCACCGCGCGGAACGCGCCGTCCAGAAGCTCGGCGACGAGCCGCGCCTCGATCGGAGACCCGTCCGGCCCGCGACCGGCAAGGGAAGCGGGCATCGTGGCGGCGTCGTTCATCACCAGCACGTCGCCGGAGCGGAGGATCTGGGGCAGATCCGCGATGCGCCCGTCGCGCAGCGCGCCGGCGGCACGGTCGAGATGGAGCAGCTTCTCGGCGAGAGGCTCCTCGCGCGGCCAGCGCGCGGGGATCATCGATCGTCTCCCAGCACGAGCCGCGCGCCGTTCTCGATGCGTCCCGAGCCTGCGATGACCCGGGCAATCCGCGCCGCGATCCGGTCGGGCGGCGCCAGCGTGCGCCGATCCGCCTCGGGCATTGCCGCGGCGTGCATCTCGGTATCCATCTCGCCGGGATCGACCGAGAGGAAATGCACTCCGGTCGTCATCAGCTCCGCTGCCCAGATCCGGTTCAGATGGTCCTGCGCTGCCTTCGAGGCCGAGTAGGCGCCCCAGCGAGGGTACGCGGCGACCGCGGCGTCCGAGCTGACGTGCACGACCACCCCAGATCCCCGCAGCGCCATCGACCCGGCCACGATCTTCGTCAGCCGGAAGGGACCGACCAGGTTCGTCTGCAGCACCTGCTCGAGATCTTCGCATTCGGTGTCGAGCAGAAGCCGGAGCGGCACCGGGCCCAGGGTGCTGGCGGCATGGACCAGCACGTCGATCGGGCCGACCAGGGCGGCGGCGGCTCCCGCGATCGCATGCGCCGCGCGCTTGTCGGCGACGTCGCCCGGCACGGCGTACGCTTCGTGACCTGCAGCGCGGATCCGCGCCGCGACGCGTCTCAGTTCGGATTCGCCGCGCGCGACGATCGCGACCCGACCGCCGGCCCGGGCCAGCTCTTCGGCAAGCGCCGCGCCCAGACCCTTGCTTCCACCAGTGATCAGCACGCCTCTTCCTTCCAGATCCATGTGGCACCTCCTCGACGCCCACCTGGGATGCGGTGCCTGACGGTTCGTTGTCACTGGTGACAATTCATTGGCAGAAAGCTACTCTGCTGGCATGGAACCGCTGGCCGCGCACCTCGGTACGAACGTGAAGCAGCTCCGCGCCGCGCGAGGCTTCACCCAGCAGCAGATGGCGCGCCTGTCAGGCCTGCCGCGCGCGACCTGGTCGAATCTCGAATCGGGCTCGGCCAACCCGACGCTCGCGGTGCTGCACCGCGTGGCAGCCGCGCTGCAGGTTTCGCTGGAAGAGCTGCTCGCCGCGCCCCGGACCGCATCGCGGTTCTACCCGCGGGGGTCGTTGCCCGAGCGCGGCCGGGGGCAGGTGCTGGTGAGGCAGCTTTTGCCCGATCCCATCCCCGGCAGCGAGATCGGCCGGATGGAGTTTCCGCCCCTCGCACGTCTCACGGGCATTCCGCACACTCCTGGGACCCGCGAGTACCTCACCTGCGAATCGGGCGAGATCGCGCTCGTGGTCAGCGGCCAGGAGTGGCTGCTGCGGCCCGGCGACGTCATCTCGTTCCGGGCCGACCAGCGCCACTCCTACGCCAACCCAACGCGGTCGACTTCGGTGGGATACTCCGTCGTATTGCTGGCGCCGATCGCGTCGCGGTAGCCGCCGGCGGTCTGCGCCGGCGCTATCCGTTTGAAGCGCGTCCCGCGATCTGCGCTGTCAGGGGCCGTCATGAAGGCGCTCATCCTGGTGGACATCCAGAACGACTTCCTCCCCGGAGGCGCGCTGGCGGTGCCTCGCGGAGACGAGGTGATCGCCATCGCGAATCGGTTGCAGCCCCGCTTCGGGCTCGTCGTCGCCACGCAAGATTGGCACCCCCGGGGGCACGGAAGCTTTGCCTCGACGCGCCCGGGACGAAAGCCCGGCGAGGTCGCCGAGCTTGCCGGGCTGCCGCAGGTGCTCTGGCCCGATCATTGCGTCCAAGGAACGCGAGGCGCCGAGCTCGCACCGGGGCTGGAGACGAATCGAGTGGAGGCGATCATCCGCAAGGGAACCGATCCATCCATCGACAGCTACAGCGGGTTCTTCGACAACGGGCACCGCAAATCCACGGGGCTCGGCGACTACTTGCACGGGCGCGGTGCAACCGACGTCTACGTGCTCGGGCTCGCCACGGACTACTGCGTCAAGTTCACCGCGCTCGACGCAGTCCGCCTCGGCTTCCGCGCGCACCTGGTCAAGGACGGCAGCCGCGGAGTCGAGTTGAGCAAAGGCGACGTCGACCGCGCGATCGACGAGATGCGCCGTGCCGGCGTCGCGGTCGTGCAGAGTGGAGACGTGCAAAGCGTTCGCTAGGGCGTTAGACAGTTCCGGGAGGGTCGGGCATGTCGTTGCGGCTCATCGTTTTCGCGTGGGCGCTTCTCGCGGGCTGCACGACGGGCAGCTCGAACACGATGGCCGGCGCCGCGGCGACCAGCGCGGTGGCGATCGGCGCGGCCATGGGGTCCCGAGCCGCGGGCGGGTGCTTTGCGGTGTGCACGGCCGGGACCGCGTGCAATCCTGCCAACGGACTGTGCGAGCCGATTCCCTGCCGGGGCGAATGCGCCGCGAACGAGCATTGCGAGCAGACGTTCAGCGGGGCGAAGTGCGTCGCCGGCGGTCCCACCACGGTGGAGACGTTGGTGAAGACCAAGACGCCCGTCGCGCCCCAGATCGCGCCCATGGCGGCGCCGCCGCCGGACGGGTCGCCTACCATCGTGCCCGCGGCCCAGCAGCAGCAACAGCTCCCGCCGTAGCCGCAAAGGCTGCATCAAACGATCGCGGGCGGGAAGAACTCGACGTCGACGCCGTCGGAGTATTGCGCGAGCGGCGATCCCGCGAGCTGCGGCAACCCATCGGCCGTCGCGAGCGTCTGCGTGACGTGGACGCCGTCGGCGCCGCGCAAGGGCCACGGCGGATGATGGACCTGGACCCGGAACAGCTTGTCGCCGAGGGCGCGCGAGAAGAGGAGATAGCGTTCGCACAGGAAGTGCGCCAGCGTGCCCGGCGGCGCCGGCGAGGCTCCCCCTGCCACCGTCCACGATGCCGACAAGGTGGCGCCTCCCGGCGGCACCACGCGCCTCGCTTCGTAGTGCATCTGGAAGCCATCGCCGCGGCGCGAGGTGCGCGCGTAGCAATACGGCAGGCGGAGCGACGCGCGCGCGATCGCCGCGGCCATCGCGCTCGCCGCGTCGAGGCTGAAGAACCAGACCGCAGGATCGGCGCCGCCGAGACGCACATACGTACGGACGTTGATCTCGTCGAAGTCCGCGAGCGGCGGGATGGGTGGCAACCCTCGCAGCCTCGCGCCGCGGACCGTGAACGGAGTGATCGTCACGAACGCGCGGCCTTCGAACGTGTCCAGCTCGAGCCGCCGGTGCACGAGTGGACGGAGCGCTGCCGCGGGCACCTCCCAGTGCAGGAAGAGGAGCTCGGCCCAGCGCTGCCAACCGATGACGGGCGCATCGGGACGCACGCTCGGGTCGCTGCGATCCATTCGTCTCCGAGAAAATACGGCGCCGCCGAGAACGCTGCCTGTGGATACGGCGCTCCACGTACGGGCGAACAATCGTCGCAATGCGTATGTCTTGCTCATGCAAGCGCAGCATGCGCAGAGGCCCGGTTGGAGGTTGGTGGCGGCCGCGCGCGAACGCGGCGAGGAGTTGCGCTCGGTCGCGGGCGCGAACATCGAGCCGCCGGTCGAGCGCCTGCCCCTCTGGTCGAAGCTCGCGATCGCTCAAGGCGCCTACTGTGTCGCCACGGGCGCGTGGCCGCTGTTGCACCTGCGCTCCTTCGCGAAGGTGACGGGACCCAAGCCGGAAGGCTGGCTGACGAAGAGCGTCGGCGCATGCCTCGTCAACGTGGGCTTGCACTTCCTGCAAGCGGGGTTGCGTCGCGGTCGCGCTCGCCGCGACGTACGGGGCCTGGCGGTACGCATGGCCCTGACGTTCGCCGCCTTCGACTTCTATTACGCGGGTGTGCGGCGGCGAGTCTCGCCCGTGTACCTGGTCAACGGATTCGCGCAACTCGGGTTTGCGGCGTTGTGGGCCCTGGAACGGATCGGGGAACAGCGCGCGCTGTCGCGGCCACCGATCGCCGCTCACGCTTAGCGTTAGACTCGAGGGCGTGCCTCTTCCGACCGGGCTGTACCGGCCGTCGCTGGCGCTGCTGACGGACCTGTACCAGCTGACGATGGCGTACGCGTACTGGAAGTCGGGGATGGAGCGCGTCGAGGCGGCGTTCCACTTGTTCTTCCGGCGCAACCCGTTCGAGGGAGGGTTCACCATCGCATGCGGACTCGAGCACGCCATCGATCTGATCGAGTCCTTGCGGTTCGAGCCAGACGACCTCGCGTACCTCGCCGAGGTCCGCGGCGCCGACGGCAAGCCGCTGTTCGAGCGGGAGTTCCTTGAGTACCTCGGGTCTCTGCGGCTCGCTTGCGACGTCGACGCCGTCCCCGAGGGGACGGCGGTGTTCCCGCTCGAGCCGATGGTTCGCGTCACCGGGCCCATCCTGCACGCTCAACTCGTCGAGACGCCGCTGCTCGCTCTCGTGAACTTCCAGTCGCTCATCGCCACCAAGGCAGCGCGCGCGGTCCTCGCGGCCCGAGGCGAGCCGGTCCTGGAATTCGGCCTGCGGCGCGCGCAGGGATTCGACGGAGCGCTCTCGGCGAGCCGGGCCGCCTGGATCGGAGGTTGCGCCGCCACCTCGAACGTCATGGCCGGTCGGTTCTTCGGCATCCCGGTGAGCGGCACCCACGGACACAGCTGGGTGATGGCGTTCGACGACGAGCTGCAGGCGTTCCGCGCGTATGCGCAGGCGCTGCCGAACAACTGCGTCTTCCTCGTCGACACGTACGACACCTTGCAGGGCGTCCGGCACGCGATGCAGGTGGGCGAGGAGCTGCGCGCGCGCGGACACGAGATGATCGGCGTGCGGCTCGACTCCGGCGACCTGGCCTGGCTCTCCTCCGAGGCGCGCAAGATGCTCGATGCAAGCGGGTTCCCCAGCGCCCGCATCATCGGCAGCAACGAGCTCGACGAGAACCTGGTCGCGAGCTTGAAGGAGCAGGGCGCGGGCATCTCGGCCTGGGGAGTCGGCACGCGGCTCGTCACCGGCCACCCCGACGCGGCGCTCGGCGGAGTGTTCAAGCTCACGGCGGTGCGCACACCGCCGGAGCCCTGGCGACCGAAAGTGAAGCTGTCGGAACAGCCGATCAAGACGTCGATCCCGGGCGTCCTGCAGACGCGCCGCTTCTTCGGCGAATCCGAGGCCGTCGCCGACGTCATCTACGACGTGGGGATGGCGCCGCGAGGACCCATCACCATGGTCGACCCGCTCGATCCGACGCGGCGGCGGACGGTCCCGGACGGCGCGACGTCCGAAGAGCTGCTCGTCCCCATCTTCCGCGCCGGCAGGCGCGTCTACGATCCGCCGCCTCTGACCGAGGTGCGCAAGCGCGTCTCGTCCGAGCTGTCCCGCTTCCACCCGGGCGTGAAGCGCTTCGTCAACCCGCACCTCTATCCGGTCGGCCTGGAGCGCGGGCTGCACGACGTCCGCACGCGGCTCATCCTGGAAGCGCGCGGCGGGTCGGAGCGCACACACTGAGCGCGCGCGACGAATCCAGTTCGCGCGCGGGCCCGTATCCTGCACGGTGGCCCCGCCAGTGGAGACGCTCGACCTGAACAGGATCCGCGTCGACGGCGGCACGCAGCTGCGGGCCAAGCTCTCCGACAAGGTGATCGACGAGTACGCCGCCGCGATGAGGGAAGGGCATCGGGCGGAGTTCCCACCCCTGGTGGTGTTCTTCGACGGCAACGACTATTGGCTGGCCGACGGACATCACCGGTACCACGCAGCGCAGCGGGTGATGAACGGCGTGCGGTACGACACCTTCGACTGCGAGGTACGTCGGGGATCACGACGTGATGCGTTCGTCTACGCCGCGGGCGCCAACGCGACGCACGGGCTCCACCGGACGAACGCGGACAAGCACAGGGCGGTGACGGCCCTGCTCGACGATCCCGAGTTTGGGAACCGGCAACGGTATTCCGATCGGTTGGTCGCGCAAATGGCGGCGGTGTCGCAACCGTTCGTCAGCAAGCTGCGGGCGAAGCGGGAGCATGGCCGGGCTGATAACCGTTATCACCTCGCGCCTGCGCCCCGCGCTGAGCTCCCGAGCGGTGGGGAAGCCCAGGGCCCGCCCGCCGAGTTCGCCTTCACCGTCGTGGATTCCACGTTGGCGGAGATCTGCCGTGAGGTGATCGGGCGCTTCGCCGAGATCGTCGGCGGCAACTCGGATGAAGCGTTCGTCTCGCTGTGCATCGCAGCCAGGCGGGAAGGGCTGAAACCCGCGGACGAGAGCAATCGATGAATGCCGTCTTGCCGCTCGAACGCGGCAGAGCTGGCTCGACCGCGGCGCCATGCACATCGTCAAGCAACCGGCGCGGCACGTTTATCGGCGTCGCGTCGGGGCCGGGACAGCGAATCGTACGCTGCAAAAACAAAACCTGGCCTTTCTCGATCGGTAACGAAGAGATAGGGGATTTCCATGAAGAAGCATGCGATCGTCCTGATGGCGGCGCTGGTTGCCTCGCCTGCGGCGGTTCGGGCTGCCCGGCTCGATTTCGACCCCAGCGCGCATTTCGTCATGAACGGCAAACGGGCGTTCTTGCTCGGCGTCTACGACACCGGGCTCGGATGGACCACCGACGAGGCATCCTGGGAGCAATCCCTGTTCGCTCCCGGCGGCGACGTGCACGAGACGCGGGCGCTCGGTTCGATCCCGCTCAACATGTACCTCAATTATCAATTCGGCCTTGCAACGAACCAGAGCATGCAAGCATTGATGAACGTGTTGCAGCGCCACGGCATGATGTATTTCCAGACTGGAAATTGCTTTGCGGACAACAGCTGGAAGGGGGCCGGCTTCGCCATCGGCGATCAAGCCTACGTGCAGCAATTCGCCACCAACCCGGGCGCGGCTGGGTACTACATCATGGACGAGTGCGGGGACTCTTTGCTTTCCGAGACGACGCAGCACAGCCAGCAGCTCCACGGCTGGGATCCCGGAGGCAAGACCCTTGCGGTCGCCATCGCCGACAATCGCGACCCGTCGCCTTGGGTCAACTCCGCCGACATCCTCGGGACCGATCCGTATCCCCTCTTCGACGTCGAGCGCTCGACCGGTTATCCGCATTTCCTGGTCGCCGACATGACGAGCCGGCTGCGGATGGTCACCCCCGCCTCCAAGCCGATCGTCTCCGTCCTGCAAATCTTCAAGTTCACCGACAATTCGAGATTGCCCACCTTCGCGGAAATGCGGACGCACGCGATCATGTCGATCGTCGAGGGGGCGCAGGGGATCTTCTGGTGGGAGCTCGGCGTCAACGGATTGCGCAACCAGCCGAACGCGGTGGTCAGCCAGTGGATGGGTCATCTGACCACGTTGGTCAAGGAGCTGGATGCGCTGCAGCCGGTGCTGCTGGCCGATCCCGCGCCGACGGCTCTCACGGGGAATTCCACGTTGGCCGCTGATCCCAGGGCCGCCCGGATTGCGCAACTGCGGCACAACGGCGACATGATCGTGAACCAGAACTTCTTCGAGGGCCAGTGGTATTACGGGTTGGCCGACCAGCTCGCTGCCA